>Ga0194125_10007183_pt1 | contig 16141 bp, 20 predicted proteins | sample TA2KigC250mmetaG_FD_148626 | JGI IMG/M metagenome (GOLD analysis project Ga0194125, IMG submission 148626) | Freshwater microbial communities from Lake Tanganyika, Tanzania - TA2015034 Kigoma Deep Cast 250m | ecosystem: Environmental > Aquatic > Freshwater > Lake | place: Tanzania: Lake... | reverse complement strand
GAGTCCTCTTCGCACGCCCAGGCCAGCGTCCGGTCCCCGCCGTCGCTCAGGTCCCCATCGTGGCCGTACTCAAGGTCCGGGTACTCGGACTGCAGGATCCCGATTGCCTCGTCGTAGGTCTCGGTCGTCACTTTCGGCTGGCCGTTGCTGTAGCTGATTTCGTACATGGCTTGCTCCTCGGTTTGGGGTTTCGTTCTCAACTCTTCCTTAATTCTATACAGTATTTCGGCAATGTCAACGCTTCATCGCCATTATTCTGTATATTATTTCGGAATTTTCGGCCCCCAAAAACCACGGAAAACCGGCATAACTACGGATGGACCGGAGCGGAGTACCGCCCGGTCAACACGGTCACGAACACGCCGGCACCTGCGTCTCGGCACGGTACTTCAAGTGCGTCAACTCCGCTTTCCGCCGGTAGGCGTTCCACGCGTGGAGACAGCGCACGTACATCTCACGAATGTCTGCCTTTCGGGACTTGGGTAGGCTGCCGAATGCCCCGTTGTTCACCTGCGTGGTCAACAGCCACTTCGAAAGCACGCGATCAGGGCACTTCGGTGTTTCGCCCGTCTCGTCGCGGACGGCCGACCAAAACGCCGTTGCGTCCCGTTTGCACTTCGACCAGGTGGCGAACATCGCCGCGCTAACACCAGACCGCAGCATGTGGCGATTCTTCGGGCTGGACGGTAGCAGGCTCGCGAGCCACAGCACGAACTCCGTATGATCCAAGATCGCCTCGGCGCGTTCTTGCGGAGGAACAACGGAGACGCGCCGCCAGTCGCCAGCCATGCCCACCACAGCAATTCCGGTCACGCAGATGTCGATCACTCTGTCCGGGATGTCCGCCAGTTCGGCGACCGTGGAGGAGAATGCGCGGTTGATGTCCCGTGTTGTTCTCGCAGTGATCGACGCGTCGAACGTCCCGTACAACCTTCCCACGTCCTCCAACGTTGGGCACTGGTACGTTTCCACGGTCACGACACAATCTGGAAACTCTTCCGCCAGCCGGCTGAACAATACCGAGGTGTGCTTACCGTTGACGCGGTAGACTCCGCCTGTTTCCTCGCACGTTGCCTTGCTCCACACGCACGGTCGCCAGTTCCCCTGTCGGAGAATCCGCTCGTACACACGGAGCCGATTCTCGGACAAACGGCGATCGCCTGGCGCCGGTTCCATGTCGGCGAACGACTTCGCCAACGGCATCGTGATCTTTTGCGTTTTCGCCGTAACTAATTGCCAGCCCATACCCACCTCCGAAAGGCAGAACTAAGGGGATGCAACCGAGCCGCGGTCTGCCGTCGCGGTATGGTTGCGTCTTTTCGTCGCGGCCGGTTGATCCTTGGTCGTTATGCCGGACGGTCCGGCGACTCCTTCTCCTTGGTTTGGGTTTCGTTCTCAACTCTTCCTAAATTCTATACAGTATTTCGGCATTATCATTATCAACGTCTCCGCGCAAACTCCAACTCCAACTGTTCTGGCCCCATGCCATCATTCGCCCGGCGCAGGTACGAATGAAGACCACGGACTTGTTGCTCGCATCCACGAAAAAACCCGGTGCCGTCGCACGATTCCGCGCCGCAACTGTGGGCATTCCAAAGCCATTTTCGCGTGTTCACTCGCCCGACGTGGACGCGGGCGAACTCTTGACACCACGCCCACAGCGTATTCCGCTTCCACGCGTTCGAACCGCCGACAAAAATCACGTCGGGGTTGCTGTATCTCCGGACCGTTTCCGGGCTCATTCCGTCTTGCACCGCCAACGCCAACGGCCAGCCGATACCACGCAACTGCGGCTCCCACTCGCGCCACAGTTCGAACGTCGCCACGGCATCCGCAACCACGTCCGGCACCACGATCCAACGCGGGGCACTCTCGCACTTGGCCGCATTCGCAATCATCGCCAGAAACTGATCAGGGTCCCATTGAGTACCCTTGGCCCAAACGGCAAACCGCCCGTTGTCCAGTGCGAACGGTAGCCCGCGAGGATCACGCCAGCCGCCAGGGCCAATCAACAGCCCGATCCGGCCCGGATACATCCGTTCGAGATTATGGGCGTTCGAGTTGTTGGAAGGCATCACGATCATTCACTGGCTTTTCTTGTCGCCGCCCGGTGACGCCCAGGCATAACTACGGTTGCACCCGAGCGGAGTACCGCCTCGACGTAATCCCACGGATACGGGCCACGGTGGACACTGTCCCATGATCCTTGTCCGTTATGCCGTGACGGTCTCAGACTCGGAACACAGGCACGGGACGGAGTACACGGTGCGATACGCGTGTTCCTTCGCGATGTCAACCAGGATGCCACGCCGGCGCGCCTCCAAGTCGCTGAGGATCGCATCTGCCCCAATCGCCACGCACTCAGCCCACGTACGGCGCCATTTGACCCACTCAAAAGATTCGGTCAAAGGCACGCCCCTGATTCCGATCACGGCAGCCTCCCTCCGGCACGGCCGGCATAACAACGGATGCAACCGAGCGGCGGGCAGGGTCGCGCGTTATGGTTACGTCACCGGCCGCCGCCGGTTGATCACGCTCGTTAATCTCGGACTCGCGAGCCAAGTCGGCTGCACGGACTTGAGTTCGGCTATGCACTGAGACTCCAGGGCTGTATGTCACTCCTTCACTCCGCCCTCGGTACTCCGTACTCCGTACTCTCCGCCGCCGGGCACGCCTGCAGCCCGCGGGCGGCGGCCGCCTCGACCACCCAGGCCCGCACGCCGCGCCGGCAGAGCTGGGCGGCCCGGTAAATCGCGTCCAGGGCCGTAGCCCCGCGAATTGCCCGCGTGCCGTGGTCCGCGCAATGAAACACCACCGCACAGTCCCGCGGCAGACTGCGCATGATCCGCTCTTTCGCCTCCGTCCACTCGCTCATGACTCGCCCCCAAATCCGTCGATCTCGGTCACCTGGAACACGCGCACGACGTCGACGGCCCGCGTCGCCCGGTCGCACAGGTGCAGCGCCGCTTCGATCGCCTGCGACATCGGCTGGTCCCGGTGCCAGCTCACCCGCAGGGCCTCCAGTTCGGCCGTCGCGTCCGACAGATGGCCGACGATCCGATCGATCCGTGCGTCCATTGCTAAGTCCTAAGCTAAGTCCTAAGTCCTAAGCCCTACGCTCTAAAACAACGCCGCCTGTTGCTTCCGCCGGGCTTGGTGCTCGATCGCCAGCACCGCCGCCGGCTGCCGAGGCTCCGACAGCACGTTCGCGTCGATCGACACTTCGCGGCCGGCCGCCATGCCACACCGGTCCGCGTCGCGGTCGAATCGCGAGGCGGCTTGCAAGGCCCGCTTCGAAAACTTGACCGGCTTGCTCGGCGGCCGTTCCCCGCGCGCGACCTGCTCGGCCTGCTCGGCGATCTTCCGCCGCATTTCGGCCACGCGCTCCGGATTCAGCCGTTCGTACACTTCCCAGGCCGCGGCCGACAGGTACTGATTCCTGAATCGCACCAGGGCCGGGCCGGCTCGACCGTGTTCGCGGGCGGACCGATCGCACGCTCGCCGCAGGTCTGTGGCAACCGCCCGGAACAGCCAACAGGCCACCCGGACGCGATGCTCCGGACCCTCGAACACCACGTTGCCGCGCTGCTCGCCGTGCTTGCGGATGTAGGACGCGACATGGAAACGCTTCTCGATGCCCATCGCCAAGGCAATCGCCCAGACAGGTACGCGTCGCTGGCCGGTCTCGACGTCCGCCTGCTGCGGCGCGTGGGGATCTGTCTCTTGGTCCAGCCCGTACCGCCGGATGATCTTCTCGGCCAGGTCGGCCGCCTGCGCGGCCTCGGCGGCCGTGGCCCCGCGGGCCTCGGTGCGCATCCGCAGACGCTCCAAGAGCTGCTTGGCCTGGTCGCGATTCATGCGGCCCTCCGCTCGTCCGGACTTTCGGTCGCCTCCAGCTCGCTGCGGACTACCCGCACGGCCTCGCGGTCGGCTTCGATCCCGACCTGCAGGCCAGCGCCGCGCGCGTACACCGTCACCACGATCCGCTGCCCGCCGGCGTACAGCACCACCGACTGGCCTGATTTTCTGCCCAGCATCAACATGACACCCTCCGTGATTGCGACTTAAGAAAATCAGCGGACCGGGCGGAAAGCAGCGACGAGCTGCTGCGGGTTGACGTCACGCTTTCACGCGCTTCAATGGGGCCGCCCGGCCCGCTGGACGCACTCTGATACTTCCGCCACGGCCGCCGCAGCCGGCCCGGCCGCTCGCTGGGCGGTAGACGTTTCGATCGCCGCCGTGGCCGCTCCGCGTGGCGGATGTGCTTGGCGGCCAGCCTGCCGATCATCCGGCGGGTCAAACGCGGAAACACTCCGGCTGCGGCAGCGTGCTCACGGCCTCGTAGATCAGGCCGGACGGATCGCGATACGAAACGCTGTTCAGCGTGCTGGCGTGGCCGAGCACGAACTGGCCGGCGCCGGGCCGGTGCCGCTCCAGCCGCTCGTTGCAGGTCAGCCGGCAGACCTGCCAGGGCCGCTCGTGCGCGATCCCCAACGTCGCCAGAATCCGCTTGAACCGCGCATTCCGGTCCCGCGCCGCTCGCGACCGCTCGGGATCTCGGGCCGCCGCGTCCGTTAGCTCCGGCCAGACCAGTCCGACCGGCAACAACACGCCGGAGGCCCGTTTCCAGCGGTCCAGTTGCCGCAGCGTAACCTCTGCCAGCGGCACGACTTGCCGCTTGCCCGTCTTGCGGGCCGTAAACTCGACAACCGGCCGCTCCGCAAAAAATGAAAAGTCCTCCCAACGCAGCGTGAACAGGTCCACCGCCCGTGGCCCGACGTTCACGGCGGTGACGAAAGCCACCTGCAAATCCACGTGGCCGGCCAAGGCCGTGTAGATCTCGGCGAGCTGGCCGTCCTCGTACATCTCCTTGGTCCGCCGCTCGCGACCGTCCGACTTGGGCCACGTCGGTGCCGGCACGCGCTCCAGGGCCTTCACTTCCACGGCCCGGTGCAGGATCGTCCGCAAATGCCCCCAGGTCGATCGACAGGTGGTCCCGGACAGCTCGCGGCGCATGGCGGTCACCGTGTCGGTGACGTGCTGGTCGGTGATCCAGGCGATCGGCCTGCCTTCCCAGGCTTGGCCGGCAGGCCAGTCGCGGGGCCGGGGCGAGTAGCGCTCCCAGCGATTCAGCGCCGAGGCGTCTTTGGCCAGCGTATTGGCGGCCAGCGTGCCGTCTGCGACGCGTGCTCGCCGCAGGCTCTCCAGGCCGTAGGTCGCGTGTGAGTAGAACTGGCGCAACGTGTGGGCCTCGGAGAAGGCTTGGCGCTGGTCTTCCGGGATCTCCACCCGGATCTGCTCGGCGGCCGCGATCGCGGACCAGTTGATGGGGGCGGGTGCCGATGTGTCTGACCTGTCCGACGTGTCCGACTGGTCTGACCTGTCTGACGTGTCCGACTGGTCTGCGTCCGGCCAGAGCAGCTTGAACCGCCGTTCCGGCTCGGCCGGAGCCTCGCCCTCCCGCGGGCCGCAATCCGCAATCCGTTCCGCCGACTCCATGGCGCCCTCCGCAACGGTGGCTCTCCACGTCCTTCACCCCTCAGGCCGGCGGCCGTCCTTAGCCGCCTGCCTGCCCAAGTGGCCGCGCCGCTCCGCGACGCTGTACTTTCATCGACTGGTTAACGCGCGTGAAACAAGATCCGGTCCGTCAGGTCGTAGACCTCCCGCAACGCATCGCCGGCCTCGGCGCAGTAACCGAAGTCGCCGCGCGTGAAACAAGATCCGGTCCGTCAGGTCGTAGACCTCCCGCAACGCATCGCCGGCCTCGGCGCAGTAACCGAAGTCGCCCGGCGCTCCCAGCGTCCGGTGCTCGCTTTGCACGAGCTTGGCCAACGCGACCTCGTCCGTGTTGGCCCAGGATCGCGACGCCCAGTTGAGCCGGCCGATTGCAATCCAGAACTGGGCCGACAGATCCCGGAACTTCGTCCCTGCACTGCCCGTAAAGGCGTCACAGAGCCGGTCGACCGCATCCCTCAGCAAATGCCGCGACAGATCGACGCCCTTAAGCACGGCCTTGCCGCCGTTGACGTCCTGTACCAAACAGTTGTCCGCCATAGCTGGCTCCTCACTCTGTACTCTGTACTCCGTACTCTGTACCCGCACACCGCGTACACAAGTCTTCCGCCGCCCAACCGCAGGGCTGATCCTCGTCGTCCACGCAGGCGTCCCACTCGCTGCAGCCGCAGATCCGGCACACCCCGCACGCCTCCGCGTCGCGTAGCCCGCGCTCCAGCAGCGTGGCGGCCACGCGCTGAACCGGCAGACGCCAGACCTCGGCCAGCGCGACCAGCCGGTCCCAGGTTGCCCAAGGGAGGCGCGTGCAGATCTTGGCGTCGGTGGTTGGCGCTCGCTTGGACATGACCTAGGAAAACCTCGTGGGCGGCTTGCGCAGGCGATTAGCGGCCCACATGGCCAAGACCGCCCCATAGATCAGGCCGGACAGGTAGCCGATGCAGAACGCGATCGAGGCGACGGACATGCAGACCTCGCGCAGCGAAAGACAGATCTGGCCGGCGGCGAAAACGGCAGACGAAAACGGCCAGATCCCGATCCAGGTAGACAGCGCAAGGCCCGGCCCTCCTGAAACCCGGCCCTGCATCCCACGACTCCGACGATCGCAGGCTCGCGGCTCAGCCGCCGCTCGACGATCGCCACCGACCCTCGGTCAACGTGTCATGTTGTATGGTGTTGCACACAACATGTCAATCACAGTCCGAAAAGATTTTCGGAAAATCCGCGGACCGCCCGGCTGTGCTATACTGGCGGGCCGCCATCACCGCGAGGCAAGAAGTGGGTCGGCCGAGGGTGGGAATCAGGTGTCGTCTGCGGCGCATGTGCTCCTCCATGAGCGGTGCTTTTCGAGTCGCGTCTGTGTGTGCCCTTCCGTGGGCAGGCGGCGGCGCAGGAGCCAACGGGCTCAAGAGGCCGTCGCGGTCGCGCCGCTGACGAGTGGCCGACCGAAGTGCAGGACGGAGCTTACGCGGGGAGTGGCCAGGCCGGAAGCGCGGGTTTACAGATTCACCGCTGCGCATCAGGCGCGGAGGTCCAGGCCGAGGCGTTGGGCCGCGGCGATCAGGCTTTGGATTGCGGCCGAGCGGCCGAGCCCGTGGGAATCCACCCACGCGGCCTGCTCCGGCGGCACCGAGGCCGTGAGGATTACGCTGGGTCCCGCTTCGCTTTTCTGCCGGCGGCCCGCGTTGCACCGTTTTCCGCCGTGTTTTCCGCCGTGTTTTCCGGGCTTTTCGGAAAGTTTTCCCATGTCCTAACTCCTTGTAAATCAATCATCTCTGACTAGTCTACAGATTATTTTGCAAAAAATCAAGTAGGCGAGTGCTGAGACTGTTGACTTTCGACCGAATTTACTCATAATCAATCAAGATGAGAGTTGAAACCACGAGACGAAAGGGAAAAACGATGAAGACGATCGTCGAAAAAATCGGTGGTGGATATCTACCAAAGGTCCATGCCTCCTGCGGTCAGTGCGGGAATTTTGCGTCGCACGTCCTGATTTACCAGCGTGGGCGTGCGTGGTACGAGTGCCCACGCTGTGGTGCATTCTCGACACCGCAGCAACTCCAGCACGAGGATAGCCGGCTTAACCATAGGGGCTGATTCACCGGCGCGGGGACTCACGCGGGCTGAAGTGCTGTAGCTCAGCCCTAGCGCCCGCCGGCTGATGCGCGGGCTGCAGGAGAGCCCGTGCAAGTCCAAGTACTTGCGCCGCTTGGCCTCGTTGCTGCCGGAGTAGGGCCGGACGCAAATCCGTAGCGGAAATCTCGGCATGGGCAAAACCTCCGGGATTCATTTTGCGCACAGGATGCATGATCCTGTGCGCAGTCCGCGGCAGGGGCGCGATTAAGACGCCAGTGCGGCTTCGATCGGGCCGGCGATCAGCACGTCCAGCGGCACGCCAACCGCGTCGGCGATCTTCTCGGCACGCTCGATCGTGACGCCCTGAAGGCCATTGAGTACCCGGCTCAATTCGGCCCGGTTGATGTCCGCCCGCCTGGCGATTTCCGACACGGAGAGGTCGCCGTCATCGATGATCCGATTGACGTTAGCGACGAAGAGTTGAGTCTTGCTCATGCCCCTAGTATAGCGAATGATTCGCGACATGGAAGAATTCCTTGGAGTTACGGTGCGTACTTCGCGCCCATGAACGAGATGCGAACGAAGGTCGTGTCAGCGGATGTCCCGTTGCTGGCCGTGACGACGATACGAAAGCCGTAGGCGTCAAACTCGCGTTCGACCGGCCGCTCTCCGGGCCGCGCGGCAGCAACGGCCTGTTCAATCTCCGACTTGATCTGCAGGTTGCTCTTCAGCGTGAGCGCGGTAACCGGCTCGGTCCACGTGCTCCAGACTTGGGCCGCCGTCTGGGCTGAAAACGACTCACCGACGTCGACCGTCAACGTGGACCACGTAGCCGGCGACGGGGCAATCGCCCACGCCGGACCCGAGACGGCGTCGCGCAACCGATTGAGCATGAAGCCCGGATCGGGAGCCGACTCCTCCGCCTTAGTTGGCTCCTGGCTCGCTATGACCTTCATGGGTGTGCCATCGGCGTGGTACGCTTCGGTCGCACCCTCCACGTCGTGTTCGTAGTGGGTCCGGCTCATGAGCTGCCCGTTGTCGTGCCACATTTCCCATAGCCCGTGAAGCTGCCCGCGGTCGTACTCTTTGCGAATGCGGCGCTTGCCGTCCGGCCCGTAACGAAGCTGTTCACCGTGCCGCTTGCCCTCGCGATAGTGATCGATGTCGTGGTCGCCATTGGCGCCGAACATCTCGACCGTACCGTGCAGCACCCACTCGCCACCGCTGCGCCGTTCCATTCGGAACACCTCACGCGCGGCCAAGCCCGCAGCTTCGCGGTCGGTGACGTGCAGAAGACGCTCATCGGGATCGCCGGCCGTGAACACGGCTGCGGGCAGCCAAATGGGCAACGCCTGCGACATCTCGCCTGTGGCGGTCCAGGTGCGCCCGTCGTATTGGAGTGTTTCTACCGGGCTGGCCAGCTGAGTTGGCGGCGGTGCGCTGCCGGGTGTACCGGTTGGGGACTCTTGTCGCCCACAACCGAGTGTCGCCAGAAGCACGACGGCAATTCGGAAGCTATGTATTGGGCTGGTCTGCGTTGACACGCGTGGTGCTCCTGCCTATCTTGGGAGGTCAGCCGTTGAGGCCGGGTGAGCGGGTCGGGCTATCGCCATCGACCAAGGTCAGCGCCGCGTTCATCCGGCCTCCGGCGTTTCTTGGGCCGTTTCTGGCTTGTTTCTGCATGACCGTGAATTACGCTTGAATTCCAACGCCCGCGCGGCCGCGTCTTTCATCGCAGCCGCGCATCTTCGAGCGGAGAGGACAGGACTTCACGGTCCCGCCAAAAGGCTGGGGAAAAGCCACGGATTAAGGGAGCGCACGACGCAGCGTATGGCATAGTTGAGGAATTCAACTTCACCTTGGTCTGCAGCTATGTGTGTTCCGAATGCGCCGCAAATGCGGCTGGACGTGTTCTTCCGAGACTATTTCTCTCCCCTGTTCTTGCGTTCGAGATCCGACAACACGCGGCGTCTGTACTGTACGTCCATCCGCACCTTTTCGCGGTGGCTTCAGCGGCCGGCCGTGCTGCAGGACCTGAACGACACCACCGTCAATCGATTCCTCGATTACTTCCGGCATCTTCCGCGCAGCCCGTTTAGCGTGAACAAGGAACGGGCCAACCTGTTGGCGATGTGGCGGTTCGCGTGCCGGAAGAAGTTGCTGGACGAATGGCCGGACGTGCTGCCGGAAGTGGAGCCGGAACGCGTGCCGCAGGCCTGGACGGCCAGCGAGATCGCGCGGTTGCTGGGGGCGTGCGAACGCGAGCCCGGAACGATCGGCGAAGTGCCGGCGGCCGCCTGGTGGCGAGCGCTGCACTTGGTCTGCTGGGACACGGGCGAACGGATCGGCGCTGTTCGCGATTTAGAATGGCCGCATGCGGATTTGGAAGCCGGGTTCATGCTCGTGCCGGCCGAGCTGCGGAAGGGTAAGCGGCGCGACCGGCTGTACAAGCTGGCCTCGGACACAATCGCTGCCCTGCAGGCCATTCGCCAGCCGGTGCGAGAGAAGATCTTCCCGTGGCCGTACTCGCCCACATATCTGTGGCGACGGTACGCGCGGTTGCTTGACCGCGCGCATTTGCCTCGCGATCGGCACTGCAAGTTTCATCGCATCCGCCGTAGCGTGGCGACTCATTATGAGGCTGCGGGCGGGAACGCGACCGAGTTGCTCGGGCACAGCAGTCGGTCCGTGACGCTGGCCTATCTCGATCCGCGGATCGTGCCCAAACAACACGCCGTGGATCTGCTTTTCCGGCCCGGATAATTTTCACAGTGGCCGTCTGGGGATTGCATCGGGCGATCGAGAATCGCGAACTGCAGCACGGAAAGCTAGGCTGCGATGCGAGCCGCTGGGGTGTTAGCCAGTGTGCGGACCCCGTCTTGGGCTGACGCGACGAATGCCGAATCCACTACAACGCTCTGCGACGTGTCAACAAGATCGTCCATGACCTCGTCCTTGCGTGACTTCTTGGTTTCCAATCAGATCCGTCCCAAAGATATCAGCCGCGTGGGACAGTGTTTTGGACCAACAAATCGCCCCGCCGCGTTGATTTCGTCGGAAATTCAAACAACCTAATCCCAGACTGACCCACCCCCCCGGCGGGTCCTTTCGTTCAGTTTTGGTGCGGCGCGCGACTTTAAAGTGTTGCGCGGAGTGGGCGCTGGGGGTGGGTTGGGGTGTCGTCGTCGTCAGGGTTGGGACGATAGAGATACCGGAGGCAAGGCAAGGATGGGAAAGCGGAAGGCAGAGCCGAGGGCGGCGCGGACGTGGGGGGAGCTGAGCCGGGAGGTCGGGATCTCGGAGCGGGTCCTGCAGAGACTGGGGACGCGACCGGATTTTCCGGGGCGGCCGGGGGCGCCGGGGAAGCGGGACGGGCATTTCCCGATCGAGGAGATCCGGGCGTGGCTGGCGACGGTGAGATCGTCGATCGAGACGACCGAGGACGAGGACCTGCTGGCGGCGGCGAGGCGAGTCAAGCTCCTGGAACTGGAGGAGAAAGAGGCGGCGGCCGGCGTGCGGCTGGGGAAGCTGGCCGACGTCGACGAGGTCGGCCAGTACTGCGAGCAAATCGTCAACAACGCGAAGGCGATCCTGGCGGCGCTGGAGGATGAGGTCGTGGCGCTGCTGCCGGCGTCGATCGGCGTCAAGACGCGGACGGAGATCTACCGAAAAGTACAGCAGTTGCGGGACGGGGCACTCGCGGAGCTGCAGCGGCTGTGCGAGGGAGACACGGACGACACGACCGAGCCGGAAGAATGATCACGCCAGCTATCGAGCGATTGCGGCGGCGCGTGGGGCGGGCCTGGCGGCCGGTGCAGCGCGTCGAGCCCGACGCGTGGTGTGAGTCGCACGTGCGGATGTCGGACGAGCACGAGGCGGCGCGGGGGCTGTACGATCTGACGGACCGGCCGTGGTGGCGCGAGGTCCTGCGCGCGGCGGCCGACCCGGAGACGCGGACCATCACGATTCCCGCGTCGACCCAGGTGGGCAAGACGCTTTCGCTGTGCGCGCTGATCCTGTACTTGGCCAAGCACGCGCCGGCCTCGGCGTTGGCGGTACTGCCGGACAAGCGGGCGACGATCGAATTTCGCGAGCGGCTGTATTCGCTGGCGAAGGAGTCCGGCTTCCAGATCCCGCCGGAGTACCGCTGGAATCTGCGGTATATGAACGTCGGTGGAATGCGGGTGTACCTGAGCTGGTCCGGGTCCAAGCAGGGGCTGCGCGGCCGGCGGTGCAAGTACGTCTTCCTCAGCGAGCTGGACGTCTACCTGGCCGGGCATAACGCGGGCGATCCGGTGGAGGCGGCCAGTCAGCGCGTGAAGGCGTTCCCGCGGCACCTGATCTTTCGGGAATCGTCGCCGATCCCGGAGCCGTCGCGGATCGACGCGTTGGAGCGGCAGACGGATCGGCGGCGGTGGTTCGCGCGCTGTCCGGAGTGCGGCACACCGCAGGAATTGCGGTTTTTCCCGCATTCCAAAGGCGAACTGGCCGGCCGGGGCGGGATCGCCGGCCTGAAGGACGGCGACGGGAATTGGGTCGATCCGGACGTCGCGCGGCGGACAGCGCACTACGTATGCGTGCGGGGCTGCGAGATCGGCGACGATCGCAAAGCGGAGTTTGTGCGGGCCGGTCAGTGGGTGCCGCGCGGCTGCTCGATTCACCCGAAGTCGGGCAAGCTGCAGGGGACGTCCGAGCGCGGCAAGCGGGACGTCGGCTTCCATCTGTGGGCGGCGCACAGCAACGCGCAGTGGGGCACGATCGCGGCCGAGTACTTGCGGTGCCGGATGGGAGGCCTGGTGCCGGACTATTTTCAGAACTGGCTGGGCAGGTCGTTCAAGCAGCGCGGGTCGATGCCGACCTGGCAGGAGTTGGCGCGGCGGCTGTCGGTGCCGAGCTATCCGCGCAGCGTGGTGCCGGCGGAGGCGTATTTCCTTACGGCCTCCTGCGACGTGCAGGAGGAAGAGGTCTACTGTGCGGTCCGGGCCTGGGGCGATCGCAAGACGTCGTGGCTGGTGGACTGGTGGGTCTTTGATCGCGAGGCCGGCGACGAACACGAGCTGGTAAAGTCGGATCTTGCGCAGATCGACGCAGCGGTGCTCGACACGCGGTTCCCGGTGCAGGGCCGCAATCCGCGCGGGCGATCGCAGCTCTGGGTCGCGCTGCTGGGGATCGACGCGAAATACAGGATCCTCGACGTCCACCACTGGATTCAGAGTCACGGGGCACCGGCGCGGATTCGGGCGGTGCAGGGCGACGGCACGATGCGCGACGAGCGCTACAAGGAGTCGCTGGTCACCGAGAGCCGGCGGCCGGACAAAAAGACGGGCAAGAAGGTGCGGTACGAGGGCGGGCTGCGGCTGTGGTCGATCAACTCGCTGGCGTACCGGCGGGACCTGGCGGGCCGATTCCAAGCGCCGGCGGATCAGCCGGGGGCCTGGCTGCTGCCGGCGAAGATCGAGGAGTGCGGGCGATTTTACCTCGAGCAGTTGGTCAACGAGCCGCCGACGACGCGGAAAGGGAAAGACGGGCGGCCGCGGCTGGAGTTTGTCGAACGGGACTCGACGATCGGACACGACTACTGGGACTGCGAAGTCAACCAGCTCTGCCTGGCCGACATGTTTGTGGACCAGCTCGTGGGCTCGCCGGGCTGGGACGCGGCGCGGTGGGAGGGGACGCGGGAGTTGCGGCCGGAGGGTCGGCCGGCGCAGGACCGGGCGGCGCGGGCGGTGCCGCGGAGTCGGGCGGCGCGGTGACCGAGTCCTGGTGCGACGTGACGTAGTGTTTTCCGGAAAACACGGGCGTTTTTTGCGCGCGGATTGTAAAAGTTACAAGCGGCGCGGGCGGCGGCGCGGCGGGTCCGATGGCGCGAGGCGGGGCAAGGTTTGTAAAGTTTTCCAAATCCGGTGCCGAATACACGCTAACGAGAGCCGTGTGATGGCCCCGCTGCTGGCACGACGGCAGCGGGGCCAGTTTTTTTCTTGCTGTGGGAACCGGGGCTAACGCCCGCCGGTGATGCGCTATGGACGGCATGGACGCGGTAGCGGTGCAGGACGCGCCGGAAAAGGCCAAGGGACGCAAGGGACCGAAGGGACGCAAGGACGAGCCGGCCAAGGACGTCTGCGGACGCTGCGGGACGGAGCTGTGGGCTGTGGCGGGGCGGCCGGGCTGGGTCCAGTGCCCCCAGTGCCGCTGGGAGGGCCGGACGATCGAGTCGCTGAAGAAGGCGGCTGCCGGACGGATCGCGAAGGCGCGGGCCGCGGCCAACGATCGGGCGGCGCGGTGACAAATCGCAAGGCGGTGACGGATCGCAAGCTGGAAGCTTACGCCACGGAGGCACGATGGCGCAGACGATTGGCTCGCTGCAGACGCGGCTGGACGAAGTGCGGACGGCGATTTCGCGGCTGGTGACGGCGGGGGTGTCGTCCTTCGCGCACGAGGGCGGCGATCAGGCCACGATGGTCGGCCTGGCCGAGCTGCGGCAGATGGAGAGCGAGCTGCTGCGGCAGTTGGCCAGCATGCGACGCGGGGGCAGCGGGCGGTTCCGGCCGATCCGGCCGGTACGCGTGCTGGGGATCGCGATCGCGGTGGCGGCGGCAATCGGGGCCACAGATAGGACCTATGGGACGCATGGGACCTATGCGGGCCCGGGCGCGATGGAGGCGGGCATGCAGGCGGAGTCGATTGTCGCGGGCGTGGGGATCGAGCCGACGGTGCTCAAGGCCGAAGAGTCGCAAAGTCCCAGAGTTGCAAAGTCGCAAAGTTGCAAAGTCCGGGGCGTGGCGACGGGGCGGCGGGCGGCGGTGCCGGCGTACAGCGGGGCCGAGATCACGCGGTTCAACTACGGCTTCCAGCCGCCGCATCGGTCCGGCGATTCTAGCGTGTCCCAGAGCTGGGACATGGTGGTCCGGCGGTTTCGGTGGCTGGCGGACAATACGCCGGTCATGTCGCGGTTGGTCGGGCTGCTGGTCCAGCAGGTGATCGGCGAGGGGCTGTCGGTGTACTCGGCGGCGATCGACCATTTGCGGATCGAAGAGCTGCTCGGACGCGATGGGACCAATGGGAGTGATGGGACGCGGCGGTTGCTGACGCACCCACTGTTTTTGTTCGGCGACGAGTCGGACGCGGCGTTCGAGCGGTGGGCTTCCGAGGGCTGGGCGGACGTCGAGCGGCGACGGTCACTGTGGGAGCTGCACGCCGAAGCCTGCCGGGAGCTGCTGAGTTCCGGCAATTTTCTCTGGCTCGAGGTCAACAAGCCGACGACCGATGGATCGCCGCCGGTGTGTTACCAAGTGATCGAAGCCGAGCAGTTGGATCGAGGCCGGGACCGGGCAGCCGGCCGGACGCAAAATCTGATCCGCCAGGGGATCGAGTACGCGTACGACGGCGAGCCGCTGGCGTACTGGGTGTTCGACGCGCACCCCTACGACGACCAGCAGGGCTGGGGCTACACGACGCAATCGCGGCGGATCCCGGCCAGTCGCGTGATTCACGGGGCGCTGACCACGCGGGCCTCACAGCACTTCGGCGTGCCGCTGGGGCAGGCGGCCATGCAGACGGCACGCGACGCGGATTGGCTGGTGGGGCACGAGCTGACGGCGGCGGCGATCGCCGCGGGGCTGACGCTGCTGATCAAGGAGAGCGATACCGGCGCGGCGCTGAACATGGATGGCGACGATGGGCTGTCGGCACTGAACGAAGACGTGCCGGCGACGTCGCACTTAAGCGAAGTCGGCCTGGCGGCCGGGACGTGTGCGCACGTCGGGCCGGATGAGGACGTGCAAGTGGTCGAGTCGGGGCGGCCGAATCCGGACATCGCTCCGTTTATGGATGTGCTGACGAACCTGGTCAGCATGTCCGGCGGGGTGAGCTGGCACCGGCTGATCGGCAATCCGAAGGGCGCAAGTTTTGCGACGCTAAGGGCGATGATCAACGATGACAGGGCGATGGCCCTGCCGTTGACGAATTCGATCGGCCGGCGGATCGGGCGGCGGCCGAGGCAGGCACATGACCGCTGGTGTGTGGCACGCGGCCGATACCAGAGCGTGGACGCGCGGGAGTACCTGCAGCGGTTGCCGGTGTACGAAGACTACGACGTGCTGGGGCCGCCGTTGCGGCACCTGAACCCCACCGAGGACGTCAATGCGGCGCGGGAGCGGATCCGGTGTGGGATGTCGACGCTGAGGATTGAGTGCGGGCAGCTCGGATTGAGCTACCGCGCTGTGTTGCGTCAGTTGGCGGTGGAGCGGGATTTGACGCGGGCGCTGGAGCTGGCGATCGATTTTTCGAGCGGCGGGGGGGCGGCGAGCACGCGGACCACGACGGATGCGGGGCAGAGTACTTAGAGCTTAGGACTTAGAGCTTAGTCTAAGACCTTAGCTCTAAGCACTAAGAACTGGAGAAGCCGATGGATTGGCTGTTGAGACTGCTGAACTGCTGCCTGGGGATTGACGAGCGGGCGGCCGACCAACTGCGGGTGCTGGCGCAGGGATACGCCGGGGCACCGAGCGGGACGCATCTGGCGGGGACCGTCCTGCACGTCGAGAGCATCGAG
>Ga0194125_10007182_pt1 | contig 16142 bp, 16 predicted proteins | sample TA2KigC250mmetaG_FD_148626 | JGI IMG/M metagenome (GOLD analysis project Ga0194125, IMG submission 148626) | Freshwater microbial communities from Lake Tanganyika, Tanzania - TA2015034 Kigoma Deep Cast 250m | ecosystem: Environmental > Aquatic > Freshwater > Lake | place: Tanzania: Lake... | reverse complement strand
GAACCCCTTCTATTTCAAGGACATACTCTTTAAGTTTTTCTCTGCTCACCTCTGAGAGTATCGTGTGGATATCAGACGACTGTATCATGATAAAAGTATAACGGAACCATGTCTCGGCACTATTCGCTCATTACTTCATCCGTTAATTCGTCAATATCGCCCGGGGTTATAGGAAAATATCTCGCTAATAATTCTCCTGCCTCTTGAATGGACTCGCAAAGGGCATCACATGCACGGCCTTCCTTTATCCCCCGAGAGACACTCGCTGCAAACTTATTCAGGGTTTGTTGCTGTATCTTCTCATAAATACCCTTATCTGCAAGAACCCAGACCTTTCTTTCAAGCAGAGAAATGAAGAACAAAACACCGGTATTCTTTCTTGTTTGATGAAGTCCTTTTTCATAGAATGCCCTCACAGCCCTGAGCCGTACAGCTTCCTCTTTTCTTTTTACGCTCATAAATGTAATTTTCAATGATGGTAGTTTTTTGAACAAAAACCATGAAGGGAAAAAGAATAAGAAACTTAAGGGGATGTATGACCAGACTGATGCATGGAAATATAAGACAGTTATTATAAGTGATATGAAACTACCAAGAATAATACCACCGATTATTTCAGCATGAAAGTATTCGGCACTGCTGTCAACTACCATAACAGCAACCTCTCCGATTGTGTGTGCTTCAACATCTTTGGTTGTTTCTTTTATCTTTTTTCTTTCTTCTTCAGTAAAAAATCTCTCTGATTTTGTAATATTTTTCATTACCAGCCCCCTGATGCACCTCCTCCACCAAAACCACCGCCTCCACCTCCGAAACCACCACCTCCGAAACCACCACCCGACATGCCTCCTCCACCCCAATAAAAACCACCACCTCTGGAGTAACGCCCTGAAGAAGAACGTACAGGAAGTATTAATCCTGCTCCCAATCCTATACATGCAAGGACTATAAGTGTGATAATACCTACCGGAAACAATATAAGATGAACAAGTGCCGGTAAGCCTATTGCACCTGCTATCCCTCCTATTATGCGTGAGATATTTCCAAGTATAACTAAAATAACTATTCCAAAAATGAGAAATTCCGAAAAGCGCAAAAAATCATCTATTTTTGTATGACGATGTTTTCCATCTGCCTTGAATTCTCCCCTTGTCGCTTCTATTAAAGCAGAGACGCCTGCCTCAAAACCTCCGTCAAAATCTCCTTCCTTAAATCTTGGTTTTATGACAAGGTCTATAATCCTGCCTGCCATTAAATCTGTTACCTTTCCTTCAAGTCCTCTCCCCACCTCAATCCTCATCTTCCTTTCCTCTTTTGCTACAAGAAAGATTACACCATTATCCTTGACTTTCTGCCCTATTTTCCATGATTCTGCAACCTTGATGCTGAATTCTTCAAGCACTTCACCTTCAAGGGATGGGATTGTCAGAATAACGATCTGCGTTGAATCTGTTTGTTCAAAAGCCTTTAATTTATTCTCGATATCAGATCTCACTTCAGGAGATATCATATTGGCATAATCATTGACATATCCCTGAAGTTTAGGCACATCAAGGGCATGAGCAAAAGAAGTTAAATACAAGATACAGGATGCAAGATACAGGATGCATGTTATGAATTTTAAGTGTCTACCATGCATTGTTAAATATTCTTCTCTTTCATATTATTATTTCATTGTTCTGAGACTGTTGCACAAATACGAAATTTGTCACCCTGAACTTGTCGTAGCGACTCTCAGCGAAGACTCGCATCGAGTTTCAGGGTCTAACAACATTTTGATTTATAAGGATATTTAGATGCTGAAATAAATTCAGCATGACATTTTGTAAGTTTTTGCCATTTGTGCAACAGGCTCTTCTGTACATTTTTTAAAACTTTACCTTTGGCGCCTTTTCTGCCCCAGCCTCAGCCTTAAATGGTTCTTTAGGTTTCAGATGCAGTAAAATGCTGTTCGTAATATTATTAGGAAATATCCTGACAGAGGTATTGAATGTCGCTACTGTCTGGTTATACCGTGTGCGTGCAACATTTATCCTGTTTTCTGTGCCTTCGAGCTGATGCTGCAGGTCCTGAAAATTCTGGTTTGCCTTAAGGTCAGGGTATCTCTCTACAACAACCATTAGCCGTGACAGGGCACTACTCATTGCAGACTGTGCCTCTTGAAACTGGGCAAATGCATTTGGGTTATCGAGCATATCCTTGGACATCTTTACAGTACCAACCTTTGCCCTTGCCTCTGTTACTGCAATAAAGGTTTCTCTTTCATGCTTTGCATATGCCTTCACAACCTCCACAAGATTAGGGATGAGGTCATTTCTCCTCTGATACGCTGCCTCAACATCTCCCCATGCAGCCTTTACTGCCTCTTCGTTTGCCTGCATGACGTTATATCCACAACCTGAAAAAACCATAAGCATGCATACGTATAAAAAATACATCAGCCGTTTTCTCATTTTTTCCTCCTCGTATTATCCCTTTTCAATATTTTACAAGATATTTTAGAACAAAGTATCTTATAAAACCATACTAAGGCCGAAAAATAGACATAGACAATCTAACACTCTGATATACTTGTCATTGCGAGCACCCGAAGGGTGCGTGGCAATCTCTTTGCAAAAAGGCGAGATTGCTTCGTTTCACTCGCAATGACAGTTTCTATCTCTATTCCTTGGCTAAGTGCAATGTTATTGGGGTCTGCCCGTGATATATGAATGTTTAGAGCCTGTTGCACAAATGGCAAGATCAGGCATTCTGTCATGCTGAATTTATTTCAGCATCTAATAAAATCAACATATTATGAGACCCTGAAACGAGTTCAGGGTGACAAAAAACATATTTGTGCAACAGGCTCTTTAATAAAGAAAATTAAAGCACTGCCTTCTTGAATTCCTCTACGCCGATGCGTTCAATAAATCGTGGCATCCTTTCCTTCGGGTTTGCATTTTTTGAATAATAATCAAGGCACTTTTTTATCAGCTCGATTGCTTCCTCTTCTGAGAGCCCTTTTGCAATAACATTCCCAATGCGGGGTCTGCCACCGGAATTGCCGCCAACAACAATATTCCACCCCTTTGGTGTAGCAAACGCACCAAAGTCTCTTACATAACTCTCCGCACAATTCAGACTGCAACCAGAGATACCAAACTTCGTTTTTGCAGGGATAATGCCTTCCTTACCGACGTACATCTTTTCAATCCTAACAGCAAGGCCGAGCGAATTCCCCTGCCCGAACTTGCAGGTTTCAATACCAGGACACGCCTGTACATAATGAACACATAATCCCTCTGCCGGTCCAACATCCATTTCAATATCTTTCCATGCATTTTCAACATCTTCATGTTTTAATCCTACGAGTGCAATACGCTGTCCAGAGGTTATCTTGATTATGCGAACTTTATATTTACGCGCTATCTCTGCAAGTTTTTCAAGGATCTCAGGGGTTAGAATACCCATAGGAATCCTGGGCACAATGGCGTATGTCTGTTTGTCTCTCTGTAAAATGGCTCCTCTTGGTTCTTCACTCATTATCGTAAATCCTGTCTTAGGAAGGAGAAGATCCTCCCTCCTTTTCAGAGGATGACTCTTTTTGTAGCCGTTTCCATTCCCTGTCTATATCTTCCTGGAGTTTTTTTAATATCCATTCGTTTTCAAAGCTGAAAAGGTGTTTGAATCTCCCCTGTGGTTTCAGAAAATCTACTATCGGTTTTTTCTCTTTGGGCTTAAAGGTTATCCTTGTCACTCCATTCTCTATCTCGTAAAGAGGCCAGTGGCATGTCTCAACGGCAAGTCTGCTCAGCAGTATGGCATCATCAGTCCTTGATCTCCATCCCCTGTTACATGGAGAGATGATATTCATAAACTTCGGTCCCTTTATCTCCCATGCCTTTTGCACTTTCTTCATAAGATCCATCCAGTGACTTGGAGATGCCTGAGCGACATAAGGAATATTATGTGCTGCCATAATTCTTGTCAGATTTTTTCTCTGCTCAGTTTTACCAGGGATAACACTACCTGCAGGTCTTGTTGTCGTATCAGCACCATAGGGCGTTGCACTCGAACGCTGGATACCTGTGTTCATATATGCTTCGTTGTCATAACAGATATAGAGCATATCATGTCCGCGTTCCATTGCACCCGAAAGGCTCTGGAGACCAATGTCATATGTACCGCCGTCGCCACCAAAGGCTATAAACTTAATTTCCTTGTCTATTTTCCCCTGCTTTTTCAAAGACCTGTACATTGTCTCAACGCCTGAGATAGTCGCAGCAGCATTTTCAAACGCATTATGTATCCATGGAATCTTCCATGCGGTATAGTCAGATATACAGCTCGACACCTCGAGACATCCTGTTGCATTTGATGCTATGACGGGATAGTCAGATGCAAGGAGAACCATCTTTACGACAGTTGGGGCACCACAACCAGAACATAATCTATGCCCTGACGAAAGTAAAATTTCTTTCTTCGAAAGTTCTTTTAAGGTAAGTAGTTTTCGCATGTTATTCCCTCACACTTATGTATTCCTTATAGCTTTTAACTGTTCCTGTCTTTGCTATCTCAGCAAGCTCGTTGAGGACAAGCTCTGCATGTTCAGGTAAATAATCCCTTCCACCAAGTCCGTATATCTTGTTTATCAGAATTGGTTTCTTTTTGTACTGATAAAGGCTTGTCGCGATATCCAAATATACCGGGCCAAAAGAACCGCCAAAGGCATCAGCCCTGTCAAGTACACAGACTGCTTTCAGGTGCTTGAGGGCCTCACCTGTTTCTTTGTAAGGGAAGGGCCTGTACAATCTTGGCTTTAAGAGACCTGCCTTTATCCCCCTGTCTCTGAATTCATCAACCACATCCTTTGATGTACCTGCTGCAGAGTTAACAATAACAAGCCCGATTTCTGCATCCTCAAGCCTGTACGTTTCAAATAACCCATATTTTCTTCCTGATAATTTCTCAAAATCCTCAGCAACCTCCAGGACTACACTGGAAACCTTTGAGGCAACTTCATCCTGTGCCTTTCTATATTCCATATAATAGTCGGGAAGGATTAAAGGGCCATAACTGACAGGATGTCCTAAATCAAGCAGTGGGTTTAACTGTTTAAATTCACCAACAAAATTTCTCACCTCTTCATCTTCCAGGTATTCCATCCTCTCTATAGAATGGCTTATAATAAAACCGTCCAGGCAGATCATTACAGGAAGTCTTATGTCCATATGCTCTGCAATGCGGAATGCCTGTATGGTATTATCATAAGCTTCTTGTGCATTCTCAGACCACAACTGTATCCACCCTGTGTCTCTTGCGCCCATGGCATCAGAATGGTCACCATGGATATTCAATGGTGCTGAAAGTGCCCTGTTGACTACAGGCATAATGATCGGAAGTCTTGTCCCTGAGGCAATAAATAATATCTCCCACATAAGTGCAAGTCCCTGCGATGAAGTTGCAGTAATAACCCTTCCACCAGCAGCAGATGCACCTACACAGGAGCTCATTGCACTGTGTTCACTCTCAACAAGGATAAGCTCTGTCTTTACCAGACCATCTGATACAAAGCTTGAAAATCTCTGCATCATATCTGTTTGAGGGGTTATGGGATATGCTGCACAGACATCGGGATCCACCTGTCGCAAGGCATGGGCAACTGCTTCATTCCCTGTTATAGCAACAATCTTCGCCATTATTTCCCCTCCTCTACCATGATAATTGCCTTGTTGCCTTTCCTTCCAGGACATTCAAGGGCGCATATCCCGCAGCCCTTGCAGTAATCATAATCAAACTCTGCTCTTTTACCATCCCTTACCTTGATCGCCATATCAGGGCAATAGAGCCAGCAAAACAGACATTGTATACAATTTTCTTCAATCCATACAGGTTTAAACGATCTCCATGATCCAGTCTTAAACTGTACCGCATTTCCTGCCTCGGTTATTACAGCCCCTGGCGTAAGCTCTTTCCATCCTTTGAGTTTCATCCTTCTCTAACCTCCCCATATCCACGCCGTGCTGCTTCGAGGTTACCATCTATTATCTTCTGGGAAAATTTTTCTCCAAAGCTTTTTCTGACATCCTCAAGGAGATGATCAAGTGGTACAAGACCGGTTAACTTACATAGTGCTCCGAGCATGGGAGCATTCGGTAATGCCCTGCCAATACAATCGAGGGCAATCTTTGTTGCATCAACAGTAACAACCTTTTGTCCAGGTTCTGCTTGAAGTTTTTCCCGTATCTCATCTGGGTCTTTCGAGCTATTCACAATGAATATTGCATCCTTCTTAGCCCCTTCAGCAACATCTATGCTGTCAAGTAATGTAGCATCAACAACACAGACAACCTGTGGTCTCAGGACAGGACAGTGCATCCTGAGTTCCTTTGAACTTATCCTGTTGTATGCCCTTAACGGAGCTCCAGCCCTTTCAGGTCCGTATTCAGGGAATGCCTGAACATGTCTCCCACCGCTTAAACAAGCATCTGCAAGCACCTTAGCAGCAGTAACTGTTCCCTGGCCTCCTCTTCCATGCCATCTTATTTCTACAATATCAGCCATGTTCTCTCCTCCACATATATATTGCTGGTCCACGATTCGTAGGGTACATTTTTTCAGCGATCTGTTGCGATTCAGGCTGCTGTTGCTCCCACTGCCTCTTTAAGCCATAAGAGCCTTGAACCATGAATAACAGATCTATTGATAGACTCGATGAGCTCATTGGGAGATATATCAAGTCCTTCTTTCCTCACAAATGGTTTGGATGCCAGTTTCGTCTTTACCTGTGATGCCTTTTTAACCTCTTCTTCCGTTGATTTTTTTATCGTAGCTCCCATAATCTTTGAAATGGCAATAAAGATATCCCCATGGCTTTTTGATTCTCCCACCGGCTCTATCGCTCTATGAAGATGCTTCAGTCGTCCCAGATAATCTACTATCGTGCCGGCATACTCGAAGAAGGTTGCCGAAGGCAGAACAATATCTGCCTGTTGAGCAAGCTCTGTAAGGTGTGAGTTCTGCACGATGAGGAAATCTGTATTTGGCCTTTTGTTAAGAGGCACTTCACCGACAGCATACAGGACTTTCAATCCATCATTGAGCATTTCCTTATAGGTCTTACCGTCTGTTGTCAAACCCATCAGTGCGATACCCCTCGCATTACTCTCAAATCCAACAGCTATCACCTTTCCTTTGATGAGTGCAATATTGGCTGACGCTTCAAACAGTGAAGGAGAAGAAAATATGAGCGGTTCACTGGCTTCAATAATAAGTTTTGCTGCCTTTTCGATTTCTTCTGTAATTGCTACATCTTTGAGAGAAGATTCTAATTTCCTGTCTGCTTTCAGTCCCTTCCCTATTAAAGCCTTTGCAATCCCCTTGAGGTTTGATATCTCGTTTCCTTTCAGATTGATTATTGCCACCTCTTCTATCTTTATATCAGAGGAATTGATGACAATAAGTTTTGCTCCTCGATTGACCCTTTTTCTTATAGAGGCATCAAGTGCAGGTAAAATCCTCTCCCACTGGGATGGATTCAGACCTACAAGTACAATAAGGTCTGATGTACTGATAATCGCTGTTTGAGAGTTCTTTAAAGAATCACCGTCTGCATAGAGACTTATGGTTGTATCAAAGTTCTTCGTTTTAACAACATTTTTAGCAAGCTTTTTCAGGGTTAAAGCATCCTCGTTCATAATCCCTGCAACGCTTATAAATCCTGCGCCCCTGCCTGCTTTCTTCAGCTTATCGGCAACTATGCTGAGGGCATCTTTCCACGTAGTCTCTTTGAGCTCACCATCTGTTCTTTTCAGAGGAGTTTTCAGTCGCGTTTCTGACTCAATATAGTCATACCCGAATCTCCCATACGCGCAGATATATTTTTTTGCTGAGCCTATCTCTTCTCCTGTATTAATCTTCTGTATCCTGCCATCTTTCGAGCTTACGATGATGCCACAGCCATTGCCACAGAGAAGACATACAGATTTTACTTTTTCATACTCCCATTCTCTCCCTTTACGCCATCTGTCTGCTTCAGGAAGGGCATTCACAGGACATGCATCAATACAGCTTCCACAGAAGGTACATCCTGATTCCAGAAGAGGCTTGTTGTATGCAGTCCCAACCATTGATTCAATACCCCTTCCCATAAATTCAAGGACTTTTGTACCCTGTTCTTCGCAGAGCCTCACACACCTGCCGCACAGGATGCAGTATTCAGGCTCTCTCCGTATAAAGGGATTTGTTTCATCTACCGGGTAGCCCATCTTTTTTCTTGTAAAGGATGTTTCCTTAAGCTCAAACTCATAAGCATATTGCTGTAGGTTGCACATCCCTGCCTTTGTACATGTCATGCAATCGAGCGGGTGTATGGAAAGGATAAGGTCTATAACAAACTTTCTGATTTCTTGCACCTTATCGGTCTTCGTGTGGACAACCATTCCCTCTCTGACCTTAGTATTGCATCCTATAACAGGTGACTTCATACCTTCTATTTCTACAAGACAGAGTCTGCAGGCACCAACACCCTTCAAACCTTTGTGGTAACAGAGGTGTGGTATATGAATGCCGACAAGCTCTGCCGCATCAATAAGATTCATGCCGGCTGGCGCCTTAACCTCTTTTCCATCAATTTGAAGTTTTACCACCTTCTCCATTAAATCCTCCTTTATCGCGTGAAGTTATTATCCAGTGATTAATTCGTCTACTTTTGTTGTTGTGACCTCAATCGCCCCTGTTGGGCAGACCTTAACACACACTCCACACCGTGTACATTTCATTTGCTGGATTTCGAAAGGCGGTTGTCCAGCAAGATAAGGCTCTCTCTTTTCTCCTCGTATTGCATCATACCTACAAGCCTCTAAACATTTTCCGCACAGGATACACAGGTCAGGATTTATGATATATTCAACAAGGCTGATGCATTCCTTCCTGGGACAGACACCAGAGAGGTGCTGATTCATTTCCTCCTCTGAAGAAGTAATTGTTTCAACGAGGAACCTACCTGTATCCTTACCCTTCTTACAGAATGAGCCTTCTATCATATTAAAACCTATTCTTTTCAGTGCTTGAATATCTGATTCGCTGACATTCTCAAGATGCTGACTCAGTCTGATTAACCTGGCCCTTGCTTCCTCTGTCCCCAGCGAACAGGGATAACATTTACTACACATCGGTCCTGCAATGAATTCCTCAATAAAAGATAGCGACCTTTGAACAGGACACGCCTTCTCTTCAGCCCTTTTCCTGATGTCCTCAACCTTTATTTCTTCGATTTTTTCCTCTTTGCCCTCGGTTACAGTTACAGGCTGAATATTTTCACTTATTAAAACTTTGCCCACCTTCTCATACCGTATAGCTCCTATAGGACATACGTTGTAACAATCACCGCACTTCTTACAGAGATTATGATCTATCACGTATCCTGTTGAAGTCTGCTTAAATGCATTTACCCGGCATACATCTTTACAGAGGCCGCAAAGGTAGCATGTATCTTTATCTATGACAAGCACAGGCTGTTCTTTGATTTCCACTGCACCTAAGGGACATGTCACATAGCATGCCTTACATCTCTGGCAGAGTACCTGGTCTATATAAAATCCCCCTTCTTTAGACTCTTTTACTGCACCAAATGGACATGCCTCTGTGCAACGCTTACACTGGTAACATATATCCATGTTTATTGAGAATAACCCAAGTCCGGTGCAGACCATTGCCCTGCAATATTTATCCTTCACATGCTCTTCGTATTCATCACGGAAATATTTAATCGTGGTAAGAACAGGATTTGGTGCACTTTTGCCAAGACCGCAGAGAGAGCCTTCCTTTACAAACCTCCCAAGCCTCTCAAGTTCCTCTATATCACCTTCTTCAGCAATGCCTGATGTTATTTTCTCGAGTATCTGGAGCATCTGATAGGTACCGATTCTGCAGGGATAACATTTGCCACAGGATTCTGCCTGACAGAAAGAAAGGAAATATTTTGCAATATCCACGATACAGTTATCTTCATCCATTACTACCATTCCGCCCGAACCCATTATAGAACCAACGTTCACAAGGGAATCAAAATCTACGGGCAGATCAAGGTAATGCTCAGAGATACAGCCACCGGAAGGACCTCCTGTCTGGACTGCCTTAAATTTTTTATCATATAAAATCCCGCCACCAATATCGAATATAATCTCCCTCAGGGTTATCCCCATAGGGACCTCAATAAGCCCTGTGTCAACAACCTTTCCCGTAAGTGCAAAAATCTTAGTCCCCGGTGATAATGGTGTCCCGATACTGCGAAACCAGTCTGCTCCTTTCTCTATAATCAATGTAACACAAGCATAGGTTTCCACGTTGTTCAGGTTAGAAGGATATCCCCAGACCCCTCCTCCTGTTTCAGAGAGCCTTGGAGGTCTTACGCTCGGGAACCCCCTTTTCCCCTCTATAGATGCAACCAACGCAGTAGATTCCCCGCAGACAAATGCACCTGCACCTTCCTTGATCTGGATTGTAAAATCAAATCCTTTACCGAGAATATTCTTACCCAAGAGCCCGAGCTCTTCTGCCTGTTTAATAGCAATACCGAGATTCTTGACAGCCAATGGGTATTCATGACGAACATAGATAATTCCGTACCGTGCGTCAATTGCATAGGCGCAAAGCATCATTCCTTCAAGCAGGCTATGAGGATCGCCTTCCATGAGTGACCTGTCCATAAATGCACCAGGGTCGCCCTCGTCTCCATTTGCGATAACAAACTTTATATTGCCAGGAGCTCTTTTTGCATGTCTCCACTTTTTACCTGCAGGGAATCCCGCTCCGCCTCTCCCCCTGAGGTTTGCCTTATCTACTTCATCCAATACCTGTTCAGGGGTCATTGTTGAAAGTGCTTTTTCTAAAGCCCTGTAACCGCCAACTGTAATATAATGAAGAATATTTGTAGGATCTATTGCCCCATTATTCCTAAGGGTAACCCTGACCTGCTTATGATAAAAAGGCACTTCATCGACGGAGTAGGCATATTTTTCTCCAATGGAACGGTGATACAGAAGACGGCGTAAAGGCTTTCCTTTGATAGTACGGGCTATTATATCTTTTGCATGTTCTGGTTGAACCTTATGATAAAAAAATCCCTGAGGATCGACTATCATAACAGGCCCCTTCTGGCAGAGGCCCTGACATCCTGTCATGATTATTTCAACATCTGTTTCACTTCCTTGAGACTCTTTTTTGAGTTCATTAACTAATTTTATAGAACGGTTTGCTCTACAGCCTGTTCCACAACAAACTCTTATTCTCTTCTTACCAGGAGCTAAGATTCCTTCTCTAAAGAGGTGTTCACGAAAGGCAATAAGGTCGTTAATACTGTTGAGTTTTTCCATGTTTACTATCGCTTTGTAGGATAATTTTAGTTAATTATAAGTTTTTTTTCAAGCTAAATGCTTACCATATTTGACTAAATCGTCTGACTTCTTTATATTCTATGTTAACATTGATGATACAGAGCATGACAGGTTTTGGCAGTGCATCAAATAATGAATTTACGGTTGAAATCCGTTCTTTAAATCACAGGTATATTGACATTTCAATAAAGTTGCCCCCTTACATGAACCAATACGAAATACCTTTAAGAAATATCCTGAAGGGAAGGTTTCAAAGGGGGAGGTTTGATGTATCTATCACGACAAACATTAATAAGGTAACACAGTTAATCATCAATAAAGAACTATCAAGAAACATCTGTGCCGCATTACAGGATTTGCAGAGAGAACTCTCTCTCCCTGGTACAATAGACATTGAAACACTCACTGGATTCAGAGAAATCATTGTGGAAGAAAAGCCTCAATATGACATAGATACACTTTTTACTGCATTTCATGAAGCTGTCTCCAATCTCGAATCAATGAGAATCCGGGAAGGCAACCTCCTCGCAGGGGAGATTTTAGGGAGAATAGAGTTATTGCGTGAGTTGAATAATAAAATAAACTTATTAGCGCCAGATGAACTTATAAAATGGAGGAAAAAATTTACTGAAAGATTGAGGTTGATAGTCGAGGATGGAATGATAGATAATAATCGAATAGTTCAAGAGGCTGCACTCATGGCAGAAAAACTCGATATATCAGAAGAAATAAGTAGGATAGAAAGCCACGTAAAACAGTTTATAGAGATTCTCAATAATAGTAATATCATCGGGAAAAAACTCGACTTTCTTCTCCAGGAGATTAACAGAGAGGTAAACACGATAGCGAATAAATCAAGTGATTATGCAATATCCAGTTTGACAGTTGAAATGAAGACAGAGATTGAAAAGATGAGAGAACAGGCACAGAATATACAGTGAATGGAGCACATAAGTATGTGCTCCATGAAGGAGCGGGTATGAAAAAAAGTGATTTAACCCCTGTATTAGTCAATATAGGGTTTGGAAATGTGGTTTCTGTATCCAAGGTTGTAGCCATTGTAACACCTGGTTCCGCACCCATGAAGAGGCTTCGTGAGGAGGCCAAGAAAAGAGGTAAGTTAGTCGACGCAACTGAAGGGAGACGCACACGTTCAATAATAATAACAGATAGTGATCACGTGATATTATCTGCACTTCAGGCAGAAACAATTACACAGAGATTTCTTGAAGGCAAAGAACCAATTGCAGGAGAAAAAGAATAAAGGTCGTTTATTTATCATCTCTGGGCCTTCGGGTGCTGGAAAAACTTCGCTCTGTAAGAAATTACCCCAGTCACTCCATAATCTGAAGTGTTCTGTATCGTACACGACAAGGAATCCAAGACCGCAAGAAGACAATGACATCGATTACACTTTTATCAGCAGAAAGGAATTCCGGTCGAGAATCCAACAGGGTGAATTTGTAGAATGGGCTGAGGTACATGGAGAGCTGTACGGCACATCGAAGATCAGGCTTGAAGAAATGATTCATTCAGGTATTGATGTTCTCCTTGACATTGATACACAGGGGGCAAAACAGCTCAAGGAAAAGTATAGAACAGGGGTATATATTTTTGTACTGCCACCTTCCATGGAAATACTGAAAAAAAGACTAAAAAAGAGAAAGTCAGATTCTCAGTCAGATATGGAAAAAAGGCTCAGGAGATCGATTGATGAAATAAGAAGCTATCGTGAGTATGATTATGTTATCATAAACAACAAGCTTGATGTTGCACTCATGGAGCTTGAGGCAATTATAATCGCGCATAGGGTCAGCACAAAAATGATTGACCCCCAGTGGATTGAAAATCAATTTTTACGTTAGATAGAAGGAGGACACGGAACACATGGATATTATTTCGTTACCAATCGAATATGACCGTAACAAGATTGACGGGAAACACCGGATTGTCATAATAGCATCTCAGAGGGCAAAGGAACTCTCTTTAGGTGCTAAGCCGAAGTTCAAGACAAAGGCAAAAAAGGTCACCACCATCGCTATAGAAGAAACAATCTGTAATGCCATAGAATTCCTGACTGGCGAAGAAGCAAAAAAGGCAAGGGAAACAGCCGGGAAGTTTGACTTTCGAAAACTCCTTGAGGAGAGAAAGAGGGAGATTGCCGGCGAGGACCTCACAGAGCTTGAAAAAGATTTAAAGGTCTACCTCCATGAAAAAGAGTCACAGGAATCAAAGGTCGCAGAGGACTATTTTATCGAAAGAAGAGAGGAAGGTGCTGGGGAATAAGACTGTACTCCTTGGTGTTACAGGAGGAGTTGCAGCTTACAAGGCTGTTGAATTAACAAGACGACTCGGTGATGAAGGGGCATCGGTCAAGGTTATTATGACCGATGCAGCCAAAAAGTTTATAACCCCGCTTTCGCTCGAGATTGCCTCCCGGAATAAGGTTTATACAGACCTTTTCAGCGATCCCATGTCGCACATAATGTTGCCTGCTCATGCAGATGTAATGGTGATTGCCCCTGCAACAGCGAATATCATCGGCAAGTTGGCACATGGAATAGCGGATGACCTCCTGAGCACATGTCTCCTTGCATTTCAAGGCAAAGTTGTTATCGCACCTGCAATGAACTGGAGAATGTATGAGAATCACATAGTTCAGGAGAACTTGAAATCTCTCGTATCTCGTGGAATCATCCAGGTCGGCCCTGAAAAGGGGGAACTCGCATGTGGAGAAGAAGGCATGGGAAAAATGTCAGACATCTCTGACATCATTGAAGCAATAAGGGCTGCATTAACCAGGAAAGACCTCTTGAAAGAAAAGATATTGGTAACTGCTGGCCCAACGAGAGAATATATTGATCCTGTCAGGTTTCTATCGAACAGGTCATCAGGCAAAATGGGATATGCTATAGCGAAGGCTGCTCTGAGGAGAGGAGCAGAGGTAACTCTCATCAGCGGTCATTCATCCTTACATCAACCGAAAGGGGTTAAGTTCTTTTCTGTGGAAACTGCTGCAGAAATGCTCCATGTGATCAAAAGGGAACTTCACTCGTCAACTGTATTCATTATGTCTGCTGCAGTTTCTGATTTTATGCCTGAAGGAACAGACAGGGAAAAGATTGAAAAAACTAAAACCCTCCTGCTCAGGCTAACCAGGACACCTGATATTATTGCAGAGGTGGGGAAAAGAAAAGAGAGACCATTCCTTATTGGATTTGCAGCAGAATCAGGTCAAAAGATTGCAAGAGCGAGGAAGAAACGAAGAGAAAAAAATATGGATATGATTATCTTTAATGATATCACAGAAGCGGGATCAGGATTTGATGTTGATACAAACAGGGTTGTTATCATTGACAGGAAAAAGGAGAGAAAGCTCCCGCTCATGAGCAAGGATTCTGTTGCTGATGCAATATTAGACAGGTTGGTGGAACTCAGAGCTTGACATTTTCAATATATTTTTAAATTATAAACCACAGAGAACACAGAGATTTAAAAAATAAGTTCACAGAGCGACTTAATTTTCTCAGTGTTCTCCTTAATTTCTCTGTGACCTCTGTGGTTAGCCTTTGTAGTCATACAAATTTTGACATACTATGGCACTGGAAGACTTAGAAAGATTGAAAGAAAAGGTGGACAAAGACCCGAATTCAAAACTCTTTTTTCCACTGGCTGAAGAGTATAAGAAGGCAGAAATGCTCGATGAGGCTATAGATGTCCTTATGAAAGGCCTGAACAGTCAGCCTGATTATATGAGTGCACGGGTTTCACTTGGCAAGATATACCTTGAAAAAAGTATGGTCAATGAAGCAAGGGCAGAGTTTGAAAAAGTCATCCATTCGAAACCTGATAATCTCTTTGTACACAGGAAACTCGCCGAAATTTACAGAAATCTTGGTGAAATAGATAAGGCATTAGAAGAATTCAGGATGGTTTTAACATTGAATCCACTTGATGAAGATACAGCGCGAACTATTACAGAAATCGAGAAGGAATTGACAGTTCAATCCGGTATAACAGATACAACTTTTCCGATACTACAGGAGGAACAACCATCTGATGTTTCTCTTACAGCGGAAGTTTCTGATAAAGAAGAAGTGAAAGCTCAAGAGGAAGGGATAAAAGAAGGATTCAAAGAAATACAAGAAATAGAAAATTTAGAAGACACGGCAAGAGAAACAGAAAAACAACGAGAGGAAATGACATCCTCTTTTGAAGATCTGTTGAGAGAATCTAACCTGTATATTGCACAGGGGAAGTATACGGAAGCCATGGATATATATATGAAACTCCTTTCGATTGAACCAGGCAATGTTTCAGTCCTTCAGCGAACTGAAGAATTGAAAGCCCTCACGAAACTCATTGGTAAGGATAAAGAGGAGTTAATAGCAAGGTTGACTAATTTTCTCAATGGAATTCGGAAAAGACGTAATGAGGTTTTGAAGAATCTTTAAAAAAATAATACAATTAACCACAGAGAGCACAGAGAAAGAATAATTTTTTTTAAAAAAATCAGTCATTATCTCTGTGAACTCTGTGGCTATATTCTTTATGAGGGGGTCAAACAAAATGAAGGTTTTAATTATTCATGGTCCTAATCTAAACCTCCTTGGGAAAAGGGAAAAGGATATTTACGGTGCCAAGACACTTAAAGATATAAACAAGGATATTTCTTCTCTCGCCTCAGATATTGGCTTAGATGTGAAAGCGGTTCAGCTTAATAGCGAAGGAGAGATAATAGATGTTATTCAAAAGGGAGACTAT
>Ga0194125_10007177_pt1 | contig 16149 bp, 16 predicted proteins | sample TA2KigC250mmetaG_FD_148626 | JGI IMG/M metagenome (GOLD analysis project Ga0194125, IMG submission 148626) | Freshwater microbial communities from Lake Tanganyika, Tanzania - TA2015034 Kigoma Deep Cast 250m | ecosystem: Environmental > Aquatic > Freshwater > Lake | place: Tanzania: Lake... | reverse complement strand
CACGCCGAAGGAAGTCGTCCTGCTCGACATCGGCTCCCATGATGAGGTCTACCGGGAATGAACACGCCCATGAAGCGCATCCTGCACGTCACGCTCGCCCTGCTCGCCGCCGCACCCCCCGCCGTCCGCGCGGCGGAGGCGGCGCGGCCGAACATCGTGTTCATCATCGCCGACGGTATAAAGTTTTGCGACATTACTGGACCGGGTGCGACAAGATGTCCTATCGTCGGCGGGAAGGAACTGAGGCATGACGGGACGAGCGCCACAAGCACGTGTCGTGAAGGCCGCGATCTACGCGCGGGTGAGCCGCGAGGATCCCGCGCACGCCAAGATCAGCGTCGAGCAGCAGGTCGAGGACGGGAATCGACTGGCCTCTGAGAACGGACTGGGCACGCCGATCGTCCATCTCGACCGCGACCTGTCCGGAAAGCTCTTCCCGCGGCAGTGGGGTGACGACGCGCAGGCGCGTGGACGGGGTGGAAAATACCGGCAGGGTTTGACCGATCTGATCGAGGACATTGAGGCGGGGCGAGTCAACACCGTTATCGTTCGAAAACTGGATCGCCTGAGCCGCAACGTCGCCCTCGCGCTTCGACTCTACGAGTATTTCAGCGCGAAGGGGGTCGCCCTCTTCGCGACCGACGAGAAGATCCCCGGCGGCAACGATGCCTCGGGCAAGTTCACGCTCACCCTGCTGATGGCCGTCGCGCAGTATGAGATGGAGAAGACGGTCGAGAATACCCGGGCCGCAAAGCAGTTCGCCAAGAGGAACGGGCTCAAGATCTCCGGGTGCAAGGTCTACGGATACAGGTCTGCCGGGCGGCGAAAAGTGGAGGTGGTTCCGGAAGAAGCTGCCATGGTGAAGCGGTGCTTCGAACTCTTCGTGAACGAGGAGCAGCGCGTCGTTGACATTCACCGGACGTTGGCGAGGGAGTTTCCGGGGATGGGGCGCGTCGGACACGGTAACCAGCGGGGCGGCAGTATCCAGGCCAGCACGGTAAACTCGATGCTTCGCAATCCTCTCTACATCGGGCGGACCTACGACTTTGACCGGACGAAGGGAGCAACCCGCAAACACTGGGAACTGATCCCAAGCAAAGTCTACGAGCGGATCGTCTCGGAGGGGCTCTGGACCCAGGCACAGAATCGCCTGCGCGCGATTCGATACACTCAGAAACCCCGGGCCGAGGGGTACTTCCTGTCAGGGCTGGTCCTGTGTGAGTGCGGCGAGCGGATGCGGGTCTACAAGGTCGGGGCAATCCCGCTCGGCTATTATGGCTGCGTCACCCATGACAAACGTCGCTCCACGACCGTGCACACCCGACCGGCCTTCGCCATGCAGGTGAGCGAGTGGGAACGCTGGGCAACGTATTTCCTGAGCCGCGGCAAGGTCCAGGTCGGGAAAGGGGATCCCGGCCGCGATGAAGTCGAAATGGAACTCCGGCGTCTCAAGATCACGGCCAACCTCGATCAGGCGCGAGAGGCTATGCAGAGGGGCGAACTCGAGTTCTCCGAGTATCACGCCCTGAAGGGCGCGGTCGAGAAGGAGATCGCCAAGCTGGACACCGACATACGGTACCGACGCGCGCAAAGGAACGCCTCCAAGCCCGGCAAGGCCTGGACGGATCTGTCGACCGATGAACGGAGGGAGATGCTCCAGGATATCGTCACCGGCATCCGGGCCTGCTTCGACGGCGTTGAGGTGGAGCTTCGGAAGGGAGTCGAGTTTCTGACTCTGTCGGCTAGTTCGGCGAAGGGATACGCGGACCTGGGGCCCAGGCTCTTCTTCCCGCGGATGTACGGCCGTCCGAAGACCAGTCACTGTCCGCGCGCAATGACGGTCCTGATGCCGGACGACGAGACGATGGATCGATGGTGCCCTGCATGGCGCAGAGTCACGCGGAACGATGCGACTTGGATGGCTCCCGATTGGCGCAAGGTTCTCGATGCGGGGAGGTTCTTCGTGTTCGATGCCGCGCGCCACAAGGGACGGGGAAGGGTGCCGCCGCCTGCATCGGCGGGCACCGTGGCGTACAGCGGTGAAGGAGCTGCTCACTGACAGCGATTGCCGGAGCAGGCGGACCGGGTTGTGCCCTGCCCGCGCCATTGGCATCATGGGACACGCTGGAGGGTAACCTATGCGCAACGGGACTGGTTCATAGCGCCGCGCCGCGATCTTGATAACATGAATCACAACCGCGATGCCGAAAGGGACCGTGCTGTCGCGAAGCGTGCTATAGCCGTCTGCGTCGCCTGTATCGTTTGGCTAGTCGGCACAGGCCCGCCCTCCCAACGAGAGGCTCGCCAGCATTCGCGGACCGACGCCGAGTCCCTCGCCGAGCTTGCCGCCCCGATGCTTGGCAACGCTGATCGGTCATCTTCTGCGGAAGCTGATCGTCGAACGCCGCCCGAGGCAGGCCAACGATCCCGAGTGATGCCAGCTTGTGCCCGGCACGGCCGGAGGCGTATGCTCGGTTGATCAAACGGTGAACATGGAAACCCGAGGTAAGGGACAAGGCGTGAGCACGGATCGTTTGGAGGCGAAGAGTCTACGCTATCTGCGGCGGCTCATACGAGGTAGCAACACATGATCGCGGTTCTTCCATTCCTTCTTGACGCCATCGCCTTTGCCCAGATGCTTTGGCCCGACTTCCTATCGGTTGAGCGAACATATGTCACAACAGTTTCAGCCGCATTCTTCGGAGCGGCGGCCGCGTTCGCGTTGGAAGTATGGCGGCGGAAACGCGAAGAAGTAGAATCGCGTCACGCCTCGCTATTCAAATCGCAACTCGTCTTGCACTCGCAACTCAATTCGCTATTGAACATAAAGATACAGCATCTTGATGAGTTCCGAGCCAACCCGAGCCGATTCCTAAATCTCCCGCAGTTCATATCGGGACATACTGAGCAGCGGATCGATCCCCAATCGATATGGTTTCTGCCGTTGCTCACTCGCAACATGGACGCGATGAACAGCGTCGTCATTGCCGATCTTGCCTACGGCAATTCCATCGACGTTCTTACACGTCGCAACCAAACTAAGAAACGGATAGAGACTTCGCCTCGTTCTAAGGTGATGACGTCAATCCGCTCTGTAGACAACACGGCTGATGTACTCATGGACCAACGTGACCTTCTCGATCTAAAGGGCATTACTGATGGTCTCTACGAATGCGTAGATGAAGCGATCAAGTTGCAGGAGAACGCAATGTCGGATCTCTGCGTCGTAATCAAGCAGTGCTTCCCCGGCAGGATGTCTATGAAGGGCAAGGGATACTCAGCACAGTCATTCCCTGAAGCCGTGTCTCCCGCTGTTAGACCTCCTGCGCCTTGAATCACCGAGGGCATTTGCGAACCCATTACCAGAAGCTCGGAGTTTCTCCGACGGCCTCGCAACAAGAAATCAAGCGGGCATTCCGAAGTCTCGCTAAGAAATGGCATCCTGACGTTAACAAGAGCCCAAATGCTGGAGCGATGTTCAGAGCTGTTTATGAGTCCTTTGAGATCCTATCGGCCCCAGAGAAACGAGAGGTATACGACGCTCTGTTGGCCGCGACGGCAAATGCCAGTCGGGAGCAAGTGCCAGCGCCGCCAAACTACGCAGAATGGACGGAGAGCGCTAAGAAGCAAGCCGATGAGTATGCCGCGATGTCATTCGACCGCTTCTCGGACAAGCTCGGCGAGATCTTCGCCACGGCTTACATAATGACACTTCGGGTCTCCGTTATAGTCTTTGCGATCCTATACGTGGCGATTCCTCTTTTCGCCTTATACCTAGTGCTTACATTCTAGCCTGCCCCAAGACGCGGCGCGGACAGAGAAGCGGATGAACGATGCGGAACAGGAGACGGGTCAGCCTTTCTCAGTGACGATTTCCCGTGGTATGCCATCCATGCCTAAATCAATCGCGTACCGGATGACCATGTTCCCCAGGAAGCGCGCCTCTTCCATCATCTGCTGCGATACCCGGCACTTCACCGGACGTCTTGCCGGTCGTCCTCGACGATTCGTGCGTTGACCTTCACGACCAATATGCAGTTGGCCATTGATCCCAACCGCCACTTCCGGGGTTGTTCTGCCGTCACAGTACCGCGGCACGCCGCCTAAACGCCATCAAGACCCCCGGATCACGGTGCGCCCCCCAGCCCGGACATATCCACGCCGGCGGCGCGGAGCTTCTGGTACTCCTCGAATGACATGCCTGGGTGCTCGACGTAGGAGCGGACAGTGCGTTTGGCGCCAAGAACGGTCGCATAGGAGACCGTTCCCGCTTCGATAACGGGCGCGGAGAATCGCTGCCCGTCGACAAGGCCCTCCGTGCTGGGCACGGTGACAGCGACCGTGACATCGGAATCGCCCACTGACACAAGAACGCTATTGGCGTCGACAACTTGGAGAATCTTCCCGGATAACATGCGCATGGGAACGGGAGCGCCTCCGACGAGCCGGTACTTTTTTCGCACGCGGTGGAAGTAGTGCATCGGAGGATCGGCGTAGAGCTTGCGGTCTGCCTCCGCCTTCCGCGCGGCCTCCTCCGCGGCGGCCCTTGCATCGGCTTCCTGCTTCTTGCGCTGCTCCTCAGCCTGACGTTTCGTCTCGACGTCCTGCCGAAGACGTTCACGCTGAGCATCGCGTTCCTTTTGAATCGCTGACCGCTCCGCACCCGAAGCCGAGAGAGCGGTGATGCTCGCGACAACCAAGAGCACTCCCCTCCTCATCCCCACATCCTCCTTCTTCCAACGCCAGAAAACCCGCCCCCGCGGAGCTTCCAAGGGTCGGCCTTCAGCTCGCTCCGTGGGGTCCATGGGATGCTAGGAGTTCGGATCGGCGATGCAAGAAGAAAGGCCCCTCGTCTGAGGGCCTCAACAGTCGGTGTCCGCCTATCCGCCTATACCGGCTATGGGTCGTAACGTCTGCAGCCCGCGGTGTAAAGGTGTCAGAACACCCCCCCCTCCTGACACCTTTACACTCAAAACCATGGACGTTATACCCCATAGGGCAGTTAGGGAGTATAGGCGGATCCAAGGAATTCGAGGGTTTCTTGACCCTCAGAGTCATCGGTCGACTGCCCGTTCAGCTCCCTGTAGGTCGGAGGGCGCCCTCCAGGGGCGACCTCGTGGTGCACCGGCGCCGAGGGGGCCTCGGCGGGCCCCCCGGTGCGTCCCGCCTCGTCGGTCGGGGCGGCCACCTCTCTCTCGAAGACGTACGTCTTGGTCGTTTTGTAGCCGGCTTCGCGGACTTCCACGCGCGTGATGACGTAGCCGTCCACCGTCACCCTGAAGCCTTCCGCTCCGAAGACCCGCGACATGGCGCGGCCGAACGCCTGGTAGGCCACCGTCCTTGATTCATCGTCGTCGAGGCTCCAGCCCTCCGGCATGAACGGCAACGTGATGCCCCATGCGCCGGCCAGTTCCAGAAGCTGTGCCGCCCTCTGTGCCACGCCGAGCCTGCCCTCTTCGTCCAGCCTGATGGCCAACTCGCGCATGACTTGCAGGGTCGGGTTGGAGACCCGGTCGACGATCGCACCGTAGTCCTCCGTGGGACTGGGCATCCCGAAGATCTCGGTCAGGATGTACTCCATGGCCGACCAGAACTCCCGGAAGGCGGTGAAGATGCGGACGGCTTTCCTCGGCGCGCCCCTCGCCAGCCATTCCAGAAACACCCCGTAGACCATTCCGAGGTGCCGTCCCGGCGAAGACTGGATGTAGCCGAGCAGGTCGGTTTCCACGCCGCCGGGCAGCGTGAATCGCTTGAAGTCCCGCTCCTGCTTCCGGAGGCTGACGCACGTGGACCGGTTCGCCAGATCCTTGGTGACATGCATCTGGTTCGAGGTCATCGCGATGACGTACCGGAGCGGGTCGATGTGCATGGCGGGCGAGTACGCCCGCCTCGCGATGTAGCTGGGCTCGGTCAGGAAGCTCTCCAGCTTGCAGCTGTCCACCGTCCCCCGGATGTTGTCGAGCGACACGATCGGATGCCCGTCCATCAGGGCGCTGTCGAACATCTCGGTCAGCTTGCCGACGCCGCCCTCGGAGTTGGTGACGATCACCGGCGTCTCTCCGTAGAGGGCGGCCATGAGCTTCACGAAGTAGCCCTTGCCGGTCTGGCTCTGGTCGGCCTCGACCAGAACCGCAGGGCAGCGGCCTTCGATCAACCGGTTGAAGACGAAGCCCGGCGTCAGCAGGGCCGCGATGGCTCTCGACGCATCGGCCGGCGTGGTGAACGAGAACTCGCCGATCAGATCCCGGAGTCCCGCCACCCCTTCGCGGAATGGAAGGGGCTGCACGGTCGCCTCTGCAAACGAGTACGCCTGTAATCCGGGCACGTATCCCGTGCGGCACACGCGGGAGCCGCCCTCGCTCTTGTCGAGCAGGGCGCATTTCGTGGTGACCTCGATCCGGGGCATGCATTCGACAAACCGCTCGCACGCCAGGATCGCCGTGGCGTCCTCGTTCGAGACGATCTGCCGCTGGTACGAACCGGTCTTCCGGTCGGCCCGGACCGGCACGGCAACGTCCTCCAGCATGCTGCGCATCCGCTGGGGGTGGACCGTGTTCAACGAGCCGGCCCCCTCGATCATGACCGCGACGCGCCCCTTCATGAAGACCCTTCCGGTCTCCTTGAGGAGGCCGGCCGCCTCGCTGGCGGTCTCGGATATGCCCCGGCTGGCTCCGAACATCTCGAGAAGCGGCTTGTCCTCGTCCCCCACGGCCGCTGCGGGCCGCGTCATGTATCCATGGCTGCGCGCGACGAAGAACAGCGTGCCGAGGTTCACCCTGCCTCGCTCCAGCGAGTCCCACTTGAGCCGCATCTCACCGGCGTTGTAACGGTCGGCATCCTGAGCGGACCACGCGTCCCACAGGGTGAAGCCCACCTCCGGATCCCACGACTTCAGGGCCGACCCGATCCGGAACCAGTCGTCGTAACCGACGGAACTGACGGGAATCGACGAGAGCGCCGCCCGGACCTCGGTCGCGCTCGTGTTGATCGCGAGGGGGACTGTCTCTTTGCCGGGTGTCTGTGGTGCTTCTACGAGGCCGTACTTGAAGAGGGTGTCTTGAAGCCACTTCGTAACCGCCGCCGGGTCCATATCGCGCGTCAGCTCGATCACGGTGGGTTTGCGGGCGCTGAAGTCTTCGGCGCTCTTCATGGCCTTGGTGTTCCACGTGCCCGGCTTGCGGTGGTTGTGGTTGATCGCCTTCGGAACCGGATCGGCATGCAGTCCGAACTCCCGATCGAGCATCCGGTGAACGGCTACAATGCAAGCCTCGAAGGCCTCACAATCGCGCCGGGCGGTCCGGACGCTCTCGTGGCTGATCTCAACCGGCTCGGGCCGGAAGTGAAGGTGGTAGCCGTTGCCCGTGTTCACGATCATGGAGACAGGCACGGCCTTGAGGAAGCGCTCCGAGAGGACTACCTCCTTGATCCTCTCCATCGGCGCATCCCTGCCCACCACATGGCTGTCTACGTCGACAATGAACCCGTCACACCGGACGACGTTCTCCTTCGTCCGCCGATAGCCTGTCGACTCGTCCACCTTGTACACGCAGTAGTCGCGGTAGATGTTGGCCACCTCGTCGCTGAACTTCACGCCGGGGTCAAACGACTCGATCGACACCGAACCCTCCCCGGTGCCCCCGCCTTTCCGAATGCACTTCCAACTGGCCGGCACATCGGGATCGCTTTCCATACGGAACGCCACGGCGGCTCCTCGGGACAGGGGATTGACTCGGGTTTCAAAAACAACACGTTTCATGCTCATTCGACTCCACACTCATGCCGTGACGTTGGCCACGGCTGGCGTCCCGCCCACGGTTGGGACGGGACGCCGATTACACGTCATGTCGCGAACGATGTCGTTTGGTGGGCGGCAGGGATCCGCAGCAGCAGGTCGAGGCGGTGGGAATCGAACGATGCTCCACGACAAGAACCCCGGCTACAGACGGGCCGCACGTGTTGAATCTTGTCGCTTAGGTGGTGGCCAGAATCCACGCCCGGCCACAAAAGGCATATTGCCAGATTGCGTGGTCAATGTCAACCCCCCGAGGACGACCCCAAAAAAGCGGTCAATATTTGACCGGATGGCAGGCGGCCGACGACCTCAAAAGTGTGGCATGTGCATAATGTAACCATGTGTGCTATAATATATTGAGTCGGTTACGGCGGACCTTTAAGGACGGTTTTTAAAACCGGTTTCGAACCGTCCGCCTGGCCAGTTTTATTGTTGTTGTTCTAGCACCTACCAGTTACTATGCGGGCCTCGGCCTCGGAGCAGGATCGCGCCCTGACGCGAAACCCCCTTTTGGACAGTTAATCCCTCCCCGTTTCGAGGGCATATTTCTATGAGGCGTGCCTTGCGGTCAGCAGCCTTTCGCCGGTTCTGTCATGAGCCGCAAATACGAAACTCGTCGGAGGCGAGATGAACTGCCTGATCCATTTCACGAAGTGGACCTGTCCACACTGCGGATGGACTGTGTCTTTGAAAAACCAGGTGCCGTGGCACGCAAGCGCACTCGACATCCTGCGGCGATACGCCGGAAGCGATGTCGCGTCATGCCCGCGCTGTGGCGCTCCGCATCCCGTGCGGACGGAACTTCACGGCTGGCCCAAGAGAAGTCTCCAGGACCGGCTCCGGGCGTTCCTGTTCTTGGCCCGGCGATTCCTGCGGCATCGCCGCCGCTCCGATCCCGCGACCCACCTCCGATCCTGAGTCGGGGCGGTCGCCGAGGAGTCCTCAAGAAACCCACTGCCGGCCGGCCGTACGCCGCCGGTCCCAACCCCATGGAGGTGTGCATGCGCGTCGCAAGAGGAGTCCGATGGTTCGTCCTGCTGTTGCTCGGGATGGCGCTTCTCCAGGGCGCGACCCATGCCGGGTGGTTCGGCTCGTCCGATGAGCTGGAGCGTCTGCGGAGGGACAACGACCGGCTCTGGGCCGATCAACAGGAAACCGGCCGGCTCCTCGCCGAGGAACGGCTGGGCCGGTCGGCCGACCGCGAGGTCGAGGGTACACGCCGGAACACGGTCACCCTCATGGGGGTCGTCCTGACGCTCATGGGCTGCGCCTTCGCGGCGGTGATCTTCCAGCGGCTCGGGAGGGATCATGAGCGACCGGCAGACTGAAGCGAGATCCGTCTCGCGCCCTCTGGCGATCCTCGTCGGAGCTGTCGTCGGCGTCTTCGGCGTTCTTCTGGCGCTCCGTGCCGTTGTGCCCGGTAGCGCAGACATCAGGGTCGTGTTGGACCTGATCCGCTCGATGGCCTGGGCACGTGCCGCCGAGCCCGTCATCGCCATCGGCCTCACGGCGGCCACAGCCATCTTGTCCGCGATCCTGATCCCGGTCGTCACGGTCGTTGCCGTGCTGGGCCTGCGGGATGCGCCGCTCCGCAGCCTACCGATCGCCACTCCCGCGCCCTGTCCGCGACCCACCGAGCGGCCCATTCATCCGCCGCCCGAGTCGTCGCACGGGGTACACGCGAGCACACGTCTTCCGCAACAGAACTCGTGCTGAGATCGAGATAGTGGCGCCTCCGGAAAACACGGACGCCGCGTTTCTCTTTTTCCGAAAATCCTCCGCAAATCACAACAGGGGACGCTCCTTCCGGGGCGTCCCCTTTTTCGTGTCCTGACATCACCAGCGCCCTTGCGGGCGATCACCTGAAACCAACCAGGTGGCCGCCGGGGGGCGGGTACTCCCCCGGGATGGTCGCCTCCAACCGAGAGGAGTCCGCGCATGAGTCCTTCCGCTGCGATGATGCTGGAGCTGCAGATCATGCCGATCATCCGGGCCACGGTGCCCCGAGTCGTCACCCCCGTCGGGGCCGAGGATTCGATGGAGCTGGTTCAGGACACGCTCTGCTCCGCCGCCCAGATGATGGAATCGGCCGAGCGGAGTGGAAAGCCTCTCCACCCGTCGGGTATCGCGTACTACGCGATCCAGCGGGCCAAGTCCGGTCGCCGGTCGACCGGAGCCTGCCGGACCGATGCGATGTGCGCCGGGGCCCAGCTCGACCGGAAGGTGACGCTGGACTCCATGGATGCGCCCCTTGAGGGGGCAATCGAGGGAGAAGATGCCGGCACGCTACACGATCTGTTGGCTGGCCAGTCGGAGGATCCGGCCCGGGCTGCCGCGCGGGAGATCGATTGGTCCGAGTTGCTGCAGCGGCTCGACGATCGCGAGATCGACATCCTCGTGCTCACGGCCGAGGGCGGCCGGCTGAACAAGTTGGCCCGCAAGTTCCGTGTCAGTCAGGCGCGGGTCTGTCAGCTCCGGCGCGAACTAGGTGCCCGCATCCACGATCTGTGGGGAGCCTCGGCCCTCCAAGATGCGACGCGCGAGTCCACGTGGCAGCGCAACAACGTCCGCGCCACTCGTGAGAGGCTGGCCTGCCGGCGGGAACGCTGGCTAGCATCGTGGTAGATCGCCCGTTACGGGCGGGAAGAGGTACGGAGGACCCCGACGCCTCTTCTTAGCCATCCGCTGGTAGCGATCTCACTGACGGGCGCAGCGAAAGCCAATGCTGTGGTGGGTCAAGGCAATGAGGATGGGGGCAAGGAGCATTGGCTTCATCTAATCCTCCTCTTCGTCGACCATGGGTCCGGTCCCGGATAGACAAACCAACTACTGCCCGAAGACAACAAACTCCGCCCTCCGGTTCAATCGCCACGAATCCTCTGCGTGCCCAGACTGAACGGGCTGCTCCTCGCCGAAGCTTCGCGTCTGAATGCGGTCCGAGCCTATCCCGAGGGATCCCAGATAAGCGCGAACTGCGAGGGCGCGCCGCTCGCCCAGAGCCAGGTTGTACTCGTTGCTGCCGCGCTCGTCGCCATGGCCCTCGATGACCAGACGGGCATTGGGGCTGGCGCGCAGGTATGACGCCACTGTCTCGATGGCGGCGCGTTCCGTATCCGAAACGGAGGAACTGTCGTAGGCAAAGTACACGGGAGCGAACTGACCGCGGGAGCCCTCGCCGGGGAACGGATCGCCAAGCATGCCAGGCGGCGGCACTGCAGTTTGAACGCCGCCGATCGTACCATCCGGCGCAAGGGCGCCGGTTGCCATCTTTGTAGCCGGTGCCCGACAACCGGCGACAAGCCCAGTGAGTGACACCCCGACCGCAACCAGCATCGAAGTCTTGCTAATGCTCATGTCAAATCTCCTCCCATACACGTCCCGACCGGCCGGTACCCATGACCGGCCGCAAACTCACGATGGTTGTACGCCCGTGGAAGAGCGCGGCGCAAGGCGATTCGCGCATTCGCGCGGTGATGCGCCACGGCCGCGAAACTGCGTGAAGGCTGGGGCCGAAAGTTGCGACCGTCGGCGCGGGTGCCCTCGCGCGGGCGTGGTCGAAGGTCTGTGCAGCTTCATGGCATGGCGATTCAGAAGCGAACAAAGCCGTCCATCACGGTCCACCAGTAGTACGCCTTGCGGTAACCCCTCGCCCTGACGGAGGCGCCGCAGTCATCGGGCAGCCCCCAGTCATCCTCGTCATGCTGGATGAAGACGGGCCTCAAGGAGTTCGGTTCCATGACACGCACCGGTTCTCTGGACCACAGCCGATGGTGGCGGATCTTCATGTCCTCGTGCATCGAGATCACATTCAGATGCCGCGCGTGGGCGGAGCCGCCGATTTGCAGGGTCGTGAACAGGACATCCGGCCGGCCGTCCCTGTCCAGGTCGGTGACCGCAAGCTCGAATTCTTCGAATCTGGGCCTCTCGCCTTCCGCATGAACGAGAGCTTGCCCGCCGTCAAGGAGCAGGTCGAAGAACAAGAGGTCCCATCTGTTCGAGACCGCAGTGGCTTCAGAGGACGATCGCTTCAGCACGGCAAGGAAATGGTGGAACCCCCACGCATGGTCATTCATGCCCTCGCTGATGACGAAGCACTCTTTCGTACCGTCGTTGTCGAGGTCAACATACCTCCGCGCCTCGGGGCGGATCCTCTTCCAGAACTCGTGATACGAGCTCCGAAGCGCCCGGATTTGATCTACGAAGTCAGGCGAGAAGCCATCGGGCCACGCCGCGCTGTTGGCGGGGTCGATCCTCATCCTTATCTGCGGCGCCACGCATTCGAGAGGGTCCGGTGCATCCCCCACCTTCGGAACAATGTAGAGAGCCGGTGTGTCGAGCGTGGCGATGGCAACTGCCTGTGGGGTCTTGGACGAGCCCGCCCAATCGGCATCCTTAGGCAGTGCATCCTCTGCCGTCCGATGGCCGGAAACGGTATCGGCCGGAGAATGCAGTGACGACCTCTCGATGGCCTTTGACGACTCGGTGTCTTTGAGCAATGGATTCGAGGGTCTGTCGCAGCCAACCAGCCCATGGATGAGCAGTCCGGCGGCCAGGCGGATCCAGCCGCTCTTCGCTGCCTCGCGTGGACTCATGCATGCAGAAACGCATCTCATGTTCGGGCCCCCTTCATGCCAGAACGCCCCGGCCCCGCATTCAAGCACCGTCCATCCAGTGATCATATACCATCGAGACTGGCCATAGGGAACCCCTCGCGCTCATCCGGCAACTTCCGGCAACTTCCGGATTGACACCGATCCGAGGCCGGCACCAAACTCACATCGCTTGGGCGGTTTGTAACCCGAGTGGAGGTGGTCTCATGAAGAGGAGAGTCATGTCGCGGCGGAAACTGGTCGTTGCTGCGCTGTCCATAGTGTTTGCGGCTGGCGTCGTGTCCGCCGCCGTTTGTGCCGCATGCCAGGGATCGGGCACGGGCTCGTTCAAGTGCTCCTTCTGCAACGGAACTGGCAGCAAGGGGCAGTTCAAGTGCTCGTTCTGCAACGGCAAGGGCTTCGTGAAATGTGGCTCCTGCAACGGGACGGGACAGCGGTAGCTTGTAGGCAGCTCCCCTTGAGAGATGGTGCATGCGGGTTCCGCGTGTGATACAGCGGCTGTCGCATCCGTGGTTGGAAATCCGCCCCCTGACTAGCGTGTGACTGCATGGAGTCCTTGTCTACGGCCATCATCGCAACCTCTGGTGACTAGCATGAAACGGCAGGCATACTGGATGGTGCTTACGCTCCTATCGATGACGGCCATGGCGCAGCAACCCGATGCGGCTGTGCCCGTCCGCGATATACTCATCGCGTCCTCAAACTCAATACGCCGAACCCTTGTGCCCTATCAACGATTCCGGTTGATTCACGCGACTCCCGATGAGTACCTCGTTCTCGTAACCAATGATGAGGGCGGCACAGATATTGCCTCCGTCCCCAAGGTTGACCGCTTAACGAATCCCACGGCACGTACGGTGGGACGGCATATTGAAATCCAATCAGGCGTTAACGCCGTCCTTGGACAAGGAGCCGTTCCTCTATTGAAGGACCACGAATACGACATTGTCGCCAGTAACAGATCGGATCTTGCAGTGCTATATAGGGTCGATCAATGGTGTTGCACCGTGACTGTCTCTCGAACTCTATGCGCCGTGCGTCCCGGTTCTGACCGTGCCCACTCGCCTCTGCAGGATGCGACGAACACGGTGCCCGCTGCGATCACTCATGCGCGGGAGTTCATGCTCCACGAGATCTCAACGGGAAAGCACGATGGACCCTATACACTATCCAATGGAACATCGCGCATCAGAGATGACTTCGTAGTCGCAATCGATCCTGACGGTGCGGCCTACACATCTGCCATGGTGAATGGGATTCGTCGTCGCTGGGGCCCGTATGCGGTCACGAACGGCGCAGTTCTTAGGCTCAATAAGACAGAAGTGCGCGTCATAGCGGGGAGGGCGATGAGAGATCTGCAGGCGGAGATCGCCAAACAGCAAGAACTGCGACGACGCGCAGAGGAGGCCGAGGCGGAGAGGAAGCGGCAGGCGGAGATCGCCAAACAGCAAGAACTGCGACGACGCGCAGAGGAAGCCGAGGCGGAGAGGAAGCGGCAGGCGGAGATCGCCAAACAACAGGAACTACGACGACGCGCAGAGGAAGCCGAGGCGGAGAAGCAGAGGCAGGAGTGGATGGCCAAACAGCCGGGTCAAGAAAGGAGTGTAAACCCTGCAGACGCACGCTCGGAAGCTGCCGGAGCCAAAACAAGAGGCGCATCGCAGTGGGCCTCCGTCAAGGAGCAGCTTGATGGCCCACCCGTCGGGAGCACAGGAATCTATCGATCGCCATTTGGAAGGGAGCCTTGCTCTCAGCCGCTCCCAGCGGGCTTTAGGGGGACTGTCTGGGGCGATGGTGTCGATGAGGTTCTGCGCAAAATGGGCGATCACGTGCAGTTCTCGAGTAAGCAGACAAAGCAGGCGCCATATTATCTTGACGGTTCGATAGACGGGAAATTGAGTGTAACCTTCAAAATCAGCGATACTGATGGCCTGTACGAAGTCTCGGTGAGGGAGGACTTGTTCGGCAGACCTCCGGCCGACTTCGTGCAAGCCCTGATAGAGCAATATGGCCGCGCGCCTGCACAGAATGTCTGGTCACGCGCAAACAAGACATACGTTCTCTGGTTTGACGCCCGTACGCTCATCATGTATGAGGCGGAGGTACGAGCAAACCCTACGATGTTCCACAATTGGGTCTGGCTCAAAGATCGGAGCGCGTTCAACGACGAGTGGCGCAGTCATCTGATAAAGTTCTTGGCATGGACGCTTCCAGAGCTTGGTTGTATTCCCTTTTCATCACCAACATACGGGCAAATGCCTTCACCCACTGACGGACTGAAGTGGGGCGTGACGCGTGAGAATGCAGAGCGAGCGTGGCGTCGAAGAGTGAAAGCTCTGAATAAAGACTGGGGCCAGTTAACGATGGAATCAGAGAAGATGCAAGACGGCACGACCGTGGTGAGGGTCACGAGTGATGAGGAGAGATGGTACATATTTGATGAAGAGCTCCGACTGGTTGCATGCCATGCAGAGCCCTGGCCGGAGGAATCACTGACGTTGTCGTCGCTTGTTTCACTGCTTGGTGAAGCAAAGCCGTCTCCGCATGAGCCCTTGATGCCCGCAGGCTGGACGGTTGAATCGGCTGTCGAATGGCGGCCATCGGACGGCATCGCTGTGCAATACGCCGCTATTCGGCATGCGACGGGCACAAAGCACTACGTTACATTTGGGGTGTCCTCCTTCCTTGCGAGATGCGACGTCCTTTCAGGGCGATTTCGAAAGGATCGAGAGACGTTGCGCTTCTAGTGCGACTGGATCTTCCCTCAGGCGCTCGTCGTCTGAGAACCCTTCGCATGAAGCACAGGCTTAGCTGGGCGGCCAAAGTGGAGGTAACCCCTTGGGGACAAATCGCGCCGTCAGACCGCGGGCCCCCCACGCGGCGCACGCCGCTGCGCTTCAAGGCGGCATAGTAGACGGCCTGCGCGCAGCCGTCGGAGATGGGCCCGTCGCCGTCCCGCCTCGTGAAGAAGTACTCGGCCGGACGGTCGCGACGCCACAGTAAGCGTTCGGTGAACCCATCTACCGCTCCGTGATTGGCGGGCGGATACTTCGCGTCAACACATGCGCATGGTGCGCGTGGGCAGAGGCGGAGGTGGGCGATGGGCGGACGGCGGGTGGATGAGGGGAAGCGGGCGCAGTGGCGGAAGCTGATTGCGGAGGCGGCGCGCAGCGGGACGTCGATCCGGGAGTTCTGCCGGCGGCGCCGGGTGACCGAGCCGCAGTTCTATGCGTGGCGTGCGCGACTGAACGGCACCGTCCATGGGGCGGCGCGGCGGCGGCGGTCTACATGAGCCTCCTGGCGACGGCCAAACGCGCCGGGCTCAACCCGTGGGACTACCTGCGCGACGTGCTCGCCCGCATCCAGGACCACTCGACCCACCGTCTCGACGAACTCCTCCCCGGCGCCTGGAAGCCGACCGCCTGATCCTCTCCCCCCCCCGCCGCACACCGGGTGCGGTGAAAACCGACCAACGGGGTTCACCGGTCGCTTACGCCGAAGCAACCTGAGGGCGCGGCTTCCGCAACCGGAATCCCATTTGTCGGAACAGCCGCTGGCATTGCCGGACGCGAAGGGTTATGCCGAGGTGCTTGTTCAGGAACGAGGACAGGAGCGGACCATCCCAGAGGTGAGCGGCCAGACCGTAGTCGGATGGGCTGCCACGAAGCGCTGTCTCGACGCGGGCGCGATCGGCATCGCTCAATCGAGAGGGCCGGCCCGTTCGCTCCCCGTCGCTCAAGCCTCCAA
>Ga0194125_10007171_pt1 | contig 16164 bp, 11 predicted proteins | sample TA2KigC250mmetaG_FD_148626 | JGI IMG/M metagenome (GOLD analysis project Ga0194125, IMG submission 148626) | Freshwater microbial communities from Lake Tanganyika, Tanzania - TA2015034 Kigoma Deep Cast 250m | ecosystem: Environmental > Aquatic > Freshwater > Lake | place: Tanzania: Lake... | reverse complement strand
CCAATTTTCAGATATTATCATCACATTCGAAGATGACCGCGGGCATTCGCAGGAACAGATCATTGCTCTGCTGGGTTATACACCTGAACAATTGCCCGGTAAAATTTCCGCCAACCAGTTATTGCGTGTAGCGCCGATTACTCGCTGGACGCGCACGCTTGAGCGGCAGATGGAGAAATGGCTGGGGGTGGACCGCGTCGCGCTCGAGACCAATGTCGCCCGCAATCTGCTCGACCGGCGGCTCTACACCGCCAATATCGATTCAGCCCAAGGCGGTTTTAATCCTTATCTGTCAGTTCTCTACGGCTCGCGCGTGACGATTGGCAAATACTTGTCGCGCAACTTATATCTATCTTATACCGGCGCGCTGGCGACTGAAGGTGAAATTTATTCTTCGACGCGCTTAGGCGTGCTGCATTATTGGGACCTTTTATTCCGGTTAGCGCGCATCTCCAACAATGCGTCTCTCAACTACCGCTACGAATACGACGGGCTGGTGGACCGCCGCGCAAGCAGTGTGTATATTCGATATAATTACTATTTCGACCTATTGTCGATGATGGAAGCAGCGCTGAAGGCGGGAAGAAGATGGTAAAGAGTTACAAGTTAGAGTGGGAAGTTGTAAGTAATGTGGAGTTAGACGAAATCTACCTAAGAAGAGCGCTTTGAGGGTCATAGACATAGCGGATGCTCACATCCCCAGATAATTGGAGTTAATTGTAAAAGTGTTGGATTTGTTAACAGATGGCAAGGTGGACTAGTGTTCACTTGCATTTATGGCTTCCAGTATGTCGGACAGGAGGACAGGCGTCCCTGCCTGTCCCGGTAGATATGGCTGTAAAGTGGACAGGCAGGGACGCCTGTCCTCCTGTCTATACTATAATGCCAGTTTCTTTTGCAACGAGGCACTAGTTCAGAATTCACAGCTTCAGCGTGCGAGATGCTTCTTTTATAAACACGCTAAAGCGGTGAACTCTGAACTTTCTAATTCTATAGGTAATTCTGGGACTGAGCACTAGGACGCCCTCGTCTGTCTCGCTACGGTCTAATTTTGCTGTATTATTCATCACTTTGGCAATTATCCCCATCGATTATAATACTCCTGCTTTCGATTATACACAGCGTCAGAGATAAGTTCGCATACTTCGCGGGTGTCATGCTGAACGCAGTGAAGCATCTCGTCTGGAGAGCAGGGACGAGATCCTTCACTTCGTTCAGGATGACATCTATATAAACATACGCAAAGATTTATGACGCTATGTATAGTTTATAACGGTGTCATCGAGAAATTCCACCCAGGAACTTTACACTCCAAATTTGCTTCAATATATAACCTATCTTAAGAGTAAATCGGTCAAAAGATTGATTTGCTCTTGTTTTAGAAATTAATTCGATGTAATTTAAAGTTTATGCTAATCCGAATTAAAATAATCTGCCTACTACTAGCGTCATTTGCGTTTGTCAACAACACCGCAGCTCAGAGCGGAGCGGAGTTCAAACTGCTCAGCGTCGCCGTCGAAGGCAATTCGACCGTTGACGCCGGGTTGATAATCGCCGCCAGCGGGCTGGTTGTCGGCGACAACATCACCGGTGATAAGATCCAGAACGCCATCCGCTCGCTGTGGAAGTTGAATCTGTTCAGCGATGTAAGAATTATCGCTGACCTGGCGACCGCCAACGGCATCTATCTGCTGGTCAAAGTCGAAGAATATCCGCGTTTAGAGTTTGTCGATGTTTCAGGCGGCAAGAAAGCGGGCAAGGCTGATTTAGAGAAGGCTGTTGACTTGAACAAAGGGCAGGTCGTCAAGCCCTCCGACCCGCTGCGCATCAAACAGAAGATTACAAAATTATGCGCCGAAAAAGGCTACCTGCTGGCGGATATAGCAGTTGAAATCCGCGCTGGCAGCGCGCCCGACCGCAAGAACCTGTTCGTTAAAGTTGTCGAAGGCAAGAAAGTCCGCATCAAACAAATCAAATTCACCGGCAATACAGCAGTCAAAGCCAAGATCCTGCGCAAACAGATGAAGGCGACCAAACAGCGCGGCTTCTTTCGCTCGGGCGAATTTAAATCCGATAAATTCTTGGAAGATAAGACCAAAATTGTCGAATACTATCGCGAACACGGCTTCCGCGACGCTGAAGTTTTAAGCGACTCGATTTGGTATTCGGACGACCTCAAGCGGATGTTCATCCGCATCGATATTTCGGAAGGCGTGAAATATTACTTTGGAGATGTGTCCTTCAGCGGCGCCGAACTGTTCAACGAGGCTGAGCTGCTATCGCAGTTGATGTTTCGCCGCGGCGATGAATTCAATCAGACGCGTTTTGAGGCAACGATGCATGAGCGCCTCTCGGCGCTCTACTACGACCGCGGTTATATCTTCGCCCAAATTGCCCCGGAACTGACGCCGCGCGGCGACACGCTCGACATCCATTACCAAATCACCCCCGGCAACCGCTTCAGCGTGCGGCGCATCAACATCACCGGCAACACTAAAACCCGCGATAAAGTCATTCGACGCGAGTTTTCGCTCAAACCCGGTGAAACTTTCGATGTTTCCAAATTGCGCCGTTCGCTGCGCGATGTAACAATTTTAAACTTCTTCGGCAAGGTTGAACCGGATGTCGAAGATGTCAGCGAAGACGAAGTCGATTTATGGGTCAAGGTCGAGGAGAAACCGACCGACCAGGCGAATATGTCGGTAGGCTATTCCGAGCGGGACAAGTTCATCGGCGCGATCGGTTTCACCGCTCCCAATCTGTTTGGTCGCGGGCAGCAGTTGAATCTGGATTGGAATTTTGGGCAGAACTACGGCTCATTTTCCATCAGTTTCACCGAGCCGTGGTTGTTCGACACGAAGACTTTGGTCGGCGGGTCGTTCTATAACATCCGGCGTCGTTGGGTCAACGAGTTCAACGAATATCTATTGGGCGGCTCGCTGCGCTTTGGGCGCAGCGTGCGCTGGCCCGACGATTATTGCCGCGGCGATTGGATTTACCGCGTCGAACGTTCGCGCTATACCAACCTGTCGGACGCTTACAAAGCCCGCAGCGACGCGACGCTGGTCGAGGGCGAGGTGCGCTGGTCGAACAGCATCACGCAAATTCTGACGCGCGACAGCCGGGACTATCCCGAATTCCCGACCACAGGCTCGGTCGCCAGCCTGTCGTCCGAATTAGCCGGCGGTCCTTTGACGGGCGACGATCGCTACCACAAACATATCGCTTCGCTGGATTGGTATTCGCCACTCTTTAAAAAGTTCATACTTTACAATCATTTAACCTATGGCTATTTGGAAGGTTTGACCGATAAATCGCGCGATATACCTCCGTTGAAATACTTCTATATGGGCGGCGGCGGTTTAGCCTTAGGCACACCCTTACGCGGCTATGAAGACCGCACTATCGGGCCGCCGGCAAGTTCCGGTGGTTACGCCCAAGGCGGTAAGGTGCAGTTCAAGACCACCATTGAACTGCGCATCCAAATCGTCGAAAATCCAACTATCTATGGACTTACTTTTTGGGAAGCCGGCAACACCTGGCTTAACTTCCGCCAGACCGACCTGTTCGACCTGAAGCGTTCGGCCGGTCTGGGCGTGCGCTTCTATATGCCGCTCATCGGCCTCATCGGCTTCGACTATGGATTCGGCTTTGATTATTACAACGTTGCCGGCGTCCGCCGCGGCCGCTGGGTGCCGCACTTCCAGTTTGGAAGACAGTTTTAGGTGGATGGACGAGTTGGACAGAATTAACTTTATGGACAATACTTTTTCACATCATCATCATCAATAAAGGCGATTCAATGAACAGAATATTATTCTCAGCATTAGCATCAGCATCAGCATTAGCATTAATATTGGCATTTCCGACTTTCGCACAACTAAAGCCGCCGGCCTTGAAAATCGGAATAATCAATTCCGAACTGCTGTATGAGCAGTATCCAGAGTTCAAGAAGATGGAGGAGAAACTTCAGAAGGAAGCCGAAGGTTGGGCATCCGAGCGCGAAAATTGGGCGAAGGATATGGAAAAACAGCAATTTATAGTTGTCGAAAAGGAAAACCAATTAAAAGCCGGCCAGACGACATTTACCGAAAAGAAGAAACAGCAACTCCAAACCGAAATAGATTCGCTCAAAATGGGGCTGTCCGAACGCTATAACCGGCAGTTGATGTTCGAGCAGGAGCGTTTGCAGCGACGCAAGTCCGAGCTCTTGGGCGGAGTATTAGAGGTCGTCAACAAAGCCATCGACGAAGTCGGCGAGGCTGAAGATTACGACTTTATCATCGACGCTGCCAACGGCTCGGTGATATATGCTAAGAATCCGGAAGATATTTCCGATAAAGTGCTGCGTAGATTAAAGGACAAACGGTGATGCGCCGGGCGGTAAATGAGGTGGTTGTCAACCCTCTGGGATTAGCGACATCCTGGCTTCGGAGAAGCCGGGCTACCAACCTATTCGCAGGCACCTTTTTTCAGATTATCATTGGCTTGTTTTTAATTACCTTCATCGCCGGCTGCGCCGGCGCTGGTCCCGGCGCCGCGCCGGGCGGTAAGAGCGGCGCGACGGTGCTGCCCTGGGCGAGCGGTGGGCTGAAAATTGGCTATGTTAACTCGGATGTCATTGCCCAAAGGCTCACCGAATACCGCGACGCGGATAAGATTCTCGAAGGTGAAAACCGGCAATGGCAAAGCGAAGCCGATAAAATGGAAACCGACATCCGCGCTAAGGAAACCGAATTCGAGGAGTTGCGCCTAATCCTCAGCCCTGAACGCCGCAAAACCCTCGAAGATGAACTAAATCAGAAACGCAAAGACCTGTATAAATACCGGCAGGACACATGGTTTGCCGAGAACAGCCGCTACATCAAACGCCGCCGTGAATTGATGGAGCCTATCGATACCCGCGTAACAGACGCCATTTATAAAGTGGCTGAAGCCAAAGGTCTGGACGTTATTTTCGACGCTGTCGGCGGCAATATGGTCTATGTCAACCCGACTTTCGATGTAACGGATTTAGTGCTGGAAGAATTGCAAAAGTGAATATGACCGGGGCCGCGGCTATGCTTTGGCGGCGACCTCCCGGCTTCAAGAAGCCGGGCTGCCTGCTATCTGCTTTCATCCTGCGGCAAGCTGGCGGAGAACAGGAAATCGTCTCCATCTATTATATCCGATGTGAATTACAATCCCAGTATTGACGGACAGAAAACCACTCTACTCGGCTTGACGCGCCGAGAATTGGAACAATTTGCAGCCCGCGCTGGCCAGCCGGTTTACCGCGGCCGGCAGTTATTCGAATGGCTTTACCGCAAATGCGAGACTGATTTTTCCCTAATGTCCGACCTGCCAGCCGAGTTCCGGCAGCGCTTGCACGAGATGGCGTCAGCCTCCCCATTGAGTATCATCAGGCGCGCTGAAGCGTTAGACGGAACAATTAAACTGCTCTTGGAAACCTTGGACGGTCACAAAATCGAGGCGGTCGCCATTCCTGAAGGCGAAAGGTTGACGGCTTGCCTCTCTTCACAGGCCGGCTGCGCCTTGGATTGCCGGTTCTGTGCCACGGCAAGGCTGGGTTTTAAATGTAATCTGACCACTGGCGAGATTATCGCGCAGCTCTTCGCATTGGAGGCTGTCAACAGGCGCCGGATGACGAATGTCGTGATGATGGGGATGGGCGAACCGCTGCTCAACTGTGAAGCGGTGTTCAAGGCGGTTGTGCTTATAACCGAACCCACAGGAATCGGACTGTCGCATTCCCATTTCACGCTTTCGACTGTTGGCTGGCGTCCGGGAATAGAAGCGCTGATAAAAGCCGTCAAGTCCAAGTCGATGCCCGGAGTTAAACTGGCGCTCTCGCTCAACGCGGCTCACGATGACCAACGCAAAGCCTTGATGCCGGCTGCAAGCCGATATACTATCGATGAATTGCTGTCGGCGGCAAAGGAATACGCTCAAATATCGGATATGCCGGTTTCGATAACTTATCTTTTACTGGCCGGTGAAAATGATGCGCTGTCGGATGCCCGGATGCTCGCTAAATTGGCTCACAAGTATAATCTAAAAGTCAATTTAATCGAATATAACTACATCGGCGACATATATCGCCGCGCATCATCGACTCGCAGCGAGGCATTTTTTTTGCACTTGAAAAATGCCGGACTAATCGCCACGCTGCGCACCAGCCGCGGAACTGATATCGCCGCGGCGTGCGGGCAATTAGCCGGAACTAATGATAATAATAATAATGATGATGATGATGATGATAATAATCGATTTGAATGAGATGATTTGTCATTTTCACTGTCATTAACATTGACATTATCCTCAGCGCTGCATTTTTTTAGAACAGGCACAACAATGCTCAAAAACACCTTCTCTTTAACTGCCGGCGGCAAGTTAATACGACACTTGTGGAAGTCGGCCGCGGCAACGCTCACTTTTTTAATTTTTGCTGCCAATGCAATATATGCAGCCCCGTCGAAGGTTTATTTAGACCGGACGCCGGACGGTAGTTCTTTGACGGCTAAACTGTCTCAACCTCCCGAGACCTTCGCGTCGGTTATTCTCGATGGCGAAAGGGCGCTTAATCTGTGCGCTGGAATGGATGAACTCGGCGGTCAACCCGGCGCGCCGGCGCTGCCGGTCTATAGCCGCTGGGTTGAGATACCAGCCGGCAAACAAGCCCGCCTGGAAATAACGACTAAGGGCGAGACTATTCAGGAAGATGTTCTTGTTGCGCCTTTTATGGATCCCGATAATCCCGCCGCGATAAGTCTAAATTCAGAACTCTACGCTCAAGACCGTCTTTTTCCCGCCGAGCCGGCGGTTCTTTCAGCGCCGCTTACCATCGGGGGCAAGCGCTATGCACTGCTCGACCTCAGCGCCTACCGTTATAATCCTGCCCGCCGTGAACTGTGCATCGCCGAGGAACTAACTGCTGAAATCATATTTGAGCCGGACCCAAATTCCCTCATCCCTCATCCCTCATCCCTCATCCCTCCAGAGCCTTGGCGGGAGGTGGCGCGGGTTTTGTCGGAAGACTCACCCAGCCGCGATGAAATCGTCCGGAGGGTCGATTATTTAGGTCATTTTGTAATTCTCATTCCCAATAACCAGCAAGCCCTGCAAGCCATAAGACCGTTAGTTGATTGGAAAAAGCGCAAGGGCTACCTCGTAACCGTTGCCACTACCGCCGACATCGGAAACACCGCCGCCTCTATCACCGCTTGGCTGCGCGATGCCTGGCGCAACTGGCGCGTTCCGCCGACCTATGTCCTCATCATTGGCGACAGTCAAGGCGATTTGACATTGCCGATACATTTGGACGGGCTTCCGCCTATGCAAGGATGGTATGCTTCAGACCAGCCCTATGTGCAATTCGAAGGTTTAGGTGACGCCAATCCGGAGACCTGGATTCCGGAAGCCTTCATCGGACGATTTCCCGCCTCTAATGTCGGCGAACTTACGGTGATGGTGACCAAATTACTGGCTTATGAGCGCACACCGTTCCGCCAGACGCCGTGGGTGGAAGGCGCCGTGCTTATTGGTCAGGGCGTCCGTTCCTGCATCCAGACTAATGTCGCGGTGCGTGAACTGATGCAGAATTACGGCTACGACCGGCAGCGGTTGTTTGAGGCTTACAACGACTATCCGGAACCCATTGACCTGGGCGTCATCGACCGCGGCGTGGACGGCGGCGTCGGCTTCGTCAACTTCCGCGGCTATAACAACTGGGGCAATTATACGCAGGATATGATTCGCCAACGCACGAACACCGGCAAACTGCCGGTTGTCTTCGGAATGGTCTGCAGCACGAACGATTTCACCGGCCGCTATGTTCAACCTGAATGTCACGGCGAAGCCTGGCTGAAAGCCTTTCGCAACAATAATCCCACCGGCGGCATAGCCTGCTTCGGTCCGACCGACCTTTATACTCATACCTGGTTCAATAATGTGCAAGACGGCGCGTTAGTTCACTACCTACTCAATTACGATGTGCATAGTCTGGGACCTTTAACCATACTGGCGAAGTTGAGCCTGCTGCGTAATTTCCCCTCTCTCCGCCAACTCGGCAATGGGTATTCTGTCGGCTATTATTTCTATACCTATAATATCCTCGGCGACCCGAGCCTGCAAATCTGGACCCGCGATCCGCGCCCACTCGAAGTCAGCCTGCCTGAAAACCTTCCAGCCGGCACGACACTGCTGAATTTTACAGTGACAGATGCCGATGAAGAACCTGTCAGCAACGCCTACTTGCATATATACTATAACGACAATACCCGTTTTGGCGGTTACAGCGACGCCAACGGGGAGGTTAGTTTATCCATCCCGCCGCTCATCGAAGGCGCTTATCTCGTTACCGTAACCGGCGCTAATTTAGTTCCTTTTGAAAGGCAGTTTCAGGTTGGGCAAGCCGACCGCTATCTATCGCTGAGCAACCTCGAACTGCTGGATGAGGAGGGGTTTGATGTCCACGGCAACGGCGATGGAAATCTCAATCCGGGCGAAACAGTCGGCCTATCCATCTCTTTGACCAACGCCGGCCGGGATAATCTGCTGAATGTTATGGCGAATTTATCGTCTGATAATCCATTAGTAGATATAATCATATCCGATATCGACTACGGGCAAATTAACAGCGGCGTGGAGACCGGCGCCGTGCCGTTTATCGTTCGTTTATCGCCGACTGCTGAGGACGGTTCAGTAATCGAGTTCGACTTGACCGTCAGCGCCGGACAAACCGCCTTTCCAACTGCGTTCGATCTACCGGTCGTCGGCTATAAGTTGCAGGCAGCGCGCGTGCGCTTCGAAAACGACCAGACATTGCTGCCCGGCACGCAGCAACGGATGATACTTACGGTCGCCAACGCCGGTTGGCTGAACGCGAGTCCGTTGCAAGGCGTTTTATACTGTTCCGACCGCAGCATCCAGATCCGCTCGGCGGAAGCCCCATTCGGGCAGATTGTAATCGGCGCATCGGCCGATAATGCCCGCCGTCCGTTCGAAGTCGCCGCCTCGCCGCTGGCTTATATCGGCACGGTAGTGAAATTCGGCTTGGCTTTAAGGGATAGCCTTGGTCGATTGGACAGCCTTGAATTCGGCGTGCCGTTAGGCCCAACGACGACTATCTCGCCGCAGGGCCCGGACGCTTATGGCTATTGGGTGTTCGACAGCCGGGATACGACCACCGGAATGGCGCCGCGCTTTGAGCGTCTCAGCGGCGTGGTAAATCTCAACCTCTCCGACGCCAACGATGAAGGCAACGACCGCGGCGACCACGGCCAGCGCGCTATCGTTGACCTGCCCTTCGAATTCGTCTATTATGGACGGGGTTACCGTCGGATTACGGTTTCGACCAACGGCTGGCTTTCTTTTGGCGCCAGCGATCAGGTCGCTTGGCACAATCAGGAATTAGGCTCGCCGCTGGCGCCGCCGGCGCTGGTAGCGCCTTTCTGGGACGACCTGCACAGCGGCGCTGTTTTCACCCGCAATGACCGCGACAACGGACGTTTCATCGTCGAATGGCGCAATTTTAATCTGTCAACTATGCAGTCGCGCTTCTCGTTTGCCGTAGCGCTCTATGACCCGACCTTCCGCTTCACCCGCACCGGCGACGGCGAAATCGAATTTCATTATTCAGACATCCCCATCCAGCGCTTGCCCCGCGACCCGGACTATGCCGAAGTCCCCGTTACTATCGGTTTATGCTCGCCGGACCGGAAGAGCATCCTGCAAATCGCCCACGGCGGCGCTTTCCATCCCGCCACGACGCCTATTCAATCGCAGTTGGCTGTCCGTTTCACGACCGGTGAGTTGACCGAGTTCGGCGGCGTCCAGGGCCGAGTCCTAGACGCGGCTAACAATGCACCGCTGCCGAATGTGCGCGTAATGCTCGATGGCACCGGCTTCTTCGCCCTCACAGACGCGCAAGGAAACTATCAAATCTTCAACGCCCTGGTCGGTATGTATAATGTTACCGCCGCTAAACTGCATTACAACCACACGACGGCCGCCGATGTGCAGGTTATCGAAGACGAGATTGCCGAAGTAAATTTCAGTTTGACGCATCCTGAATTCGGCTGCGACGCTGAATCCATCGAAATGGTCGTCCCGCCGCAGATGGTTGACAGCGCGGCTTTCAACATCTGGAACACCGGCAACGGACCGCTCGACTTTAATTTCCGTCTGAATTATGAAGCCCGGCGCGACGAGCCTTGGGATGTTATATTCGATTACAATGCGACCGCGGCTTGCAGCGGCAGCACCTGGCTGCAAGGTGTGGCGTTCGACGGTGAGTTTTTTTATCTCTCAGCCCGCAACAGTTTCAGCGAAATGCCGCATTGGATCTATGTCCTCAACCATCAGGGCGAACTCGAGCGGCGTTTCCCGCAGTTTACAGTCGATTCCCTCGCCTCGCGTGGTTATTATGCATTGGATTGGTGCGAAGGCAACCTTTTGGCTGTCGAACGCAACAATATCCTCGAAATCACTACTGAAGGCGACATCCTCGATACTATCCCCTCACTGCAGCGCCCGACCCAATCAGTAGTCTGGGCGCCGGAGCGCGGCAGTTTGTTCGCCAAATCTATCACTGCCAATGACTTTCTTGAACTTGACCGCGACGGCCATCTCGTCGCCACATACCGCTCGCCGGAGATGATGCGGACATACGGCCTCGCCTGGCATCCGGCCGACCCGGACGGCTATCCGCTCTACATCTTCCGCGACAACGACCAGGTTCTGCAGGATTTCGGCACGCGGATGCAAATCTGTAAGATGAATCCGCAAACCGGCGATTTCCGTTTCGTGCATAACTTCGTCTTAGCCAACGGCGATAAAGTCCAGGATTGCGCGATCACAAAAAAGTGGGATCCGCTCAAATGGATTTTCATCGGCTTGATCAACCGCCCCGACGGCGACCGCCTGGTCGGCATAGAACTTGGGCCAAATCTCACCTGGATTTCCTACCAGCCGCAGCGAGGCTCGATTCCTGCCGGCGAAACCCAGCCCATCCGTCTGCGCTTCAGTCCGGAAGGTATGCCGGAGCGCAACTACTTCGTCATCCTCGAACTATATCACAATGCCGTCGGCGACCAGCATAACATCCCAATTTACTTCACTGTCGGCTGGGATGATATCGATGATGCTATTAAAAATAATAGATTACCGACAGAATTCGCTATCGAGGCGGTTTATCCCAATCCGTTCAATCCGGCGGCAACGCTTATCTTCAACCTGCCGCAGACAGCGGCAGTGGAGTTCTCACTATGGGATGCGCAAGGCCGAATGGCGCGATGGATGGACCTAGGCTGGCTGCCAGCCGGTCGTCACGTTGTCAATGTTGACGCTGGCGGCGTTAGTGAATTAGCGAATGGGATTTATTTTGCGCGGGTCGCAGCCGGAGGAAGGACGGCGGTGAGGAAGGTCGCGTTGATTAAGTAGAATTCCATAAAATATCCGTATATTTGTCGAATTACAATTTAATCTGTCCGCTGCCGCTCGATTCATCTGAAATAATCACTTTGGCTCACGGGGGAGGCGGGCGGCTGACCAGGCGGCTCATCGAGGGCGTATTTTTACCGCAATTCGCTAATCCGTCGCTGCAAATTCTCCACGACGGGGCGGTATTCAAGCACAACGGCGGCAGGCTGGCTTTCACGACCGACAGTTATGTCGTGCAGCCGATCTTTTTCCCCGGCGGCGACATCGGAACATTGGCGGTCAACGGCACAATCAACGACCTGGCGATGTGCGGCGCGCTGCCGTTATACTTATCGGTGGGAGTGATTCTGGAGGAGGGTTTTCCAGTTGCGCAGTTGCAGCGAATCGTCGCTTCGATGCGCAGCGCGACTGAAGTATCGGGCGTGAAAATCATCGCCGGCGACACTAAAGTCGTCAACCGCGGCAAAGAAGACGGCATTTACATCAATACCGCCGGCATCGGATTTATCGAGCATCACTTAGATATAACGCCGGCAAGTATAAGCCCCGGCGATGCCGTTATTCTCAGCGGCGACATCGGACGGCACGCATTGGCGGTCATAGCTATGCGCGAAGATTTAGATTTGGAAATACCAATTTTCAGCGATTGCGCGCCGTTGGCAGAACCGATCCTGAAATTAATAGCCGCCGGAGTTGAAGTGCATTGCCTGCGCGACTTGACGCGCGGCGGTTTGGCGACGGCTCTTGTCGAGTTAGCCGACTCGAGCCGGACGCATATCTCTTTTTCCGAGAGCGCCGTGCTGGTCAGCGAGCCTGTGCGTGGACTGTCCGAGATGCTCGGTTTCGACCCGCTCTATTTAGCCAATGAAGGACGGTTCGTCGCCTTCCTGCCCGAAAAAGAAGTTGATAAGGCTGTCGATATTTTACACACATACTCGGTCAGCGCCGGCGCGGCAGTTATCGGTCAAGTTTCCGCCAGCGACAAAGGAATGGTTACGATGACTACCATCATTGGTTCATCCCGCCGAATTGAGATGCTATCGGGTGAACAATTGCCAAGGATATGCTGATTGGAAGTAGTTTCGCATTGTTAAAATGTGATGCTGACCCCGCGCAGGCGAAGGGAAGCATCTCGTCTGGAGAACTAAGTGGACGAAATTCTTCACTTTGTTCAGAATGACGACATTATTATTACACAACACCACATATATCCATAAATCTTATATTCATTACTGCGAATAAACACATACTAATCGAATCGATATGGCAAAACATTAATCACAGCCATATCTGGGACGATGAACCGGTATTCTGCATTACCGCCGATGTCGATTGGGCTTCGGAAGTTGCGGTGGAAATGTTTTTAGAGGATATTCTTCCATTCGATATTAAGCCAACGGTATTCGTAACCCATCCAAGTGCGGTCATCGAACGCAGTTTCCAATCTGGATTAATCGAACGCGGTCTGCACCCAAATTTTCTCCCCGGCAGTTCGCAGGGTGACAATTTCCAGTCGGTCATTGAAACCTGCCTGAAATTTGCACCGGAAGCAGAGTGTTTCCGCGCGCATCGTGGATTCGATGTTACAGATACGACGCATCTTATGGTAAAATATGGAATGAAATATGATTCAAATTTAGTTTCGCTTATGACCGACCGGCTCCGACCTATATTGATGGAATCTGGTTTAATTCGCTTTCCAATTTACTATGAGGATGGCACACATCTCTTCAATCGTCTGGCATTGGATTTGGAACGTTTGAAACCTCATTTCTTAACATCGGGATTGAAAATCATCAGCATTCATCCTATGAATTGGGTCGTCAATCCGCCGACCTTGCAATATATGAGGTCAATTAAAGACTCACTAACTCGCACAGCATACAATCAGATGGATCGAGCGACCATCGAACTCATTCGTCATCGTGGTTATGGTATCGCTGATTTTTCCCGACAATTAATCGAGTTCATTACTCAGTTTAGAGTATATAAACTGAGTGAATTATATCAGATTGCCATTTCATAAAAACCAAAGGCAAAATGCGTTTATTAGAATCCGAGCGACTAATGCTCAAACCCATAGAAGAGGAGGACATTTACGTCCTGCTTGAAATCCGCTGGGATTGGGATGTAATGTTCTTCTCATTGCACGAGCCAATATCGCGTCGCGAACAGTTGGAATGGTATCGTTCACTTTCGTCTAAGAAAGATTTGGCACTTTCGGTTTTTCTAAAGACCGAACAAGGCTTAAAACTAGTCGGCACGATTGGACTCTATGATATTAATCCGCGCCATCAGCGGGCGACCTTTCGAATGAGGTTGTCAAAGGAGTCTCAGGGATTGGGCATCGGTTTTGAAGCCGGGCGAATGTTGATGGAATACGGTTTCAATGTGCTAAACTTACGAAAGATCTGCGGGGATCAGTTTGCCGTGAACAAAGCCGCAGTTACATTCTGTCGGCGTATGGGCTTCGTTGAAGAGGGCGTGTTGCGCAAACACTTCTATCAGAACGGTGAGTTCCGGGATGTCAGTTTTGTCGGCTTGCTTAAGGAGGACTTCTTCGCCGCGATGGGGGAACTTGACAAGCAACAATCCACAGGTGAATGACTTGATTTTCTCAACAGACTGTGTTCCCATCTGCCTTCTCTACATAACTTATCAGGAGAACATCTTAGGCAGCGGCATTCTCTACACTCAAGTTTTACGGATGCTTGAAGGGATGGCGACGACCAGTCGTAGAGTGAATATTGTTTTGTTAAGTTATGTTTCTCCGCAGTTATTATGGAGTGAAAGACGGGGATTTTCTGAACTACGGCAGCATTTACAGTCGAAAGGTGTTCGACTCATCTTATTGCCAATGTTCTTTCCGGCTCGTTGGCGATTGCCGTGGAGTTTGCCACAGGTTTTGTGGTCGCTGCCGACTATATTTATCGCTGCGATACTGCAGTGCAATGTCCTGCATGCACGAGGTTATCCGGCTGCACTATTGGCTGAAATAACAGCAATGGTAATTGGTGTTAAGGTCGTTTTTGACCCCCGTGGGCAGTATCCGGACGAGATGGTGATGAATGGAATATGGCGAGAAGGTTCGCTGACTCATCGGAGTTGGTTAAGGTTGGAAGACTGGCTTATTCGTACCGCGGGCGCGGTCATTGGCGTAACGCCGGAATATAGGGATGAATTCAAGCAGCGTGGTGCGAAGCGAGCTTTCTTCGTGCCTAACCGAGCCGACACTACGCGCTTTCGGGAGTCCGCCCCAGTGCAATCGATTAAAGGTAGTCTTCATGCAACGAAGAAGGATTGCGAACTGTTGTTCATCGGTGAACTTCACTCGGTCTGGAACGACCCAACCTTAGTAACCAAACATTTCATTGCCCTCCAAAAGCAATTTCCACAGGCGCGTCTGCGTATGATAACGCGAGCTAATCCCGCTCCAGCGCAAACAATACTCAAACGAATGGGTGTTGACCTTCAACGCGTTAGATTTGAAACCCACCCTCCTGATGAAATGCCCAAAGCGATGCATAACGCCACATTTGGATTGATATTCAGAGCCGTAAAGGTTCACTCGCTGTGGCCGGTGAAAATGGCTGAATATCTCGCTGCCGGAATACCATTGATTGTTGATGAGAGCCTGGGTGGACTACCTCGAAAGATTGTTCAAAAGCGCCGGTTGGGAGTGGTCCTGAATCCCGAGCACCCTATAGATTATGCAGTATTGAAAGAGGTCTTGGACGATTGGGAAGTGTGGTCAATGCGTTGCAAAGACTATGCTATGCGATGTTTGGACATTCGTTCGACATCTAAGCAGTATATTAGGATATATCGTCAGATTTAAGACTTTGGGCTTTACAAATGTCTGAAAATAGTTCTTTGAAATTATAGAAGTTATAAAATTGACTGCAACGATGGGAGCAAATTAAAGAACAAGTCGTATATTAGCATAAGCAACTCATCACCACAACGACTATGTTCATATCCTAAGACCGCGAGCAGGATTATCTGCTGCCTCCGTCATTGCGGGAACTGATTCACGAAACGACCTGGTCTATATCATCGCTGAAGTCGTCGATTGCCTAGACTTGACATCCTTGACCAGCCGCTACGACTCCTTAGGACGGAACGCCTATCACCCCGGAATGCTTCTGTCCGTGCTGTTCTATGCCTGCGCAGGGCATCTTCTCGCCCCGCAAGATCGCCGAGCGGTTACGACGCGATGCTCATTTTATGTATTTGTCCAGCGATAAACGCCCGACTTTCACACTATCCACGACTTTTGCAAAGACCATATCGACCTGTTGCCTGAAGGCTCGTCTCAAAGCCACCCGAGCCGAGTTGGATGCCGAGATTGACCGCTGCATTGAGCCTTATCGAGCCGAGGTAGAGCGTTTGACGCAGATACCGGGGGTAAAAAAGCGGCTGAATGTCTAATAGCCGAGATCGGCGTCGATACGACGCAGTTTCCGACGCATACCCATTTAGCCTCTTGGGCGGGGATGTCGCCGGGCAATAACGAGAGCGCCGGCAAGCGTAGAAGTGGGCGAACTACGCATGGCGACCGGTGGCTGTGGGACACCTTAATCGAATCGGCTTGGGCGGCGTCGAAGACAAAAGGGTCATATTTTAAGTCACGCTATCATCGTTTAGCAATGCGGCGCGGCAAGAAGCGCGCTGAGGTGGCAGTTGGACACACTATATTAGTGTCGGTGTATCACATTCTGA
>Ga0194125_10007165_pt1 | contig 16170 bp, 10 predicted proteins | sample TA2KigC250mmetaG_FD_148626 | JGI IMG/M metagenome (GOLD analysis project Ga0194125, IMG submission 148626) | Freshwater microbial communities from Lake Tanganyika, Tanzania - TA2015034 Kigoma Deep Cast 250m | ecosystem: Environmental > Aquatic > Freshwater > Lake | place: Tanzania: Lake... | reverse complement strand
TTCGGCCGGCCGCCCCAGGGCATCTGGCTGCCCGAATGCGCCTACGTGCCCGGCGTCGAGAATTTCCTCGCCGAGGCCGGCATCCGCTGGTTTGTGACGGACACGCACGGCATCATGTTCGGCCATCCGCGCCCGCAATACGGCGTGTTCGCGCCGGTGTTCACCCCGAACGGCGTGGCGGCGTTTGCGCGCGACGTCGAATCCTCGCACCAGGTCTGGAGCGCCGAGCAAGGTTATCCCGGCGACGCTGACTATCGCGATTTCTATCGTGATGTCGGCTTCGATCTGCCGTTCGATTACATCAAACCGTACATTCATCCCGACGGCATCCGGTGTTTCACGGGCATCAAGTACTACCGCATCACCGGCAAAATGCAGGACAAACAACCTTACGTCCGCAAATGGGCGCTCGGCAAGGCCGCCAGCCACGCCGGCAATTTCATGTTCAATCGCGAACGCCAGGTCGAGCATCTCGCCGGCAGCATGGGACGCGCCCCGTTGATTCTCTCGCCGTACGACGCCGAGTTGTACGGGCACTGGTGGTTTGAAGGCCCCGAGTTCCTGAATTATTTCATGCGCAAAGTCTGGTACGACCAGCAGACCTTCAAACTCACCACGCCGACCGAGTACCTCCGTCAGTTCCCAACCCAGCAAGTCATCACGCCGGCGGCGTCCAGTTGGGGCGCGAAAGGTTACTGGGAAGTCTGGCTCGAAGGTTCCAACTCGTGGATCTATCCGCACCTCCATATCGCCGCCGAGCGGATGACCGAGTTGGCGCGCCATCACAAAAACGGAAACCATCTCGTCCAGCGCGCCCTCAAACAAGCCGCCCGCGAACTGTTGCTGGCGCAATCCAGCGATTGGGCGTTCATCATGAAAACCGGCACCGCCGTCGGCTACGCCGTCAAGCGTACCAAGGACCACATTCTGCGGTTCACGCGCCTCTACGACCAGATCAAGACCAATCAAGTGGACGAAGCATGGCTGGCCGATACCGAGTGGCGTGACAACATCTTCCCCGACATCAACTACCACTACTACGAATGAAAGCCTGTGCGCTACTTTGTGCGCTGTGTCTGTGTTCCGCCAATCTTCCGGCCGAGACGCACCGGGAAATCGCGCCGCTCGACATCCCGTTCAAGCGGCTCAGCGCGCTGGCGCTCCGCGCCAACGGCAACCTGCTCGCCGCCGACAATGAAGCGCGCGCGATCAAGGAGATTTCGCCGGACGGCAAACTCGCGCGCACACTCTCTCCCGATGTCGCCCCCGAAGCGCTCGCCATCGCGCCCAACGGCGACATCTATTGCGCCGGCAGCGGCAAGTTGCTGCGGCTCTCCGCCGACGGCAAAATCCTTGCCTCCGTCGTTCTCCCGCCGTCGCGCCCGCTCACCGACCAGGAGCAACGCCGCGCCCGTGGCCGTGGCGAAACGGTTTCGGGCATGACCGTGTCCGGGCCGTATGTTTTCGCGGCCATTGGTTCGAGTTGGAGCGTCGGCTCCAAATCGCGCCTCTACCGGTTCAACCTCGACCTCACGGGCGAAACCAAACTCGCCGACGGCCTGCGCGGCTGTTGCCAGCGTTGCGATCTCGCGGCGCGCGACAACCTGCTCTACCTCGCCGAGAATGCCGCGTTCCGCGTCGTCCGCTGCGACCACGACGGCAAGGTGCTCAGTTCCTGGGGCGGACCTTCCCGCGCCGGTGCCGTGGAAGCGTTCGGCAGTTGTTGCAACCCGATGAACCTTTGCTTCGGCAGCGACGGCTCGCTCTACACCGCCGAATCCGGCCTCGGCCGGGTCAAACGCTACCAACCCGACGGCGCCTTCCTCGGCGTTGTCGGCCATGTCGGCGTCGAGCGCTTCACCAACGCCAGCGGGCTGGCTGCTTCCTGCAGTAACATTGCCATCGCCGTCACCCGCGACGGACGCCGCATCTACGTGATGGACTACAAAAACAAGCTCATCCGCGTCCTCGAACAACGTTGACCGCCGGTGCGTCGCTCGACATCCCTGGTCGTCACGTGTAGCTTGCTGTTGTGAAACGGCTCGCACTGACAATCTCCGGCATGACTTGCGCCCGTTGCGCGCAACACGTTCAACAGGCGCTTACCGCCGTTCCCGGTGTCGCGACTGCCAATGTCAATTTTCTCACGAAACGCGCGCTTCTCACGCTCGCCGATCCGCCCCCGGTTACCGCTGCGCTGCTCGACGCAGTCCAGCAAGCCGGTTACACTGCGACGCTCCACGCTCCACGCTCCACGCTCCACGCACAACTCGCCTACACCCTCACCGCCGGTGTCCTCCTCGCTGCCGGCTGGGTGTTTCGGCTCGATGTAGTCGTTCTCGTTGCGACTGGCCTCGCTGCGTTTCCCATTTTCCGGCGCGCCATCAAAGCGTTGCTCGCCCGGCGACTTGACGCCGATGTCCTCGTCGCCATCGCCGTCATCGCTGCCGCCAGCATCGGCGAATATCTCGCCGCCGGTGAAGTCGCTTTCATCCTGTTGCTCGGCGCGCAACTGGAGGAATACACCGCCGACCGCGCCCGACGTTCACTCGGCAGCCTCCTCTCGCTTGTCCCGCCCACCGCTCGCGTCCGCCGAGGCGAAACCGAAACGGAGATTCCCATTGCCGATGTTCGCGTCGGCAACCTCGTGGTCGTCCGTCCCGGCGAACGAATCCCCGTGGACGGCCTCGTCCGCACCGGCGAGGCCGCTGTCAACCAGGCTCCCGTCACCGGCGAAAGTATTCCCGTCGCCAAGAATCCCGGCGACGAAGTGTTCGTCGGCACCCTCGCGGAGACCGGCGCGCTGGTCATCGAAGCCACGCGCGTCGGCGAAGACACCACGCTGGCGCGAATCGCCACGCTCGTCGAAGCCGCCCAGCAGCGCAACGCGCCCATCCAGCGCACGCTCGACCGCCTCGCCGGCTGGCTCGTGCCCGTCATGCTGCTGCTGGCCGTCATCGTTTTCTCTGCCAGCGGCGATGTCCGACGCGCCATCACCGTTCTCATCGTCACCTGTCCGTGCGCGCTCATCCTTGCCAGCCCGACTGCCGTGATGGCCGCCATTGCACGCGCTGCGCGCGCCGGTGTGTTGATCAAGGGCGGACAACACCTCGAAGCCGCCGCCCGGCTTCACACCATCGTCTTCGACAAAACCGGCACGCTCACACGCGGCCAGCCGGAGGTTGCCCATGCCCACAGTTTTTGCGATGAACACAGCGAGGCCGAGATGCTTCACTTGGCCGCCGTCGCCGAGAAACTCAGCGCCCATCCGCTGGCGGCCGCCATTCGCAACAAAGCCGGCACGACACCTGATCCTGTTCAATTTCAATCCCATCACGGACGCGGCGTCACCGCCGAGCACAACGGCCAACAACTCGTCGTTGGTCAGCCCTCGCTGCTCGCCGAGAAACATGTCACTCTCTCCGACGCCCAACACGCGCACGTCGCCGAGCACCACGACGCCGGGCACACCACCGTGCTCGTGGCGCATGACGGCAAAGTCTGCGGCACGATTTGCATTGCCGACACCGTTCGCGCCAGCGCCAAGCAAGCCATCGCCAATCTTCGCCAACTCGGCCTTGAAAAAATCGTTTTGCTGACCGGCGACAACCGTCGCGTCGCGCTCCAGATTGGCAATGCGCTCGGCGTGGACGAAGTCAAAGCCGAGGTGTTGCCCGAACAAAAAGCCGAGCACATCGAGTCCCTCAAAACCGGCGCCCGCGGTCGGGGCGTCGCCATGGTCGGCGACGGCATCAACGACGCCCCTGCGCTCGCCGTTGCCGATGTCGGCATCGCGATGGGCGTGACCGGCACCGACGTGGCGCACGAGGCGGCCGACATCGCCTTGATGGCCGACGACCTGGAGAAAATCGCCTTCGCTGTCGGCCTCAGCCGACGCGCTGTTCGCGTCATCAAGCAGGGATTGTGGTTTGCGCTTGTCTATAACTTCGTGATGATTACTGCCGCCGCCGGTGGTCATCTTCACATGGTCGGCGGTGCCATTGCCCACCAAGCCAGCAGCATCATTGTCATCCTGAATGCCATGCGCCTGTTGCGGCATTGATCATCATTTCGGCTCACACCAGCCAGCCATCCGCAAAGTAGTCGCGGAATTTTGTTATAATTATAACAAAATCCCGCGACTTGGGGGGCGGGAGGGGCGGGGGTCAGCGGAGGTGTTCGAGGAGAATCCGAAGACCAATCAGGATCAGCACAACGCCACCGGCGAGTTCCGCCCAGCGGGCGAACGTGGCGTGGAGCCGGTTGCCGAGCGCAATCGCCAGCAGGCACATGCCGCCGGTGATCAGGCCGATGAGAACGCTCGGTTGCCAGACCGAAATACCGGCCAACGCAAGGCTGAGGCCGACCGCAAACGCATCAAGACTCGTGGCGACCGACAACATCACCATCGTCAGGCCGCGCGTTGGGTCGGTGGACGGACGCTGCTCGGCGGGTTGAAACGATGCCCAGATCATTCGTCCGCCCACGAGCGCGAGCAGCCCAAAGGCGATCCAGTGGTCCACGCTCTGGACGTATCGCCCGACCCACGCGCCCAGCGCCCAGCCCAGCACCGGCATCAGGAACTGAAACAGGCCGAAATGAAACGCGAGCCGGAACACAGCACGTTTGTTGGAAGCGTAGCCCGCTGTGGCGGCAACAATGCAGACCGCAACGGCATCCATCGCCAAGCCAAGCGCGATCACGATGACCGTCCACAACGACATGGCGGTCAGCCGAGGAACAGCGGCTGCATGTGCCGCTGGTAAATGTTGGCCGCGACGCGCTCGGCGACCCGCGCGCGGTTCGACTCCAGCGCGGCTTGGTAACGGGCGCCCATCTCAGCGGCGATCTTGAAACTGACATGGATGAGCTGCCGGAAATACGGGTTGAAATCGGCGCATCGCTGGTCATGCGTCAATGTGCGCGCGAATTTCTCCGCGCTCCAGCCGTTGACCTCGGCGGCAGACGGCAACTGTTGCCGGTCAATGTCAATCACAGTCAGGTAGGGCGCGCAGACTTCGTCGTAGCGGTCAAGCGCGCTGCGATAGACTTCCTTGGCGATCTCCAGGCCGTTGCCGCCGGACTCGGCCAGCCCGGCGACTTCCTCCAGCCACGTCGTGCCGGCGGTCTTGAGGTGGAGGCCGGCGTCGTGTTTGGCGATGAGTTCGCGGATGACGGGGTAGAGCATGAACTTGTCGCTGCCGGAGTGGACGCTGAGCTTGAGGTTGCCGGGCAGGCCGAACTCGGCGACGGCGTAGGCGATGACGCTGAGGTCGAGGTCAAACTCGCGGCGGAACGCAGCGAGGTCGCCGACGTAGTCCACGCCCTTGTTGAATCGGCCGGAGAACTTCGGGGCGATGGTCTGCGCGGGAACACGTTCGTCGGCGAGAGCAGCGAGAAAGATGAGCAGTTCGACAGGGGTCAGCGGCGTGTCGGTTTCGTCGGCGGACACTTCAATAACGAAATCTTTTTTCGCGGCGGCGATGTGGCGATGAATGGCGCCGGCTTCGGCGGCGGCGAGCAGGTATTTGTTGGCGGCGGCGAGCAGGGCCGGTTCGGTGATCTCGATGGTTGCCGCTTGGCGCGGCAATGACAACGCGCCGACAAGATGACGGTGCCGGGCAACGAAAGCGTTGATGGCGTCGGGCGCTGCGGCTTTGCCGACGTAATCGGCGACATCGAGCGTGAAAAAATCGCTGGCGGCAAGGAACCGGTCCACGTTCTTCAGGGAAATGTGGTCGGCGTCCACGTAGTAGGGTTGTTTCCAACCGGCGGCTTGGACGGCGGCGTCCGCTTCGCGGCGCACGTCCATCGGCTCGGTGCCGATGAGGGTGTGCTCGCGATTGGATTTGTTCCAGACAGGAACGACGGGGATGCCGTCGAGGGCGATTTCGTGGAAAGCGGTGAGTTGGGCCGTGGCTTGCTGGCCGAAGCGGTCGCCGACTCCGAAAGAGAAACGTTGGATTTGCATGATGCAGACATCATAGAGGCAGGCTGAAGAGCAGACAACCCCGTTTTTACGTTACCGGCGTTGGGACGCAATATAGTCGCTCAAGACTTCGACGTTGCGCGCCAACACGGCGCTGGAGATAAACTGAAACCCCTGTCGGAACTCCGGCTGGCCGACGAGTCGTTCGCCCGCGTAGGTGCTGATCCAGCGGCCTTGAGGATCAAGTTCCTTGATGATCCGTCGAACGTCGGCTTCCGTCGGGCGCTCCTTGGACAGAGTGCTGCCGCTCAGTGCAGCTTGGTAGTCCTTTTGAATCTGGTCAAACCGGGCGCGTTGTTTCCAACCGTAGTGACCCGGCGCGGCCGAGTCGTCATGGGTGAGTTGATACCGGTTGTCCATGTAGAGCGGCTTGTTGGTCTTCAACTCGTAGTAGCGGGCAATCGTGCCGTCTGGCAGCAGGCAACGCTTGAAGTACTCCAAGGCGCGCGGAATCAGTTCGAGATATTTCTTTTGCCCGGTGTAACGCGCGATTGTGATGAGCGTCTCCAAGACGTCCTGTGATTCCCAGCCCGTGATGGCCGGCGGCTCGAACTTCCGTGCCCACATTGGGAACATTTCGTAATTGTATTGCTGGCACCAACCCGGTTGCGGATCGGGCATTTGCGCCAGAATCAGAAAATCGCCCAGCTTCTCTAGTGCGGCCAGATGTTTCTTGTCCTGGTAAGTCTGGTGCGCTGCGATGAGTGTGTCCGACACAGTTCCAGCGACGTTGTCGTTGAGGGTATAATAATCCCAATAGTTCTTGACCCTTCCTTCCGTCTTCCAATCGTAGTCAGGGAATCGCGCTTTCAACACCGGCTTGGACGGCACCGGTTCTTTCCACCCTTGCGGAAAAGCCCCGTTGGGAAACTGCGCTTTCAGGAGTGCGTTCAATCCGTAAATCACGGCGTCATGGATGTCGGCGTGTTGGAAATCCAGTGCGCGGTCTGCGTGGATCAGAAACTCCAAGGCAGCCTGTGTCTGGCCGTCATCGAGCGAGGAAACATTCCAACTTCCTGGAATTCCTTTGCGGTATTTCCCGACCCGCCCCTTGTGTGGCTTGGCAAAATGAATCACTTGCGCCCAGCCACCGGATTCCAGTTGACCTTGCACCAGAGCCTCGGCGGCTTTCCGCGCGGCATCGAGGTAGAACTTGTCGCCCGTTGCCGCATGAGCTTTGAGGTAGGCCATGCCGACGCTGGGCGTGCCCGGTGGCTGCACGAAGATTGTGTCGGGAGACGCTTTGCCTTCGCCCCACCGTTGTTGAAGGTCCGGGCTGTAATAATAGACATATCCGCCGTGGCTGGCGACTTTGTCGTGATAGTAGGATACGGCTTTCTTCAGCGTTCGCAACGCTTCGTCCGTCAGCGTTGCCTGCAAGGTGCCTCCCGCTGTCAGCGTGACAAGCGTGAGAATGCCGGGGACGGCATTGTGGATAAGCCCATTCATTTGCCCGTGAAAATAGGCAGGGATGAAGCGCCAGTCAAGGCTCCTTCCGCCATGTGCTCCTGGCGCCATGACACGCAGGAGGACGGTTCTTTTTTGTCAGGTTTTTTTGTTTACTTGTGTGGATGAGCGAAGTAAAAGTTCCGCTGTCTGTCATTTGTAAATGCGTAAAAGAACCAGGAGATTACCGTTTGCAGTTTCGATGGCGTGGAAGCGCTGCCTTCTGGGCTGCGCGGCGGGAATGCTGTTGAGCAGCGCAGCGGTTGATGCGTACAACATCAAGTGCGGTCCGCTGCAATTGCAGTTGGGGGCGCAGCTTACATTCATTTACACGGACAATGTCAATCAAAGCTCCGGCGATTTGGGTCTTCCCGGTATTAAACAAGACTTTGGCTTTGAATGCGGTCCGGTTATCAGCGGTGGTCTGGCATTGCCGGTTCGTGTGGGGAACAACCCAGAAGAACTGCTGACGATGCGAGTGTCAACCGGGTTTTCCTACAAATACTGGCTGAACGGAGGACAGCAAGTCACCTTCAGTGCGCCGGCTGGATTCCAGCTTTCCTTGCCTTTGCATCTGGGGGCGTGGCTCGTGACGGTCGGCGATTCATTTACCTTTAAGAATGAACCGTTGGAAAGCTTGGTGGCAGTCGGGGTAACCAGCAGTGAGGAGTATGCCAATACTGTCACCATCAACGGCACCCGTCGGTTCGGGCGTGTCGCCTTGTCTCTTTCGGGCAGCAGGAACGATAAGTGGTCACCCGCGAATCCTTCAACGGAAGAAACGGTTTATTCTTTCGCCGTCACACCGTCTGTTTTCTTGCAGGAATCATTTTCCGTCTTCTGGGCCAATTCGGTTGGGTTTATCTTCCCCAAGGATCGCACCAGTCGATCGGACGGCATCAACGTGAGCACCATGGTTGGCGTCTCTGGCGTTATTACGCCCTCAATTTCCGGCAGCGTAGGCATCGGCTTTGTGCATTCCCAATTTGACCCGGTTAATAGTGGCACCTCAACAAACAATGCGGGAAGTGGCACGGACGGAATCACTGCCAATATCGGCCTGAGCTATACTCAACCGCTGCGTCCTAATACTACTCATAATCTCCAGGGCTTCTATTCGCCTGGCGTCACGGCCACCATGAACAATTCCAACTATCAGACAACCTATGGCGCGAGGTATGTCATCTCACACCGATTGGGACATGGGATCACTCTCATGCCGAATATTGGTTGGACGCATTCGCAAAGCGAGGGCGGCGCCTCTGCCAAGCAAGAGTACGACCTGCTCTCGATAGGTGTGTCCCTCAGTCGCACCTTCACGCGCCACCTCAATGCAATGATCACCTACCGCCATCAAGAGCGCACCTCTCCGCAGCAAGGTCAGGGTTATCAAGTCAATGATTTGCGGATAAGCTTCAACTATTCCTTCTAACACACCGGCAAACCGGTGGGCGTTGGCAACTCCAACAGCGTTGTGCTAGATTCATGCTCGGAAACAACCTAATAAAACATGAGAGTCATGCTATGAAATATCCAGCCTCCTACAGGGAACTCCCGGTAACTATCCTGCGGAACCAGTTTGAGGGTTGTGGTTCGTTTTTTCGTTTGATTTCGGTCATGGCGACTCCTTCGGTTGTTGGTTTCATTGTCCTGACTCTTTGATTTTGTTTCGTTTTCTTGCTTCCGTTGGTTTTCAATTTCCTTTTCAGACGGCTCGCAGCGGTATCAACTTCAACCGCACAATTTGTTCGTAGCGCGCCAAGTTGTAGATCAAGTTGATGAATCCGATCGCGGCACCGTTGCGCCGCTTCCCAATGTAACGCAAGTAAAACCCTTTCATCGTCTGGCTCATGTAGCCAAACACATGCTCAATCCGCGCCCGCACCTTCGATTTCTGCCGGTTTGCTTCTTTCTGCTCGTCGCTCAAAGGCCGATTCCGATACGCCCGCTCGTGAATCCGACTGTTCACTTCTTTCTTTGCCAACATCGTTTCCGCTTCTGCGCTCCGATACGCGCTGTCGGCATACACTGCGCCTTCGGTGCCGTCCAGCAGCGGTTCGAGCATCTGCGAGTCATGCACGCTCGCGTCGGTCACCGCATACGACTCAATGAGTTTGCTTTTGGCGTCCGCTTTGACGTGGTTCTTGTAGCCGTAATGCCGCTCGTCGTTCTTCTTGGTCCAGCGTGCGTCCACATCCTTCTGCCGCTGTTTCGCGGGCTGTTCGGCCCACTCCGCCGGCGTGCCGCCGCTCTTGATCACCGCGTTCTCTTCGCGCCGGTTGCGCTGGCGCGGCACGTCCACAAAACTGGCGTCCACCAACTTGCCGGGCTGCGCCAACAAGCCGCGCGCGCGCAACTGCTCATCGAACAGCGCAAAGAGTTTCTCGAACGCGCCCGCCTCGATCAACGCCTCGCGGAAGTCCCAGAGCGTGTTGGCATCTGGTATCTTGTCGGCCAGCGTCCAGCCGATGAACTGCTGGAAACTGAGGCGGTCGTTGATCTGATATTCGGTCTGCTCATCGGACAGACAGTAGAAGCGTTGCACCAGCAGCGCCTTGAACATCTTCAGCCGGTCGTGGGCGGGACGACCACCCGGACCTTGGGCCGGTTTGTCCAGCGACTCGTCCAAGAGTGGGCGAAACAACTCCCAATCCACCACCGCGTCGAGACGGCTCAAGGAGTTGCCTTTGGCCAGAAGCCATTGCAAACGGAATTCCACGTCAAAGAGTCCGGGCGCGGCGGTTGTCTTGAAGTTCTTCATAACGCTCCTTTTGCGCCTTCGACGCACCCCGCGTCTACCGCTTCAATTTTTCGACAAGTTTTCATGAGTTTCCGGGACCGCCCATAATCACGTTGTACAACTCGGTGCTGGTCAGGGAAAGCAGATTTCGTATAATCGCTGCCAGGAGAGACAATCATGAAAGCTGCATTGATGGCCAAGCAATTCGACGTCAAGGGCCGGCTGGTAACAGCCGAAGCCACCGGCTCCGGCAACGTGAACGACACCTACCTGGTGGTGTTCCGCACGACATTCTCCGAAGAGCGGTTCATCATGCAGAGGATCAACACCCGCGTTTTCCCCAACCCCGCGGCGATCATGGAGAACATGAAACGCGTCACCGAACACGTCCACCGGCGGCTCGAAGCCGAAGCCGACACCGCCGACCGCATCTGGCAGTTGCCGCGCGTCATCCCGACCAAGACCGGCGCCGACTACGCCATGGACGGCGACGGCGGCTGCTGGCGGGCGATCTCGTTGATCGCATCGGCGCACTCCTACGACAGCATCCAAAGCCCCGAACACGCCTACGAAGCCGGCTACGTCCTCGGCCAGTTCCAGCGATTGATCAGCGACATCCCGACCGAACAACTGCACGACACATTGCCGGGGTTTCACATCACACCCGATTACCTCGCCAAGTTCGACCAAGCCATCGCCACACCGGAAGGCAAGGCGCGATTGGGAAGTTCCTCCGAAGCGCGGCGCTGTCATCGCTTCATCGAAGGCCGGCGGAAATGGTGTTCGGTCCTCGAAGACGCCAAGGCGCACGGCGAACTCCAGCTTCGCCCCATCCACGGCGACCCCAAGATCACCAACGTCATGATTGACGACGCCACCGGCAAAGGCACCTGCATCGTGGATCTCGACACGGTCAAGCCCGGCCTCGTGCACTACGACTTCGGCGATTGCCTGCGTTCCTGCTGCAACCCCGCCGGCGAGGAAACCACTGACCTGAGCAAGGTCTATTTCGACACCGACCTGTGCCACATGATCGTGAAAGGCTATCTTGCGTTTGGGAAAAGTTTTTTGAGCGACGCCGACCGGCATTACCTCTACGATGCCATTCGCCTGATTGCGTTCGAGCTTGGCCTGCGTTTCTTTGCCGACTTCGTGGCCGGCGACCAGTATTTCAAGATCCGCCACGAAGGCCAGAACCTGAATCGCGCGCGGGTGCAGCTCAAGCTGTGCGAAAGCATCGAAGCCCGCGAACCCGCCATCCGCAAGATTCTCGAAACCGTCTGATCACGGCGTCACCGTCAACCAACGGCGGCTAACGGTCGTTCCACCACCGGCGCGGGCGGTGGCCTTGAGAACGCAATCGCCGCCGGTGGATGGGACTGTCAACGACAGCTTGCAGGTCTGCGCGCCGAGCGCCTCGATGTCGAATGGCTGTTTTGTTTGCGCCAGCACTTTGCCCGATTTCGTTTCGAGCGAGAGCGTCAACTGGCCGCGCTGCGGTTTCGCTTCGTCGTTGACCATCATCACGGTGAACTCGCGGGTCGCGCCGGCGGGGAGCGTCGGCTGGAAGAAGTTGAGATAGACGCCGAGCGGCTTGAACGCTTCGCCCATGTAATCGGCAAACGCGGGATCGAGCTTCAACCGCGTCACGTCGGCGAAATGGTCCGCCGTATAGACGCCGGGATAACTGCACGTCAGATAGACGAAGTGAATGATGCCGGCGTAGTGGCGATGAGCGCGCCAGAATTCCGTCTTCGCGCCGAGCAGGTAAGCATACATGTCGAGCCGTTGGCGCGCGGTAACGTTCGTGCCCATGAGGTGCGCATAGACGTTCTCGGTCAGCAACGTCGGCGTGCCGTCGCGGTTCAACCAGAGCCAGCCGTACTCGTTGATGAGGGCCGGGTTGGTGTAGGAAGGAAGCCTGTTGGGACGCGGCGCGCCGTCCATCGTTTCGAGATTGGTCATCTTGAACTCGTATTTCCCCACGCGATAACCGCTCATCAAGTAAGGATGATCCTCGACAGGATCATTCGGCCCGGCGGGTTTGTTGTAACTGTTCTCCCAAGCGCGATCCGAGAGGTCGAGCGAACGGACGGCGGGGATGATCTTGTCGCCGAACATCGCGTCCTTGGTCTCGTTGTTGGCGTCCCAGACAACGACGCTCGGATGGTTCCAGTTGTCGCGCATCCAGTCCTTGTACTGGCGGATCATCTCGTCGGCGTCGTGCGTGCGCGAGTAGCCCTTGTACCAGTTCGGGCCGCCGGTCCAGACGAAGAACTCGTTCTGAATGAGCAAGCCGACTTCGTCGCAGATGTCCAGCCAGCGGTCCGGCACCGGGCCGATGCAGAACCGGAAATAATTCCAGTGCATCTTCTTTGGCAGGTCGCCGAGAAGTTTGCGCACCCAGGCGTCATCCCACGGCAAATCCTTGCAGAGCGGGTCCTCAAAGAACCGGTGCAACGTAATGTTCGAGCCGCGCAGGTAATAGACCTTGCCGTTCAGGTAGGCGCGTTTCGTCGCCGCGTCGAAACGAAACTCCCGCATCCCAAACCGCGTCGTGACCGAATCGCCGCCCGTGGATGATTCGAGGACGTACAGGAACGGGTCCTCCGGCGACCAGAGCCGAGCATTGGGAATCTTGATGGTCTGTAAAAACGTTTTCTCCTCACCGGGCTGGAGCGAAATACTCTCCGTCGCGCTCACGTTCTTCACCTTGTGCACGAGCGAGGACGTAACAGGCGTCGTGCTGCGGTTCTTCACCTTTGTCTGCACGACGATCTCACTCGTCGCGATGCGCGGCGCGATCTGGATGGTTTCAATGACCGGGTTCTGGCAGTAGATGAGCGACACGCTATCGTAAATACCGGGCGTCCAGATGATCTTCTCGAAGTCCGAGCCGGTCGGGAACGTGTCGGGCAACACGGCGGGATGCGCGCCGATGCGGATGACGATCGTGTTCTCGGCGTTCCAGCGGATGGCCTTGTTCAGCGCGAAATAACTCGCCGTGAAACACCCGGCGTACTCGCCGAGTTTCTCGCCGTTCAGCCAGACGGCGGTGCCGAACTGCGCCTTGTTGATCTTGAGCAACGCCACCGCGCGTTCCTTCGGCGCGCGAAACGTCTTGCGATACCAGAAATAATCCCGGTCCTGGTCAACCTTGCCGACCCAATATTTCTGGAGCCAATCTTCCGGCGCGAGTTTTGAGCGGACGCGATTCGCCATGTTCTCGCGGCTGGTGAACTTGTCCACATCCTTAAACGCCGGCTTCGCAAGGTTCGCGAGGCCGGGCACGGGGACAGTGTGTATGAACGACGACGGAATCTCCGTCGCTGATTTGCCGTCGGCAATCTGCCACCGGCCATCGAGGGAGATGACTTGCCGCGGCGATGCGGCTGAAGCTGTGGACACGAGCAGTCCGCCGAAAAGACAACCGACAAAGAATTTGTGCATGATAGTTAATCTCCGAATGGTGTTTTGCCGTTCATGAATACCTTGAGTTGCTCGATCTCGGTTCTAGCGCTGGAATCCACATGGATATCCACCGATTGTACCGACTTGGCAACAAAACCTTTTTTCTCAACGTCCGGGGAATAGGTGGCTTCGGTCCGCGTGATGTCGGGGTCAATCCACAACGACACTTTTCCGCGATCAAGATCATACTTGGCGATCAGCTTGATGGGTGTGCTCAGCGCTGCTTTTCGTTTGCTCAACGCCTGCCCGTGCCCGGCGAGGCCGAACACGGATGCGCCGGCGGGCCGCCCGGCGAACGAGCCTTTGATGCCTTCGCCGGTCAGCTCGATGCCCGACCAGCCTTTGCCGATCGCCCCGGCGACCTGTCGCCAGATGAACTCGACATAGAACGCGCCTTTCGTCATCGGCGTCTTGAACGTGAACACCGGCGTGCGGCCAACAACGCCGACGGCGGACTTGGCGGCCTGCCGGTCGCCGAACACCGGGAAGGTGGTTCGCCGCAAGATTGTCGAGCCGTAAGGCTTGAGCGTCGCCTCCACGGGTTGTCCCTGGGCATTGCGCATCTGTCCGCGTAAGGCAATGGGCGGCTGCGACCAAGGCAGCAGCGAGTTTCCGCCCGCAAGTTTCACCACACGAAAACCGGCAGCCGGGTCAATCTGCCAGTCGGCTCCGTTCCGGTTGACGGCGGTGATGCGGTAATCGTAGAAGCCACTCTTGACGCCGCTGACGGTGGTGAGTTCTTCGAGCTTCTCGATCTTCACGTCCAACGGTAGCGAGAACAGCAACGGCCCCCATTGGTAGTAGCTTTCATGGCCATCGTGTTGTTTGCGGCGCTCGACTTGAAACTTGAAGTCAACCGAGACAGTCGTGCTGCCTTCCCAATCTTTCTCGATGACGAGTTCCGACTTCGCTCGGTCCTCCGTCACCCGCGCAGACGGGCCCGCGTCCACTGCGATCTTTCCAGCGGTGTCGGGAATCCGAAGAATCAACGGGAACCGCACGGGCTTTTGCGTTTGGATGGTGAAGCGCACGTTGTCGGAGAAGGGATAGTCCGTCTCTTCGGTGATCCGGATTGAAACGTTCTTCACCGTTGTCTGGACTTCGCACGGGCCGTATTGACAAGCGGCGAGGCCGTTGCGGGCGCGATCTCGATACCACATGCCCTCGACGTAATACGGCAACAGCCTCCCCGCGTTAAGCGGACAACACGCCGCCGCCTTGTGGCTGGCGGAGAACAGGCAGCGCCCCCTGTATTTGGCGGGATTGCTGGCATCCATCTGGTTGTCGAAATGCAGATAGACCACCGCGAGGTTGGCGGGATGAAACCGCGCTCCCTGCGCGGCGTTCAAACCTAGCCGTTCTACAAAAGCGCCCACAGAAAGAGCGCCACGCCACGCAATGATCCGGTTCAACGTTCCAGCGCCCTCCGTCAGCGAACAATACTCCGAAGGCATGTCGCCGGCACCGATGCGCCCTTCCACGTTTTCGCTGCCGACCATGCCGCCGCCGGGATTGGTGTGGCGCGCGAGCTTGATCAATGCGTTGTCTGCCGCCCGGCGAAACAGATCGCCTCCGGCCAGAGCATGGACGATCTCCGGCATATGAAGTCCTTCCATGACGTGCGGTGTGTGGTTCTGCCAAAGCCGGTTGGCATCCGCCAACGCTTCCGGCAGCAGATCGGAGATGAACGCCGGCATCTGGCTGGCCAGGTCGCGGTAAAGCCACAACGCGCCCTGCCGATAAACGTCCTTGCCGGTCAGGCGAATCAGCCATTCGAGCGTGTCCATGTAACCAATGCCGTGCGCCACGCCGCCGTCGGGATTCGGACGATGAAAATAGGTGCGGTCGCGATACGCCTTCAATGTGCATTGCACTGCGCGCTCCACCGCATCAAGCACGCGCCGGTCGCCCGTGAATTCGTAAAACGCCAACATCGCCTGAAACATCCGGCTCTGCGTCCACAGTTCGCCGTCAAATCCCTTCGCGGGAAAACGCGTGTCCTCCGTGTAGATGCCGATGTAGCCATCGGCGCGTTGCGCCGCGAGAATCTCCTCCACCCAACCGCGCGCCTTGGTTTGGAACGCCTCGTCACCGGTGAGGAACGCCATCCGCACGATGGAATCTTTCCAATACCCTTCGTGTTCGCCGGCCCACCACGCCTTTTCTTGAAGTCCGCGATTGCCGACGACCATCGTTCCCGCGCGGCGTTGACGGGTCACAAAAAGATGTCCGGCCACGTTGTCCGAAATCCTGTCGTATTGGCCGGTGATGCCATCACGCAAATCGAGCTTCATTTGCTCGCGAATCCAACCGCCGGGTTTGACCTCGGAGGCGCGCAGCAAATCATATTGTGGAATCGGCACGGCAGCAGCGCCAAACCGAGCGATCCACAAGCCAAGAAAACAAGTGAGAATGAATTTCTTGCGGGAACTCCCGGTAACTATCCTGCGGAACCAGTTTGAGGGTTGTGGTTCGTTTTTTCGTTTGATTTCGGTCATGGCGACTCCTTCGGTTGTTGGTTTCA
>Ga0194125_10007164_pt1 | contig 16171 bp, 16 predicted proteins | sample TA2KigC250mmetaG_FD_148626 | JGI IMG/M metagenome (GOLD analysis project Ga0194125, IMG submission 148626) | Freshwater microbial communities from Lake Tanganyika, Tanzania - TA2015034 Kigoma Deep Cast 250m | ecosystem: Environmental > Aquatic > Freshwater > Lake | place: Tanzania: Lake... | reverse complement strand
TTTCCATTGTAAAAGCTGCTGACTAATTCCTCGCGCAACAATATCCTGAAAATCTGCTATTCCTTTTGCCTCAATTCTTTTTCTATCAGCTTCTTGTTTTTCTCGTTCCAATACAAATTGCATACGCTGACTTTCTTGTTCTGCTTTCAGTTTTTCTTCAATCGCAGCTGTCAGTCCAGGAGGCAGAACAATTTGACGCAACGGTGCTGCTTCAATTAGAATTCCTCTTGGCCCAACAAGTTTTTCAAGCTCATTTTTAATTTCTAGAGCAAGTACTTCTCTTGATGAAGTATAAAGGGCTTTTGCTTCATACTTAGCAGTAATTCCACGTACAACTGAGCGAAATTGTGGAATTAAAATTATGTCACCGTAATTCTCACCAACAGTTTTGTAAATTTTTGATGCATTATCCGGATCAAGGGCAAAGAGCAAACTGATTTCCAACTGAACATTTTGTCCTTCTTGAGATGGAACATTCATTGTTTCTTTCAGCTCTTGAGTTTTAATGCTGAAGTCAACTACCCTTGCCATCGGATTTACAAAATTAACTCCAGATTTTAAAGTTGTCTCGCTTACCATACCAAGAAAATCAACTACACCAACTGTGCCGGCTGGAATAACTGTAAATGCTTGCAAAACTGCAATTATAATTCCAACTGCAATCCCAATCATAGATAATCTTGCTTCTTGATATCTACCAGCTTTTTTTGTACTTCGATAAGCAAAGAATGATATTGCAATTACTATTAACGCAATAATGAATAACATATATCCTCCTATCATTTATAAGTGATTTAAATTCGATTTATCGAATGCTATTTTTACAAAGAATACTTTAGCTTTTCCTAAGATAAACTTATTTTAACACTAAACTAATAATGAGAAAGCAAAAATGAAAACCCTAAGCATAATGTTATTGTTATTTATTGTTTTTTCAGTCAACGCTCAAGATAGAATTACCGGTAAAAAATTTGCTACTCGATCTGAAGTTATTGCTCAAAATGGTATGGCTGCAACTTCACAACCTCTTGCAACTCAAGCAGCTATTGATATTTTAAAAAAAGGAGGTTCCGCGATTGATGCAGCAATTGCAGCAAATGCTTGTCTTGGTTTAATGGAGCCAACTGGAAGTGGAATTGGCGGAGATCTTTTTGCAATTGTATGGAGTGCAAAAGAGAAAAAACTTTTCGGTTTAAATGCTAGCGGCAGATCGCCGTATTCTTTAACATTGGATTATTTCAAGAAAAATAATATTAAACATATTCCGCCTCTTGGACCTCTTCCAGTGAGTGTTCCTGGTGCAGTTGATGGTTGGTTTGAATTACATAAAAAGTTTGGGAAACTTTCGATGACAGAAATTTTAGCCCCAGCAATCAACTATGCAAGAAATGGATTTCCAGTTTCGGAATTGATATCGTATTACTGGCAAAGGAATGCGCAATCGCTCAAAAGATTTCTTGGCTTTGAGGAAATTTTTATGAAGAATGGAAGAGGTCCTGAAAAAGGGGAAATGTGGACAAATCCATATTTGGCAAATACCTATGAAAAAATTGCAAATGAAGGAAGAGATTATTTTTATAAAGGTGAGGTAGCGAAAGTAATTGATGCTTATATGAAAGAGGTTGGCGGATTTCTGAGCTATAAAGATTTAGCAGATCATTCATCAACATGGGTAGAACCAGTTTCAACAAATTATCGTGGTTATGATATTTGGGAACTGCCGCCAAACGGACAAGGAATTGCCGCACTACAAATGCTGAACATAATAGAAAAATATCCAATTCAAGATTTTGGTTTTGGATCTAAAGAACATATACATTATTTCGTTGAAGCTAAGAAACTTGCATTTGAAGATAGAGCAAAATTTTATGCTGATCCGGAATTCAATAAAATTCCGACCGAGGTATTAATCTCAAAAGAATATGCAGAGCAGAGAAGAAAATTAATCAACGATAACCGAGCTACACGTACATATGATGCCGGCAATCCAGTTTTGAAAGAAGGCGACACGATTTATTTAACCGTTGCAGACAAAGAAGGAAATATGATTTCATTAATTCAAAGCAATTACAGAGGAATGGGAAGCGGAATGACTCCGTACAAACTTGGTTTTATTCTGCAAGATCGCGGTGAAATGTTTATGCTTGAAGAAGGACATTTCAACACTTATGAACCACACAAAAGACCATTTCATACAATCATTCCAGCATTCATAACAAAAGACGGTACTCCCTTTATGAGCTTTGGAGTTATGGGCGGTGCAACACAGCCGCAAGGCCATGTGCAGATTGTAATGAATGTAATCGACTTTGGAATGAGTATTCAAGAAGCTGGAGATGCACCAAGAATTTTACACGAGGGTTCTTCTGAACCGACCGGCGAGAAAATGACTGACGGCGGTGAAGTTTGTCTTGAATCTGCATTTGATTATGAAGTAATTCGTGAGTTGATAAAAATGGGTCATAAAGTTCGTTATGATGTTGGCAACTACGGCGGTTACCAAGCAATAATGTATGACTCGGTCAATAAAGTTTATTATGGCGCATCCGAATCAAGAAAAGACGGACAAGCAGCCGGTTTCTAAAGTAATTGAGAATGGCGAATTTATAATTGATAATTTTTAATTAGCCATTCTTTGACTCATCAATCAGATACAATAAATTATCTTCAATCAAATATAGCATTGGTGCGATTGTAATTTTGGGATAGCGATTTCTTAATCGGATTGCTTCTGATAACACAAAATCAATTTCATTTCCAATTTCAAAAAGAGGAGCGAAGTGTAAAAAATGTTCTTCTGCAAACTGTTTTTCCCAACCAGCATTTTCAACCAATCCATTTATAAATTCATTTTTACGGTTTGCTAGATTTACCATTCCGCATTTATTATGACCAATCAATGAAATATGTTTTATTCCACCGACAGAAATTGCATAACTCACTTTAAATTCACTATATCTCAAATTAGCTCCGCCCGAACGGATGATATATGAAAAATTATCTGGGATGTGAAGATGTTTTCTATTATCCATACACATGCCAACTAAAAGTTGCGCAGAGGAATAATCATCGTAAGCACGGTTTAAATTATGGTACTCCAGTAATAATCCAATCGGAGTATTTTGATATTGTTCCGGTATGTTTAAATGAGAGGAAATTTTTATAAGCCGATTCATTTATCTTTCCTTAAGTAATAGTAGATTTAATTAGTTGCGGAGCTTCAATCTTGCTGTTTGAAAACGAAAGTGCTTTAGCAATTTTGTTTTTGACTGTTTCAATTGATTCTTTCTTATTTGTAAATAATTCTGCAATCAAATCTCCCTTTTTCAATTGATCACCAATTTTTTTATGTAAAATTATTCCAGCTTTCGGATCAATTTTGTCTTCTATGGTCATACGACCAGCGCCAAGTTCAAGTGACGCCATTCCAATTTCAAAAGAGTTAATGGTAGATATAAAACCAGTTTTCTCAGTATAAACTTTTTCATGGATTTTTGATTGTGGATATTTTTCCGGCTGTTTTAAATATGTTATATCAGCGCCTTGCAATTTTGCAATCTCAATGAATTTATCAAATGCTTTTCCGCTTTCAATCATTTTCTTTGATAAATCAATTCCTTCTTGAACAGATTTTGCTTTTCCGCCTAAAAAGATCATTGCACCTGAAAGCTGTAAACTTAATTCAACCAAATCATTTACTTGTTTTCCTTTCATTACATCGAGACATTCCAATACTTCAAGCCAGTTGCCGATATTATTGCCAAGAGGTTGATTCATATCAGTTATATAAGAAATAACTTTTTTATTAAATGATTTTGCAGTTTGAGTTAAAGATTTTGCAAGCGACTGAGCATCGGTTAATTTTTTCATAAATGCACCTGAGCCAGTTTTCACATCAAGGACTAATCCATCAATTCCTTCAGCTAACTTTTTGCTCATAATACTTCCAGTAATTAACGGGATTGACTCAACTGTTGCAGTTACATCGCGAAGAGCATAAATCAATTTATCTGCCGGTGCTACTTCTTTCGTTTGTCCGGCTAAAACAGCTCCGCATTTTTTAATAATTGATTTATATTGCTTTAGTGTCACATTTGTTTTGAATCCAGGAATTGATTCAAGTTTATCAAGTGTTCCGCCGGTATGACCAAGACCTCTGCCGCTAATCATCGGAACATTAACACCAGCAGCAGCAGCAATTGGCGCAAGAATTAATGAGGTTTTATCCCCAACTCCGCCGGTTGAGTGTTTATCAACTTTACTCCCTTTTATAGAACTTAGGTCAATAACTTTACCGCTGTAAAGCATTGCCTCAGTTAACCAAGCAGTTTCATTTTTATCGAACCCATTTAAAAATCCAGCCATTAAAAATGCTGAAAATTGATAGTTTGGAATTCTTCCAAGTGTAAATTTTGATACAAAAAATTCGATTTCTTCTTTTGTTAATGTTTTACCGTCTCTCTTTTTCCGAATAAGTTCAACTGGATTCATTATTACTCCGTAAGATTAAGAATAAGAGCAAGATTTATTGCGTAACATGAGAAATTCTTCAAATGTTTACCTTGATGCTTGAATATAACTCTATTAACTTGCAGTCAAAATTCTCACAAAAATAGAAAAGAGGAAATTATGTTCGATACTAATTACAAATTTACTGTAGTTGACCGCTTCCTAAAATACGTAAAATATGAGACTACTTCAGACGAAGATTCAAAAACTTTTCCAAGCGACGCGAAACAGCTTGAATTATCAAAAGAACTTGTAACTGAGTTGAAAGAAATTGGTATGCAAGAAGTTGAAATGGATGAAAATGGTTATGTAACAGCGACACTTCCTTCCAATACAAATAAAGATGTGCCCGTGATTGGTTTTATTGCACATGTAGATACTTCACCGGCAATTTCTGGAAAAGATGTTAATCCAATTATACACAAAAAGTATCAAGGCGGAGATATTGTATTGCCAAAGGATAATACTAAAGTGATTGAAGCTGCAAGCAATCCGGAATTAAAAGATATGATTGGTTTTGATATCATCACGACAGACGGAACAACACTATTGGGTGCTGATGATAAAGCCGGAATTGCGGAAATAATTGATGCTATGAATTATTTAATTAAACATTCCGAAATAAAACATGGCAAAATTAGAATTTGCTTTACACCTGACGAAGAAGTAGGAAGAGGAACAGAAAAATTTGATGTGAAAAAGTTTGGCGCAAAGTATGCTTATACCATTGATGGTGGAACTCGAGGAGAAGTTGAAACAGAAACATTCAGCGCTGATGCTGTTGTAATTAAATTTAATGGAAAGAATGTTCATCCGGGTTATGCAAAAGGAAAGATGATAAATTCAATTAAAGTTGCCGCAAGATTTTTAGAAATGCTTCCAAAAGATTCTCTATCACCCGAAACAACTGAAAAGCGAGAAGGATATGTTCATCCAACTTCGATAACTGGCAATGAAACGCAGACAGTATTCAAATTTATTATTCGCGATTTTTATACAGAAAAGCTGAAAGAATTTGAAGCAACATTAAAAGATCTTTGCGAAAAAACAATTAAACAATTTCCCGGCTCATCATATGATTTTGAAGTGATCGAACAGTATAGAAATATGAAATATGTTTTAGATAAACATCCTCAAGTTGAGGAATTTGCAATTGAATCTTTGAATCGACTTGGAATAAAACCAATACAATCTGCAATTCGGGGCGGAACAGACGGCTCTCGGTTGAGTTATATGGATTTACCAACTCCAAACTTATTTGCCGGCGGTCATAATTTTCATGCTTACACAGAGTATGTAGCTATTCAGGATATGGAAGCATCAGTTAAAAATATTGTTACACTTGTTCAGGTTTGGGAAGAAAAATCATAATTAATGTTATTGTATAGGAAATTTTTTTGATGCCAGACCGGATGAAAAAAGCAGTAAACATTGCACTGTTTGTTAATCTCTTTTTATTTGTAATTAAAGCAATCGTTGGAGTAATTTCAAATTCAATTGCAGTAATTTCAGAAGCTTTGAACTCGCTTACAGACATTATTTCATCTTATGCCATAAAATTTGCAGTTGATGTTTCGAATAAAAAACCTGACTCAACCCATCAGTTTGGGCATAGCGCAGCACAGCCTATCGCTGCATTTATAGTATCGGTTTTTGCTTTTGTGGTTGGAATAAATATTGTAGAAGAATCAATTAAACGTATTATTGAACCGCAAGAGGTATATGCAATTCCTTCGGTATATATTGTTTTAATTGCAACAATTTTTATTAAAATCGTTTTGAACAGATATCAGCGGTATGTTGGAAAGTTTTTTAATAGTCCGGCAATTAAAGCTGCTGCAGTCGACAGCTTGAATGACGTACTTGCTTCTTCAATTGCGTTGCTTGGTGTTATTGGAGCTGGCTTAGGCTATAGATTTATTGATGGAATTGCCGGAATTCTGGTTGCAGCATTTATATTTAAGACCGGTTGGGAAGTTGGAAAAGAAAATATCCATTATTTAATGGGGCATTCAGGAGATAAAAATTTTGATTCTCGAATTAGAGGTGTTTCTCTGAGTGTTAAAGGAGTAAAAGGAATTAATGATTTACGTTCGCATTATGTGGGTGATAAATTTCATGTTGAGATTCATATTGAAGTTGATAAACAAATTTCAACTTTTGATTCACATGAAATTGGCAATAATGTTAGAAACGAATTAGAAAAGCTGAACGATGTTCAAAAAGCTTTTGTTCATGTGGACCCAGTATAACTGAAGGAGACAAATAATAATTATTTTTTTCAGAAACAAAACCATTATTTTATTGTAACAGAATTAAAAAAAGAAAGAGCTGTATGAAAAAATATATTACTCTTATTGTGTATTTATTATTTATTACAAATTGTATCGCTCAAAATCCGGAAATAGTTTTATCAAAAGATCATAAAATTGATTCTTCAAAAGTTATCATTCCAGATGAAACATATAAGCGAATCAGTCAAGTAATAACTCAAATTTTAGAAAATTATCATTATCGAAAGCAGCACCTAAATGATTCTCTTTCTGTTTTGATTTTTAATGAGTACATAAAGACACTCGATAATAACCGTGTTTATTTTTTGAAATCAGATATTGAGAAATATTCCAAATACAATTCACAGTTTGATGATTTTCTAAAAACTGGAAGTTTAGAAATACCATTTGAAATTTTTAATCTCTATAAAAAAAGATTGGATGAACGTGTAAAGTATATTAACAAAATACTTCAAACAGAAATGGATTTTACTGTTAACGAATCGTTCACTCCAAACAGAACCAAAGCAGATTGGGCATCTTCAACAGAAGAATCGGATGAAATATGGAGGCTCCGTTTAAAAAACGATGCTTTGAACCTAATTATAACCGGGAAAGATTGGAAAAGCAGTGTAGATGTTTTGCTTAAAAGGTATTACAACTTTCACAAAATTATTCTACAGTACGAACCAGAAGATGTTTTTTCACTTTACATAAATTCGTTTACACAAGTTTATGACCCTCATTCAGATTATTTATCTCCAATTGCATCTCAAAATTTTAACATTGCAATGAAACTTTCTCTCGAAGGAATTGGCGCAACTCTTCGTTCAGAAAATGATTACACTATAGTAACAACTATAGTTCCAGGCGGACCAGCATATAAAAGTGGTTTACTACACGAAGAAGATAGAATTGTTGGTGTTGCGCAAGGAGAGGATGGAGAATTTGTAGATGTAATTGGCTGGAGGCTTGATGATGCAATTCAATTAATTCGCGGCAAGAAAGGAACGCTTGTGAAATTGCAAATAATCAAAGCTAAAGATCCGTTGAATAGCCCACCGACAGAAATTAAAATTGTACGAGATGAAGTAAAACTAGAAGAGCAAGCAGCTAAAAGTGAAATACTAAATCTTCAAGAAAATAATATTCCATTGAAAATTGGAGTCGTAAAAATTCCATCCTTTTACACTGATTTTGAAGGTCAACGTAAAAACAAACCAAATTATAGAAGCACAACAAGAGATGTAAAAAATATTTTGGAAAAATTGAAAGAAGAAAAAGTTGATGGAGTAGTAATTGATTTACGAAACAACGGAGGAGGATCACTTCAAGAAGCGATTCAACTTACTGGTTTGTTTATTAAGCAAGGACCAATTGTTCAAGTAAAGAACTCCGCTAATTTTATTGAAGTTGATCAAGATCCTGATCCTTCGATTGTATTTGATGGACCGATTGCAGTAATGATAAATCGTTTCAGTGCATCTGCTTCTGAAATATTTTCTGCAGCTATTCAAGATTATGGACGCGGAATAGTTTTAGGCGAGAATACTTACGGCAAAGGAACAGTTCAAAACTTGCTCGATTTAAATCATTCAATCCCAATTAAGGATAAAAATCTTGGTCAGCTAAAACTCACCATCGCAAAATTTTATCGAATTGATGGAGGCAGCACACAGCATAAAGGAGTTAAACCAGATATTGATTTTCCTTCTGCATACGATTCAGAAGATTTTGGAGAAAGTTCGATGCCAAGCGCATTACCTTGGGATAAAATTCAAGCAGCTAATTTTACTAAGTATGACGACATAAATAAATTTCTTTCACTCTTAAAACAAAAACACGATTATAGAATTAAAACAGATCCAGAGTTTCAACTGATGAATGAAGAAATTGAAGAATTTAGAAGTAATCGCAAACAAAAAGAATTTTCATTAAACATTGAAGTCAGAAAAAAAGAGAGAGATTTAGCTGAAGAACGTAAGAAACGTAGAGAAGAAGAACGAGCAAAAATCCTCGGAATTAAATTAGAAGATAAAAAGGAAATTGAAGCTGCCGAAAGTAAAGCACCTGATTTCGAGCTTAAAGAGAGCGGCAGAATATTAGTTGATTTGATCTTAGCAAAAGTCGGGTAATAAAAATAAATTTCCATAAACTCTGAAAAGTTTTTAAATATTAATCTTCAACAAGTCGTGCCAGTGGCGAGCCAGCTCTCCAATTCAATCCGCCGGAGAGAATGACATTATTTAATTATAAACTTTTAGGAAGAATTTCTGAAAACAAATGCAGTTAGAATTTTAGAATCAAAAAGTATTGCGCATTCCATAATTCAGTATGAGTTCAGCGAAGATGAAATCGATGCAATAACAGTTGCTAATAAAATTGGTGTTGATGCTGATCATGTATTCAAAACCCTTGTTACTCGTAACGAAAAGAATGAAATAGTAGTTTTCTTAATTCCAAGTAATTTTGAATTGAATTTAAAAAAAGCTGCTAAAGCATCAAGAAGTAAACATATTGAGATGATCAAAATGAAAGAAATTCAGCCTCTCACCGGTTATATTCGTGGTGGCTGCTCACCAATAGGAATGAAAAAAAATTTCGAATCATATATCGATGAAACTGCACAATTGTATAATGATATTTACGTAAGTGCTGGAATTAGAGGGATGCAGATTAAAATATCGCCATCCAAATTAAAAGAAGTAATCAATGCACAATTCTATGATATAATCTGATTAAGTGTATTTTCAAGCGTTAATTGTGATTTATACAATAAGGTTTTCATATAAGTCAATTTTTTCATAGATTTAGCCCCAAAATTTAGGAGTATTAGGAAATGGCAAAACAGCAGTCATTTGCTGATAAAGCAAAAAAGAAGGTTCATACAACTCAAGTGAATGTCAAATTTATTAAAACAGTAAAAACTGCTAACGGATCTTATAAATTCCAGGAAAAATTTGTAAAACTTGACGATGTAAGTAAGGTCACAGATCTTAAATAAAAAAACCACCACTTTAGGTGGTTTTTTCTAATCTATAAATTTTTAACAATCAAACCTTAGTTGTATTCTAAAATTTGGCATTTACTTCAAATATTTTATTTTGTTAATCATTATTACTTGTAGCATTTTTTAATTAACATGAGAGAGAGTAGAAGATTTAATGATAGAAGAAAGGAGCTAATCATGAAGACTTACAAAAGCTACTCACTTCGAAATATTGATTTAATACCTCAGCTAGATAAATTATCTCAATCAGATAAGAAGGGATTAAACATTGTTGGAACTGTATTACCGTTTAAGACAAATAGTTATTAACAGATAATTTAATTAATTGGGATAACATTCCGAACGATCCAATTTATACGCTTACATTTCCAAGAAAAGAAATGCTCAAACCAGAACACTTTGATAAAGTTGAACAATTAATTTCCTCTGGAAAGGATAAAGACATAATTAATAATGCAATTTATAATGTTAGAATGGAATTAAATCCCCATCCGGCCGGACAAAAACACAACGTACCTAAAATTGATGGAATTGAGTTAACTGGTGTTCAACATAAATATAGAGAAACAGTTTTGTTTTTTCCGAGCCAGGGACAAACATGCCATGCATATTGTACATTCTGCTTCCGTTGGCCGCAATTTGTGAAGAGTGGGAAAAATCTTGCAATAATGGCTCACTTCAATCATCCAATCGAACTTTCAACAAATGAAGTACGGGACGCAATGCAGAGAATAAGGTCAACCGGTGCACAAATTAGAAGTCAATCTCCTTTATTAAAACACATTAGTGATTCTTCTGCTGTTTGGGCAGATATGTGGGGCAAACAAGTAAACTTAAATTGTATTCCTTATTATATGTTCCTTGCACGCGACACCGGAGCTCAGCATTTTTTTGAAATTCCTTTGGTTGATGCATGGGAAATTTTTAGAAATGCTTATCAAAGAGTTAGCGGAGTCTGCAGAACTGTCCGTGGACCAAACATGAGTGCAACACCTGGGAAGGTTCAAGTACTTGGCATTTCGGAAGTAAATCATGAAAAAGTAATGGTTTTAAGATTCTTACAAGGAAGAATTCCCGATTGGGCAGCGCGCCCATTCTTTGCTAAATATGATAATAAAGCAGTATGGCTTAGTCAATTAAAGCCAGCTTTTGGTGAGGAAAAATTTTTCTTTGAGGAAGAGCTCGATAAAATTTTCCATGAACATATTTATGATGATGAATGGGAAAGTTTTGAATAAGTAATTCCGATTTGCAAATCTAATAGCCAAAAAAAAGTATCCTTTCTAATTGATTCTCATGCGGATTTTTCCAATTTTCAGCCAATCAAAGAATTGATTAATGATAACATTATTCAACAAACAAATAATCCGTTATAGATTTTTCTTTTTATTCTATATGTTCATCTGGCAATTGATTTTTTTCGACTGCATTTGCACATATCAAGTTGATGAATTTAATGATACGATGGAAACTGTTTATGATCGGGAAAACGACCTTACTATTTCTCAAGTGTTTAATGCAAATTTGGATAATTTCTTTAAATCGCAAAATGAAAAAGAATCAACCAAACAGTCAGAAAATAAAAGAGAAAGTTTAGACAAACAGTTAATAACAGATTTTTCTTCTCCGTTATTAATAAAATTCATTTCTCAAAATTATTTTTCACTTAATCATTTCTATTCATCATTTAATTATCAAAAGATTCTCCCCAGAAGTCCGCCGGTTCTAATTTCTTAGAACAATAAGAGTTGCAATAATTAACAAACACAATTAAATTATAAATTCCTTTTCGGAGGATAGATGAAACGACAAGAATCTTGGGGAACGAGAGTTGGTCTTGTTCTTGCAATGGCCGGCAACGCTGTTGGTTTGGGTAACTTTTTACGCTTTCCAGCTCAAGCCGCACAAAATGGCGGCGGTGCATTTATTATTCCTTATTTAATTTCTTTTTTACTGATGGGCATTCCGCTGCTGTGGGTTGAATGGACAATTGGAAGAAATGGCGGAAAGTTTGGTCATCATTCAACACCCGGAATGTTTGATGTGATGGGTAAAAAGAAATGGCTTAAATATATCGGCGTCTTCGGATTGTTCACAAATTTAACAGTTGCTTCGTATTACTGTTACATTGAATCATGGTCTCTTTCTTATGTGTATCATTCAATTGTAGGAACTTTTTTTGAAACTAAACCGACTGAATTTTTTCCAGCATACATTGGTACAACCGGGAATAATATTTTCGCTTTTCCCCAAGAAGCATTGTTCTGGTTTTTATTAACTCTTGGATTGAATGTATGGATTCTTTCAAGAGGATTAGTAAAAGGAATTGAAATGGCTGCTAAAATAGGGATGCCGTTGTTAATTCTTTTTGGTGTAATTCTTGCAATAAGAGGTTTGACTTTAACTACTACAGATACTGGCGTTGTTCAAAGTCCGCTTGAAGGATTAAACTTTGTTTGGGAGCCTCAATTTTCCGGATTAACAAATCCAACGACTTGGTTAGCTGCAGCCGGACAAATATTTTTTACTTTATCGGTTGGAATGGGATCAATACATTGTTATGCTTCATACGTTCGAGAGAAAGATGATATTGCTCTTAATGCATCATCAGCCGGATGGATGAACGAATTTGTTGAAGTTTTGCTTGGAGGTTCAATTTTAATTCCGATAGCAACAGCGTACTTAGGTTTGAATATGGTTCAAGCTGCAACTGCCGGAGGAAGCGGATTTGGAATTGGATTTTTGACATTACCAACACTTTTCAATAATTGGGGATGGTTTGCACCGATTGCCGGCGCAATGTGGTTCGGGCTTTTATTTTTTGCCGGCATTACTTCTTCGCTTGCAATGGGTCAACCAATAATGGCTTTTCTTTCTGATGAATTTAAATTCAATAGAAATAAAAGCGCAATTTCATTTGGCGCTCTAACATTGATGTTGGGATTAGTTTGTGTTCTTTTTTATCCAGGCGGTTCGTTTGACGAATTTGATTTTTGGACCGGCACTTTTTCATTAGTTGCTTTTGCACTGCTGGAGATTATTGCATTTGCGTTTATTCTTGGTATTGACAAAGGCTGGGAAGAATTGAACAGAGGTGCAGATATAAAAATTCCGACCTTCTTTAAAGTTGTAATCAAATATGTAACCCCAGTATTCATATCTATTATATTTATTGGTGCATTAATAAAACCATCGACCGATTGGCTCACAGCATTTTCTAATTTATTCAGCGGATTAGGCTGGCCATTTGCGCCGGAGAGTGTCATTGGAAAAATCTTTCATGTTGGTTCAGATAAATATAAATGGGTAGTTGATGGAATGTTTACAAGTGATTTTGTAAAAGACATTACAAGGCTTCTATTAGCGGCAACTTTTATTCTTATTTCATATATGGTTTACATTGCTTGGAAGAGAAAGAAATTGGAGGTAAATAAATGAAAACATCTGCAATTATAATGTTAGTAATAGCATGGTCTGTTATTGCTTTTTTTACTGTTAGGTTTTTTATAAAGGTTTTGAAAACGCCAACAAAGGAATGATTTAAAACAAAAAGATTCCATCTATATACAGATGGAATCTTTTATTATCTGCCTACAAAATCAATTAGTCCGATACAACTTCAATCGCCGGATTAACTTCTCGCTTCAATAAATTTTCAATTGCAACAAGAGTGCCGCGTATTGCACTTGGGCAGCTTCCGCATGCTCCTTGATAACGTATTTTCAGTGTTAATCCTTCCAGTCCCCGAACTTCCAATCCGCCGCCGTCTCCGGCAAGTGCCGGACGAACACGCTGATCCAAAATTTCATTTATCTTTTTGAGTAGTTCTGTTTCTTCTTCTTTTGTTACAACTATTTCTTCTTCTTTTGGGATTAAATCTTTTTCAAAGTTTTTGATAAATTCAACAAATGGTCTCTGGATTTGTCCCCATTGAACTTTTGCATCCTTTTCGATTGTAATGAATTTATCCATATAAAAGACTGAAACAACGCCATCAATATCAAAAATACCTTTTGCAAGCGGATCATTTACTGCTTCTTCTTTATTCTTGAAACTTCTCGTTTCTCTGTTTAACAATTTTTCATTGAGAATAAATTTTAGCGCTTGAGGGTTCGGAGTTAAGTCAACATCTTGTACTATAAGCATTTTATCACCCTTTTTTGCTTTATAAACAGCTTTTGCAAAGAATTAGTTCTATTATACTGCAAGGATATCAAAATTTGGGTAGGGATTCAAGCAAGAAACGATACTGCTCTTTTTGTCGAGGAGTGGTCCTCGAAGTCGGAAATTAAAGTGACAACGCATCACATACTAAGTGCCAATTAATCTTGTTATTGTAAGATACTACTCCCAATTCATGTAGCCACTTTAGTTGATTTTGTTTCATTCTTGAAGTGTAATCTTCGATATTCACAATTTTCTCAGTGAGTAATTTTCTCTTTTTAAGTTTTTCAACAACCTTAGGGAGTGCTTTATCAAAACTTATTTTCCTCTTCTCTGTAATGAAGTTCAATTCACGTAGAATTTGCAGATAATTTCCTTTCTTTAATAAAAGGTTTAGTAATTGTAGCTGGAATTTTTCATCGGATTCATTTCTTATTGTTAGTGCTAAAGAAATTCCCAATGGAGTAAGTTTGCCATTCTCTGTTAACCCGATATTATTTGTAGTAATAAGTGTATTTGTAAAACTTCTTTGTGTTAATTTTCCTTTTGTGCTGCGTTCTGAAAAAATATAATCTTTATCCTTTCGGCTAAAAGTATAATATAATTCGACACCAGAATTGTATTTTCTTTTTAATAAATAGATCTTTTCAATCAACCTTTTCAACTCTTGCACTCTCAAATCTCTTATAAATGTCAAAGTGCTTAGTTTCTCTTTTCCTTTTTCTTTTTCAGATTTTGATAGTGATATTCTTTTAAAAGCAATTTCTTCTTTTACTTGTCCTGTATTTTTTACAATGTATAAACCAATTTTTCCACTATCAGAAAAGTTGATTGGCATTAAGATATCTCTTGCTACTTCCCCAAAATCTTCTGGCACTATTACTACAATAATATTTGCTCCATAATGTCTATAAGTAATTGCTTGCCCGATAGCTGTTTGCAGTTCTCTTAATCCTTCACTTCCTTTCGCCTCTCCAACTAAAATATCTTCTCCTTTATGCGCCAAAATATCTGGTATGTAACTGTAGGCAGAATTAGTAAGGTGAGCAGAGGGGATAGCATGTTCGATATGCCATTTTTCTTTTTGGAGAAAGTTTTTAAAATGGCTTACAACTAAATCTTCTTTCATAACTATTAAGCTTCTTTTCTAAAAATCAAACAGAATTGATGTGAACGATTTCCAACCCATGCATTATTAATGCCAAGTGGTAGCAGAGCCTTATCATCTTGACACCATATTTTTTCGTCTTTAAGTACCCAACTACATTGTTCGCGTTTTGTTAAACTAATTGCAGTATCATATGCTAATGGAAAAAGTTTACCATCAGCAAAAACATTATTAGTGATTATAGTCAGGTAAGCACCATTTGCCAAAACCTCGAAAACATTATCAAAAATTTTCGCTTGCCATTCAATAAACTGATCATAATCATCGATGTTGCCTATATCTTCCTTGTTATTAAAATCACTGTATTGTGTATCTAATCCTTTATCTTTTCTATTCTTTTGTCTAATATTGTTTCGTTTTAGTTGATTCCAATATGGTGGTGAGGTTATACAATACTTTATTTCTTTTTTTTCGAGACGGTGATCCTTAAGAAGTTTTTTTAAGTTCAAAGAGTTCCCCTTAATTACAACCTCCTTTATTTCAGAAGTGAATTGCAATTCACCATCGTTTGTTTCTGCTCTTTTCTTAGCGATTTTATAATATTTATCTATTAGCTCAATACCAATTCCGTTTCTTTCACAACTCCTTGCTGCGACTAATGTTGAACCTGTTCCCAAAAAAGGATCAATAACCCATTCTTCTTTTTTCGTAAAAAACTCGATGAACTCTTTTACAAGTGATTCTGGATATTTTGCTGGATGAAGAATTTCAGTTTCTTTTCTTGCTTTTGGTCTATGAACAAACCAAGTTTTTGTGAATTTGATCCAATCCCGTCCAGTTAGATTATTTAATTTATTGTTAGGATTATATACTCCATTATCCTCTACAACTTTTTCATTCTCATCATTAAAGTCAAATTTCATATGTTCATTATGTTTTATTTTTTGTACCATTACAACATTATCAAAATTTGAGAAGGGATTCAAGAAATAATGTGACATCGTCAAGGAGTGGTCCTCGACAACCCCCAAAAACTGCTGTCAAGAACAATTCTTTGACAATGGGTAGTATTGTTCATAATTCTTCAAAAGGAATATTCAGTATTTG
>Ga0194125_10007161_pt1 | contig 16174 bp, 14 predicted proteins | sample TA2KigC250mmetaG_FD_148626 | JGI IMG/M metagenome (GOLD analysis project Ga0194125, IMG submission 148626) | Freshwater microbial communities from Lake Tanganyika, Tanzania - TA2015034 Kigoma Deep Cast 250m | ecosystem: Environmental > Aquatic > Freshwater > Lake | place: Tanzania: Lake... | reverse complement strand
GATCGCCAGCTGCTCGCGCCGACCGACAACCACAACCCCTGGGGGCTACCCACAAAGAACCCCGAAGCGGCTATTATCAGAAACGTAACACTTCAGCCGAATGAAGTGGACAGCCAACCGTCACCCTGAGATGGCGCGCCGAGTTCGGAGTGCGGGCTTTAGCCCGTATCTGGGGCGCAGGATATGGCCTGAAGGCCGCACTCCAAACCTCCACTTCATTCGGCTGAAGTGTTACTCAGAAACAAGTCTCGGCAGTCAGGAGGCACTTTATATGGATGAGCTCGTATTCGAGGTGACTCAGGAGGCCGATGGCGGGTACGTGGCAGAGTGCCTGAACGAGGACATCTTCACGCAGGGCGACACCTGGGGCGACCTGCGCGCCAACGTCCTGGAGGCCGTGCGGGCCTTCTACTTCGACTCCGAGGCCCCCGCCCGCGTCCGACTGGACCCGGTCTGAAATCGGCAATCGGAAATTGAAAATCGGAAATGCCCGGGCGTGAAAAGGGCCGCTAATGAGCCACACTCTCTTATGTGTGTCACTTACTACGGAAACCGCCGAGCAGACCCTCGCGGCGCTCCACGCGCCCAGCCGGGCGTTCGACGTCGCCGAGGTGCGGCTCGACTACGTGCGCGATCCGGATGTGAGGCGGCTCCTCGAAGGCCGGCCGTGTCCCGTCATCATCACCTGCCGCCCGGTCCGCGAGGGGGGGCGGTGGGCGGGTGACGAGGGGCAGCGCATCGAACTCCTGGAAGAGGCCGACCGGCTGGGGGCCGACTTCGTGGACGTGGAGCTGGAGGCCCTGCCCCGCTTCCGCAGGCAAGGCAGGGCACGCATCATCGTCAGCTACCACAATTTCCAGGAGACGCCCGCCGAAATCGAGGCCATCGCCAGCCGCATGGAGCACGCGGAGGCCGACATCGTGAAGGTGGCCACACACGCGAGGTCGCTCCTCGACAACCTGGCGGCTTTCCGCGTGCTGCGGGCCGCCCGCAAGCCGACCATTGCGGTGATGATGGGCGAGCACGGCCACGTCAGCCGCGTCCTCGGCCCTAAGTTCGGCGCCTTCCTCGTTTACGCGGCGCCCGAGGCTGGCCGCGAGGCCGCGCCGGGCCAGGTGCCCGTCCGCGACATGCTCGACCTCTATGGCTTCCGCCGCATCGGGCCGGCCACCCGCGTCCACGGCGTCATTGCTAACCCCGTCGCCCACTCGATGAGCCCGGCCATCCACAACGCCGCGTTCCGCGAGTGCGGCGTGGACGCCGTGTACCTCCCCTTCCGCGTGGATGACCCGGCCGGCTTCATCCCCGCCTTCCGCGAGCTGCCCGTCGAGGGCTACAGCGTGACCATCCCCCACAAACAGGCGGTCATCCCCCTCCTCGACGAGGTCCAGCCACTTGCCCGCCGCATTGGCGCGGTGAACACCATCGTGCGGCGGGATGGGCGGCTGTGCGGCTCGAACGCCGACTGGTCCGCTGCCGTCAAGGCCATCGAGAGCGGGCTCCAGGAGGGAGAGGCCCTGGAGGGCAAGACCGTGCTGCTCCTGGGAGCGGGCGGGGCGGCGCGGGCGATGGCCTTTGGCCTCGCCGAACGCGGCGCCAGCGTCGCCATCGCCAACCGCACCCACGACCGCGCCGTCCGCCTCGCCGCCGAGGTCGGCTGCGAAGCCATCCCACTCTCCAGCGTCGGCTCCGTGGCCTACGACATCCTTGTGAATGGGACTTCGCTCGGCATGCACCCGGGGGTCGAGGAGACGCCGCTCCACGCCTCGCTCCTGCGGCGTGAGGCGCTCGTCTTCGACAGCGTCTACAATCCTCTGGAAACCCGCCTTCTCCGAGAGGCGAGGGCCGCCGGCTGCCGCACGGTGAACGGCCTGGAGATGTTCGTCAACCAGGCCGTCGAGCAATTCGAGCTTTGGACTCGCCTCCCCGCCCCCCGCGCGCTCATGCGCTCCGTCGTCGAAGCCCGCCTCCGGCCCGCATAGCTGTCACAGCGTGCCCGCCTTCTCGGGCGGGGCAGCGACGCGGATGGTGACGATGAACTCCTTGATGAGCGCCGTGGCCCGCCTGCGAATCGGGGCTCCGGGGCCGCCGGGGGAGACGTAGACGACGCGGAGCTTGGACTGGCCGGGTTTGACGGCTCTGTAGCGGAAGGTGTAGGTGCCGACCGACTTGTCGTCCGCGCCCGGCTTGGGCGTGAAGAGGAGCCTAGGCGAGGCAGCGTCGCGCTGGACGGCCCCGCCCTCGGGCACATCAGCCTCCCAACCCGTCGCCGGCCGGTCGCCTACGAGCCGGACCTCGATGGGCTGGCCCACCGCGGCGTCGAGGGTCCTGCCGTTGTCGCGCTCGGTGATGGCAAGGAGGCGTTCGCCCTGTTCCTCCGCGATCTTGCGGAGGGCGGCGAATTGGGGCACGGTCACTTCCCTCTTCAGCACGTGCTTGCAGCCCGTGAACAGTTCGACCACGCGGGCCGGCCTGGCGTCGGCCGCGGCGGCGTAAAGCTCCAGCTCGGCATCGCGGTCGCACGCGCCGGTCTTTGCGTGCTCGGACTGCGGCCCCTTCTCGGCCTGGGCGAGCCAGTCGAGGACGGCCTTGACGCCCTGTGGCGAGCGGATGATGAACTCGTCGCCGCCCACGTAGTAGCGCAGGCGCGCGATGGCCACCGCCGGCGCCTCCGCATCCTTCGCCCACAGCGTGCCCGCCAGCACAAGCCCTGCCAGGATGCCCAGCTTCCGCATGTTCGCCGCCCCTTCGTTGCTGGAGTCTGCCTCACGTATCGTAGCCTTAGACGCACACTGTCGCCACGGGGTTCCAGGCCTGGCCACGTTCCCGGGGGCCGCGTGAGTACCCTCAGCGGTGGCACGGTTGGCTTGTCCAACCGTGTCTTGCCCTCTGCCGGCGGACGGACACGGCTGGGCAAGCCAGCCGTGCCACACCCGGGGCCGTCCTGTGGGGACCTTCCGAACAAGAGGCAGCCCCCCGGGGTTCCCCCGCTTGCGCGGCGGGGCCGGGCGGGATAAGATGGCGCCACAGGAGAAGCAGGCGGCATGCTCACGTTCTCGGTCGCGCTCGCGTGTGTCTACGCCTTCGTGCTGGGGGCTGTCACGGGCAGTTTCCTGAATGTGTGCATCCATCGCCTGCCGCGGGGGTTCCTGCTGCACAAGCCGCCGAGCCATTGCCCGTTCTGCAACGAGCCGATCCGCTGGTACGATAACATCCCGATCGTGAGCTATCTGGCGCTCGGGCGGCGGTGCCGCTTCTGCGGCATCCGCATCTCGCCGCGCTACGCGCTGGTCGAGGGGCTGACCGGACTGCTCTTCGCCTACGTCACTTGGCGGGTCATGGGCGGCCCCGGCGAGGCCGATTACGCCCGGCTCGGCGTGCACGTGGCGCTGACGATGGCTCTAGTGGCCGTGAGCTTCATTGACATTGAGTTCCGCATCATCCCCGACGAGGTGAGCATTCCCGGCATGCTGCTGGCCCCCGTGGTGAGCCTGGCGTGGCCGCACTTGCACGACCTCGGTGAGCCGTTCATCGTCGAGCCGGTGGCCGGGCTTCTGGGGCTGACGCCTGGGGCCTGGCCGCGGGCGTGCGGGCTGCTCGCGTCGCTCGTCGGCATGGGCGTGGGGGCGGGGGTCATCTGGGCACTCGGCGTCGTGGGGCGCGCGGTCTTCGGCAAGGAGGCAATGGGCTTCGGCGACGTGAAGCTCATGGCCTTCGTGGGCGGGTTCCTGGGCTGGCGGCTGGCGCTCCTGGGCATCGTGCTGGGGGCGTTCATCGGCGCGGTCGTCGGCCTGCTGATGCTCTTGCGGACGCGCGACACGCGCATCCCCTTCGGCCCCTACCTGTCGCTCGGCTCCTTCATCGCCATGCTGCACGCTGGGGACATAGGCCGGCTCTACGAGGGCCTTGTCGCCTCGCTACAGGCCGGGCCGTAGATCGCCGCCTCGATGCAACGCCTCGCTTCCTCGCAGGTGGCCGCCTCGAGGGCCTCTGCCAAAAGCTCCGCCTGCCGCTCCGTGAAGGCTACCGCGCGGCCCGGCTCATAGCGCGCTTCCCCGACCAATCGCTCGACAATACGCCGCGACAGCTCCTCCAGCCCATCGCCGCGCGTGGCAGAGACGGCCACGGCGTCGGCCACTTCTCTGGCCCACGGCGCGAGGCCGAGGTCGCTCTTGTTGAGGACCACGAGCGAATGCGGAGTGCGGAATGCGCAGTGCGGAATCGGGACAGGAGAGGATGGCGTTCCGTGTTTGGTGTTCTGGAATCTGGAATCTGGAATCTGGCATCTGGAATCTGGAATGCCCGCTTCGGGCCGCGGCCCGGAGCCGTCCAGCACGAGCAGGGCCAGGTCGGCCGCGGCAGCGGCCGCGCGGGCGCGGGCGATGGCCTCTTCCTCGATGACGGACCCAGGCTCGCGCTGCCCGGCCGTGTCAGTGAGGAGCACGGGCAGGCCGCCCAGGGCGACCAGGGCGCTCACCGCGTCGCGCGTGGTGCCCGGCGAGGGCGACACGATCATCCTGTCCTCGCGGGCCAGGGCGTTGAAGAGCGAGGACTTGCCTGCGTTGACGGGGCCAACGAGCGCAACGGTGGGCGGCTGCCACAGGGCGCGGCCGAAGCGCTCCGTGGCGAGGAGCGCTCGGAGCGCTTCGGCGGGCCGGTCCGGCGGCAGGGAGCGCAGGGCGCGTTCGAGCGCGCCGTTGAGCTGGTCGAGGAGCACCTCGACGCCGAGCGGCGTGGCCGCGTGCTGAAGGGCGTTCGCCGCCTCGGCCTCGATGGCGCTGCGCGCCTGGCGCTCGACGAATGCCTCGGACGTCACAGCTACGGCGCCCCGCTTCGTGAGGCAGTCGGCGACGCGTTGCACGGCGACCTGGCCGCCGTGGCAGTTGACCTCGACCAGCGGCTCCCTGCCGGGCACCAGGCGCACGAGCACCTCATCCACTACCTCGGCATTCTCCACGATGTGCCCGTAGTGGAGCCTGCTGGCATCGGGCTCGACGGTGGCGCCGCTTCGGGGGCGGAAGACCTGTGCCACCAGCTCGAAGGCCCGTGGCCCGGCCACGTGGAGGATGGCAATGCCGCCCTGGCCCGGCGGGGTGAGGAGCGCGACCACGGTGGGGGAAGAAGGTGTTGGGTGTTCGGGGTTGGGTGTTGGGGGTGTGGGGGTCATCGGGGTCGCTGGAGGTAGGCCTGGCGGAGGCCTTCGAGGGTGAGGTGGGGCGCGATGGCGTGGACCCGGCGGCAGAAGGGCACGAGGGCAGCCGCGTCGCCGCCTGTGGCAAGCACAGGCGGGACGCCTGTGCCACCCTCGGCCAACTGCTCGGCGAAGCGCTCGACCAGGCGGTCCGCCAGGCCCGCCAGTCCCCACAGGAGGCCCGTGGCGATGGCCGTCTCGGTGCGGCAACTGAGCGCGGGCGCGGCGGCCGCTGCATCAACGAGCGGCAGCAGCGCGGTGTCGGCGTGGAGCGCTCGCGCCGACATCGCCAACCCCGGGGCGATGGCGCCGCCGAGGAACACGCCGTCGGGCGACACCACGGCCAAGCTGATCGCCGTCCCGAAGTCCACCGCGATGCCCCCGCGGCCCGTGCGCGCGTGCAGGGCGATGGCGTTAGCGATGCGGTCCGCCCCGATGCGGCCCGGCTCGTCGCACGCGAAGCGGAGCGGCACGGGCAGTTCGGCCCGCAGCTCGAGCACGGGACACCGCAACGCCTTGCCCGCCCACTCGCGCAGCCGCGCCGCGGCCGGGGGATTCACCGAGCCAACGACGAGGCCCTCGGCCACTCCGTCGGGCACGCGGAGCGCATCGAGGGAGCCCAGGGCGACGGCCTGGGTGGCGACCGGCTCCTCGCCCTCCTCGAAGACGCCGAGCCGCACGTGCGTATTGCCCACATTGGCCACAAGCAGCATACAGCGACCCCTTGCGTCAGCGGTACAGGCACAATTCTAGCGCATTGCCCCGGCGGAGTCACGCCGACGCGAGTTACAAGCCCGTTACTCGCTCAGCCGTCCTGCGTGGTATGATGATGGGGCATGCGGGGGTAGGGGCGTCGGAACCCGGGGCAGTGGAGCAGGAGGGAGCGCTGATGTTGCCCGCAACCTGCCTGAGCATCCTGGGGTTCGAGGTCGAGGATGCCGACCAGGAGGAGGAGAAGCGGCTCGAGGTCATCCCTTGGCCGGGGGGCAAGGAGCCTGGGGGGTTCATGCGGGGCATCAAGCTGGTCGCCCTGCCGCCGGCGCTTTGCGACAAGATCATCCGTGGGGGAGGACAAGGCGAGACGCCAAGGGAGAAGCCGAACATCAAGTCCCCCGCCGAAGCGGCAGCCTACCTCAACTCCCACCTGAACATGGGCGAGCCGCCGAAGTATATGGCGGTCTACAAGGCCGCTAGTGGCGAGACCTATTACATCTTCTCCGGGGGGATTCACTGGGGTAAGAAGCCGCTCTTCTCCCAGGCCGCTATCCTCCTGGAGAGCGGGGCGATACGACCCTACCCCTGACGATTTCCCCCCTCAGGCAACTTGCCTCCTGTAATGACGGGAACCTGTCTTGTTCTGGGCAGGCGAGAGCAGCGTTGTAATGTTGGTGCTGCCGCACACAACAGAGCACTCGCTGGCTATGGTGCGGCGCGGTACTTCCCGCAGTTGGCCTCGTCAAGCTCGACGCCCAGGCCCGGCCCATCGGGAACGGGCAGGCACCCATCCTCCTCGAGCGGAAGGGCCAGCCGGGCGTCGTGCGGTGGCGCGAGCAGGTTGCCGTGGAGGCCGATCTCCGTGAACTCGACGGTGTCGGTCACGGCTACCGTGGAAGCCGCAAGGTGGAGCTTGGCCGCGACGCCGATGCCGAGGCCGAACGCGGTGCCCAGCACGCACTTGAGTCCCGCGGCCTCGGCGAGCGCGGCGATCTTCTTCGCGGCATAGAGACCGCCCGCCTTGGCGATCTTGATGTTCAGCACGTCGGCGGCCTCGTGGCGGATGAGTTGCATCGCGTCGTGGATTGAGTAGCAGCTCTCGTCCGCCTCGATCAGCGTGTCCACCGCCCGGCACACGGCGGCCATGCCCTGGAGGTCCCACGCGGCCACGGGCTGCTCGAGCAGCTCCAGCCCTACGTCGTGCCGCTCGGCCAGCCGGCAGAGGCGGATGGCCTCCTTGGGCGAGTAGCCCTGGTTGGCATCGGCCCGGAGCGACACGTCGGGACCCACGGCGTCGCGGATCGCGCGGAGCCGGTCGGCGTCCTGGTCGGGGATGCCGCCGATCTTGGGCTTGAACGCGCGCACGCCCCTGGCCATGTAGGCCACGCACGCGGCCGCCATGTCGGCCGGCGCCCCGCCCGCGATCTCGATGGCCACTGGCACACGGGTCCGATGGGAGCCGCCGATGAGATCGCTCACGGGCACGCCCAGGGCGCGGCCCATCAGGTCGTGGAGCGCCAGGTCAATGCCCGACTTGGCGCAGGAGTTCCCCCTGTAGTCAATACGATGCATTGCGTATTCGCGGTCGAAGGGGTCGAGCCCGACGATCTGCGGGCCCAGGTAGTCGTCAATCGCCGCCTGCACCTCCTCGAGCGTCTGGCCGAAGAAGCCGATGTCCACCGGCGCCTCGCCGATGCCGGCCGCGCCCTGGTCCGTCTCGATTCGGACGACGAGGTATTCGAGGATCGTGCCCGGCCTCTTGGGCGAGAGCCGGCTCAGCCGCCCCCACTCGCGCTTCGTCCCGGCGTCGTCGGACGCGTATGACCGCGGGGGAATGGGAAGGCAGACCGGTGTGCTCGCCACGCGTGTGATCTTCACGTTCGTTTCCTCACCATGCTACCGCTCGTCGGGCAGTAACTCGTGCGCGTGCTCGAGGAACTTCGCCAACAGCTCGACCGTGGCCTCGATGTCGTCGGCATGGCAGAGCTGGACGGTCGAGTGCATGTAGCGGACAGGGGCGCCGATGGTGGTGCTGAGGGCACCCGCCCGCGACTGCTGGATGGCCGAGGCATCGGTGCCGCCGCCGACGTTGCGCTGGACGGGGATCTGGTGGCGCTCGCACAGGTCGAAGAGGAACTGCACGAGCCGCCGGTCGCCGATGGTCAGGCGGTCCATGATGTAGACGCCCGTGCCCTTGCCGAGTTCGCAGGTGCGCTCGTGCTGGTCGCCGTAGGGACCCCAGCACAGGCTGCCGTCAATGGCCAGGCCGATGTCGGGCTGGAGGGCGTAGGCGGCGGGCCGCATGCCCCGCAGCCCTACCTCCTCCTGGACCGAGCTGACCGCGTAGGCGTCCACCGCCGTCTCGCCCACCCGCCGCATCGCATCGAGGAGGCAGTAGGTGCCGATGCGGTCGTCGAAGTTCCTGCCCACATAGACCTTCTCGTTGAGCAGCTCGACGCCCGAGGCGAAGGTCACTACGTCGCCCACCTGCACCAGCTCGCACAGGGCCTCGCGCGGCAGGCCGGTGTCGAGGTATGCCTCGTTCACCTTCGTCAGCTTGTCCTTGTTCTCCTCCCGATTGTCGGGCACGACGACCGCTCCGACCGGCTTGCGGCCGTGGATGACCATCCGCTGCGACGTGATGACCTGCGCGCTGAGGCCGCCCATCGGCTCGAAGCGGATGAAGCCGTTAGAGTCAATGTGCTTCACCATCATCCCGATCTCGTCCACGTGGGCGGCGAGCACGACCTTGAGCGGGGTCGAGCCATCGGCGGGGGGCTTCGTGGCCTTCTTGAGGCCGACGACGTTGCCCAGGCGGTCGCGGCGCACGTCGTCGCAGCAGGCGCGCAGCGCCTCCAGCACCACGGCCTGTGCCTCGTCCTCGTAGCCCGGCACGCCCGGGGCGTTGCACACGCGCTCGAACAGCTCGTAGTCCATCCTCCAGCTCCTCTCCGGCGGGACTCTAGCGAGGCGAAGGCCCGCGCTTCGGCCCGCTCGTGGCATCGTCATATGCCTCGAACTCGGCGATGCAGGGGTTGCCCTTGTCGGTCCTCAGGATCAGCAGCCGCGCCTTGCGCGTGGTGCGGCTGACGATGGGGGCGATGAAGTCGGACCCGATGGCCCGGCCGTGGAAGCAGCCCACCCATCGCGAGGCCCTCTGGCTCCATAGCTCGATGAGGTAGCGGCTGACCGAGGAGGAAGCGTCCTCCCTGATCCGGAACTCGTTGACGGTCGTAGGCTTGCCGAAGTCGAGTTCGAGCCACTGGTCTGCCGATGCGGTGGCCTTCCAGCTCGTCGCCGCCTTGCCGTCGGTGGCCTTGGCGGCTTCGTGGCCGGCCTCTTGGGACGACGCCGAGACGGCGGCCTTCGGGGCCAGGTTCGGCGTGCTGCATGCATCGCTCAGGTTCTTGACCAGGCAGTCCACGAACCTCGTGCGCTTCTCCTTCTCGGGGTCCATCACCCTCATCAGGACCTCCCCCTCTGAGAGGTAGAAGCGGCACTTCGTCCACGTCGCCTCATTCCAGTCCGTCGTGTTGATGATCGCGCATCGGGGCAGCCCGATAGGGCGCTTGGACTTGCCGTTGAGGACGCAGTTCTCCATGCGGATGCCGCGGTTCGGATTGCCGTCGGAGGCGTAGCAGCAGAGGAGGAAGCCGGGGCCGTCGGTGTCGTGGAACAGGCAGTTCCGCATGGTCATGTTGTCGCAGTTGCCCTCGAAGTCGAACGCCTCGCCGTCGCCGCTGCCCAGGCCGATGTCAATGAAGCCCCACTCGCTGTCCTCGAACACCCAGTCCTTGCAGCGGAAGAACATGCCCCCTGCCACGCCGTTGAAGGCGCGGAAGCCGCGGCCGATGTCGTGGGTCACGCAGTTCCGCACGGCCCCGCCGGCCACGCCGCGGATGCCCAGTTGCCACTGGTAGCCCTCCTCGAACAGGCAGCCCTCGAAGGTCAGGTTCGCGAAGTTGTAGATGAAGGAGGCGTTCTTGTTGAAGTTGTCCGGGCTGTTGGTCCAGAAGCCGGAGGCCAGGCGGCGGAACACGCAGTTCCGCACCGTCACGTCGGCCAGGACGACCCGGTTCTTCCGCTCGTGCGAGAAGAGGCAGACGCCGAGGCCGATCTTGCGGCGGGGGTAGTCCTCGTAGTGCTGGTAGAGCAGCGAGTCGTGGAGATAGCAGTCCTCGATCCAGAGGAACCGCTTGGTCGGGCAGCCGGCCGAGTACTCGGCGTAGATGCCGGTCATGCAGCGGTTGAACTCGAGCCCGACGATTCTGAAGCCGCCCTGGTCGGCCAGGTGGATGCCGATGCGGTCCTGGCGGTAGTCCTGGCGGTCAATCACCGGCTTGGCGCCCTCGCCGTACGAGCCGATGGTGATGGGTTCCTTGGGCGTGCCCTCCCCCTTGGGGCGAAGCTCTTCATCCCAGGTGTCGCCGCACTTCAGGAGGAGGCGGTCGCCGGGAATGTAGTCCTCGGCCGAGGCCCGCGCCAGGGTCTTCCAGGGGCCGTTGGCGCCATCGGGAGCGGGGGCCTGCCCACTCGAACTGTCGTCGCCTGAGGACTGGCTTACGTAGAAGGTCGCGGGCTCCGTGCGCTTGGGCGCCGGCGCCGCCACGGCAGCGGCGGCGAACAGCAGTAGGACGCTCAGGTTCTTCACGGAATCCCCGCCTCTTCGATGCCGGAGCGCCGACGGGCGGCGCCGCGGTGGGGCGCCGCCCGTCGGAGAAGTGACGAACGGGTTGGCCGAGCGGCTACTCCGCGGGCATCTTCGCGGCGACCGCCAGGATGTCGGCAACCTCCTTCTTCTGGGCCTCTTCGTCGGCCTTCGCGGCCAGGGCGAAGTTGGCCTCGACCTTGTTCTTCCTGCTCACCAGGACAGTGATGGGCACCTCGGCGTTGAGCTTGTAGCCGCCAGGCCCCTTCGCGCCGTCGCCGGCGATGGTGAGCGGGATGGCAAGGCCGCCCTTGTCGGCGATCTCGGTCAGCTTCGCCACATTCGCGTCGTTCTTCGCGTCGAGCAGGACAACTAAGCCTGCCATCCGCTTCTCTTTGTTGTCGGCCACGAACTTGTCCACTGCCTTGGCCAGACCGGCCAAGCGGCCGTCCGCCGCCCTCGCGAAGACGATGAGCGACGGACGCCCCCCGTAGCGTCAGACATAACACAGACTTGTGCCCTTGGCCGGACCGGTGATGTCCTGGACGCTAAACGGCGGCGTTTCTTCGCCGACCTGTGGGCCCGAGGTTGGGGTCTCGGCGGCCCACGCGCCCAGGCAGCACGCGGCCAGCACCAGGGCAGCGCCCACACCCAGCAGCCGCCTCTGTGCCATTGCCATGCCTCCTTGTGCTGAAGCCCGAAGACCATCTTCGGGCCTGTCTCCCCCTATGTTCGCACAAGCGGCGTGGGAAGTCAACTGCCGGGGGTTGACTCGCGCGGCAGTTCGTGCTACAGAGGTGGGCGTGGGGAGACGCCCAACTGCAAAGGAGGCAGGGCCGTGGAAGAGGACAAGGATTTTCCCGCCAAGCCGCTTCGGCCGCGCTGTTGCCCGTGCGACGGCGGCGGGGTGTCGCGCCGGAGCTTCTTCGAGGCCGCGGGGGCCGGCGCGCTCCTGGGCCTCTCGTGGTCGCTGGTCAGGGGCGCCGAGCCCGAGGTGGCCATGCCGCCCGCGCGCAAGCCCCTCGTCGTCAAGCCCATCTTCACCTACGGCACCTACGCCCACCGCCACCAGTCGAGCTGGCGGCCCTGGGGCGGCGTCGAGACCCAGGCCCAGGCCACTGAGGAAATCGCCCGCATCAACGGCGAGCTCGAGCGCCTCACCCTTGCTGCCGACTTCCCGGTCACCATGCTGCCGCTCACCGCGGCCAAGGCCCCGGCCGACGTGGCCGGCGCCAAGGACATGGCCGATGCCGACGCCGTGCTCGTCTACGCCTCGAGCGGCCCGCTCAACCAGGCCATAGATGCCGCCCTCGCCGCCAAGAAACACGTCATCGTCTTCGTTCGGCACAAGAGCGGCCCGCTCTACCTCTGGTACGAGATCATCAGCCCGCGCTACCTGCGCCGCCACTCCGACCGCCTCGCCGTCCAGGGCGTGGACTTCGAGGACGTGGTGGTGGACTCCCGGGACGAGCTGCTCTGGCGCCTGCGCGCCCTGTGCGGGCTGAAGAACGCCCTCGGCGCACGCATCCTGGCCGTCGGCGGCCCGGGCGGCTGGGCCCACGGCGAGGCGCCCAAGCTCGCCAAGGACCGCTGGGGACTCGACATCCAGACCGTCACCTACGAGGACCTCCGCAAGCTCATCCAGGAGGCGAGGGCCGACCAGGCCGCCGTCGCCCTGGCCAAGAAGCGCGCCGACGACTATCTCAAGGCCGAAGGGGTGAAGCTGGAGACCAAGCGCGAGTTCGTGGACAACTGCTTCCTCCTCGACCAGGTCTTCCGCTCCCTGATGCAGAAGGCCGAGGCACGCGCCATCACCGTCAACGCCTGCATGGGCACCATCATGCCCGTCTCCGAGACCACCGCCTGCCTCACGCTGACGACGCTGAACGACGACGGCTACATGGCCTTCTGCGAATCCGACTTCGTCGTCATCCCCGCAGGCATCCTCCTCGACGGCATAACCGGCCACCCCACCTTCCTCCACAACCCCTGCTACCCCCACGGCGGCCAGATCACGCTGGCCCACTGCACAGGCCCGCGGAAGATGAACGGCAAGAGCCTCGACCCCGTGCGCATCGTGACCCACTACGAGAGCGACTACGGGGCGGCCCCGAAGGTCGAGATGCCCAAGGGCCAGCGCCTCACCAGCATCCTGGCCGACTTCGAGGCCAAGAAGTGGCACGGCCTCTCCAGCGAGATCATCGAGGCCCCCTTCTACCCCATCTGCCGCACCCAGATCGAGGTGCAGTACAAGATGGACGACGCGGCCCTCGCCGCGAAGATGCACGGCTTCCACTGGATGACCGTCTACGGCGACTACCGCCGCGAGCTCGCCTACGCCCTCCGCCGCACCCCCATCGCCTGGGAGGACCTGGGCTGAGCAAATGCCCCTCTCCCTTCCAGCGAGAGGGCGGTGCCTTGACCCCTCTCCCTTCCAGGGAGAGGGAAGGGCGAGGGTGGGGCATCGGGGTAGGGACCAGCGCCCGACCCTCCCCCTGCCCCCTCCCTGAGAGGGAGGGCGGGGTGGAGCCGCGTACTGAGGAAGCCCTGCAACGGAAAGGATGCTATGGCCATGATCAAGAGCCAAGCGCGCGCCGCATTGGCGGCCCTCATCACGGCCACGGGCCTACTGCTCCCCGGCTGCGGCGGCGAGGAGAACCGCGGGGCCGCAGCAGCACGCGGCGAATACGAGTTCCTCAAATGGCACGACGACGGAGGCGTGGACCTCATCACGTTCCAGGACAAGGAGGCCATCCCCCTCAAGAAGGACCAGCTCGGCACGCTCTTCGGCAAGCGAAAGGTGCCCTTCGCCGGCAAGCGCATCGCCGTCAGCGTCCTCAACAGCGGCGTCAAGGGCACCATCTCCGGGCCCCTCTACCGCCTGCGGCCCGCCTGGGAGGAACTGACCGGCGCGAAGCTCGACATCGTGGAAATCCCCATCACCGAGCTCCTGAGCAAGACCATCACCGACCTGCGCCTCGGCGGCGGCCAGTTCGACGGCTTCATCCAGGCCGCCTGGTTCATGGGCGAGTACGCCGCGCCAGGCTTCATCACGCCCATTGACCAGTACATCGCAGACAAGGGGCTCCCGCAGTGGGACACCGCCTGGATGCCGCCCGCACTCCAGACCCTCCACACCTGGGAGGGCAAGTGGTACGGCACCCTCAACGACAGCGACGGCCAGGTGCTCTACTGGCGCAACGACATCCTCTCGGACCCCGAGTGGCACAAGAAGTTCAAGGCAGAAACCGGCAAGGACATGCCCTTCCCCGTCAAGACCTGGCAGGACGTGCTCGACATCGCGAAGTTCTTCAACGGGAAGAGCTGGGACGCGAACGACGGCGAGCCCGACACGGGCATCGTGATGCACTTCCGCGTGAACGAGCAGGGGATGTTCCACTTCATGTCCCTCTCCGCCCCATTCGTCGTCCTCGGCGGCGACAAGGTGGACCGCGGCACGAACAACTACTGGTTCGACCCCGAGACGATGGAGCCGCTCATCAACCAGCCCGGCCACGTTCGCGCCCTCGAAGTCCTCTACGAGCTCTCACAGTGCGGGCCGCCAGACCAGTCCGCCTGGGACCTCGGCACCGCCTGGGACTGGTTTCTCCGCGGCAAGAGCATCTTCGTCTTCTCCTGGGGCGACGTGGGGGCGCTGGTCCAGGACCCCGCCCGCTCCAAGATCAAGGGCAAGCTCGGCGCCGCCATCCTCCCAGGCTCCTGCGACGTCTACGACATGAACAAGAACGAGTGGCTGAAGCTGGCCACGCCCAACGTCGTCGGCAATACCGTCGGCGGCTCCTGGCACGGCGTCGTCTCCGCCAAGAGCAAGAACCCCGAGGTCGTCTACAGCCTCTACGCCCTCATGGCCACGGAGCCCGTGAGCCAGTGGAACGCCTACCGCGGCTGGACCGGCGTGGACCCCGGCGCAAGCATCCACTTCCTCCCGCCGAAGGGCACGGCCACGCACAAGGGCTACCTCGACGCCGGCTGGAACGAGAGCGACCTGAAGTTCTACCTGGCCGCCTACCACGACACTTTCTATGCGAAGACGATGCTGCCCTACCTGCGGATCAACGGCGCCGAGGAATACTGGCGGGCGCTCGACCAGAACCTCTCGGGGACCATGATCGGCCGCCTGACGCCCAAGGAGGCCCTCGACCGCACGGCCGCCGACTGGGCCAAGATCACCGAGCGCCGCGGCCGCGACGCTCAGCTCAAGCAGTACCAAAGCGCCATCGCCTACAAGAGGCCCCTTCGGTAACCCGCCGCCTCCGAAACTCGGAGTTCCCGTGGCCATCTCCTGGACGCCCTAAGGGTGGGCCAAGTCAGCCCGCCGCCGGCGGCCGGCAGGAGGCAGCCACGGGCGTTCACCCCCCCATCCCTCTCTCCACGCCGCGTGGAGAGGGGGCGAGGAGGCGAGGGGCGGCCAGCACGTAGTGGCCAGTCCTTCGCGCCACCGGGTGCCGCTCGCCGGCGAGCGGCCCAGCTCGGTGAGGGCGTGCCACCTTCTTGCCCCTTCATTTGTGCGGCCGTGCATCGGCGGGCCTGCACAGACCCGACGAATCCTGCTCTAAGGCCCGCAGGCGGTCTGCCCCAGTGCGCCGACGGCTGGCCCCCTACCCACAGGGAACCCTTCCGCTGTCGCCCCGCACCCCTGTGAGCAAGACTGCCATACTTGAACAAGTAAGGAAGTCCACCGCCGCGTCAATCGCTCCGCCTGCGTGGCCTACTGGCGTGAGCTGCGAGAGACGGAGAACGCCATACGCCTCCTCCTCGAGGAGCTTGTCGCCGCAAAGGAAGCCAGGAAGCTCGACCAGGTGTCCATCATCTTCGACGGCCCCAGCCACATGCCCCCCCAAGTCCCCCGATCGGGGCGTAGATAGGGGTGACAGAAGCCGCGGCCCCCACTTGCCCCCTCGGGGCCGCGGCACTTCTCCCCGCGGTGGCCGCCCCTCGCCGCAGCTCCTCACGGCGGGGGGCCGGCCCCATCCTACGCTGCCGACCCTCTCTCCCCTCCGACAAGTTCTCTGGCCGCTGCTTCGCCCCCCCTCCCGCGACACCTGTTCCTTGCAACTCGGCCCGCGGCACGTTGACGGCCCGGGAATATCAGGAGCTCCTAATCCGTGGCTCGTCCGGACCTGGCAGGATGGGCGATAGCAGGAAGCGGAGCGGCCAAGACCCGGCTTCCCCCGGCCCTGCCACGCCGACTGACCCCGCTGCGCACCCGCACCATCCACGCCGGGCGGCGCCCCGCACTCATCCGAGTAGCACGGAGAACCTCTCGCGGACGAGGCCGCACCGCATACCGCCCTAGAGGCAAGCGGCGGCACCTGGGCCCGGACGGCCACGGGGCGGCGGCGGGGCGTCCTCGCCCCGTGCATCCGCCGCGCCAAGATAGCCGGGGTGGCCTGGAGGGAGGCGGCAGCGGGTTTGGTTGGGGGCTTCGGAAAGGCCGGCGAGACTGGCGAGACTGGCGACGGGCAACAGTTCGTGGCACGGCATTTGCGGGTTACAATATTTTGTGCCGCTTCGGGGTTCTTTGTGGGTAGCCCCCAGGGGTTGTGGTTGTCGGTCGGCGCGAGCAGCTGGCGATCCAGCGCCGGCACAGGTGTATTTCG
>Ga0194125_10007152_pt1 | contig 16184 bp, 13 predicted proteins | sample TA2KigC250mmetaG_FD_148626 | JGI IMG/M metagenome (GOLD analysis project Ga0194125, IMG submission 148626) | Freshwater microbial communities from Lake Tanganyika, Tanzania - TA2015034 Kigoma Deep Cast 250m | ecosystem: Environmental > Aquatic > Freshwater > Lake | place: Tanzania: Lake... | reverse complement strand
CGGTGTTCCTTTTCGCGTTGGCCGGCATCCCGACGTTCTTCAGAAAGTTCAGGACCGAGGCGGTTTTCCTGGCCGGCATGTTCCTGGTCAATCTCATCCCTGCCGCCTGCTACATAACGTGGAACGGGTCGTGGTGTTACGGCCCGCGTTACCAGTTGCACATACTCGTCATAGGGTCCGTCGCGTTCCTCGAGGTCATGGCGTGGCTCAGGCGTCATATCCGCGAGTTCCCCGTCGCCGCGGCCGCCGCCGCAATGGCGGCGATCCTTGCGTTCTCGTTCCATCTGCAGGTGCAGGTCAATTCGCTGCACTACTTCACCTACAACTACGTGCACGGGCTGTTCAGCCAGTTCAAGACACCGGGCATGCAGAAGATCTGCGACGGCATGATCCACAGCAGACACCGCGGTTTCACGCACGGCGACCTGAAAGCCTATATCGAAGGACGGAGGTCGTATGAGCCCGTGGAGGAGATAAGGCGCGTTGTGCGGCCGGACCAGGCTGGCGCCGTGATGGGGCAGGTGGACTCGCACTTGAGGCAGATGGCGCGGCCGAACTACTATTTCTTCGACTGACCGCCCCGGCGGGCGGATGAGGTCCCGGATGGAAGCCAACATGGAAACGCAGGCTCCGGAAGCGAGCGTGGTGATCCCGTGCCTCAATGAAGCCGCCACGTTGCGCGCCTGCATAGAGGCGGCGCAGGACGGCATACGCGCGGCCGGAATCCGCGGCGAGGTGATTGTCAGCGACAACGGGTCCGACGACGGGTCCGTCGCCATCGCGGAAACGGCCGGCGCGCGCGTTGTCAACTGCCCGCGGCGCGGGTACGGCTGCGCGCTCCGCGCAGGTTTCGAAGCTGCGCGCGGTGAATGGATCCTGATGGGCGACGCGGACCTGTCCTACGATTTTCGCGAGCTTCCGAAGTTTCGTGAGGGCATAAGGCGCGGCAGCGACATGGTAATGGGTTCGCGCCTGCGCGGCAGCATTGAGCCAGGCGCGATGCCGTGGCTTCACAGGCGAGTGGGCAACCCGGTGTTGAGCGGCGTTCTGCGGCTGTTGTTCGGGGCCCGTATTTCCGACGCGCACTGCGGCATGCGCGCGTTCAGAAAGGATGCCCTGCCGAAGCTGGACCTGCGCACGGCCGGGATGGAACTGGCCAGCGAGATGGTGATAAAGGCCACGACGGCGGGGCTGAAGGTCACGGAGATCCCGATTACGCTTCACCGCGACCAGCGGGGCAGGCCGCCACACCTGCGCACGTTCCGCGACGGTTGGCGGCATCTTCGCTACATGCTGATGATGGCGCCGAACTGGCTTTTCCTGCTTCCCGGCTTTCTGTGCGGCGCGACGGGCGGAGCGATTATCGCCGCGCTCCTGCCGGGGCCGGTTACGTTCGGCGGGGTGCACTTTGACATACACACCATGTTGCTCGGCATGGCGCTGGTCCTGCTCGGGGCGTACCTGGTGTTCACCGGCCTGTTCGTCAAGGTCTTTACCCACACGGAGAATCTCAACGTTCACTCGTCATGTTTCGTGCGGCTGATTTCGCGTCTGAAACTTGAACACGGGCTTGCGGCGGCTGCCGTTCTGATTGCAGTCGGCCTCTGGGGCGATCTCCGCTTTCTGCTGGCATGGCGCGAGTCGGGATTCGGCAACGTTGACGTGCCGACAGGCATGAGGATGGCGATTGTTTACACCACCATGCTCGTTGTCGGGATCGAACTGCTCTTCGCGAGCTTCTTCCTCAGCATGCTCGGGATTGACCGTGACACGTACGAAGGCGGCAGGCCATCGCAGGAACCCGCCCGCCGACTCCCCATCCGCTGATCGTCATTGCATCCGGTCTTCGGCGTCAGTAGCTTGAGCGGGTACTTTGCAGGCGGCTGGCGAATCCATTGTGTCTGAGTACGTTTCGCGGCGGAGGCGCAGGGAACATGGCGATCACACGGTACAAGAAGGCGTCGGATATCAAGGTGGGCATTGTCGGCTACGGGCCGTCGTTCGGCATGGGGCGGAAACACCTGTCGGAAATGCGTGATGCGGGCATGACGCCGACATCGGTGGTTGACCTGGCCCCGGAATGCCTGGCCAAGGCGCGGGAGGAGTTTCCCGGCATCGAGACGTACGCAGCTCTCGACAAGATGCTGAAGAAGTCCGCCACCGATCTGGTGGTCATCGCAACGCCGCACAACAGTCATTCCAAGCTGGCCGTTCAGTGCCTGAAGGCCGGGCGCCACGTGGTGTGCGAGAAGCCGTTCGCCATAACAACGGCCGAGTGCGATGCGATGATCACGACTGCCCGCAAGCGGAACCTGATGGTCTCGACCTATCACAACCGCCATTGGGACGGGTGCATTCTCGAAGGCCTCAAACGTATCCGCGACGAGAAGGCCATAGGCGAGGTGTACCGCATTGAGGCGCACATGGGCGGGCACGGCAAACCGCTCGACTGGTGGCGCAGTAGCCGCTCCATCTCCGGCGGGATTCTCTACGACTGGGGCGCGCACCTGCTGGAGTACTCGCTGCAGTTGATTGATTCGAAGGTTGTCGAAGTGACCGGCTTTGCTCACACCGGCTACTGGGGGCCGCAGACAAAGTGGAAGCAGGACACCAATGAAGACGAGGCCTGTGCAATGGTTCGCTTCCGCAACGGCGCCTGGCTCAATCTCACTCTCAGCGCCCTGGACAGCAATCCGAAGCGCGGGATCATGGAGATAACGGGCACAAAGGGAAGCTACGTGATGGACCACGGCACCTTCGAGGTCATCACCCGTGACGGCAGCAGGACCATCACCGACCGCGGCGGCAACACAAAGGGGCAGGGCGAGAAGTTCTACCAGAACATCGCCGCGCACCTGACGAAGGGCGAACGCCTGGTCATCACCCCGGAATGGGCGCGCCGGCCGATACACATCATTGACCTCGCGGTGCGCAGCGCCAGGCAGAACCGGGCGCTCAGAGCCAAGTACGGCTGACACCTCAACTGCCTTGCAGCCGTGACATGCCGCTGACCGGGCGCGTGTCTCCGGCACGGCGGGGCCATCCGCGTCGTCAGGGCCGGTGTTTCGTCTTGCCGCCCCTGAAGTCGAGCAGGTGGCCGAGGACCCGGACGGCGGCGCGGAACAGGAACGACACGTCGCGCAGCGAGCGTATCTCGCGCAGCTTCCGCCACACGAACGAAGGCGTGAGGAATGAACTGTAGATGCCGCGAGTGAGCTCCATTACCACTTCGTCTGGCATGGATGTCTTCATCACCGGCTCGCGCATGTCGTAGCGGTCCCAGTCCTCCGTCTTCAGCCAGCCGTTCTCCCTGCACTCGCGGAAGAGCGGCGTGCCGGGGTAGGGGATGACGACCGTCGCCTGCAGAGTATCTATCGAGCCTTCCGCGAACATGCGCCGGGTCATGGCGACTGTTTCGCGCGCTTCGGCCTCGGTTTCCCACGGGTACCCGACCATGCAGGTCACGTGCGGACGCAACCCGGCGCGTTTGGCCATGCGCATGGATTCCTCGATATCCTTCGCCTTCCCGCACTTCTTCACGCGCTCGAGAGTGGATTGGCTGGCTGACTCCAGCCCGAACAACACGAAGCGGAAATTGGCCGCGCCCATGAGGTCGTACAGTTCCTGCGTCAGCACGCCGGGAATCATGTTGCACCCGAAAGTTACGCGTTTGTTATAGCCGCGCGAGATCATGCCCTCGCAAAACGTGCGCAGCCATTTGCCTGCCGGGAAGCAGCCGGTGTCGTCGAATATTTCGCGGAGCGGGTATTTCCCGATGAGAACCCCTATCTCGTCCAGAAGGCTTTCCGGGGTGCGCGCTCGCCAGCGGTTGTAGATCGTGGTCCACGAACAGAAGGCGCACTTGCCCCACCAGCAGTCGCGGCCGACCATTGTGTATGTGCCGGGCGTGTCGCGGAAATTGCCGTTTTCACGGCTGTACAGTTCCCATCGCGTCAGATCGCGGTCCAGTACCGGAAGCGTGTTCAGGTCGCGCGTCAGCCGGAAAGCGCCCGTGCCGGCGACTTCGCCGTCCGCGCGACGGTAGAAGATGCCTGCAGGCGGGTTCGCGGCGCCATCGAGTGCGCGGCCGTGAGACTGAATGAGCGGCAGCAGATCTCCCAGCGTGAAGTCGTAGTCGCCGCCGGTGATGATGAAGTCCGCCGGGCAGTTCTCCATGCTTTCCGACGGCAGCGCGGTTACATGATCGCCGCACAGCGCGACCATGCAGTCGGGTCGCAAGGCTTTCAGTTCGGAGACGGCACGCCAGGTCGCCTTGACGACGGGCGTCTTGGTTTCCATCAGGACGATGTCGGGCGCGAAGCGCCTGAACCCGTCGGCGAACTCGCGCGGAGTCTGGCGCTGGGCGATGCCGTCGGCCCACAGCACGTCGTGCCCCGCATTCCGGGCCATGGTCGCCGCGTAGGCCGGCACCATGGGGTAGACGAATGTCGGGCGGTTGAACCACTGGAACTGGCGGTTCTGGGAGAGGAGCGGCACGCCTTTCCGCGACGGGATAGGCGGGTATGCGATCATCACTTTCACAAGAACGGCTCCATCGCTAGTTCATTTCTCTTCCGACGGGTGGTCGAAGCGCCTGACCTCGCCCGGCATGCGCGGCATGAGCAAACCCGCGGCGAACCTGGCTCCGTAAACCACATGTGTGAGGACTATGCCCGCCCAGACAAGAAGCCATGAAACCGGGTTCACCCGCATCGTGACCAGGAACTGTTCCCACGGGAAAGCGGCGGCGAGCGTGATCGCGGCGTAGAGCCCGGCACAGGCAAGGTACGGCCGGGACAGCGGCGGGACGAGCGCGGCGACGGCGCCGCCGCCGACCAGTCCGAAGGCGAGCAGGGATGGCAGCATGTATGACAGCCGCCGCGACGTTGCCGGAAACCGCCGCGCGAAGTGGCCGCGGTGCAGGGCGTACCGCGCGACCTGCCGCAGATGCGGCAGGAAGAGACGGCGGCGGTGATGGAACACCTGCACCCACGGGTCATAGAGGATCTTCGCGCCGAGTTCCTTTGTGATCTGCATGCATAGGTAGGTGTCTTCACCCGGCCAGAACTCGGTCCGGAATCCGCCCAGGCGGCGGAGCACGTCCGTGCGCACAAGCAGGTTGCAGCTCGGGAAATCGTCCACCGCCCTCTCGCGGCCAGGCGCGTAGCGGAACCGGTGCGGCCCGGAGACGAGGAGATTGGAGAACACGCGCCCGCCGAGGGAGGCGAGGTATGGCTCGCCCGGCGGGGTCACGGCGGGGCCGCCCACCGCGGCAACGGCCGGATCGGAGAAATGGCTCACGGCCCTGTCCAGCCACTCGTCCACCGGCCAGGTGTCGTCGTCGAGGAAGGCGACTATGCCGCCCTGTGCCTTCTCAATGCCTATGTTGCGTTTCTCCGCTGGCCTTATCCGGCCGGTTGGCACTTCGTGAACGCAAGGCTCCCATGCGCGGCCGGACGGCGCGTCCGGCAACAGGATCACTTCGAAGTTCCTGTACCGCTGCGCCGAGAGGCCGGCGAGGCACTCGTCCAGATACGGCGACGGCGCCGGGCATGCAACAATCACCGAAACCAGCGGCGGGTCGGCCGGTTGGCTGCGGTCTCCGAGCGACTGGTAGTAGCGCAGAATCCTGGAGCGGTAGAAGATGGCCAGCGTATCAACCATAACCTGGTGGATCGTCAGAGGCCTGAGACAGCCCAGGGATGCGTGGAAGTTGATCCGCACCGGCGCCTCGGCGATCCTGTACCCGCGCAGGTGCGCGATGGTGAGCAGTTCGAGGTCGAACGCAAACCGCTTGACGAGCATGCGCGGTATGACGTGTTCCAGCACTTCGCGCCGGAACAGTTTCAGGCCTGTCTGGGTATCGCTCACCGGCAGACCGAGGAGTGTCTTCACCATCGCATAGTAGACGGCGCTCGTGATCCTGCGGTGCCACGGGTATTTCAGGACCGACTCCGGATGTCTCTTCGAGCCGATTACGATGTCGGCTCCCGTCCCAGACATGATCTTGAGCAGGGCCGGGGCCTGGTCCGGCGGCAGGTCGAGGTCCGCGTCCAGCATGAGAACATGCGTGCCCGTCGCGGCCTCGAACCCGCGGAACAGCGCCACCCCTTTGCCCCGGTTCTCCTGCAGGTGCACGGCCATCACGTCAGGGAACTCGCGCGCCACGGCGTCGAGCTCCGGGCCGGTGTTGTCGAGGCTGCCGTCGTCCACGACGACTATTTCGAAGGCGACCAGGTTTCTGAACACCGCGCGCACGCTGCGGACATTGGCGGCAAGCGCCGGCCCGAGGTTGTGGGCGGGCATGATGATGCTGAGCCTGGATCCGGGCGGCAGCAGGCCGTCTTCTGCGGCGCTGGAACAGGCTTCAGGCATTGTGGCTGTAGAACTTGCCATGCAGGATTCTAGCCGCCTCCGTGTTTCCATTGCAGGGAAAAAGGTTGATTGCCCCCCCCATTTGCTGGAGCGCACCTGAAGGTACTTGAGCATGAGGATGGCGATCAATGCTGTCCAAATCCGGATTTTGGACAGAACTGCGCCCCTGAGGGTCGCCGAAATGGTCCTTGACGGGAGCGCGGTACTGTAAGACAATCAATTACAGTAACAAGAATGGGAAGGGGCCATGAGAAGCACCATCACAGTGAGCATTCCTCAGGACGTACGGAAGGAACTGGACCGGGTTTCAGACGAGGAAGGAGTGTCCCGTAGCGACATTGTGCGTGAGTCGGTCCGCGACTACCTCTTCATCCGGCAGTTCCGCGCCCTGCGCAAGGCCTTGGTGCCCAAGGCGGCACGGCGTGGAATCTACACGGACCAGGACGTCTTCGACCGCGTGTCATGAGAATCGCACTGGACACTAATGTCCTTGTGGCGGCATTCATCGCTCACGGCAACTGCAATGAGCTTCTCGAGTACTGCATCGTTCGTCACGAGGTCATTCTGTCCAAGTTCATTCTGGGTGAACTGCTGGACGTTCTGACCAGGAAGTTCGGATTCACTCGGGCTGAGGCGCATGCCGCCGTTCGGCTTCTACGGACGCGGACACGTCTGATCGATCCAGCTCCACTGCCGGTCCCGGTGTGCCGCGACCCGGATGACGACACCATCTTGGCAACCGCCCGAACGGCCGAGTGTGACGCCATTGTTACGGGCGACAAGGATCTGACCGATCTCAAACACTACGAAGGGATCAGGATTCTCACGCCATCAGAGTTCTGGGAGTTCGAAAACGAGGCTACCGAAAACGCCGATTGTGTGTAGCTTCGCCCCGCGGCGGGGGCTTGGCACTGTACACAACCAACGCCTACGATCTCGCCGGCCGGATGGTCTACAGCAAGGACGAGACCGGCATAGAGACCTTCTACACGTATTCCGATGGCGGCCGCATCTCCACAACCGTCCGCGCCGGCGTCACGAACGTCACCGAGAACTATCTCGACGGGCGGACGAAGGGCTTCAGCGTCAACGGCGTCGGGACGCATTGGGACGCATTGGGGTCAGCCCTTCACAATAAACATTGCAGGGGGAGAATAGGCATGCCATATTCCGGGCATGGCAAGACACCTGCGAGTGGAGTTTCCCGGGGCGATATACCACGTCACAAGCCGGATGGTTGGGGATGCCGCCGTTGGCGGCGCCAGTTGGCCATTCGAGAAGCGATTGTTCCGGGACGATGCCGATTACGAACGTTTTCTGGAGCGACTGGGCGAGCGGGTCGAGCAATTCAACGTCAGGTTGTACCTGTTCGTCTGCATGACGAACCACTTCCATCTGGTTCTCGAGACACCGGAGGCGAACTGCTCGAAGTTCATGCAGTCGCTCTCGACGGCCTACACGATCTACTACAACCTGCGCCACGGCCGGCACGGCCACTTGCTCGACGGACGATACAAAGCCAGACTGGTCGAGGGTGACGACTATCTCCGTTCGCTCTCGCGTTACGTGCATCTGAATCCGGTACAGGTCAGCAGTCAGCGACACAAACCGATCGAAGAACGTATCAAGGACCTGAGAGCGCATCGGTGGAGCAGTTACCCGAGTTACATCGGCGACTGCAAAGGGTTCGACTTCGTTGAGTACGGCCCCCTTCTCGAACAAATGACCCCTCGACGCGGTTCCGGGCAGAGCGGTAGGCAGCGGGCGTATCGCGAGTTCGTTGAGAGTGGTCTTGCGGAATCCGACGAAGATTTCAAGTTGGCGCTGAGGGAGTCGCCACGCAGTATCGGCAGTGCCGGTTTTCGAGCGTGGATTGACGAACTCTACCAGAAACGGGTAGAAACCCATGCCAGACCCGAAGACGTATCATTCCGGCATAACACCGAGCCGCTCTCGCCGGAGACGGTGTTGCGCTGTGTTGCGGAAACGCTTGGCGTTGATGAACGAGCATTCATGCGACGTACGCGTCGCAGTGTTCTCAGGTCTGTTGCCGCCCGCTTCCTGATCCGCTATGCGGGACTTAGCCAGCGCGATGCGGCGAGGTACCTGGGGATCGGCAGTGGATCGGCAGTATGCAACCAACTCAAGCGCCTGGCATTGAGACTTGAGGCCGATCGACTGCTGCGCAAGCAGGTGAAGGAAATAGGGCAGACGCTTGAGGCGACAAGGTGTTCTCAAACCAAGCAACAGAATCGAATCTGCGGTAAGGTGTATTGAAAAGGGCTGACCCCTATGCCCGCTCACGGCGTGCGAAGCGTTCAGACGAAAACTCACTCCGTGTTTGCGCTTGCCAGCCATATGGGGCGGGAGCATCGTTTCGGTGGTGTTGGACGCATTGGGGTCAGCCCTTCACAATAAACATTGCAGGGGGAGAATAGGCATAGGGGACGTTCTTGGTAATATGCTGGCAAGCAAGTGATTAGCGGGATATTGACACCGCATACGTTTGTTCGTTGGCAGGAACGTCCCCTGCTCCTATTCCGTCGAATGCACGAAGATATGGGAGAAGGTGGCAGGGACAGTCAAATGCCAGTTTCCAGGTGACCCTGAGGGGCTTCTACTTCGGGAATATGCTCATGCCCTTCTCTATCTGTCCGCTGCTTTCGGTGACCTTGCAGTAGGAGATTTTCTCCTTCACTTCGGTGACTTGCACCGTGGCGACCTTCTTGAGGTCGCTGTCGAGTACTTCGCCGGTATCCGGGTCAACAAGCTGCTCGGCTGAGCCGACATCGAAGGTCGCGCCTGCCGCCACGCCCTCGCGCGATCCGCGGTTGATGACGACGCTGCCGTCCTTGACGAGGACCACGCTGCCCTCCCATGGAATCGTTTCGAGCTGCCCGGTGAGGAACTCGACAGCCTTTCCGACGGCGTCCTCGCAGGCCTTGCCGACGTTGTCGTTCTTCATCCCGGCGAAATCGCCGGTCAGTCCACCCAGCAGGCCGCCGTGGTACCCGACGGACAGGCCCCGGCGTGCCGAGGAGCCGACCACCTTCGTTGAAGCCTTAACCTGACCGTTCTCGGAATCGACGAGGTAGATTGTCATGTTAATTTCGGCTTTTCCGCCCGATCCGCCAAGGCTGACGCCCTTGAAGTTCAGGCCGCCCCTGCCGCCCGTGGTATCGTTCTGGACATGGGTGATGGAGCCGCGCACGAGAAGCTGCGCCGGTGTCATGCGTCCGATTTTCGGGGTCTTCTTTCCGCCCGCAGTGCGTCCGCTTGCGGCGAAATCCTGTTCGGCCATCGCTTCCGCGCGCATTTCCTGGTCGCCGAGCACGATGAACTCCTTCGACTCATTCAGGGCCGCGGTGAGGATTGTCTTGAACCCGTCGCCGATGTCCCACTGGCCGCGCCACCCGGCTTCGTTATCGAACTTGCTGACGGTTATCGTGTAGCGCAGGTTGCCCTTGCCGGCTGCAATGGCAGTGCTCAGCGGAACTGCGAGGAAGAGACAGAGGAACCCAGCCAGCAGACGAGACGTTTTCATGACTACCTCCTGCGTTGTGGCGCTGCGCTGCGCCGGAGTTTGAAATGCATGGAAACGATATGGCCGGGGAGCGTGGAAAGGAAGCATTTTCCGACGGCCTGTCGCGGCCGGTTGGCCGGCCACAACATTCCGTCGGCACGATTACCTGTGATGAGACAAGAAAGGCGCGGACGGCATCGTTCCACTGCCCCGGGTTCCGGGTGACGTACGCCTCGTGGCCCACCGAGTCGAACCGTACAAACGTCTTCGGTCCCGACGCCGCCTCGAACACGCGCCGCCCTTCCGCGAAAGTTGCTCTTGGATCGTCGGACCCGTGCATGAAGAGGGCAGGACAGGTCAATGCGCGGGCGCAGTCAACGGGCCTGTGGCGGAATCCGTTGAACCCGTGCATGGCTCCGCCCCAGAAGACAAGTAGTTCCGCGCTCGGGAACGATGGAACGTGCATTGCGTGGAACCGGTTGCGGACGGTGTTGAGCATGGTGTCGAACACAGCCTCAAGTACTACGGCATCGGCCGTAACGCCGTGCTTGTCGAAAGCACGCAGGATTGCCGCCGCGCCCATACTCTGGCCGAAGAGCACGAGGCCGGAGCAGGGGAGGCTGTTTCTTGCGTACCGGACGCAGGCGGCGACATCCTCAGCCTCCTCAACGCCGATCGTGGTGGTTGATCCCGAAGATCCGCCCGAACCGCGGAAGTCCACCAGCAGGACCGATGTCCCCAGTTCGATGAATGCATTTGCCTCGGGGATCAACAGGGTTTTGTCCGTTGCGTAGCCGTGGAACAGCAGCACAAGCGGGGTGTCGCGCCCGGCGTCGTGATGCCATGCCTCCAGCGCGTCGCCGTCCCCGGCGGCGATTCTGACGACGCGCGCGCGCGGGCTCAGTTCCGAGGGATGTCTGCCTCCGCCCGGCCGCGGAACATTCACGCCAGTTACAAGGACCGTGGCTTTCGACATGATCGAGAGAGCTTCCGGTCCTGGTGTACGTTTGCCGCCGGTCGTGAACCGCATCATTGCTCGCGCATGATTGAGCGCCAGGAGATTCAGCGCGACTAACGCGGCAACCGCGATGCCGGCCGGCAACAGGAAAGCCCTGCGCATCCGCGCATTCATGTCGCTCAGGTTAGCCGCGTCAGGATGGGAATGCACGGTCTTTGAGCCGCGCGGAATCAAGCGTCTGTCGTGTTGCTGTTTTTCTCCGGGGGCGGCGGCTGCCGCAGGTAGCGCTCGGCGACTATGTGGATGACGATATGCGGCCGTTCCAGTCCGATCCTCCGCCTGTCCGGTCTGGAAGTGTGGAGGAATACGATTCTGCGGAAGTGCTCGGCCAGCATCGGCTTCATGGCGTCGGTGAAAGAGTCGCAGATAACCACTGCGGTGGGCAGCGACGGGTCGTTGATCGAGCCGGATGACACCTTCGCCATGTCGTTCGTGTCCGGATCCAGCCTAGCCCGCCTGGCCTGGCTTCCGGCGACGGTAACAGTCTGCTCTCGGAACATGTCAGGCAGGTTCAGCATCCGGGCGAGGTCCCCGCCGTCGGACCAGTCGTTGGTTACCACGGCAATGCCATGTCTTGACGGGGGTGGTGCCGACGGGACGAGCTCCTTCAGCCTGCGCGCCAGTTCCTCGTAGCCGCATCTGGCCCCGGCGTCGTTCCAGTGAGTGTCCGTGCGGTGGTAGAGTCGGGTCCAGTTCTTTGCCGCCAGCAGTGCCGGGCGCAGATCAAGCATGTGAACGCCGTTCGAACCCGACATGCGTTCGAACAGTTGATCCGCCGGCGACTGCCGCCGCAGCGGCTGTACGGTTCCCGGCATGTGCTCGGGGTAGATGGAGGTCTTGTCCGGCGCGACCACGAACAGGTAGACGGCGCCCTGTTCCTTCATCCACGCCGCGCGGGTTTCCAGAACACTTTTCCACGTGTCGAGCTGTTCCGCGGTAAGGAGATCCACGCCGCGGAAGTCCGCCAGCGGGTTCCCGTCACCGCTGTTCTCACCTCTGCCGTAGAAGAGCCAGCCGTCGTTCCCGATCAGCACCGTGGGCAGCGGCGACATGCGCAGACAGGAGATGTAGAAACGGTTGTGCAGGCGGATCAGGGGAACGCGGAATCCGAAACGGTCGCCGAAGTAGCCCTCAAACTGGGACGGAAAATCGGTGATACCGAACGAGTCGCGCGGCAGCCGCGGCAGGCGTCGCAGGCCTCGCATCTCCGTGCTTCGCGCCGCCGGCGCGAGCCCGGACCACCAGGACAGGGCCGGCGCGAACACCACAGCCAGGAAGGTGGCTATGGTGGCCACGTCCGCGATGCGCCTGACGATTCCCTGTCTGTTTCCCACCGACATCGGTCGTTCTCCTCAAAAGCGGAAATAGATGAACGGGTTGTGAGTTCCCGCGGCCAGTTTCATCACGCTTGCCAGGAGGACAGCCGCGCCTGCGGCTGCGCCTCCGAGCGGCCACCACACGGTTTCCACGGCGCCGCCGCGAAGTGCGCAAAGCCGCTGAAGCCGGGGCAGGACCGGTGTCGCGCCGACAACGCCCGCCACAAGCGCGAGGCCCAGTTCGGGCGTGATGAACGACATGACGGGGTATTCGGCCGGCGTTGAAACCGCGCCGAGGCCAGCCATGGCTGCGAGATAGTTGCCTGCGTGGTCAAGGGACGTTGCCCGGAAGAACACCCACGCGACAAGGACGGCGAGAAGGGCGTAGATGCGGCGCAGCGTGGGCAGTCTGTCGCCCTGGCGCAGCGCGGGTAACGCGCGCTCGACGATGAGCAGTGAACCGTGCAGCAGGCCCCAGACAACGAAGTTCCAGCTGCTGCCGTGCCACAGTCCGCAGAGGAAGAACACGACGAACAGGTTCATGCATGTCCGCGGCGCCGAGATCCGGTTTCCGCCCAGTGGGATGTAGAGATAGTCGCGGAACCAGGTGGAGAGGGATATATGCCATCGTCGCCAGAACTCCGTCAGCGATCTCGATATGTACGGGTAGTCGAAATTCTCGTGGAAATGGAATCCGAGCATGCGGCCCAATCCGATCGCCATGTCCGAGTAGCCGGAGAAATCGAAGTAGATCTGGATGGCGTAGCACACGATGCCCAGCCATGCAGACGCAGCGGAGAGATCGGCGGCGGGCAGGTCGAAGATGCGGTCCGCCGGCCATGCGACGACGTTGGCGATGAGCACCTTCTTTCCAAGGCCCGCGATGAAGCGCCTGATGCCGGCTGCGAAGTCGGCGCGGCTCACTGCGCGCCGCAGAATCTCCGCCGCAATATCCCGGTAGCGCACAATCGGTCCTGCTATCAACTGCGGGAACAGCGATACATAGAGGCCGACATGCAGGACGTTTTTCGACGCCGGGACCCGGCCGCGATAGACGTCCACGGCGTAGGAGAGCGCCTGGAAAGTGAAGAACGATATGCCGATGGGCAGGTGTACCGGGCGGAGTTCGATCGGCCGGCCGCCGGCCATGCCGACGAGGATATTCACGTTATCCACCAGGAAGTTTGCGTACTTGAAGATACACAGAAGGCCCAGGTTGAAGATGACGGCCGCAATGAGGGCCGTGCGCGCGGTCGGAGTCCCGCGCCACCGTTCCATCCCGAGAGCGACAAGGTAGTTCACGAGGATGGAAGCCAGCATGATGCCCGCGTGGAAGGTTTCTCCGAACGCGTAGAACAGAAGGCTCATCGCCAGAAGAAAGGCGTTGTGCGCGCGGCGGGGGAGGACGCGCACGCCAAGCAGCACGGCCGGCAGGAAGAGGAACAGGAAGATGGGGGAGCTGAACACCATGGCCTGCTACTCCGCCTGCTCCCGCTCCTGTGGCGGCCGTTGCTCGCCGGCCGCCGCCGTGGAGCGTTCCGGGGCATTGCTGGCGAGCGGCGGGGCGGACACTTGTTCCATGATCCCCGCGATATCGAGCTCCATGAGCCATTCCCGCAGGCCGCCGAAGACCGAATGGAACCCGAACAATTCCGAGCACATCTCCCTGACGGCTTCCTCCCGGCTCCATCCCTGGACGGCCACCCGGTACAGGGCGCACATTGCGCCTGTTCTGTCGGAGCCGTGCATACAGTGGACGAGTACCGGAGTCCTGTCCGGGTCGGTAACGACCTTGAGGAACCTGACGGCATCCTCGTGACGTGGCCGCCATGCCGTCATGGGGATATCTTCCAGCGTCAGGCCTGATCCCGATGCTTCGTCCCGGTCATCGTGCATGGATCGAAGGTTGATGACGGTTTTGATCCCCATCCGGCGCAACTGCAGCATTCCGGCGGCGTCAGGCTGAGCGCTGCGGTACAGGGTGTCGCTCACCTTGTGAAGGTTGGGTACGCCGTCCGTCCTGACGGGCGCCGCCCAGTGCGGGGCGGAGTTGGTGCCGGCGCCCAGAGCGTCTGCCGGTCCGGCGTTCATGAGGCAGACGGCGCACGCAGCCGCCGCGACCGTGGGGCCGAACCGGAAGCGAAGACAAGGTGAGCGGCGCGCGATCTTCATCATAGAGGCGCGGATCATGCCACAGAAGCCGTTGCCTGTGGAAGCCTGCCGCGGCCTTTTACCTTTACGCGGGGAAGACAACATGTTTCGCTTTCTGCCGCAAGGCGGGCGTGAGAGGGCTCCGGCATGGGCGAGAAATGGACAGCGGTTCGGATTCGCGGATGCAAGGGCGCCGAGAGGATAGTGTGCCTCACGGCGCATGACTACTCCGTTGCGCGTGTGCTTGACGAGGCCGGCATACACCTCGTTCTTGTCGGCGATTCCCTTGCCATGACGGCGCTTGGCTACCAGACCACGCTGCCGGTCACGATGAGGGAGATGCTGCACCACACCGCCGCGGTGGCGCGCGGCGTGCGGAGCGCCCTTGTGGTGGCCGACATGCCCTTCATGTCCTACCAGGAATCCGTCGAACAGGCGGTTCGCAACGCCGGCCGTTTCATCAAGTCCGCCGGCGCGGACGCGGTGAAGCTGGAGGGTGGAGCCCTGCGTGTGCCGGCGATCAAGGCGATCACCGCGAACGGCATACCCGTTCTCGGGCATATCGGCCTCACTCCGCAAAGCATACGCGAGTTCGGCTCCTATCGCGTTCAGGGCCGGGAGACCGAGACAGCGGCGAAGCTCGTGGATGATGCGAGGGCTCTGGAAGATGCCGGGGCATTCGCGGTGGTTCTGGAATGCATGCCGGTCGAACTCGGGCGCAGGATCACCGCCGGCGTCGGCATTCCCACGATCGGGATCGGCGCCGGCCCGCACTGTGACGGGCAGGTTCTGGTTACGCACGACCTGCTGGGGCTGTATGCGGGCAAGTCGCCAAAGTTCGCCAAGCGCTACGCGGATCTCGGTTCCGAGATGAAGCGGGCGGTCGCGTCCTACCGTGACGAGGTGGCTGGCGGGGTGTTTCCCGACGCCGACCACTCATACTGAAGCCATCACGCGCCGTCAGGCGAAGATGTACTGATTGATCACGTTCTCGATGCGTTCCTGGCCGCCGCTCACCAGTCCCGGCTCGCCCTTCTGCATCGCGTAGCGTTCGAGCTGACGGAGTCCGACGCGGCCCTTCTCGATGTCGCGGCCGATTCCGGAGCTGTAGGAAGAATACCTGTTTTTCAGAACGTCCGACAGCACGCCGTCGCGGTTGATTGCGGCGGCCACTTTCAGCCCCTTGGCGAACGCGTCCATCGCGCCTATGTGCGCGATGAAGATGTCGGCAAGCTCGATTGAGCCGCGCCTTACCTTGGCGTCGAAGTTGAGTCCGCCCGGCGCCAGACCGCCCTGTTCAAGAATGACCAGCATGGAAAGGGTGGCGGAGTATATGTCTGACGGGAACTGGTCGGTATCCCACCCGAGGAGCATGTCGCCGCGGTTGGCGTCAACGCTTCCCAGCATTCCGTGCATGGAAGCCACTGCGAGATCGTGCTCGAACGAGTGGGCCGCCAGCGTGGCGTGGTTGGCTTCGATGTTCAGCTTGAAGTGCTTGCGCAGGCCGTGTGTCTTTAGGAACGAGATAACGGTTGCCGCGTCGAAGTCGTATTGGTGTTTTGTCGGCTCCTTCGGCTTCGGTTCGATGAGGAACTGGCCGTTGAAACCGATTTCGAGGGCGTAGTCCACGGCCATGTGGAGGAACCGGGCGAGGTGATCCAGTTCGCGTTTCATATCGGTGTTCAGGAGTGTTTCGTAGCCTTCCCGTCCGCCCCAGAACACATAGTTTTCCGCGCCGAGTATTTTCGCCGTTTCGAGCATCTTCTTCACCTGCGCCGCGGCGTGGGCAAAGACGAGAGCG
>Ga0194125_10007150_pt1 | contig 16185 bp, 11 predicted proteins | sample TA2KigC250mmetaG_FD_148626 | JGI IMG/M metagenome (GOLD analysis project Ga0194125, IMG submission 148626) | Freshwater microbial communities from Lake Tanganyika, Tanzania - TA2015034 Kigoma Deep Cast 250m | ecosystem: Environmental > Aquatic > Freshwater > Lake | place: Tanzania: Lake... | reverse complement strand
TAGACGTTTGGCCTGGAAAACGGTATTACCATCAATGCATTATGTGAACTTCCAGATGGTGGTTTTGCACTATCTGGAACAGCATTCAATAATGAAACCGGCCCTGATTTTTGTTTGCTTATAATTGATGAAAACGGGGATTCGCTTTGGTCAAGAAATTACGGTGGAGATGACCAAGATCTATGCTTCTCCATATTAAAGACTAACAGCGGTGATTTTCTATTGGGTGGTCGTTCCTACTCTTTTGGTGAGGATGGGAATATTTACATTGTAAAGACAAATTCGAATGGAGAAGTACTTTGGGATCAAGCCATAGGCGGTCAGAGCGAGCAAATGTGCTTTTCTGTCCTGGAGTTAGAAAATGAAGGTTACGCGCTGGCTGGTTCAACTACAATCAACGGTTACCGTCAATTCTATTTAGTAAAGATTAGTTTAGAAGGTGAAATGATTTGGGAGAGAGCCTATCCAGGACCAGACGAAGGTTATCATGCTGAATGCTATTCAGCATCGCAAACTAGCGACGGCGGATTCGCATTAGCAGGATATACCGATAGAGATAGAAGACGGGGTTTTGGTGAAGATATTATGTTGGTAAAGACGGACAACAACGGGAATCTTGAATGGTCAAAAACATATAATCAATATAACGATGTTTGTTTTTCAGTAGTCACGACCCAAGATAAAGGATTCGCGATGGCAGGATATAGCTGGTTTGGTATAGACGATGGAAGGTATGATTATTGGCTTGTGCGACTTGATCACCATGGTGATTCGCTCTGGACATCTCGATTTGGCGCAGAATCAGATGATATATGCACTTCACTGTTGTCCAATACCGACGGCTCATTTTGCCTCGCCGGAACACAAAGCAATTCAAATATTCTTTTTATCAAAACCACTCCCGACCCAGTCATCGCCCATTCCATCCCCCTCCGCCGCGGCTGGAACATCTTCTCCTCCATCTGCCCGCCGGCGCGTCCCTTGATGCCTACCGTCTTCACCGACCTCGTGGCGCGCGAACACCTGCTGCTCGCCAAGGATGTAGAAGGTCATTTCTATCGGCCAGGCGTTTTCAACAACATCCCGCCGTTCGATGTCCGGCAGGGTTATCTGGCGAAACTGACCGACCCGGATACATTGGTCATCGTCAATGTCCCCGTCGAGCCGGATACACCCATCCCTCTGCGCCAGAACTGGAACATCGCCGCCTACTACCCGGAAGCCAATCTGCCCGCGCTGGAAGCCTTCGAGTGTCTTGGAAACAACCTCATCCTTGCCAAGGACGAGCAGGGGCGCTTCTGCCGCCCCTCCATTGGCTTCAGCAATATGGGACTGCTTTCGCGCGGGAAAGGGTATCAACTCAAGGTCGCGCAGGCGGATACGCTCGTATATCCGAACGAAAGGCAGATGATGATGAGGGATGAGGTTGAGGTTGAGGTTGAGGTTGAGGTTGAGGTTGAGACGGGACATTTCAAGGACGTGGAGCCGACGGGGAGGAATATGAGCCTGCTTATTAATTTGGAATTTGGAATGTGGAATTTAGAATGTGGGGAAATAGGTGTATTTACGGCATCAGGTCTTTGTGTTGGCGCCACAGGAATAGGAGGACGGGCGTCCCTGCCCGTCCGTCAACACACTCTTAACGGACAGGCAGAGACGTCTGTCTCTGGACTTGGTAACGGACAGGCAGAGACGCCTGTCCTCCTAGGTTGTGCAATCTGGGGCGACGACCCGACCACAGAAGCGGTGGACGGCGCGGTCGAAGGCGAAGCGCTCTACTTCATTGCTTGGGATGGGAAGCAGGAATGGAATATGGAAAATGGAAGATGGAAAATGCAATTCCAAATTCCAAATTCCAAATTCCAAATTCACTTTTTACTCCACACTCCACACTCATCACTTATGAAACGGATAGTTTTGCAGAGATTGAATTGGTATTAGGACAGGCAGGGACGCCTGTCCTCCTGCCAGATAAATTCGCGCTTTCGGAGCCGTATCCGAATCCGTTTAATTCGCGAACCTGCATTAGCTATGCTTTGCCTGAAGGCACACAGATGCGTCTTGCGGCTTTCGATTTGACCGGACGCCGGACAGCCGTAATCTTTGAAGGCGTTAAGGCTGCTGGATATTATGAAGCCATCTGGGAAGCAGAGATAATGCCGGTGGGGATTTATTTAGTTAGATTGACCACAGCCACAGGATACGAAGCCGTTCAGAAAGCGGTTATCATAAAATAAGGCAACGCAATGATTCGCATAATTGTGAGTATATTCAGTATTACAACAGATTGAATGGATTAAACGGATAGAGGTTTAAAAGCGATTTTAGGACCGCTAAATTACGCGTAAAATCATCCATCTCGCCCGGCGTCTCCAGCAGCGCCGGATGGTCTTTGAAACGCGCGTCAAACAGCCATAACTTGAACGGATCCCTGCCTATCAAACCTTCGCCGATATGGTCGTGCCGGTCCACCTGGCTGCCGAGTTTCTTTTTAGTATCGTTGAAATGGAAGGCATGCAGATTATTTAAGCCGATTATGCGGTCGAATGCCGCCAGCGTCCGTTCATAACCCTCCGGCGTCGTCCAATCGTAGCCAGCGGCATAGATGTGGCAGGTGTCGAGGCAAATGCCGACGCGCTCCGGCGCGTCGATTAAGTGGATAAGTTCGGCTAATTGTCCAAAGGTGAATCCCAGGTTTGTGCCTTGTCCGGCAGTCGTCTCGAGCAGGACGCGCGCTTTGCCGTGCGGATGTTTATCGAAAATCATTCGCAGCGATGCGGCTATGGCGCGCAGACCGGCATCGATGCCCGCTCCAAGATGCGAACCGGGATGCATTACGACTGCGGATAACTCCAACTGGTCGGCACGTTGCAACTCGTCCAGGAACGCCGCGCGTGATTTGGCGAGATTGGCAGGGTCGGTCGCACAAAGATTGATTAAGTAGGCATCGTGGGCAACCGCATTAGTTATACCGCATTCGGCATAGTTTCTAAACCATTTATCCAACTCGGCGGTAGTGTAGGGCGGCGCTGACCAGCGACTTTGGTTCTTCGAAAAAATTTGAATCGCAGTTATGCCTAGTTTGCGGGCGTTCAGCGGCGCTTGCGATACCCCGCCGGAAGTCGATACATGCGCGCCGAGGATCATTTTATCTCTTGCAAATGGGAATTTTGGCTGTAAGTTTTAAATGGACAATATGGACATTATGGTCATATTAAGGGGTGCAGATTATAGTGATTTTTTTAATCGAATTATGGGCGATGACAAGCATCGCTCGAACGGGCGAACCTCGTGTTCGCCCTTTAAAATACTACTATAAACCGACTTTATTTATAATTCGCAATTCAACCTTCCTCGTCTTCGCCTTATCACCATCATCATCATCATCATTTCTCTTCTTCTACCTCTTCATAGTCCTGCATATCCAGAAAATCCTCTTCTTCGGGTGTGCCGGCGTCTGGCGGTATGGAAGTCGTGTCGATTTTGACGCGCACTTTCTTACCGCTCGGCATAGGAATAATACGCTCGGCGGCTTCGTGATAGACGATATCCGCGGGGTCGAGCGGCGGCGTGTAGATAGTCAACAGTTCCAGTTTCTGTTTCGACATCGCTTCAGCCGAATAGACGGCGCCGCGCGGTATATAGACCATATCGCCATTCGTCGCTGTGAAGGATTTCTCGCCGACCTGAAAACGGGCTACGCCGCTGTGAATATAGAACAGCAGATCGGAGCGCTCGTGGTTGCGCGCTGAGAGTCGCTCGTGCGCCAGAGTTACACCGTAGGACGAGCCGGGCGATCTGGCGAATTCGAGATAGCCGTCGGCGACATCTTGCGGCAGGGCATTGCTGCGGACGCGGTCGCCGACATCCCAATGCCGCGGCGCGCCAGGGCTGACAGCCATAGACGCGGTTTCAGGAGTCCTGACTTTGGTGCAGCCTATTATCAATAAACAGAAACCTACGCGGATTAACGCTTTAAATTTCACTTTTTCTCTGTTGTATTATTAATGTGGTCAGTTTATAGTAGTATAATAAAGGGCGAACACGAGGTTCGCCCGTACGGGCGATGCTTGTCATCGCCCATAATGCAATTAAAAAAATCACTATAATCTGCACCCCTTAATAAGTGGATTCGGTCACTTTCTTCGTTTTAGATGCTGCGAATAGTGATTGCAGTTTTGTTGAGCAGTATTATCATCCGGAGTTACTCGGTCACCTCCTGAGGCAAGGTCGACCGGTTACGAGGTTGAAGTTGGAGTTTTCATATTTTCAATAAGCGTATGATTTAATGAGATTATTCAAGTTTATCGAAGCGGTTCAAGAATTTCGCCCATTTCCCGAAGTCTCTGCTGCTGAAATGCTGTCTATCCTGGTCTTTGAAAAATGAGATGCCTTTTATCGATTCACCCATAGTATCGATAAAGTCTTGGACTGATAAGATTAAAAAATGCGCCTTATCTTCGTCATCGAGTAAACACCAAATATAGAAATGGTATTCATCTCTGATTAAATCGCGAGGTTTCATATCGACCGCATAAGTATGCTTGGAAATACTATCCTTATATTCGATACGCGAACTTTTGACCTGTATCGAACGGAACTTGGTGATATAGGTTCTATTTTGACAATCGCAAGAGTGCTCTATCATCTCTATTTCACAACCGCATTTATCGCACGAAGGCTGATTCAATAATTTGTCAGAATTACAGTTATTGCATTTTATCTTGTTGCCTATAATAATATTTTTGCACTCAAGACATATTTTTTTTGCGATAATATTATGTTTTTGCGTTTTAGAAAAATCCTTACCGCAGTTTTTACAAATTAGAGCCGGTGTCAAAATCCAGGTCTTCCCGCACTTCATGCAAACGTGTTTATGTACTATCAAATCGATATACTCGTCATAAACCGGATTATAGACATTCCAGCCATATTTAGACAACTCAAATGAAACGAGAAACTCGCCATATCTGGAAAAGTGTTTTGCGCTCAAGTCGGTCGCTGTTTTTTCAATGTTTTTCATAATCATATTCCGCAATAGATGGCTTTTTATTCAATTCAAAATCAAAACCAAGATTAGTTTCGATATTATTTATACTTGCTTCTCTGAACATCTTTTTATTTATCTCTATACCAATTCCGATACGGTCAAGTTTATAAGCCGTTATGAGGGTTGTAAAACTGCCGCTGAACGGGTCTAAAATTTTTTCGCCTGCATAACTAAACATTCTAATAGCAAACTCTGGAATATTCTCTGGAAAAGGCGCGGTGTGTCCTAATATATTTTCACCTTTTGAATTTATCTTGATTACTGGTGTAAACCTTACGATATCCCGACGCCATTTTTTTATGAACTCTTCAGGAATGATATGATTTTCCTGCTGTCTGGCTTGGGTGGTCAGTGTTTTCAAAGAAAATCGCTTGCCGCGATTGCTTTTGCTGCGTTCAAAACATTTAGCATTCTTGCATTCCCAACTTCTTAATCCTATTTCAGATTGAGTATTTCCATTCACTTTTAGTGTCCCGCATATCGGGCAGGGATATCTAGTATCATCTAATCTGTGCTTATGAAACACTAAGATATGTTCATAACAATTGGCAGGATATTGATAAAATGGAAATGGCTTATTACCGTGTTTATGCCTTTCAGTTTGAACCTCGCCCTTGTCCCATATAAAATCGTCAACAAATGTAAAACCAACCTCCTCAAATATGTTTATAAAATAGGCTCCAAGCGGCAGTCTTCGACTGCCCCACACAGATTTTGTGGTCAAATTATCATTATCGAAAATATCGCCGACATTAAAAACAAAAACTCTGTGATTATCTAACACGCGATAAGCCTCGGCGATTATGTTTCGCATATCGCGTAGATATTCGTTTAAATTTTTCCAATTTGAATATTCACGCGCGTTATAATATGGCGGCGAAGTGACCATACAATGAATATATTCCGATTTCATACCCTTCATAACATCCAAACAATCGCCCCAGACGATTTTTATTCTATCGGCGTCACTATCTAAAAACGCGCATAATTTCTCATCTATCCCCTGATATTGTCCCTGATAATCTTCTTTAACAAATTCGATATATTTGTTAGAGAATTCTCGAACAATATCCGGATTGTAATCTATATCGTAGATATATGATAGAGAATTGATGAATTCTGAATATCTACCTATAGAAAAAGTCTTTCTTAAATTAGGTTCGCTAATTCTAAGAATTTCTTTTAAGTAATGTTCGGTCATATAACTCTCGCTTTTAAAACTTCGTTTTAGGTGGTGTGTGTTATCAAATCCATCGGCTCGCCTTCGGTCTGCGGGACCTCCAAGCCTAAGTTCTTTATTACCCCAGTATGTTCATCCATCCCCCAGCAGGCTTGATAGAGGCAATCTTTCACCGTGTGTTCGACGCCTGTGAAGCCTTTCAAGTCCGGCGAATAGAAGCCGAAGAAATTCGGGTCGTCTGTGACTTCGATGACTAAGGGATATTTCAATTCAGTATATAAGTTGAGCGTCCACATCAAATTATCGGCAATCGCTTTCCCTGTTGTCTCAAACATAAACCTATGCAAATCTGCTCCTGGCAGGCGTTTTGAGATATACAGCATCTCAATCCCGACCACCGTTCCATCCTCGCGGTAGTCGAGGATTACGCCTGGCGCAACCTCCTCTGACTCAGCGGCTGGCGCTTCGTCCAGAGTTAGATACAGCGCATCGGTTGATTCATCAATTTTAAGTTTCAATGTGTTTCTCCTTTCTTCTTCGATCGAAGAATACTGTAATAACGAATATTGGCTCCACAATCGGATTTATTATAACTCTTAGGACTCTGAACCGGCGTTCTTCAATAATTTTCATCCGATGTTCGAGATTAGAGTTGTAGAGATCTTTCTCTATCCAATCCAGTTTCGAAATAGCCATTTTAACCTATTTTTATCAATTTTCCGCTTTGTTGTCGCATCCGTTGCGTGAATTGATAATATGCGGTTAACAGTATTTATGTGAATTGTGGACATCGTTTATTATATTATGTTTGCGGAGGATGAGGGACTCGAACCCCCACGGGCTTTTGACCCAACGATTTTCAAGACCGTCGCCTTACCATTAGGCAAATCCTCCTATAATGCTAATGCTGATGCTGATAAGATCAGGTTAAAACTACCTGCTTATACTTTTTAATATACAAAATCCAACGGGCTTTTCAACTTGGCGCGCACAAGTCCGACGCCGCGTTTTTCAAAAAGCAAATAACCTTTAGTCAAAATGTGATAGAATAAATCCCGCGTTACCGCGACATCCTGACGGCAGTATAGCGCAACCTTTTTATACTCTCCCCGCTGCCACCATTCGAGCGATTGCAAGCCGTCGGCCGACTTCGCCGCGCCCAAAGTCGCCGCCGCTACTTGATTTAAAGACAATCTATGCCCAAGATATTTCTGCAACTCTATCATAATGTCATAAGTCGGGAGTTTGCGCAAATTAGCATCGCTGTAACCGCGCAAGACTTCGTAATCGAATCGCATTATATTGAAGCCTACTACTAAATCCGCGCTGCGCAAGACCTCGATTAACTTCGCAGCGTCCGGCTCCCAATAGTCCAGCCACTCGTCCTTAGGAAAGCGATAGACCGAAGCATACGCCAGCCGCATCTTGCTGATGTTGCTCCAGCCGCCGACATCGTCCGCGCTGAGTTGAGTCTCCAAGTCGAAGATTATACCAGACTTTTTTCTATCCCAAACCGCCGGCGGTTGTGGTCCGGGCGGCTCAGCCGGCAGAACGGGATACTCTATTTGCTTGACGAGTCTTCTATGCTCTGATGCTGATAATGATGCTGATGCTGATGCTGATGCTGATGGTGATGCTGAAATTTGTTTTTGGGAATAAAAGCCTAACAGGGCTTCGAGGACAATGACTGCTGCGCGCTTGTCGAGCGGGATGTTGCCGTGTCCACACTTTGGCGAGTGAATGCAGGACGGGCAGCCGGTCTCGCACGGGCATGTCGCGATCAAGTTACGCGTGCGGTTTACCAGTTCGGAGAAGACCTCAAACAACCGCGCCGATAATCCGATGCCGCCCGGATGCCCGTCATAGACGAACACAGCCGGACCACCGACTTGCGGATGCAGCGCCATAGAGTAACCGCCCATATCGCTGCGGTCGCACAAGGCGAACAGAGGCGACAGCGCTAATAGCGCATGTTCGACGCCGTGAATTCCTCCGCGAAAGTTAGAACTCGCCTCAGAAGCGGCTTTTATCACCCACTCCGGTATAGCGATAACTAAGCCGACAGTCTGGTAACTAGTCGGTGGAAACTCCAAATCATGTTGTGAAATCAGTTCCTGTCCAAATACCCGTCGCTTCTGATAGCCTACCAATTGCTCTGTCACCTTCAATTTTGCCTGTGTAACCTTGCCGTTGGGCAGTGCGCTGGTCTTAAGTTCCTCCAGTATCTCGGTATCCTTCTCAAAGAGCGGGACAGTGTAGAATTGCGCATCGACCGGCTGGACGGTCACTTTTTTCGCCGGTAGATTGAGGTCGGTGACTAAATACTGTGCGGCGCGATGGAGATAGATAGCGCCGGGATGGCATTCGGCAAACACCTGTCGGCCGCTGACCGAGCCTAGGCTGCCTTTGGCATTCTCCAGTTCGATGCCGAACTGCTGGCCGGCAGCGCGGATGTCCAACTTAAACTGCGGGTTACGGTCAGCAGCGAACCACTGCCCGCCGGAAGCCGACTGCAGCAGTTCACCCTTCTCCTCAAGCGATTGAATAATATGCTGAAATCGTTGATTTTTAATGATTGGGTCGCTTATCGACAACGGGAACTCCCGCGCTGCGCAAACTAAATGCTTCTCGGCGATAAATTCATTGGTCGGGTCAACGATGACCTTCTCCACCGAACGAGCGAAAAATTCAGCCGGATAGCGCAGGAAATATTGATCCAACTGGTCCTGCCCGGCTACCAGGCAGATAGTCGCCGGCTGCCCGCTGCGTCCGACCCGCCCGGCGCGCTGCCAAGTCGCAGTCACAGTCCCCGGATAGCCGACTAATATGCACACATCCAATCCGCCGACATCTATGCCTAACTCCAGCGCTGAAGTCGAAATGACGCCGTCCAACTTGCCGGTCAACAGTTTTTTCTCTATCTCGCGGCGTTCCTCAGGCAGGAAGCCGGCGCGATATGAACTTATTCTCGCTGCCAGCGCCGGATAACCTTCCTTCAGCCAGCGGTGCAACAATTCGGTCGTGCGGCGGGCTTTGGTGAAGACGATGGCTTTCAAACCTGATTCGACCGCCGCGGCGAATAGTTTCAGCGCGAAGGTCAGGTAACTCTCCAGCGGATTGAAAAACAGGAAATACTTAGGGCTGGATGGCGCGCCGGATCTGTCGATGAGGTCGAACTCGCAGCCGGTCAACTCCTCAGCCAATTCTTTGGCTCCAGCGATAGTGGCTGAAGCCGCGATAAACTGCGGATTAGCGCCGTAAGCCCGGCATATCCGCCGCAGCCGGCGCAGGATATGAACGATATGGCTGCCAAAAATACCGCGATAGATGTGCAGTTCATCGATGACCACAAATCGTAAATTGCGCAGAAACTCTTCCCAGCCGGTATGATAGGCTAATATCCCCATACCGAGCATATCCGGATTAGTTATCAATATCGACGGCGATTTACTGCGCAATTTGCGGCGCGCTTCAGCCGGCGTATCGCCGTCATAGATGCCAACCTTTATATTCGGGCTGAGCCCGCAGGCCTCAAATAGTTTACGCAGCCTTTGGGCTTGGTCTTGTTCGAGGGCTTTCAAAGGGAAGACATACAGCGCACGGACGTCAGGATGGCACAGCAGACGCTCGACCACCGGCAGGTTATAGAGCATACTTTTGCCGCTGGCGGTGGGTGTCACGGCGACGACATTCCGCCCGGCGCGGATTATGTCGAGCGCTTCGACTTGATGGCGAAACAGCCGCTCTATGCCCAGCGCTTTAAGTCCTTCGCGCAGACTATCGGGCAGCGGCTGGAGCGGCTCAGCATAATCCGCCTCCTGCGCACTGAGAAATTCCAAATGAGCGAGCGCCGCGGTGGTTTGCTTATCCCCAGCGATGGTCTTAAGAAACTTCACCAGCGCGCGGTATTCAGACGGAATGCTATTAAGGTCGATATGGGGCAGATTATACTGTTTTTACTTTAATTGAAATGACTCAAGGCTGTCATAATAATTCGCATTCATCGAAATGAATGTTCTGTATTAACGGCAGATTTTGCAGATGAAGCAGATGATTGAAGCATTATTTCTGCTAAATCCGCCTTATTTATTGTTAATTTTAGACGGATAACTAACCAATATTATTAGTGTTATGTCAATTGTGCAATGTTGCATATCTCCTGAACGAAGTGAAGGATCTCGTCTGGTCAAGTAAGTCTTTAGGACTAGATCCTTCGCTTCGTTCAGGATGACACCCACACCTCGCGCCTCGCGCCTCACCCATAATCACAACGGAATATTCCCATGCTTTTTCTTAGGATTTGAGTCCACCTTGTTCTGCAGCATCTCCAATGCGGCGATGAGTTTCGGGCGGGTGAAGCGCGGCTCAATTACTTCGTCTATATAACCCCGCTCGGCGGCGATGTAAGGATTGGCAAATTTGGCAGTATATTCAGCGATGAGTTTCTCCGCTGTCTCCTCAGGCTTTTCTGCAGCGGCAATTTGTTTGGAGAAGATGATTTCGACCGCGCCTTTTGGTCCCATCACTGCGATTTCGGCTGATGGCCAGGCGAAGTTCATATCGCCGCGAATATGTTTGGAGTTCATAACATCATAAGCGCCACCGTAAGCCTTGCGGGTGATGACGGTAATTTTAGGCGCTGTGGCTTCGCAATATGCGTAGAGCAATTTAGCGCCGTTCACGATGATGCCGCGCCACTCCTGGTCGGTGCCGGGCAAAAAGCCGGGGACATCTTCGAATGTGATGATAGGTATATTGAATGCGTCGCAGAACCTTATAAAACGACCGCCTTTGCGCGATGAGTCGATGTCCAGCACGCCGGCTAGCACGGCCGGCTGATTGGCGATAATTCCCACCGGCTTGCCAGCCAAACGCGCAAATCCCACTACAATATTCATCGCAAAATCGCGGTGAACCTCAAAGAAATCCCCATCGTCAACTACCCGTTGAATAACCGCCTTCATATCGTAAGGTTTATTGGGATTATCCGGGACTATATCATTCAGTTCGGCATCGGCGCGATCGGTCGGATCGGAGCACATTTTTGCCGGCGGGTCTTCGAGATTGTTGGGCGGAATAAATGTGAGCAACCGCTTCACGCCATCGAGAGCCTCAATTTCACTGTCGCAGGCGAAATGCGCGACGCCGCTCTTAGTCGCGTGCGTATCGGCGCCGCCCAGCGCTTCCGAACTGATATCCTCGTGCGTTACTGTCCTCACTACCTTCGGGCCGGTCACAAACATATAACTCGTGTTGCGCACCATAAAGATGAAATCGGTGATGGCCGGACTATAGACCGCCCCGCCAGCGCAAGGTCCCATAATGACCGAAATCTGTGGTATGACGCCGGAACAGAGCGTATTCCGCAGGAAAATGTCGGCATAAGCGCCCAATGAAACGACACCCTCCTGCACGCGCGCGCCACCGGAATCGTTCAACCCGATGACAGGCGCGCCCATCTTCAGCGCCGTGTCCATAATTTTGCAGATTTTAGCCCCATGCGCTTCAGCCAGCGAACCGCCTAAAACTGTGAAATCCTGCGCAAAGACGAACACCAAGCGACCGTCGATTTTGCCATAACCGGTTACTACGCCATCGCCGGGGAAGCGCTGTTTGTCCAGACCAAAATCGCGCGCGCGATGTTTAACGAAGGAGTCGATTTCTTGAAATGAATTCGCGTCGAGCAGCAGTTCGAGCCTTTCGCGGGCTGTCAGTTTGCCCTTCTTATGCTGCGCATCGATGCGTTCCTTGCCACCGCCGAACTCTGCCTCTTGCTGCCGCCGCCGTAATTCGGCAATCTTATCGTTCATATTTACAATGCTTTCCTGAAATGATAACAGTTTAATAGTCGAAATATGAGAGTTTAGGTTGGTCGTCGATAAGGGTGTAAGGTGTAAGTATTTGGTGTTTTATTATGCCTTACGCCTGACACCTTTCATCTCTCATTACAAGACTGCGCGCCGCCTCCGCGGCTATAGTCCCACTGCGCGCGGCGCTTTCGACCGTCGCCGGCAGACCGGTCGCTGTCCAATCGCCAGCCAAAAACAGACCTTTTACCGGCGTCTCAACTGGCAGTCTCAAACTATCGCTGCCTGGTTCCAATATCACTGTAGCACGTCGGTTGACAACAGCACGGGAATGTAAAACTCGGAAACTCCGCTCTTGGGGCAATCTTCGTCTTAATTCGTCGAGCGCGCCGGCGACAATATCGCTCATCGACCGCCCATATAGTTCAAATGCATAACTAAATATCGTCGATATTTTCGACCAGCCGCCTGCTTCGGGTTCGCCGCGTCCGAATATCCAATGCAACCGATGGCCGCCCGCGAAAAATCCAAAACGTTCCTTTATAACCGGCCGGTCAAAGACTAAATGAACCGCGATAATCGGAGAATACTTAAGTTTATTCAATCGGTTGAAAAATGGGTCTGTCCGAACTCGGGCTGGGAGCCAAGTCAGCAGGTCAACCGGCTGAAGAGTCGAAATCACCGCATCGACCGTATAGGCTGCGCCTTGACTTACAATACCGACAAGTCGATTGTGGTTGTCGATTTTAAGGCTTTCGACTGGGTTATTGAGATGTATATCGACATTATGCGCCGCTAAATACGCGGCGGCTGCGTCGATATAAAGTTGTTTAAACGGCTTGAGGGGGAAGCCCAATCCGCCATCAGCCGCGCCTGAAAGCAAGCCTGTTTTGACTGCGCGCGCTAAGGGATATAGTCCAGCAATAGATGGCGCGGCATTCATAACCGCTAAAGTCAACGCCTCGAACAGACCATTGCAGCCGTCGGTTTTTAAGCCAAATCGCGCCAAGTAATCCGCCACGGTCGGCTCCAGCGCCGGCAAGTTCAAAGCCGCCCTTTGCAGCGCGCCAAATCCGCGTGCTGCGCGCCAACGGTCCCGAACAGTCAAGCCCTTAAATCCTAATACGGCTAACGCCGATCCAATTCGTCCGGCTTTCAAGCGAAAGTCATATATCTTGCCGTCGCCGCTCATCCAAGGCAGATGCAGATGCGGTTCAAAGCGCAGACCTTCATCCGCGCCCCAAATATGTAAAAGGTCTCGCGCTGACCGGTAGGCGCCAATAAATAGATGATTACCGTTGTCGAGCCATTCGTCGAAACGCGGGTCGTAAAACGAGCCCATTCGACCGCCCAAGCCGCGCGCCCGCTCAAAGAGCATAACCTTAGCGCCGCTGTCCGCCAGCCGCGTCGCCGCCGACAGCCCAGCCCAGCCACCCCCGATAATGGCGATAGTCGATGTCGAACTCATCGACCGACAATGTCCGCTTCACCCATAATGTCCATCTCCCTTTTCTACAACATTCCCTTGCGCATCCGGATAAACCATTCCAAAGTCAAACAACCGATGATTAGCCATAGCAGGCGCCATATTCCCCATAGCCGATAGTGCGCAGTGATGGTCTTGTTATACGGTGGATATTCGAGCGTCGATAGCAGCGAATCGGCTTTGGCGATTGGGACATATCCGCCGCCGGTCAGAACGCCGATTTTTCGCAGCGCATCTTCGTTCAAGCGCGTATCCAACAGTTCAATAGAAAAGGCTTCGACTATAACCGAGGCAGTGTCGGAACCGATAGGATTGCCTTTGTAGCGCGCGCTGACCGCGACGCGGTATTCGCCTTCGCCCCAAGATGTAAAACCGCCTATATATCGCCCTGAACCGGCCGGTTCAAGTATGTATTTGATAGGATTTTTACCTGCCAAATCGGTCTGGGCTTCGACTTCAGCGCCGTCGATGAGTGTGAAGTTCTCGTCATAGACCGTCGCATAGAATCCTGCATTTTCGCGGGCGCTAAACTGTTCCTTGTCGAACTTGATGACGACCCTTTTATCGGTAGGCTTCAGCGCCAGCCATCTGACCAAACGGCCGAGCAGCGGTTCGGTGATGCCCTCTTCGCCCGGCGACGCCAACCCCCAGCGCCAAAAGTCGCGCGCCAGCAGCGCTGCGCTCTTGTAATCTGTCAACTGCTGAACGACAAGCCCCGGAATGCGCTGGCCAGCCGGCATTTGGAAATATGCCAATATCTCCGCGCCGGGTTTCGAAGACCAGCCAGCAGGCGCAAATTGCAGCGGCGGCAGCCCGCCCCACTTTGCAGCATAATCGATATCATCCGGCGCAGCGATGACTGCATGCCGTTGCGCCGGCAGCAATTGCGCGCTCGTCAACTGCGCTGGCTGACCGATGCGAGTAACCGGTAGCCGCTCGAATAGTTCCTTAGCAAATAACGGGTCGGCGCGCTCGCCATCGAAATAGCATAAGGGAATTTTAAATTTAACTACCTCTGCCGCCCAATGCGCAAAGGCGGCGCGGTCAGTCTGGCGCGCCGGAAACTGATGAAGGAATATCACATCCGTTTCAGACAGCATTTTCTCGTCAGGCCAACCGCCTTCGTAGAAACCGTTTCCCCGCGCTATCCGTGTTGTAAGTTGTATATGTTCATCCCGGTTCAAACGGCGGATTAAATCACCGCAGGCGTTGCTTGGCGCGCCAGCCATAAGCGTCAACCGGATGCGGCTGCGCAACGCATTCACATAGAAACTATGGCGGTTGTTGTCGTAAGTAAGTTCGCCTTCGATGCGGCTGATTTCAGCCGTCCAGCGCAGCCGGCCTGCGCCGGCGACATCCACTTCAAATCTGCATTCCCCTTCTTCGAAATCGGCAGTAGGTTTGACTTGTGCTTGACCGACAATCTGCTCGCCGCGATCGCGTAGCGAAACGGTCAAGGTTTTATCTTTAAGGCTAACAGCCCTGTAGCCAACGTTTATAGAAGTCCGGCTGCCTTGATAGACCACCGGGCTGACGACCGTAGTCAATATCATTGCATCAGGTGATATTTCGGTCGTCCCGACGCCGATGGTCCAGACCGGTATGTTAAGCGCTTTTACGATGCGCGCCGGGTCAGCGCCGTGATTGACCGCGCCGTCACTGATTAAAAACGCGGCTTGGTATTCATTCTGTTTGGTCGAAGCCGCGATGAAACTTAGAACCGAGCCGATGTCGGTAGCCGGTCGGTCCGGCGCATCGGCTAACCAGGCATAATCGTCGGTCGGCAAAATTTGAACGGTATCGCCAAAACCTAATATCTGCACATTGCAGCTGTGCAGCAGCGAGCGGTAAGCCGGGCTGGCGAAAAACTCCTTGACCATCTCCATCCGTTTGCTACCGGCTTGTTCGAGCGCCAGACTCTGCGAACGGTCGAGTGCGATGGCGACCGCTGCCGGTTCTTCTTTACGCCGCTCGATTATCAGATTAGGCTGCCCGAGAATCCAGATTCCACCCGTCAGCGCAATTGACCGCAGCGCGATGAGCGCGAGGCGCAGCGCCAGGCTCGCCGGCGGCACCGTCCAGCGGTAACTCCAAACTGCAAAGCCTATAGCGGCAACTACCGCTAACCCCAAAAGCCAAATCGAATAAGTTGTATGAAGTTGAATGGACAATGGAATCGCAAGACTCAAACAAGGGACTTAAAAAGACTCAGCGCAGGTTCGACGGCGAGGCTGTCGATCGCAGGGGGAATTCCAGCCAGAGCCATTTTCCAGCCGGTGTAGGCGACCATCGCGCCGTTGTCGGTGCAGTGCTGAGGCGGCGGAATGAACAGTGGAATTCTGTAGTCTGCAGCGAGTCTTTCCCAGTGGCGGCGTAAGAACTGGCTGGCCGAGACGCCGCCGCCGATGACCAGGGCGCGGTAATCGCCGCCAGCGAGGAAATGTCCGACCTGCCAAACAAGCATATCAGCGACTGACTCCATCACGCCGCGACAAATCATTCGGCGCGCGGCGTCAGACGCATTCCCCTCGACGTCGAACAATTCGGGATGGTTTTTTAAATAATGACTCACCGCTGTTTTCAGACCGCTGAAACTGAACGCCGGCTGCTGGTCAGTGAAACGCGCTCGAGGGAAATAGAATGGTTTGTCTTTAAAATTAAG
>Ga0194125_10007148_pt1 | contig 16187 bp, 13 predicted proteins | sample TA2KigC250mmetaG_FD_148626 | JGI IMG/M metagenome (GOLD analysis project Ga0194125, IMG submission 148626) | Freshwater microbial communities from Lake Tanganyika, Tanzania - TA2015034 Kigoma Deep Cast 250m | ecosystem: Environmental > Aquatic > Freshwater > Lake | place: Tanzania: Lake... | reverse complement strand
GGCTAGGAATCGGGATCGGTCTGTCCATGTTTCTGGACGCCACACTTCGTCTGATGGGGTCGGACACCAGAATCTTCAGAATTCGTAAAGACTGATCCAAGTCCTCTGCCCTGATTTCGGACAGTTCACGAGCAGGCCCCACGCCCGTGAGTTAATTACTTTTTAACTACAGCGGCTCAGAATCCCTGTAAGCCATTGATTTTTATTGAGAATAAAAACTGGCTGGCGTCTTCAGACGACGAGTGGCAATGTACACGACCTTACGCCTGTCGAAGAACTTCTCACCGGAGAAGAGAACGCCATCTTTGCAGATGCTGGCTACCGTGGGGTCGAGAGGCGCACCCAGACCAAAGCCACCTGGCACATTGCCATGCGGCCTGGAAGGCGACGCGCGCTGACTGACTCCGCCCAAGACCGCATCACCGATCGGCTTGAGACGCTCAAGGCCAGAGTCCGTGCCAAGGTCGAGCACCCGTTCCGAGTCATTAAGATCCAGTTTGGATTTATCAAGGCCCGATACCGCGGCATGGCTAAGAACCGCGCTCAGCTGCATATGCTCTTTGCGCTTGCCAACCTGTACATGGTCAGGCGACGATTAATGGCCATGGGGTAGGTGCGTCCAGAGAATGAGAAAAAAGACAAGATCAGCAGAGCAAAGAAAGAAAACCAGCAAAAGCCCGATTAATAGCCCACCCACATGAAAAAAATGCCTGCGTCATCAACAATGTCGTCCGACCAATTTAAATCGTGCCATTGTTCAGAGCTTCCCTAAACTGTCGCATCCAAAGCGAGTGCCAGAGCGAGTTCCTGGTTGGCAATCCGCATCAAGACCTTTTATGAACCATCATCTGGAGAACCACATGAAGCAGATCAGTCTTCCATCCGGTCTCAAGGCATCTCTCTTCGCCGGCCTGCTTGCCATGAGCACATGGGCAAACGCCCTGGAAATCAAGCCCTTTAGCCAATCGGCACTCAGCGCAATCCAACAACAGGGAAAGCCAGTGGCCGTGCATTTTCATGCCGACTGGTGCTCGACCTGTGTTGCGCAGGCCAATGCACTCGAAACCCTGAAGGCCGACCCGCAGCTCAAGTCCATGACAGTTCTCGTGGCCGACTACGACAGGGAAAAAGATCTGCGCAAACGCATGAAGGTTCGCTCGCAATCGATCATTGTGGTCTTCAAAGGCACCCAGGAAATGACCCGTCTTGCCGGTCAGTCCCAGGCAACAGAGATCAAAGCCGGACTTCTCAAAGCGCTGTAAGTGAGTCGTCGCTGAACCCCTGGAGGGCACGCATGATTAGCCCCGCTGAACTTGGCCTGGCATGGGTGGCGGGTAGCCTTACCACCCTTAACCCATGCGTTTTTCCGCTGCTGCCCGTGGTTCTTGGCGGCGCCCTGCAGGCAAATCGTTATGCACCCGTTGCCATGGGTGCCGGTATGGTCTTGATGTTCGCATTGCTTGGCCTGATCGTTGGGGTGGCAGGCGACGCGCTTGGCATTGATACTGACCTCATTCGAGTGTTGGGTGCCTGGTTACTGATCAGCTTCGGCTTGGTCATGTTAATCCCCGCCCTGAACGAACGCTTCACCCGGCTCATCTCCCCTGTAGCCAGCGGCGCATACTCGGCCACCACCCGGTTTGACAGCTCCTCCTTAACAGGAGCATTTGCAACAGGCAGCTTGTTGGGAATGGTCTGGAGCCCATGCTCTGGGCCCATGCTTGCGAGCGCGCTTGCCATGGTCGCCACCGAAGGCGGCGCTGCGCGAGGGACTTTCATACTGGGGATGTTCGGATTTGGGGCCGCCTCAGTGCTTGTCGCGGTCGCCTATGCCTCGCGTGCGGGCTTTGGAAAGATGCGCGGCTGGGTGTTGGCGCACATGGAGACTGTAAAAAAAGGCTTTGGTTTATTCGTGCTTTTCATTGGGCTTGCGATTTTAAGTGGTGGTGATAAGTGGCTAGAGGCAGAGCTGGTCAACGTTTTGCCCGAGGCGTGGATCAACCTCACAACGCGCTTTTGAGCGCCACAGATCAGATCTCTTCACCATGCGCGTTGGGCTTCTCTTTGATATCGACTATGACGCGGTCGCCCATCGGCAGATCGAAGGCGCCGGCATAGAGTTCGATCGGGCCGGCTTCGATCTCTTTCGCTATCCCAGCAAACTCGGGATGGTGGATTTCGATTTCAATCGATTTGCTCAACGACAGGCGAAACGCGCACGCCAACTGCGCTGGCAGGGCGTGCTCTCTCACAACGAACTCTATGGCGCCCTGTCCGCTGCACTGACTGCAGAGATCAGTGGCCTGCCCGGAACCCCGCCGGAATCCATTCTGGCCTGCCAACACAAAGTCCATGCGCGGCGCGTGTTGGAGAAAATATGTCCAGCTGAAAATCTGCAGCATCAGGCGCTTGCCTGGCGGCAGGGCGAGCCCGCCCCTGAAGGCCTGGCCTACCCTTGCTATGTCAAGCCAGTGCGGGCGGCCTTCTCCGTGCTGGCCCGGCGCATCGGCAATCCAGAGGAACTGCGCCGCTACATGGATTTTTCCTGGCGCGAGCGCTGGGTCATGGATCAGCTAATTAATCCCTTTGATCGCATGATTCAGGAACGGCTGCCACATGCGGGCAATGCGCATCGCTTGATGATTGAAGAACCTCTGCGCGGCCCGCAATACAATCTGGATGGCTTTATTGATCATCGTGGGCTTCATGTGCTGGGGGTGGTCGATGCCGTGATGTATCCGGGCACGCAATCCTTTCAGCGCTGGGAACTGCCGAGCAGTCTGCCCGCGCCGGTGGTAGCGCGTGCAGCCAATGTTGCGAAATCTTTTCTGGCAGAAGTGGGGTTCACCCATGGCTTTTTTAATCTCGAATTCTTTTACGACAAGGCAACCGATCGTCTCAGCGTGATCGAATTCAATCCGCGCCTGTCATCCCAGTTCGGTGATCTCTATCAGCGCGTCTATGGCCTAAATCCGCATGCGATGGCCGTAGCCATGGCAATAGGCCAGGATCCTTTACAGGTGCCTCGCACCGAGCCCACCGCGCGCGTCGCAGCCAGCCTGGTATGGCGAACTTTTTCTGAGCATGAGGTGCCGCCCATGCCCAGCCCGCTTGCACGCCAGGCCTTTGCCCAGGCATTGCCCAAAGCGCATCTGTTTATATTTACAAAATCAGGCCATGCGCTCAAACGGGAACTAAAGTGGCTAGAGAGCCATCGCTACGGCGTGGCCAATCTGGGCGGCGAGGATACTGAAGATATCAAGGCGCAGTCGGCGCTGGCCTCAGCGCTTCTGGGATGGCCTAATGCGCCTTACGTTCTGCCACAGACGGCGCTGGAAGTGCCCGATACGGCCTGGGCCGCCCGTTAAATGATATCCAGGCGCAGCCCACTGCAGCGGCATAGGGTAGTGCCTGCATCATCAGTACAGCAATCCACATCCAGAGTGCTTCCAGGCCCACAGCGTCGACTGCCGCACGCGTGAGCAATAGTGCAAATGCACAGGCGATCAGGCCAGCAAACAACAAGAGTTCCTCTCGTACTGCCCGCAGATGCGGCATCACGGATTCGAATGAGGTCGATGCCGGCGGCACCGATTCTGAGTTCTCTGGCCACTGAGCCCCCAAGGCTGCGATGTGTTTACGCGTGATTTCAAAGACACTACGCTGCCCCAGAAGGCCCGCAAAAATGCCACGGGCGATCACATGCGATAGCCCCATGCCCGCAAGCGCTGCACCCGCCGTATCGGCCGCGCCACAGCGCACATGCCGCGAATACAGCAACGGGGCCAAAAGCAGGCGGCATGAAAAAAAGATCGCCAGGGGCAAGATAAACAATGCAATCGGAAACCCAAATACCTCCGGTGCAAACAGAATGCCCAAGGTCCAGCCGATCGCCGCAAGGGTAAAGAGCAGATGCAGGGCATCCCCCACCCATGGAAGCCAGCCCGCCACATAATGGTAGCGCTGGCCCCAGGTCAATGACGATCGCCCCATCAGGGCACGCCAGTGCGTGCGCAGAATCTGCATCGCGCCTTGTGCCCAACGCCGACGCTGACGGCGATAGGCGGAAAAGTCTGCCGGCACCAGTCCTGCCCCCAGGGCCTGATCGACATAAACAGCACGAAAACCCTGTTGCAGTATCCGCAGCCCCAGCTCCGTGTCCTCGCAGATACAACGGGTATCCCATCCGCCCAAATCGCGCATCACATCTGCACGAATCACGGTCATGGTGCCATGCTGCACGATTGCATTTCGCTCGTGCCGGTGATGCATGCCGACACGGAAGAATCCCTCGTATTCCCAGTTCATCATGCGAGAGAGCGCTGAGGACGAAAAATCGCGATGGGCCTGCGGTGTCTGCACCAGGCCCACATCCGCCTGCGGAAAATAACCAGCAATCGCATAGAGCCAATCGGGCATGACCAGATAATCTGCATCGACCAACGCAATCCACTCTGCACGCGGATCTGTCTGCGCCAAGGCAACATTTAATGCGCCCGCCTTAAACCCAGGCCACTGTGGCAGATGAATAAATGTTAATCGGGGAAGAGCGCTCAATGCTGAATCCGTCTTGATTGCGGATGCATTGATATTCTGAATAAAGTCCCGCACCGGCTGCCAGAGCGCAGGGTCCTGCGTGTTGTTATCCACCACCACAATTTCATAGGCTGGCCATTCCAGCTTCAGCAGGCTTTCGATCGCTGCAATCACCATGGCGGGCGGCTCATTACTGCAGGCCAGATGAATGCTGACCATAGGCTTGGCCGCCTCTTGCGGCAACGATTTCGGTAGCGCGTGCTTGCCCAGACTGCCCGGCCAATAGAGCTCGGAAAACTCAAAGGCCTGTGCCAGCAGAATCGCGGCCATGATCACCAAAGCAGGAAGTAGCCCAAGCCATACCAGCGTGTCCACCAGGCTCAGGTAATTGGCCAATGGCAGAGTCATCAACAGCACAGCGCAGGATGCCACTCCCTGAGTTGTTAATGAAAACGCTATTCGGCCGGCCAGGCGCATTCTGCGAAACACAAACAGGAACGGCAACACCGCAATCAGCCCCATCACCGAGGAAACAATCGCTTTTTTGACCCAATGGGGATCGCCTTCAATTACCCCCTGGAATGAAAACTTCTGTTGACGGGCGGCATCCCACAGACCCCAATGCGCGCCCACCACACCCTCGGTCGCAACCTTCCAGGGCTGATCAATCGCCTCCATCAGAAAGTAATCGAGATTCACCTGCTGGGCCCGGGATAAAAACTCTCGAATAAATAAGGCCTGCGCGGCAGGTGTTGCCTCTGCATCGCCCAGCGCATCACCGCCCGATGGCCAGCCGATCTCGCCAATCACAATCGGTTTGCGCGGAAATCGCGCGCGCACCTCTTCTAATCGACGAAAGGCCTCATCGACTGCCGCAGTAACCGGCACCTTTTCCCAATAGGGCAATAGGTGCACCGTGATGAAATCCACATGACGTGCAAGTTCAGGCTGGGCAAGCCAGACATGCCAAGGCTCTGCGGTGGACACCGGCACGCCCACCTCCGCACGCACACGATCCAGATAACTGTAGAGCTGCCTGGCGCTAATTTTCTGGTGGAGCTGGGTCTCATTGCCAATCACCAAGCGCTCAATCGACGCATGGCGCTGTGCAGCCTTGATTGCTGCAGAGATCTCGCGCTGATTGTTCACCCACCGTTGATCAATCCAGGCCCCCAGCGTGACCTTCAGGCCCAGATGGGTTGCAGCCTGCGGCAGATCGGGAAGCTCTGTGGCGCTATAGGTTCGCAGGCGCCCCGTGTACTGGGCGAGCAATTTCAGATCGCTGATCAGCGCATCGCGCTCTGGAAAACGCTGCGCAAGCGGGCTATCCCAGCGTTGAAAGGCGTTATAGGCAAGGCCCTGAACGCGCACGGACACATCGGGCGCAAAATGGGGTGGATTAAAAAAACGCCAGACAGAAAAATTCAGTGCAACAATCAGGGCTGCAATCACCCACGCGGCAATGGGTCGCTGCCAGAAAGCCGCTACCTTCGAAAAAGACTCAGTCATTTTTCACCGCAATCATTACCTGCTCCAGCCAATTAACATGATAAAGATCCATCAGCCCCGCACTGGCTCGCGCATTGTCGGGTGGCTGTTGGTGCTGATCCTGTTTGGCCTGCTGATCTGGTTGGTGGATCGCATCACCCCCACCCAGGTCACAGCCGCTACCCAGACCCGGCTGGCCTGCGTGTCCTATGCGCCTTTTCGCAACCCTTCGCACTCGCCTTTTGATCCGGAACTGATTATCAGCAGAGAAGCGCTTCGCAGCGATCTGCAACAGCTCGCAGAAATCACTGACTGTGTGCGAACCTACGGCCTGGATCATGGCCTGGATGCGGTGCCCGATGTTGCGCGCGAGCTGGGCATGCGTGTCATTCTGGGTGCCTGGATTAGCAGCGATGCTGTTGCCAACGAGGCACAGATTGAAAAGGCTATTGATCTTTCGCGCAGCCATGCAGATGTGATTACGCTGATGGTGATTGGCAACGAGGTGCTCTTGCGCCGGGAACTCACCGCAGCGCAGCTGGCGGATCTTCTTAGAAAAGTTAAACAAGAATCTTCGGTGCCGATCACGTATGCGGATGTCTGGGAATTCTGGTTGCGCCATGCGCCGATTCTTCAGGCGCATGTCGATATCGTCGCGGCACATATTCTGCCCTATTGGGAAGATGACCCCGTGCACATCCATGATGCAGTTGCCCATGTTCACCAGATTTATTCCCAGGTGCAGGCGCAATTAGGCCCAATGCCCGTGCTGGTTGCAGAGACCGGCTGGCCTGCGGCCGGTCGGCCCCGAGGCCCCGCGGTGCCAGGCACCGTCAACCAGAACCGGTTTGTTCGCGAGATGCTCAGCACGCCCTACCCGGGCCAGGTGTCACCCCATTCTGCTTTTTCATCGTTTGGATCCGGGCCAGAGGCAAAGATTCCGCTGCCCTTTAATCTGATTGAAGGCTTCGATCAGCCGTGGAAGAGGCGACTTGAGGGTGCGATGGGGGGTGCCTGGGGCTTTTTTTCTGCAGAAGGTTCGCAGCGCGTTCAGTTTGAAGGCTCGGTGGTGGAAGACCGATCGGCCGCTTGGGCGCTTGCCTGCGGGCTGATATTCGGATGCATTCCCCCGCTTGCATCACGCCTGCGGCATCAGGAATTAGCCGCGATCACTCCTGTATCGGGTGCCGTTGCAATTGCAGCCTGGAGCCTGATCGGAATGCTGCTGGTGCTGCAGCTGCAGGCCTTATGGTTGTGGAGCCGAACTCTGAGTGAATGGGCCACCGCTGGTGCAATCATGGCGTTGGGCCTTGCGCTCAGCCTGGCAAGTGCACAGCGGCTGCAGACTCGTTCAGAATTTTCTCGCAGCCCTGCACTCTTTAAGGTGTTGCATTTCGCATGGCTCTACGTGCTGCTGGGAATGGTTCTGGCACTTCTGATCGATGGCCGTTATCGCCCACTGCCCTGGGCCACAGTGCTGGGCCCGGCAGTGCTGCTCCTGGGCCTTTCGCTCATGCATGACCCACTGCCAAGTTCACAAAGGTATCTGAGCGCCGGTCTGGCGTTGTGTGCGCCGCTGATCATGGCCGTGGAAGGGCCACAGAATATCCAGGCCTGGCTGCTCACCGCCATTCTGCTGCTCACCGCTGCGGTCGGCCTAGTTCCCAAACGCTTTCAACAACACCTGGGTTAGATCATGCATGCCACCACGCACGGTGCGATCGGGCGATAGGCCAGGCTGAAATCCCTGTGATTCAAAGCGCGCCAGAAGTGCACGATCTTTTGCAATGACAAAGACCGGCACATGCCAAGGCTGGCCATCGCCCATCACATTGGCAGAAGGCTGATGGTCTCCGATCAGAATGATGACGGTGTCTCGGGGTTCGGGCTGCGCAATATACCCGGTAAGCCAGTCAAAGGTGTAATCAATCGAACGCAGGTAATCCCCCGCCATATTTAGCCAGTTCACTTTTTCAGCCCGCACCCGATTCATCTCTTGTGCATTAAAAGGCTGGTCGCTCAGAATCCGCCGCCAATCCGGCTGATATGGCGGCACAGGGCTAAAGGGAAAGTGCGAACTGATGGTGGGAAAGAATAAAAAACGCGGCGGCTGATTGCCGCGGCGCGGATGCATCTGCTCAAAGCGTGCAATCGCAAACTGATCAGGGATATGCCAAAACCCGATGGATGGGCCGCGGTAATTTAATGCGCGGCCATCGAGATAGACATCGTAGTTGTAATAGGCTTTTTCTGGCCAGGCCCACGATACAGCGTGATAAAGGCCAAAGGTCTGATAGCCCGCCTTGCGAAAGAGGCTGATCAGCGTTGGCCGAGCGGTGGTGAGCAAAAGGTCATGGCGCCGCGGATCGGATAAATCCACGCCGGCAAGTAATGACATATGTGCCAGATCCGATGCGCCCCCAATCGTGGGGGATGAGAAAAATGCAGACACCACATGTCGCTGTGTCTTCTGGATTGACTGCAGTAGCGCGGCCCGGCCCCGCTCGGTGCGGGCCCTGGCCTCTGGGTTGTCGTAAAGAACAGCACCGAAAGATTCCAGAAAAATCAGATAGACATCCTTGTTCTGCAGTGCCGATAACGACTTCGCATCTTGTAGTGCCTCTTCAATCACGGTCTGGGCGGGAAGCGCACGGTTAAGCTCTTCAGATGAATTGGCCTGCCACAGCAGAACCAATTGATTCCAATAAGTGGGCACCACTGGTTTTGAGACATAAGGCCAGGTTGCCCGCACACCAGCGTAGTTGGCAGCGGCCAGAAGAACGGCTGCAGCGGTCAGCAGCCAGACCGATCGGTGGGCCACTGCAAATGGCAAGGCATGGGCCACCACCATGGCCATGGCCCCTCGGATCAAACGAAATAAGCCCCACAGAAAAAGTGTGATCGCCACGCCCACCAGCGCACTGAGCCACCAGGGGTTTTCAGCCGCCGTCACCCAGATAAAGCGGGGAATCTGCGGTATATCCCAGTAGAGATTGACCGCGCGGCCAAAGAGACTCGGCGCTGTGACATCCAGATAACGGCCCAACACCAACAACAGATACAACACTGCCATTAAAAAGAGTGCCATTTTGCTGATGGATCTGCGCACTGCATAGGCGATCAGCACCACGGCCCACCAGAGGATAAATTCGGGGGCAATGCGGGCGTCGGGCAGAATGCCTGGCGTGGGCCACCAGGTGCTAAAGCTCAGCAGCCCGTTTAAAAGAAACAGCGCCGCAAGTGGCTTGATCCACCCGATCATCGTGCCAAGCGACCCCAGGCGGTATAGCCCATGCCCCACTGAGTGGAAGACATCTGCCAGTCGGAGATGCGCGGCGCGATTCTGTCCCATGGTGTGCTGAGTTCACCCGGCGCCCCGTTGTATCCAACATTCTTGAAATACACCCACAGATTCAGTGGCGCCATCCACCACGGAAAATATTTGATACCCGCAATTGCAATACGGGCGCGGGGTTTACCCAACCGCAACAGCGCATCCAGGGCGGCTGCCGATCGCAAAATATCGTGGGTGTAATGAAATAAAAACGCATCGATCGGGGTGTCTAGACTTAATTCCTGCGCAGCGGTCTCATACAGCATCACGTTGCGCCAGCCTGCCAGCTGAACTTTCTGGTGTGCCTGCGCCATCATCTGCGGGCTTTGTTCCACACCCGAAACCAGGCCCGTATCACCCACCGCCTGGTGCAGCAGTGCCAGGCTCAAGCCCGTGCCGCAACCCACATCCAGAACATGTTGGCCGGGCAGCAGCTGCAGCTTCTCGATCGTGGCTAATCGGATTGGCCAAGTCGGGCCGCAGGTGGCATCATAGGCCGCTGCTCGGCGACTGTATTTCTGGATCGATCGGGCCCGGATCTGGGCATCTGGGCTATCTTCGGGTTCAAGATGCATGAGCGGATGTTAACCTCCCCGGCCGTGAATTCAGGCCCCCGTTGATGAGTCGGCAGCGTTTCGGGCAGATTGTTCGAAAAGCTCTGGGTGGCTGACTTCACCTTTGTCTCGACCTGGCAGGGCTTTGCTTATGTGGCCTTTATCGTTGATGTGTTCTCTCGGTTCATCGTTGGCTGGAGAGTTAGCCGCAACATGAAGACGGACTTTATGCTGGATGCCCTGGAGCAGGCGCTCTACGCCCGCAAGCTCGACAAAGGCGGGTTGATACACCACAGCGACAGGGGCTCGCAGTACGTTTCTATCCGCTACAGCGAGAGGCTCTTGCAGGCTGAGATCGATCCCTCTGTAGGCAGCACCGGAGACAGTTACGACAACGCACTTGCCGAGACCATCAACGGTCTCTAGAAGACCGAGGTGGTGCGCAAGAAAGGCCCCTGGAAGACGATTGAGGCGCTGGAGTGGGAGACCCTCAATTGGGTGCATTGGTTTAACCAAACACGACTCCTTGGACCCATCGGCCATATCCCACCCGAAGAGTTTGAGGCACTATACGAACGTAGTCACCAGGAATGCTCAACAGTCGAATGATTAAAACCAACCAGCCTCCGCGAAACCCGGGGCGATTCAGGGTGCCGCTTGGCTTCCCCGCAGCTTGGTGGCCCAAGACTTGAAGCGCAAGACCCTGCAGGAGTTGCCGTCGATTGGGCGCGAGGTGCCATTAAAGATCACCGCCTATTTTTCCAGTCAGGGCGATCAGGCACTGCGGCAACTCTTTGAGAAGTTGAGTGCGGCAGCGGCGAAGTAGCGATTCAGTTGGCCGGACCTGACATTGAAGAATTAAGGAAAACCCTTGGCGCATATTGGTAATCGTTTTGCACTACCATCAAAAAATGCTTAACCCTCCAAAAAAGAAAGGATCTCTCATGTCTTACTTTACCCTCTGCCGACATCTTATTGCCGCAACAATTACGGCGTTATTCGCAGGTGCAACCCTCGCCGACACCATCTCCGTTGTCACGTCATTTCCTAAGGAACTTACCGCCGCCTACAAAAAGGCGTACGAGGCAAAGTATCCTCAAGATAAGCTCGAAATCCTTAATAAAAATACGGCTGCGGGCATTGCCTATGTGCGGGAACAGCCGGCAGGGTCTCGCCCCGAAGTCTTCTGGGCATCTGCGCCCGATGCATTTGAGGTCCTTTCAAGCCAGAAATTACTCGTCAAGATCGGCCCCGGAAGCCCCTCTATTCCCGCAAAAATCGGCAACTACCCTGTCAACGACCCCGAGGGTTTTTATCGCGGGCAGGCTCTTGCGGGCTACGGATTGATGTGGAACACCCGATATATGGACGCTAACAAATTACCAGCCCCAAAAGAGTGGGCGGATCTCGTTAAACCTGTTTATTTCGGCCACCTCGCAATATCAAGCCCCTCACGCTCAGGCACTACCCACCTGACGGTTGAGACAATTCTGCAGGGGGAAGGCTGGACAAAAGGCTGGGCACAAGTTCTTGCGATTGGCGGTAACAGTGCAGCGATCACAGAACGCAGTTTCGGCGTTCCCGATGGCGTCTCGAGTGGACAGTTTGGTATTGGACTAGTCATTGATTTCTTTGGGCTCGCCGCAAAAAATTCCGGCATGCCTGTGGAATTTATCTACCCCTCTGTCACGTCGATTGTTCCAGCGAATATTGCACTGATCGACGGTGCGAAATCCAGCGAGGCAGGGAAACGATTTATTGACTTTACGTTGTCTGAAGAAGGCCAGACGCTGCTTTTACAAAAAGAGATCAGTCGACTGCCTGTATTGCCGTCTATTTACGCAAAAGCGCCGGCTGGGTATCCCAATCCGTTTGGTGGGAATATCCAGGCAAAAGTAAACTTCAATGCCAATCTATCTGAATCTCGTTACTACGTAGTGGTTTCACTGTTTGATCAGATGATTACCTTCCGTCACAAGGAACTCGCCGCAGCAATGAAGGCAATCCACGATGCAGAGAGGCGGCTTAGCGGCAAGGCTAGTGCACAGCTTGATGAGGCCAGAAAGCTAGTTCTGTCTCCAATTGTTGACGAGAAGCAAATTAGCGACAAGAAACTCCTCGAATTATTTAAGGCCAAGAAAACTGACGCCGAAGCCTCTAAAACAAAAGTAAAAGTTGAAGAAGAGTGGGCAAGCCGTGCGAAGGCCAATTACGCCCGAGCCATCGAACTCGCAAGCGCTGCCAAGTAACCCTGTTATCGGCTGAGGATCCCCGCGTGCCCACCCGTAGGGCTATGGAGCCAAGTTGAATCGACATCATCCCGGAATGGTCGCTATTGCAATCGCGATAGCGACTTTTCTTATTGTCTTCCTCATCGGCCCTATTCTCACCGTTATCCATACGGCGTTCTCCGATGGATCGGGTGGCTTTACCCTAGCCCATTTTTCCGCATTTTCAGAAATTTCTCTGATGCGAGAATCATTCGCAAACAGCCTGTTCGTTGCGGGGATGACCGTCCTCTTTGCAACGCTAATTGCTGTTCCATTGGCTTATCTCACAATGCGGTTTCAGTTCCGGGGGGCGGTGCTCATTCAGACCCTGGGAGTACTTCCACTCATCATGCCCGCCTTTGTTGGCGCGGCTGCAATGCAACTTATTTTCGGAAGATCCGGAGCGGTTAACCTTATTCTCAACGAGAATTTCGGATTTGGCCTACCCATCATGGAGGGGCTTAACGGCGTTATTTTTGTCGAGACCCTTCACTACTTCCCGTTTATTCTGCTTAATCTATCCGCTTCCCTCGCAGCAATTGATTCCTCTATGGAGGAGGCAGGACAAAACCTTGGCGCATCCGGGTGGCGGCTTTTCCGCAAAGTCGTATTTCCACTCGCACTCCCCGGATACATTGCTGGCGCATCCTTGGTATTCATCAAGGTGTTTGATGATCTTGGAACGCCCCTCGTTTTAAATGTTACCAATATGCTTGCCCCACAGGCTTACCTGCGCGTTACCTCAATCGGAATTGAGGACCCTATCGGCTACGTAATCTGTGTGATTCTTGTTATTTTTTCTATCGGTGCTATGGGTGGCGCTTGGTGGTTTGTGAAGCGCCGTGATTACGCACTCGTATCACGCGGAGGGGCGCAGGCTCCGAAGCGTCAACTCACCAGTTGGCAGACAACGCTTGCCTACGGCTGGATTATTGGGGTTCTGATGCTTGTGCTGTCCCCCCACATTGGTATTCTTTTGATGTCGTTTTTTAAAGTGTGGAGTTTTAGCATCCTGCCTGAACAGTTTACCCTCGCACACTATGCAACGGTATTTTCTGACTCTAAGCAGATGATCTGGAATACGCTACTCTATTGCGGATTAGCGGCGGTAATCGACGTGCTGATTGGGGCTGCAATCGCCTATATTGTTCTGCGCACCTCAATTCCCGGCCGCCAACTGCTTGACCACCTGGTTACTGTGGCTCTCGCGATGCCAGGACTAGTTCTTGGTATTGGATACTTGCGGGCCTTCAGGGGTATCGAATTACCATTTGGAGCAGGTGCATTAACCGCCAGCTGGTTCATATTTGTAATTGCCTATTCGGTGCGACGACTACCCTACGCGCTTCGTTCATGTATGGCCGCCTTAACACAAGTCCACCCAGCGCTGGAGGAGGCCGCTGAGAATCTCGGTGCCGGTCGTTGGCAGACGATTCGCCGAATTGTTATCCCCCTGATGATGGGTGGAATCCTTGCGGGATTTGTAACGAGTTTTATTACGGCGGCAGCCGAGATCTCAGAAACTATTTTATTAACGAGCCGCGAGAGTCTCGCGCCCATGTCCTATGGGATTTATTTGTACTTCCAATCCATCGCGGGACGCGGTCCTGGCGCAGCGCTAAGTGTGATCGCCATCACCCTCGTCGCCCTAGGCACCTATATTACGCATCGGATCGCGGCTACTGCGACGCCCCATCAATCCATCGGAGCCAATCGATGAAATCCGTCGGTATCGATATTAGAAATATTGCGCTGTCGTTTGGGTCGACGCGGGTACTGCGCGACATTACATTACGGGTTGAGCCTGGAGAATTTTTCGCCCTGCTTGGGCCTTCCGGCTCGGGAAAATCGACCTTATTGCGGCTTATTGCAGGATTCAATCAGCATCAGAGCGGTGAGTTGCTGATTGACGGAAAGGATGTCACCGGAACCCCTCCCTGGCTTCGAAATGTCGGGATGGTCTTTCAAAGCTATGCCCTATGGCCGCACATGACGGTATGGCAAAACGTCGCCTTTGGGCTCGAAGCGCGCAAACTTTCCAAACCAGTGATTGATCAGAAAGTGGCTGCTGTTCTCGAACTGGTTGACCTTGCAGACTTTGCTCAGCGCCGGCCTGGTCAACTCTCGGGGGGGCAACAACAGCGGGTCGCAATCGCGAGAACGCTCGCTATCGAACCCCAGGTACTGCTCCTTGATGAACCGCTATCAAACCTAGACGCAAAGCTCCGCGCACAGACTCGGCAAGAACTCGTTCGGTTACAACGGCGGCTGGGAATTACAACAATTTTTGTAACCCATGACCAGGAAGAGGCTCTTACGACCTGCCAGCGCATTGCAGTGATGGACCAAGGAATCATTCAACAAGTCGGTACACCCATGGACTTATTCGATTTCCCGGTGAATCGTTTCGTTGCACAATTCATTGGCTCCATTAACCTGTTTCCAGGCTCAATTAGTCGAGAAGGCAACCAGATCAAGTTCATATCCCCTGCGCTTGGCAGTGTAGTTCTTCCGAAAGGTCTTGAGCTGCTCGAATCAAAGATGGAGCTCGCTTTTCGGCCTCATGCCGTTAGTTTTACTGGCGACCATCATGCGACCGATCGTCTCGGATTAAGAGGGATTATCGAAGACGCTGAGTTTCTTGGAGAGGTCTTGCGCTACGATATTCGAAAAGGTGATGCCCTGATCCGGGCAGATATTGCGCACGCTCGGGGTGTTGCGCCACTGAGAAATGGCACCGCCATTGAATTTAGCGTGCCCTCTTCTGAGTTACGTCTTGTTGCAGCCTAGATATTTACAATCTAGCAAGCGCTTTAACTTTTGCTGTCCTGTTTCCGGACAGTTCGTGGGCAGGGGGTGGTGACAAACACCCCCTATAGGGTATAGATTTCCAGCGTTGTGGGCCCAGGCATTTACCCATATTCAGGAGGAAACAGGCTGTGACAACCAGACTGCAGCATTGTCTTTGCCTTATTGTTTTCCTCCCCGTGCTTATTGCCACTGAATTCGCGTATGCCAATCCAGCTGTTATTCCGGAATCCGTAGCTCTCGCCAAGGCTGTGGAAATCGCAGATGTTCACATGCACGTCCTTGATAAATCAGCTGATTGGCATAAAACACGTATGGACCGCAACAACGTCAAATGGGGCGGCGGTGTGGGGCCCGCGGTAGCAGGCGGTGGAGGCGGGTGGCCGAAGCCCGCTGAGATGACCAAGGTACTTGGGACTCGTTACTTCTTCGCGCTTGGGCAAGATGAATTTTCTCGGGTTTTCTTTAGTGGTGGCCCAGCTGGACTTGCTGACCCCTCGAGCATCGCCTTTGTTGAGATGTTTGCTGTTGCTGACCAAATGCTCAGCAAAAGAGAGGCATACGGATTTGGTGAACTTCACATCGATAACTCGAAGTCGTTTTCATCGCACCGATTTGCAAGAACAATTCAATTTGATAACCCTGTTGTTCGAAAGATGTTTGAACTGGCAGACAAACATCAAGCGGTTCTTCAATTCCATATGCAGGCGGATAATCCAACAAATCTTGAAGCTTTAAAGAGGTACCTACGCGAATTTCCGAAAGCCAAAGTGGTTCTCTCGCACTCATTGCCATTCGTGTCACTATCGCTACTAAAAGACCTTCTAAGCGGCTATCAAAACGTATTCGTAGAGCTCTCTAATAGAGGGTCTACTCTCGGGACGAGAGAGTTAGGACAAGCGTATAACCGTAGTGGTCCGAAAGCGGGTTGGCTCAACACGATTGAAGAGTTTCCTAACAGATTTATGCTTGGAAGCGATGCATATGGTGCCAACGAAAATCGATATGACGATGTCATCTCAGAGATTCGGGAGGGGCTGTTGCCATACTTAAAGCCCGAGACGCTAAAAAAGGTCGCCCATCAAAATGCTGTTGCGGTGTTTGGTTTGCGTTAGCAAGACAGGCTAATTCGGGGAGATTTCTTGTGGTCACCAAGACCTTCACCACTGGAGAGATCGCACAGGCCCTTTATGAGCC
>Ga0194125_10007146_pt1 | contig 16195 bp, 13 predicted proteins | sample TA2KigC250mmetaG_FD_148626 | JGI IMG/M metagenome (GOLD analysis project Ga0194125, IMG submission 148626) | Freshwater microbial communities from Lake Tanganyika, Tanzania - TA2015034 Kigoma Deep Cast 250m | ecosystem: Environmental > Aquatic > Freshwater > Lake | place: Tanzania: Lake... | reverse complement strand
CCTTCAATAAACATTTTTCGCTATTGCACAAGATGTAGCAGGCCGGAGGGTTACGATTGGAGAGGGAGTTTATAAATTTGATTTTTCAGTATAAACCATTTATTTGCAAGCACATTGCCAAAGCCCCACGAGCCAGCTCTCCGACCAAAGCATTGTCAAAGAGCTTGCAAAGCCAACGCACCGAGAGAAATTGTCCGCCAAAGGCGGATTTGTCAACACTAAAAAAATAAAAAACGCTGACACACGAGCCGACACAGAAAGACAAGAAAGCAAAATGACAATGACACGGAAACTGAATAATGACAATGGTTTACAAGACTGGAAGACAGAACACCAGGCGGTAATAAATAAGGCTTCGTGTGGTCGAGGAACGAGACACGCCATGATTCTGTGTTGCACAGACTTAGCGAAGGTAAATGACAAGAATAGCCGAATGACGGATTCACGGATGAAATTACGAATTACGAATGACAAATTACGAGAGGAGTTTGCCCTTATCCGGGAAAATGAAGAAAATTTGCAGAAAGCACTGTTTTGAACTATCTTTGTGCATGGGAAACGCCAAAACCGGTTCCGAAAGGCTCATTGTTTTCATTCAAAACTACTTTTTCTTCCTGCACCTCCTCCAAACCAACTTCAGAACAGGTTTTCTCACGAACTGACTTTGTACGCTATGCTACAATTCCAGCATACACATTTGCAGAACCAATAATTCCAAAACTAAAAAAGAAAAAACAATGAAACCAATTGCAATCATCAGCTTTCTACTGCTTGCATGCATTGAAGTGTTTTCGCATGCGGATAGCGCTTCGAAGTACAATATTTCCTTTAAGAAAGGCAATAAAAACGACACGCTACGAAGAAGCAAAGACAAAGAAGTTCTTTGGAGCATTGAAATCATGGCGTCAGATAACAAAGGAGATTCTATTAAGAACAATATAAATACTATTGAGCTGTCTGTGGATGAAAACAAATCAACTCTCCCCTCAGACCAATATGATATCATAAGTAACTTAAATGGCAAAAAACTTGAAGAGCTATCATCTTCTAATCCTGTTAGAGTTGTAATCAAAAAAGAGAGCGACGCTTTCAATCAGATAAAATCATTGAAACTTGTTTTGAAGATTAAAATAAAAAAGCCGAAGGGAAGTAATGGCGTAGCTGTTGATGATGATCCCAAAAATAATCAAGGCGAACTAAAAGAAATTGAATTGACTGTTATGCCAGCAAAAGAACCTTTTGTAACTACATACAAGTACTTAGGTTATTTAGGGACAAACTTTGACTTAGTAGAAGGGAAACCTAAAGTGAAAAATCTTTTCTTCGCAACAAATATATTCATTCCTGAAAAGAAACATTGGGGCTTTAGTTTAGGTCTATACGGCAATCGAAGCTTCACAAGAACGGACACGTCACGAGAGGTAAGTTTCCAGTCACGAATTGCCAGATTGAACGATACTACAATCGTCCGCTCTTTTGACAGCGCCAGTCAAGTCACAAACCGAGTTTCCGACAATATTGGTGCGTACTTCATGCCTCTAATCCCCTTGAAGTTCTTAGGTGATGAAGGTCCGCTGGAAGTATATTACGCTCCTCAATTTGAATTTATTTGGAGAAAGACAACTCTTGAAAATTCTTACTTGGATAATAAAACGGTTAGAACGGACACGAGTAGAAATACTTACCCGGCAAATACTGCTCTTCCACTAATTACTCCGTTAAACACAAAGATTGAATTCAACGTGTATGACGCATACTTTGGTTTATTGGGACTATTATTTCGTTATGAGAACCAAGACATAAGTGTACGCCTTAGTTCATCTGTAGGACTTAATTTAGATTATGTCCCTATTGGCTCCTTATCGCAAACCAATTATCCAAGTGGTGTCAGTCCAGTTTATCCGACTTATGATAAGCAAGTGCGATGGTTCTTCTTTGCACGCCTATGGATAACAGAACCAACGACAGGATTAACATTAGGTGCCGAAGTGTCAAATTACTTTGGATACAGAGATGTTCACGGAACAAAAGTAAGTCGTGCACAACCCTACTATAATGTTACTCTATCTAAAGCCTTTGACCTGAAGAATTTGGCTACAGTTGTAAAGCCTCTTTCTAGTAGGTAACGTTTTACAGAGGAAAAAAAGACTCAAGGATCAGTAGCTTTTCATTTGCAAACCTGCTCCGAATCGGAAATTTTGAGTAAACCCTGAAAATTTTGAACCAATTCCAAAATAAAGTAGTAAATTTGCGAATATATTCAAAATAAATGGAGTTTTATGTATATCCAGAGACAGATAACCTCGCAGATCGTTGATGACTTTTTTAAAGGGAAGATTATTATCATCCTGGGGGCAAGACAAGTTGGGAAAACTACCCTGTTAAAAAGTATTGTCTCAAAGCGAACTGAGCCTGTTCTATGGCTGGATGGTGAGAATGCCGATGTTCAGCTTCTTTTTCAAAATATGAACAGCGAAAAAGCCAGACATATTGCCGGAAATCATAAAGTGCTGATCATTGATGAAGCCCAAAAGATACAGAGTATTGGCACGGTGCTGAAAATGTATTCGGATTATCATTCAGATATTCAGGTTGTTGCAAGTGGATCGAGCGCATTTGAACTGAGGAATGTATTAAACGAGCCTTTAACCGGCCGGAAGTTTGAATATCACCTATTTCCTTTGTCTTTTGAAGAAATGGTCCAGGCGACTGATCTTTTACAGGAACAACGCCAGCTCCATCAGCGCTTGAGATATGGTTACTATCCGGAGATAGTAACCAAAACAGAAGACAACGAACGTTTGCTTCGCTTTTTAGCTGAGAGTTATCTTTATAAAGATATTTTTCTTTTTAAAGGGATCAAAAAGCCCGAGAAAATGCTTGATCTGTTAAAGCTCCTGGCCTGGCAACTGGGTTCTGAAGTAAATTACCATGAGCTTTCTCAAATATTAAAAATTGACAATCAAACCATAGAAAGCTATATAGCCATGCTCGAACAAGCTTTTGTTGTTTATAAGCTGGCTGCCTATCATACCAATCACAGGAATGAACTAAAAAAATCGAAAAAGATCTATTTTAATGATCTGGGGATTAGAAATGCATTGATCAATGATTTCAGACCGGTTGAGTTAAGATCGGATGCAGGTGGGCTTTTTGAAAACCATATGATCAATGAAATAAGAAAACAAAACATCTATCAGCGATATTATGCCAATATCCATTTTTGGCGAAACACGGAGCAAAGGGAAATTGATTTGATCCTTGAGAAAGACAATCATTTGCATCTTTATGAATTCAAATGGAACCCTTTGAAAACCCCCAGGCTTCCTATAAGCTTCAGTAATAATTACTCCAACTTCACGTATACGGTGGTAAATCAGGATAATTTCAGTTCATTTCTATCCACCTTTAGCCTGAAGGAAACATAGCAATCATCCATAAGCCTGAACTTCGAACATCAGGACATTGAATGGGATGATCCCGATTCCTATGGCCAGCAGGCTTTGCCATTTCTTTTTCATCTCAACACGTGATCCCTGATTCATGGCTGATTACCTGTCACATGTAACCATTAATACCTGATTAAGTAGGATCTCCTTACCGATTATCCGGATGTGGTAGCATCCCTGCGGCAGACCTGAAACATCCATTTGGGCACGGGCCATCATTCCGGTTGAACGGATCTCTTTCTTGCCGATAACCTGTCCGGCGGTATTGATGATCGTCACCATATACAAACCAGCTTCCGGAGGTGTAAATTCGATCCATATTTTCGCTGAAGCCGGATTCGGATAAACGGCAAAATCCAGGGCGATGGGTTTGTGAATCCCAACAGTCACCGGATCACCCAGGTTGTTTCCCACATGCCCCGTTCGTAGGTGGCTGCAAGGATCTTTCCTGAAACAGGATGGACTTCGAGTTCATCAATGATGACACTGGGGAGCGCTTCGCTGTAATCGACCCACCCGGTGAGGTTGTCGTTGGTGTAAAAAACCCCAACGTCGGTACCTGCATAAATGGCATTGTCGGAACCGGGCTCAAAAGCGAGGCAATTGGCCGGCATGTTGGGGAGGTTCATGCTTATATTCACCCAGGTTTGGCCTCCGTTTATCGAACGGCGAATTCCGGCGGCATATCCACCATAATAGCAGGTGTCGGGCTGGTTGTAATCAAAGAAATTATCGCAGGCTCCGAGCCGGTAAAACTGCATGATGTGTAATCCGTCACTGATGTTGACCCATCCATCGGGGGAGCCATCATAGCGATAGATCCCGCCGTCATTGGTATTGTAATGGACATCATTGAGAGGATTATAAGCAAGGGTGTGGATATCGGCATGGACATATTCGGCCCCCGATCCATAATATTGGGCATTCAATGTCCGGATATCTCCTCCGTCAGAAGATTCCCAGATGTTCACTCCGCCCACGAAAACGTGGTTGGCATCTGACGGGTCGACTGACAGGGAGAGGGTAAACCATCCTTGACCGTCCGGATCCAGTCCGTTGGGTTGCCATCCAAGGAGGTTCAGGTTATTGGAGTACGGGGTTTTAACCCAGGTGGTGCCATGGTCGGTTGATCTGTACAGTCCTTCAAATCCGCCATCGGAACATCTGCTGGCAAGGGCATAAACCACCTCCGGGTCAGCTGGCGTAACCCCAATGGAGATGCGGTTTACATTGATGCCGGGAATACCGGTTACCAGGGTCTGAAATGAAGCTCCGACATCCAGTGAGCGGTAAACCTTTGCCATGCAATTATAAACACTGTGGAGATCGACATCACTGATCCCCATCGTGGGGAGTTGGTCAGTAAGACATTCCCATCCCGATCCTCCGTCGTTAGTGCGCCATAATCCCCCGCAGGGAGCCCCTGCGTAAAAGATATCGGGATTGGAAGGATGAAACTCGATGCAGTCAATTCGTCCCGAGCCTCCAACCTCTCCTGAATTGATCCCTATCGTTGAATTGAAGGGTCCCCGGTAAACCCATGGTGTTTGCGTGGCCTTTTGCTGACTCCGGCCTGCGATGATGCTGAAAGGCTTGACAACATCCAGACAAATACGGAAAGAATGGTAATTGTTTTCATGGAATCAACATTGGTATGACATGAATAAATTAAACAAAGATGACCCCAAACAGGGGAAGATCAAAAGAAATTCGATAAACAGAAGGTAATACTTGGTGAATCGCTTATAAAGAGGCGAGCTCTCGTTCATCATATTCAATCCCAAATGCATTCAGGAATTGGATGAATTCCTCCCTGAAGGTCTTTTTCCGGTGGATCTCTTCCTGGTTTTCGATGTACCGGGTGATCGCCTGGAGGTTTGATTGTCCATAGGAAAAAGCGCCGTATCCTTTTTGCCATCCAAACTTCCCGGGGAATAACCGTTCCTTGTTGATCAGGAAAGAGGTTGTCCGCTTGATGTCGCGGATTGTATCCGCAAGCGGACAGTCCGGATTGGCTGAAAACAAGATGTGCAGATGATCAGGGCTGCCATTGATGGCAATAGGAACCTGGTTCTTGCCTTCAAGTACACTTCCAACGATCTCTGCAACAGCCCCTTTCAGCGTCCTGTCCAGTGGATATTCGCTTGTCCTTACTGCCAGGATCAAATGAATATAAACCTGTGCATGTGTTTCTTTTTTCATGATTGTCGTTTACAGCTTAATCCGATTTTTCGAAAAAGGTCATCTGTTTAGGACAAGAAAAGTGATCCGGATGAGTGTCTTTTTTAATCCCTTTTCGCCACAAAGGCATGGAGGCACGAAGGGTTTTACGCTTTGTATGACTATTATGATTACCGGATGATAATCATTCCTGTCTGCAGGACTTTTTCAGTGTTTGACAAGCTGACAATGTATGTCCCGGGAGAATAAGAGCTGACATTCCAATCAAACCGGATCTCTCCGCCAGGGTGAAATCCGGAATATATTGTTCCAACCGGTCTCCCTGACATATCTGCCAGCTTTAGTGCGATATTCCCCGATCCATCAAGGTCTAGCACAACAGTTATAACTCCGGAAGAGGGGTTGGGGTATAAGCGGAGAAGAAGGTTCGTACTCAGGTGATCATATTGTTCAATCCCTGTTGGAAATCCATTGACATTCTCGGCGCTGAAAGTCGGCCACATCAGGATGAAATCACCGGTACCATTGGGATACCGGCCGGTGGTGGTGTCGGTTTTCTGTGGTCCGTAAGTGATAAAATCAAGGGTTCCCTCCTGGATATCAGACAGAAGTATGGACTCCCCTGTGGCAGAGAGCTTGAAATTCGCATGCAATCCGGCCTGGGTTACATCATTATCTGCCCAGACAATCAGGTATCCCTGCGGCGCTATTACGGTATCAGGAAATGTCCATTTTCCGGGATCTGAGGGATCATCGGAAAGATGAAAACCGGAAAGATCAATAAATCCTGATGTATTGTTGTACAGCTCGATCCAGTCATCGTATTCCCCATTCTGGTCAGGCATGGTGGATGTATTATCGGCCATAAACTCGTTGATCACAAGGGTTTGAGTGACATCAACCGTAAAGTATTCAAATTCAGCCCTGTGAGGTAAGAAAGAAGCAGCATCCACATTTTCAGCATAGATGTAATATTGAATATCCGTCAATCCGGCTATAAGCATGGCTCCGTAAACATGATCTCCCGCAGCTCCGTCATGGTGGTTGCCATCGTCGAACATCTGAACCTTCTCAAAGGGAAAACCAAATGCTGTTCTGTGTCCCAGAAATACAATATCTGCATTGGTAACAGTGGCATTGAACCACACTTCGGTGTTGGGACTAACGAGGGATGGCAAATAAGTCACCGTGTCAATCGCAGGTCCCTGTGCCAGGAAGATCGATCCGGAAGCAAGAAAATCTGTCCTGACGTCCATCAGCTGAACAAGACCGGGGATCAGCATGTTTGGGGGTGGTCCACCTCCAACCTGTGTATAGACATTATTGATGAAATCAGTATACGTGTAAAACTTGTTTGGATCAGCCTGTACATCCGTATCAATGATGGATTGAATCTCCAGCGCCCTGGATAAGTACCAGTCGTTGGAAAAATTCTCTTCCATCATGGTTTTCATATGGGCGATATACATCTTCCGGCGTTTGGGATCATTCAGGATCTTGTTCAGGATCGGATAATTGGGATTGGGAACATTAAAATAGGGATCAAGATGCTGCATTTGGAAGATATTAAGCGGTGGACCGGCAGCAATCATATTGAATCCTCCAAAGGTCTCATTAAGATCCCAGACAATGGGATTGAATCTCCCTGCATCATCCGTGAATATGTAGTAATTCTGAGGCATATTGATCGGCGAATCGAGGTTCACCAACAGGTTGTCATACGCCAGCATCCAGAGATGGCGATCCAGGTAAAGTACCTCCTCTACCTGCTGATTGAAATTGTTAAGGGTATCCAGGAAACCAACAAGCTTATTCCATCCAAAGTCCGATTCAACCTGATAGGAATTAAAGTATTGGGTGGAATCAGCTCCCCAATACTGCCAAACACCTATGACAGGCCCTGCTCCCTGCATTTCTCCCTTGATCCGGGTGTTTTCACCGCTTCCAATATGGGTGGTCAGGAAAAATTTGTCAACATCCTGATTATTGGTATATAGACCCAGATGTTGGCCGTTGATCAACACGTTTGCATAATTCGACTTGCTGGCGGGCATGTATTTACGGGCAATCTCATAACCCATGGTCTCCCTGACAAAGCTTGGATCCTTGAACTGATTGGAGAGCTTGATTGTTCCATATCCATCCAGGGTTTGGCCTTCAATGACATAATCGAGCTTGATGTTGAGGGGATTCTTGATCTGGTTGGGTTTGTAGGAGCTGTTTCCTTTGTACCTGACACCGACGCTGTCGAACTGCTGGCCATTGATGACGGCGTTTCCCAGTAATCGTCCCTCATCGCCTGCAGCCACAAGACTGTCGAGGATAAAATCCCAATTCGACTGCGTAAAGTATATCTCTATGGTTTGAATGGTATTGATGTCGTAGAAATCCTGGCCTTTTCCCGGTAATGCAAGGATGGCGACAAAAAACCAAATAATGATCCGGTGCTTCATGGTTTTTCTTACTTTTTCAATACAAAGAAACGAACTTGTTTGATAGCATCATACAAAACGCCAATTATAAGACTACTCCGAGATATCAATGTTTTTGGTTTGCTTTGAACTAAATCCCTGTTTACCAGTTCTTTGAATTGAGTATGCCTCAAAAGTCAGGACTTTAGTTCAAAATCATATACTTTTCGCCACAAAGGCTCCAAGTCACCAAGAAACACAAAGACCAAATATTTATATATTAAGATTTTGTGAGCTTTAGTGTCTTTATGACTTAGTGGCAAAATTCAGATCTGGAATGATCAGAGTGGAATCATAATTCAAGACTCAAGACCCATAATTCATAATTAAATTTACTCCGACAGCCGCAGATCCCCTCGGATGATGAGCGTTTTCCCGCTGCCAACAATGAAGTTGCATCCATCCTGGATGGTCAGGTCGTGACAAGAAACGGGTGTGGATGAAGGGATATCAGGGAGTATTGAGATGTTTGGAATGATCACGTTGCTGAGAGAGGATGGTACCATCGCCGGATTCCAGTTCCCGGGCTTATTCCAGTCATTGTCGATCGCGCCGGTCCACGTGATGGTGGTGAAGGATGTTGGCTCTTTGGTCCATATCTCCAGTACCGGATCGCCAAGTACGTTGCTGCAGTAATGAACCCATCTTTGGGCACCGGGTTCAAACTCCCCGGGCAGACCGATCCATGGAGCTGTCATGACTTTTGATATCAGATGTGCGGTTCCCAGGTGATGCTCTGGTGTAATGGGGTGGTAAAGGGCGCTGGTGAATTCTCTTTGCAGGTGTTCAGATGGACCATCCGTGGTTCCCTGATTGAACCAGCCATAGCGGGAGTTGAAAACGCCGCTTACCAGAAAATTGTCAATGATCAGCGCTTTCCCTGCGATAAAACCTGTGACATCAAAAGACCCGCAATAACAACCCTGTGTATAGAGGATCTGGTAATTGTGCCGGATGCCATCAACTTTTGAGAAGTTCAGATTGGTAATGTCGGAAACATACATACGGAGCATGTAGCCGGAACTGGAGTGTCCGAGATGATGAATGAATGATTTCCCCTGGTTGAGTTTGGAAATAAGCAAAGTCTTGTTCCATTGCCAGATATTAAGGGGAAGGGAGATCAGGGTATCATAAAGCTTCTCGATGTTGTTTTCTGCCGAAGGTATTCCATAGGTAAAGTACCCGTTATCACTATGGTTGTCGATGAGTAGATCCATGTATGGCCCGCCAAATGTCAGCGGGGGATTGTAGAGGTACTCTCCTAGCATCAAGGGATTGGTTAACTCGCCGAGGACCGGATTGGTTTGATATGAAACCGATTTGTGGATGATCTTTTGCAACTCGGAGAGGGTCGAAAAGGGAAACCTGCCAACGGAAATATCCGGCAGCAAATCTGGGTTATCGGCAATTTCTCCATACACATGGTTGCCATTGTCATCGTATGTTCCGTCAAGCCCCGAGTAATAAAGGTCGGCAGGAATATTTGAATCGGTATAGAGGTAATCGGATTGCACTGCACAGTAAAAACCCCGGTACGGCACATGGGCCGGATTTCCAGCAAGGATGACGAAAGAAATGAAATGGTCCTGGTATTCTCCAAGGATATGATTTCTGATCTTCTCTTTCAGATCCCACCCCGAACTCCCGGTATTGATGCTTTCCACCGTAGAAACCTGGGAGATCAGTCCCCTATTTGCGTACATGGTTGTTAATGCCTGAAATTCATTCTGGAACGTTTGCGGGGTAATGATCAGGATATCATAGGCGGTTTTAGTGGGTGCCGGGAAAGGATAAGCCAGCGCCATTTCCGGGTTCTGGGCAACAGCAATAGCCCGTTCACGGATAGCAGATGAAGCAGGCAAGTTCTTCAAAGCCTGTAATGATTTTTCTTCCGGGGCGGTAATGATCCTAACCGTTACTTTCCGGTAATAGGAGAGTCTTTTTCCGGCCGGGTTATACTTCACCGGGGTAAACGTCGATAACGCATAACCAAAGCCATTCAGGTGCTGGGTTGTCAGTTTGCCATCCTGTATGGAAGGGTAACTGGCATCCTGCTGATACAACTGTTCGTTTTTCACAAATTCATCTGCAGCAGTTGATGAAACCGGTCTGACATGTTGCCTGGGGAAAAGATCAATGGGTTCCCCGACCACCACTTCATCTTCATTGAGAAACTCAATGGAAACAGCGGCTTCGCCGGGTGGCAGCATCAGAAAAACCGCACGATATGGCAACTCCGGTTCACCCGGGATGCCCGACAGTTTAGTCTGATCGAAGGTGACCGATTGATAGATCCCTTTTGACCGGATCACACAGGGATCAAAATAATAGACCTTTTCGACACTTCCCCCATGAACCAGGGAGAAGACGAAAACACAAAAACTGAGGAGGCAGGAGGTTTTCACGATTCAAATATACATATTATTATTGTTATATAATGATCACAATGAGATTGGCCTTACTTTTTGCCGGAAACGCCAATTCCAGATGAACCTGATTATCTTTTCCGAAGCCGGAGAAAAATTTTACCGCCTTTGTCAATCAAGCTCAGGTCAATAATTAACCCGAAACTTACCCAGGCAAGAAGTACAAGGAGCAAAAACAAGGTTGCTTATTGTGGTTTATTTTCTTGAGGTGAAGATCATATTCAGTTTCTCAAGCAGCATTGGAAATCTCTCTTTCCTGGAAAAAGGATTCATATGGCCTAAAACAGCTTCGTACATTTCCGAAGATAATAAGGACGCCAATTCAAATTGCAAATATTCTTTGACAGTTTGAGGTGAAGATATAATGTCAGAAGCAAAGTCAAGCGTATTATCAAGAAGATAAATGATGTCTTCAAAATCATGGCTGGTTCTAGGATCATTTCCCCGAGAGTGATAGGCATCCCATTTTGCTGCCAAGAAATAGGCCATTGGCAAAATATTGATGAAAATTCCATTACCCAAATCAACCTTTTCCCTACGGAAAAATCCCTCCATGAACCATTTATTGGCAGGCGCCCAACCGACTTCCCTGGTAGACATAACATCTACAAGGATATCTTGATAAAAAAACCTGCACATGACTTGCTCTTCCGATTTTTGGGTAAAACCTTTATGTACTAATTCTTGACGAAGTTTTTCAAGTTGACCCCCGGTTACTATCTCAAGCGCAATGTCAACGTCTTTTGTCGGTCTGGCTTCATCAGCTGCAGGATCGTTGACATACACACTAACAACCGCTCCTCCAACAAAAACAGCTTTTTCATTTAGTTCTCCTAAGGCTAAAGCAACTGTTTTAATAGAATCGATATCAATATTTCTCCTCATTGTATTTCAGTATTCTTTTTTTTAGTTCCCTGATGGCTATGAATTGCTCTCTTGATCTACCAATTCGAAGAGCATCGACTAAAGCAACAAGTTCATAAAATTCCTTATCCATTTTAGCAGCATGAACAATTCCCGGATAGAGCGGTTCAATTGCTTGTCCCCGGTATTCGCCTGAGGCATCTGGCCAAACATATGATTCACTGCTATGTATCATCTTTTTTAATGGTGATGCAGAATGAGCTGTTGGGAGCCCCCTGACGATCGGTCCTGGTTTTTGAGGAAAGACATATTTAAAGCCAAACTCCAGGAACTCAAGCAGTGATTTTTTCATGAGATTCTTTTTAAAATCATCCAGTAATCCTGCAAATGATGATCGATTGAGGGATTCGCTAACTTCGGAAGCACTTATTGAGAGGGCAAAAGCCAGGTCTTTACCAAGCCATGGTTGATCCCCGAAAGATGCTATTTTCAGCAAAATAGCAATGTCTTGAGGCCGCATGCCATTATGTCTTTTCATTATATCTATTTTTGATTCACGATTCGCGAATTGCAAAGATATGAATAATCCGTTAATCAATGCTAATACGATTTGGATACCATATCCTCAATATTGTTCCAATGCCTGTCCGTCATGGATTCGTAATTAAAAATTGAAATTCCTTTGGCGCCGCCGGCAATGCTTTTGGATATGGCCGTAAGGAGCTCCCGGGGATTCAGGGAGGGAATGTAGAGCCCACTATATAATGGGATCCTGGTTTCCAAAGCGGTAACACCCTCCCCTGTTTGTTGGCGTATCCAGTCAAGACTACCATAATAAAAGTTCTGGTAAAGCATGGGCATCGCTTCATCCAATTTCCATTTGTTCCATTCCTGACGAACCAACTGCTTGGCAACGGAAGGCCCAGGAAAAACAGCTGCTGAGAGCTTTGCGCCCCGCCCATGGCAATGATCAGCCACCTCATTTACCAGCGATGTAATCTGGTCCATTCGGAATTGCCGCCAGTCGGCATTTGTTTCCGGGGATTCCATTGATATCGGATCAATCCCATATTTCGACCTGAACTTCTCCCGGCAAACAGGGCAATAGCAGTAATCGTACGGTGCATACTCCTGGTCCTGGATGATCTTATACGTTGGCCAAAGGGCCTGTGGAAGGATCACATCCGGATAACGGATGTAGTCGAGATGAATCCCATCCAGCCCTGGAATATCCAGATGTTCATCTATTCTTGATTTCAGAAACTGCCTGACCTCAGGGGTTGAAGGGCAAAGAAACCGGTAATAAGGCACATACGCAGGATCTGTTATGGAGGATTTCCCTTCCCTGCTGATGACAAACCAATCGGGATGCCGGCGGATCAGGGCTGTATCGTTGTTCATCATGGCAATCAGCCATTTCTCCACCGCGATCCCATGCTTGTGAGCAATGGGAATCATCATCCGCAGGGTTGCCAGATCGGCCTGGATCAGCACTCCGGTTACTCCTTTGGAATTCAGGTCCGTCATCACCGAATCCCATTGTGATGCACTCCATTCCCTGTGGCCGTTCATCCAAACCCAGATTTTGAATTCATTAACATTGATCTCCTCATTCAAAGCAGATGAATCGGAGCGAATATGCTCTTCTGAAAACTCCAGCCAGCCCCACCGTTCCGGAATATGCATATTGATCTCCCCCATAGGCGACCAAACCCAATTCATCTCAGGAAGTTTTTTTCCTGTCAGAGAATCAGTCTTTTTCTGATAAGTAGAACCGGAAACCGTTGTCTGCCACTCGACCCTTGAAAAATTCATCCGCCACTGGATGCCATCAGCAGGTTGACCCTCAGCCCTTCTTCCTGTCATCAACTCCGCTATGGGGAGCGCCATTTCTACAATCCATGCCGTATCCTGATCAGATGGATCATTCAAAGAACCATGGATGTGAATGCCTGTCCGGAGATCTTGCAAATCCCAACTGTTAATCGGTTTACCCTGATCTTTATAGGCCTTTGTCAACATCAGGTCCCAGATCGTACCCAAGGCATTGACCTCGATCTCACAATAGTTTAATCCGCTCCTGTCAGGATCAAGAAAAACCTCGAAATCATTGTCCTGAAAGATCACCTCATCCCTTTTCTGAAGGGTTCCCCAGATATCCGGTTCTTCCAGCTCCGCAGCAAGGTATATGAACCTATTGTCCCACAACATCTTGATCCTGGTTCTAAATGAAGGTTTCAGGGAGGGATCTCCGGTGATATCAATAAAATCTGCAGACCATTCGGCCCATGCCCAGTCGGGTTCATTGAGTCTGCCATCCGGAATGATTTGATCATCTGTCTTATAGCAGGTGTAGTGCCGCTGATCCTGGGATTGAAGGTGAAGGGTGAGCGTCAGACACCAGATGAGACCTAAGAGGAATGGGAAAAGGCCAGGTTTCATCTTTTCACTCCTGATTGATCCGTGCCTTCAGGGATTTCACCCGCTCAGACAGAATATTGAAAAACCGGTTGCGTTCTTTTGCCGATGTACCACTGATCAGGGTGGACTCCTGCATCACCTTTTTCAATGAATCCCCTATCTGATCACAGAAGACCTCATTGGTCGTGATCAACAGGTTGATGATGTTGTAGGTATGATAGGTTATCCGCTTTCCGTCCATCGTTACCAGGATCGTATTATCACTCAGTAGAATCTCATTGTAATAGAGCATAAAAGAGCCTTCAACCCCCCTGGGTTCAGATCCATAAAAGAACCTGAAGCCGAATTCTGCCTGTTGCTGGATATGCCGGATGTACGATAGAAGGACATCACAAATTCTCAGGGCATCATCCTTTTTCTTAAAAAAGCCAGAAACATAGCAATATTCTACCTGGCGGATGATGCTGGTAATGGTTTCTTCATTCCAAAGTTCTATCGAAGGGATTTTAATATAATGGGTCAGCACCTTTTGACCCAGGTGAAAGAGATCTTCGGGAATATCAAAGGAAAACGGCTTATCCTCATATCCGGGGAACGGAAACAATGCTTTATGCCAGAAGAAGATCTTAAAGGCTGCAATCTCCGGAAATTCAAAGTAATAGAATATAGGCAGATCCTTTGCCGCATAGATGATCTCCTTTTCCCTGCATTCCTCAATGATCCTGATTTCAAAAAGGATCTTCTCAAGCCATTGTTCCAGGGTAAATCCACCTACCCCAATGGCACGTGAACGGAAGATGATATTATCAGTCTTAAGGCTGAACAGGGCATCAGCGGATATGGAATAGTGATGGCAAAGTTTCATGAACTCATCAAGCCTCAGTTCTTTTTCACAGCGCATCCTTCGGTATACACTATCGTAGCTGATACCAAGCAACTCAGAAATATCATGGACCAGGGATACATTGGGTGGAACCCGTTCGTGGATGATCCTGAACAATTCAGATTGCAATGTCATTGCTTTGTTCATGCAGCCAAGATACGAATAAAACAGGAGTTGACTTATTTTACTAAACCGATAAGCTTAAAAATAGATTCTCTTGCATTATTTGCAAAATCTGAAATGAATCTTTCCCTGATTATGGATTTCCGCAAATCCCGGGTCGGATTGATCTGAAATGACGGTAAAACTTGCGTATTCCGCGGATGTCACATGGAAAAACCATTCTCCCACCCGGGCAGACACAGCTAATTTTGATTCATCATTTAAAATGCAAATGAATATGTCACACATCATCATCAACACGGAAAATGGAAGGCTGGTTTTCTTTATCACCTATAATCTTGCCTTCGTTGCTGCACTTGCGATATTTATCTTCAGGAATAGACGCAGAAGCAATTCACTGATCAAAACCCTGATCGTTGCCGCAACAGGAACACTGTTCTTTGTTTTGGGGATGAATTTTTCCTCCCTTGATTTGGAAGCTCTGAAAGGATTCATTCTTGGCAAAGGATTTCCACAAGTTCACGAAAAGAACTTCCTGGGTGGGGTAATAGGTTTGATTGCCGGTGTAATACTTGCATCCCGTTGGCTCAGGCTGAAACGGGGGGTTCTCGACGATTTTGCGATCGCACTGCCACTGGGAATGGCCATTCATCGGGTTGGATGTCTGTTTACGGGTTGTTGTTTTGGCATCCCATCAACAATGCCATGGGCCGTCTGTTATTCAGCCGGATCCCAGGCTTATTGGGCACATTGTTGCGATCCTGCTTTTTCCGGTATTTTTTCACTTCCGGTTCACCCGGTCCAGGCGTATGAGATCATTCTTTGTGTTGCCATCGCCATTGTTGTCTGGAAAACCATACCTCGTTTTCATGCTCCGGGAAATCCTTTCAGGTTCTCGATGATCCTTTATGGAATTTCCTGGTTCACCCTGGAATTTCTGAGAGATCCCAGAGGTGTTTATGTGGGAAGTGAAGATTTTATAGGACTCAGGATGATCCAATGGTATCTCTTACTGTCTGTTGTGGTCCTGACGATTATACTTGTTCTGAAAGAACGGTCATTAGCAAACAGGGAAACAAAGGAAACAACTCTAAAAGAAGCTGGCTTCAGCAGAATTATTGCCCTTGCTGCCGTCATTCTTCTGGTTTTGATTTTTATCCATAACCAGCTTGATCTCATGGATCAACTGTTGGTGTGGATGATCCTGTTCCCTGTTTGTGCCATGTGTGGATGGAGGATGTTTAGCAGGATCACCATTCCAAGGCTTCGACTGGCTTCTGTCCTGGTACTTATCTCCGGTTTGCTACTGATGAGCCAGATCCCAATGCCTTCCGGGAAGGATGAAAAAGTCAAATACACCGAAATAGGGGTTACGGG
>Ga0194125_10007138_pt1 | contig 16206 bp, 13 predicted proteins | sample TA2KigC250mmetaG_FD_148626 | JGI IMG/M metagenome (GOLD analysis project Ga0194125, IMG submission 148626) | Freshwater microbial communities from Lake Tanganyika, Tanzania - TA2015034 Kigoma Deep Cast 250m | ecosystem: Environmental > Aquatic > Freshwater > Lake | place: Tanzania: Lake... | reverse complement strand
ACTCGGGAACAGTCCCTTGCAGCAGGATGTAGAGCGGTTGTAACATTCGACCGGGATTTGCTGAAAAGCGAGGGTTTCATTAAACCTTGAAAATAATAGGAAATCAATGAACCGTCTTTTCTACGCCGACTGCCTGGATGTCCTGAAAGGCAGTGAGCAGAAGCAGGAAATCGAGGACGAGAGCATCGACCTCATCTACATCGACCCGCCGTTCAACTCCAAGCGTAATTACAATGTGCTGTTTGAAGCGGTGGATATGTCGGATACAAAGGCTCAGAAGGAAGCCTTTGCCGATACTTGGTCGAATGTCAAGTATCTCGACGAATTGTCGATGATACAGGATGTGCATCTCGACTTGTTCAAGTTCCTCGAGTTGCTGGACTCCATCGCCATGCCGAAAAGCACTGTGTCCTATCTGACGACGATGGCGCTGCGCATATTCTATATGCGCAAAAAACTTAAAGAAACCGGCTCGTTCTACCTGCATTGCGACCCGATGATGAGCCACTATTTGAAGGTAGTATGCGATTTAATTTTTGGAAGAACTAACTTCAAAAATGAACTTATTTGGTGGTATAGAGATCCATCTGGTCACCAAGTTAAGGCTTTTTTAAAAAAGCACGATATAATTCTATTTTATGCGAAGCATTTAGGAAAACAGAAATTTTATTTAGATGAAATTCGCATACCTTATAAACCTGGGACAATAAAACAAGCTGAGAAGAAGACTACATCGTTCGGCAGAATTACTAAGACTCATCCTTTAGGCCGTCAACCTGAAGATGTATGGCCTATGCCAATTATCAATTCTCAAGCCAAAGAGCGGCTCGGCTATCCGACGCAAAAGCCTGAATCTTTGCTCGAACGGATTATTAAAGCCTCCTCCGACGAAGGCGGCCTGGTTGCCGACTTCTTCTGTGGCTGCGGGACGGCGGTAGCAGTAGCTCAGAGGCTCAACCGGCGCTGGATAGGAGTGGATATATCGCATCTGGCGGTCAGACTCATTCTCAACCGTGTTTTAGAGCCTTACAGGCACGATAATGGTAAATATTGTGAAGTAAAAAATAATATTGAGGTAACCGGCTTCCCGCGGGATGTGGCTTCAGCGCACGAGTTAGCCCAAAGCGCTAAGAAAGGACGCATCAAATTCCAAGATTGGGTCATCGAATTCCTGTTGAACGGCGTCTCGCAGGATGTCAAACGCGGCTATGACGGTTATCTGACGCTATATAAAAATCCAGAACAGAAGGATGTCATACTAATTGAGGTTAAAAGCGGCGCAGCAAATCTGGAAGATATTCGCGAATTCAAAGATGTAGTAGAAACCCAAAAAGTCGCGATGGGTGTATTTGTGTGTTTTGCCGATAAAGTAACCCGTCAGATGGAGATTGAAGCCCTGAAAGCCGGACACTACGACCAGGAAGCCTTCGGCAGCCGCTATCCACGGCTTCAGATTATCGCTATCGAAGACTTATTAGCCGGCAAAAACCTCGCCCATCCTAATCCGATGGTGTTCAATATTACATTTAAACGTGCTTCTAAGTGAGATTATACACAGCGTCAGGGATAAGTTCGCATACTTCGCGTGTGTCATGCTGAACGCAGTGAAGCATTTCGACTAGAGAGCAGGGATGAGATCCTTCACTTCGTTCAGGATGACATCTATATTGAAATACGCAAAATTTATGACGCTATGTATAGTATTTATTGTGATGATTTCAGATTTTCTTTATTTTAAAATTATGTTTTAAGTTTATAGCACGGCTCATACCAATTTGCATTCAAATGAATAAAAAAAGGGATGCAAAATTAACAACGGATTAAACGGATAGAACGGATAACATAGCGGCTTTACAGGATTATCCGTTTCATCCGTTTAATCTGTTGTTAATTTGTTTTGACATTTATCATCCGATTGATTGCGACTAGGTATCAAAAGTCTTTTCGCATCTTGCAGCAGGATGTCCCCATCCTAATGCAAGGCTTGGTATTTCTGCAGCATGTGGACACCCTGTGGCATTTGATTCGGTATGCGAAAAGACTTTAAAGCCGCGTAATAATCATATTATCATTTATCGGGGTGTAGCGCAGCCCGGTAGCGCACCTGCTTTGGGAGCAGGGAGTCGTTGGTTCAAATCCAATCGCCCCGACTTTTTGAGGGATGAGGGATGAGGGATGAGGGATGAGGGATGAGGGGGAAGGGGCTGTCAACCCTCTGCGGTTGACAGCCCCTCCCATTCTAACCTGCGGGTATTTTATTTCACTAACGCCGCTTTCATTTGCGCCGTCTTTCCGCCCGCCTCCATCTGCAGTATATAAATCCCGCTCGCTAACGAACCGCCGTTCAACGCCAGACGATGGCTTCCCGCCAGCCAATGCTCCGCGCCTAAATCCAGCACCAACCTGCCGCTCAAATCGAACAGCCCGGATTTCACCATCCCCGCTTCCGGCATATTGAATTTTATTTGGGTAGCCGCATTGAAAGGATTTGGATATACTCCCTCAATTTCAAACTTGGTAGGACAGGCGTTCCCGCCTACCATCAAATCTATAATCTCAAACCCATCCGTTCGATAGACGAATTTGGAATTTGGAATTTGGAATTTGGAATTCATTTTACAATTTACAATTTGCAATTCTTCCCCTTCTATCGCTCCATCCAAAGCATCCGTCGTCGGATCGTCGCCCCACACCGCTATGCCGCATACTCCGTTCTCCATCCAACCGCTTCCCACTAACAGATCGCCCGCATAAACTAGGATTTCCCCCTCATATAGAGTCGTGCTTTCGGCGGGCAGAGACGCCCGCCCTACTGCACCAGGCGCTATCCACTTTCCATTTTCCATTAAAAGCAGGCTCATATTCTTCCCCGTCGGTGCAACCTGTGGGATGTCGGTGCGGGAATAGGCCGAAACAGCCGGTGGCTGCAATGCGGCGGCTTGATTTTGCTGCAGCCGATAGACCAACTCCACATCCTCATCCACCTTTATTTGATATCCCTGTCCTTCGCACATTGGCGGCATATTGCTGAAGTTGCGGGCGGGTATATAGAAATTCCCCATTCCGTCTTTAGCGATGATCAGGTGGTCGATGATGCCTGCCAAGGCAGTTCTTTCATTGAACGGCATTCTCGGATAATATGCCGCAATATTCCAACCTTGATGCAGAGGAATAGGTTCATCCCAGCGAACCGGAGTCCCTCTAAAGGGCAGTTGGCAAACCATAGTTACTTTTACAAAATAGCCCTGCGCCGTCATCCAGCCTGGTATATTGCAGAAATCTACCCGCGGCGCATAAAACTGTCCGATCGAATTTTTCATCAGAAGCAACTGGTCAGCCTCCACTAATGGACGCATTACTATCCGCACATCAGCACGATCTGGTTGTAGATTCGCAGACACTAAATTCCAGCCCTGCCGGAAGTTCAAAAAGCGATTTACCGGAATTCTAACATCGGTAACCTCTAATGTAACCGGGATTCGGGTCAGGCTGCCGACGCCATCGTGGATGAAAGCCAATTCGCCCTCAAATCGGACTAACGGTAGATTGTGTGAGTCGAAATGCAGAGTAAACTCCTGCGCTTCACCAGCCTCGATGATGCCCTCAGCCGGCAGGACATTGAACCACTCTTTGCGGCCTTCTAACTGATAGATATCCACGCGGTCGTTGCCGGCGCCGCGTGGGATGTTGGCAATGCTCATAAACACCCAACTATAGACATCGAATTGACTAGTAATATATGCCCCGCCCGGCGAGCCGACGGTCGGCAGTTGGGTAACGCGCAAGGTGTCGCCGTTATCGACGCGCATCTTATGCACCCATAATTCGTTGTTGCCGGGACTGTGCAGAATATACAGCGGATAGCCATCCGGGTCATCTGCCCAATAAGCCAGTCCATAAATGCGCAGGCTGCGTCGGTTGAGGACTCGGTTGAGCGCTTGTCCTTGGCGATCGTAACCTACGATATTGTTGGTCATCGCCGCGATCCAGAGAATGTTGTTCACAGGATCGAAGGCAATGGCTTGATTGGTGGCGTAAGGTCCATTGAACTGAATCTGCACATCGCCGGCGCGGTCGAAGCCGAAAACGCGCGCTTCACCTGATCCCCACAGGAGTTCGCCGTCCCATTCGAGGTCTTTCATTCCATAATTCGATTGGCCCGGCTGGACGAATTGACGCGCCGGTTCGCCCTCGCGGGTGATGACATACACGACATTCGGATTATCGCCGGCCGCTCCGACCAGATATAGGCTGTCGCCGTCGAACGCCACGCCTTCGATGCGGTCGTCGCCAAGCAAATTGCCGACTGCAAAACTGCGTCTGAGTTCCCACGGCTCGGCATTGGCTTCGCCCAGCAGCCTTCTTTCGACGCGGTAGGTAAGCGGCCCGTTGCCGTTGTTTTGGACGTTGAAAGAAACATTCAGAGTGTCATTAGATTCAATTATATTGAAAATTTCCTCGACATCCGGCTCGCAGGTGGCGTGCGATAAAGCGATGTTCAATTCTTGTTGTTCGTCTTCAAGGTTGACATCAACGAGTTGTGTTAGGAAATCCGGCGCTTCTACGGTCAATCGATATTCGGCTGGCGGCAACTCGGCAAAAGAATATCGTCCTTCATTATCGGTGGTTCTTACGATGGTGTAGGTGTTCATTGCAAGTTGCGCGTCCTGGATGGGCTGGTCGTTAGAGGCATCGGCGACCTGGCCGGACAGAGTGCAAACGGCATCTTCGACGGTTACCACTGCTGATACAACCATCATCGATTCATCACCGCCTTCAGTCAAGGTGAATTCGAGATTATGGTTATAGACACCGGGTTCGCTGCGTCCGGGGTCAATCGTGATTTCCAGTTCTTCATCTTCGTCGGGTCGCAGTTCGCCGTTGTTTGGATTTATAGAAATAAGCCGGACTTCAGCCATTCCATCGTCTATGATGTAGATTTGCTGGATCATCCAGAAGGAAGCCCATAAATTCTCGCCGTCGTGGCCGAGTCCGTCCCAGTGCTGCGGACTTTGTCCGTCGCGGGTGCGGAAGGTCTGGCGGCGGGCGGTAACCTCCCAGCGTTCGGTATCGACGGTCAACTGATATGCCCAGTTGCCGGCTTCGTTGTTGAGTCCCCGTGTGCCGTTCATCCACAACTGTCCTTCAATATGCAGGTCCACCCAGAGCATACTGCGGCAGGGCGCGTTATTGAGAAATCCCGCCCAGTTGCGAATGGCGCCGACTTCATCGCCGAGCATTCCGTTGTCGCGCATCCGGTAGATGTGAATCCCCCCGTCGTTGCCCATCACAAAGAGCAGCCCCAATTCAGTGCTCATCGTAACAGCAAAAGTCGTAAAGTTGAATCCGACATTGTCGAGGCGCTGACCGGCGCGATTGTAGTGTGTCAGATAGGCTTGTGGATCGACCACCATATACAGATGGTCGTTCAACAGCGCGGTGCTCATACAACGGTCGAGAACGGCGAATTCTCGCGCCGGACGGAATTCGTTATCGGGATTGAGCGCCCAGCAGCGGCCGGTGTGGAAGTCGTTGTTCCACATCCAGCGGTTCTCTTCATCCCAAGCGAGCCCGACATTATAGTGCTGGACGGCGCCGCCCGGCGGGACAAACTCACCCAGAACTTGACCGGGAGGGTCGCGGCGAGGGCCGGCATTTTGGTTGACCCGGTCTCTTAACCAGCGCGCCCGGACGGCATACTGCACGAGGCTGTCGCTGACATTATGCAGGGCTAAATTTATTTGCCTAGGCTCATCGACGACGCGAATCCCGAAGCCGAAGGGATCGATGTTCAATTCGGCTCGTATAAATTGAAAGCCGAAAATTAGAAAAGCGAGCCAAGAGATATTGAAAAGTCGGATTTTCATTTCAACTCCGATATTAAAATAGTTATATTTGAAAATATGGACGAAGCGGAGATAAAAGATTTTGTGAACTACTATATTAATAATAGCATTTTTTTTCATTAATGCAAATTTTTGACTTTGGCACATACCGGTATAATACATCATTCAATCATTAATTACATCAACGTAATATGAATAAAACCTTTTTCTGCATACTGTTTTTAATAATAACATCTTATATTGCATCTGTCTTCGCGCAAGACTTGCCCGACGCGACGGAAATCATCCGCCGCGCCGACGCTCACATCCGCGGCAATACTTCTATCGCCGAGATGACGATGCAGGTCGTTAAACTGGATTGGTCGCGCGAAATTAGTATGAAGGCTTGGAGCAAAGGCGACAAGTTTGGCTTGATACTCATCACCGCGCCGGCGCGCGACAAAGGCACAACCTTCCTTCTGCGCGATAAAGAGGTCTGGAACTGGGTGCCGACCATCGAACGCGTCATTAAGATGCCGCCGTCTATGATGCTGCAATCCTGGATGGGCTCGGACTTCACTAACGATGACTTAGTCAAGGAGTCGTCCACCGTCAAGGACTATACCCACAAACTAACCGGCGATTCGACCGTCGGCGGGCGGGAGTGTTATGTCATCGAGCTCATCCCCAAGCCCGACGCGGCGGTAGTCTGGGGCAAAGTGAGAACATGGATTACAAAAAAGGACTATCTGCAACTGCGCGGCGAGTTCTTTGACGAGGATGGCGCGCTGGTGAATATTATGGTGTTGTCGGACATCAAGATGATGGGCGGCAGACTGCTGCCTACGCGCTTCGAAATGATTCCGGTTGATAAACCCAAGCAAAAGACAGTGTTGATATATAATTCGCTCATATTCGACCAGCCAATTGAAGACGGATTCTTTTCTGAACAGAATATGAAACGTGTTCGTTAATGAATGACAATGACAATGATAATGAAAACAAAGAAGTAGGATATTATTCCTATTTTTAACATTGTCATTAACATTGACTTTGATAAATCTAAATTCTAAATTCCCGAGTGTTTTTTTATTTATATTTAGCCTGGCGCAATATCTGGCGCAACAAGCGGCGGAGCATCATCAATATTGCATCAGTGTTGTTCGCAGTAGTGGTCGCTTTAGGCACGCGCTCGATGCAACTCGGCACTTACGACCGGATGATAGAGAATCTGGTTTCTTACTATACCGGCTATGCGCAGGTCCAGCATAAAGGCTATAACGACACCCATTCGTTGGATGAGTCATTCGTTGCTAACGAAGCCTTTGTAAGCCATCTTCAAGGCGCAGACCGGGCGACTTCCATCGCTCCGCGGCTGGAGGCGTTCGGTTTGGTGTGCGGGGATAGCGCAACAATGGGCGCGATGTTAGTCGGCATTGACCCGGCGCGAGAAGCCGAGTTCAGCCACCTCGCCCGCCGCGTCAAGCAAGGCGCTTATTTAGAAGCAGCCAGCCGCGGCGTTCTCATTGCCGCCGGACTTGCCGAACAACTAAAATTAGGTCTCAACGACACGATTGTCGTCTTAAGTCAAGGCTACCACGGCACGACGGCCGCGGGAAAATACGCGGTCGAAGGAATAGTGGACTTTCCCTCCCCCGAACTGAACAACCGGCTGATTTATCTAACCCTGCCGACCGCTCAGAACCTCTTCGCCTGCGAGAACCGCTTGACTTCGCTTGCTGTGATGGTCAAGAAATCCAAGCATCAGTTAGAAATGATAGAGTCGGTAAAAAGCCTTATTAGAGATGACTTGAAAGTCTTATCCTGGCAGGATTTGCTGCCGGAACTGCTTCAATATATTCAAATGGACAACGCCAGCGGCGTGATATGGCTCATTATTATATATATGGTCATCGGTTTCGGCATACTTGGGACTATTCTGATGATGACCTTGGAGCGCAACCGCGAGTTCGGGATGCTCATCGCGATTGGAATGAAGCGCGGCAGTATCCGGGTGATTGTGCTGCTTGAGAGCGTCATTCTGTCTTTCATCGGCGCTGTGGCTGGGGCGATTGTCGGAGCGCCGATTCTCTTATATTTCTTTTACAATCCCATCCGCTTCACTGGCGATATGGCGCAGTATATGATACAATACGGCTTTGAACCGATTATGCCTTTTTCGCTCGAGCCGATGATTTTCGTCTGGCAGACAGTATCCGTCCTGATAATAGCTTTAGTTGTGGCAGCGTATCCGTTGTTCAAGATTAGTAAGATAGATCCGGTTTCGGCGTTGAGGACGGGGTAGATATGCTTCTATTAATCGCCTGGCGCAACATCTGGCGAAATTTTAAGCGCAGCGGCATCATTATCGTCTCTATAGCCTTCGGTATTTGGGCAGGGGTGTTCACCATCGCGCTGTCATTAGGGATGGTGAACCAAATGGTTGAGGATGCACTGCGGACTTACATTTCGCACATCCAAATCCATAAGCCCGGTTTCCGGCAGCGCCGCGAGGTCAAATTAGTCATTCCCGCCGGTCGGGAGATTGCCGCTCAACTTGGGCAGGCTCCGTCGGTTCAGGGAGCAGCGCCGCGTTCGGTCGTCGCTGGAATGGCCGGCTCGCCGACTTCGACCAATGGCGTGCAAATTATCGGCATCGACCCGCAAGCCGAAGCCAAGGTTACCGACATCTCCGAGCGTCTCATCGACGGCGAATACTTTGAATCGTCTAAACGAAACCAAGCCGTAATCGGTAAGAAATTAGCCGAGCGGCTCAACCTGCGTGTCGGAAGCAAAATCGTTTTGACCGCGCCTATGCCGAGCGGCGAAATCGGCGCCGGGGCTTTCAAGGTGGTGGGAATTTATAAAACCTCTACATCGATGTATGACGAAACTACCGTCTTCGTCAACATTCAAGAAGCCGACCGCATCTTCGTATTGTCCGGCGGTATTCACGAGATAGCCGTGGTGATGCACAACATCGACCAAGCCGACAGCCTGACAACCGCGCTGCGCAGCCAATTCCCCGACCTAGAAATATTCGGCTGGAAGGACATTTCCCCGGAACTGGCAATGATGACCGAGATGATGGACCAAAGCCTGCTTATCATTATGATAATTATACTGTTAGCGTTGGTTTTCGGCATCACCAACACAATGTTGATGGGGGTTTTGGAACGCACACGGGAGTTAGGCATCTTGATGGCGCTGGGGCTGAAAAATGGGAAGGTATTTGTGATGATATTGTGGGAGACAATTCTGCTGTCCTTAGTCGGCGGCGCTGTCGGAATATTGGCTGGTATAGTAACCAATGCCCTCTGCCGCCGCACTGGCATTGACTTTTCGCTGTTTGCGGAGGGACTCGAAGCGTTCGGTATGGCAGCCATAGTCTATCCCGCGATGCACACCAGACATTATATTATAGTCTCGGTATTAGTAATTCTAACTGCAGTAATAGCAGCAATTTACCCCGGTATCAAGGCGATGCGTCTTAAGCCGGTGGAAGCGATTAGAACTTATTGATGCTGATGGTGATGCTGATGCTGATATTAAAATCCATCAAATCATCATCATCATCATCATCATCATCATTAACATTTGAGAGTGAAGATGTCGGTAATCCGACTTCAAAATATCAGCAAAATCTATCAGGACCACGGCTTGCCGGTCAGGGCTTTGGACGATGTCAGTTTGGAAATCGAAGCCGGCGAGTTCACGACGATTGTCGGCCCATCCGGTTCGGGCAAATCGACGCTGCTCAATATAATCAGCGGTTTGGACTCTCCGACATCGGGGCAAGTTTTCGTCGAAGAGCGTCAATTAGACAAACTGAAATCGTGTGAACTCGTCAATTTACGGTTACATCGTATCGGCTTTGTCTTCCAAGCCTACAATCTCATCCCGGTCTTGACCGCGCAGGAGAATGTCGAGTTCATTATGCTATTGCAGGGCCAGCCGAAAATCGAGCGTGAGAAGCGCGCGCGAGAATTACTGGATGCCGTCGGACTCGGCGACCAAATGCGCCGCCGTCCGACGGAACTCTCCGGCGGGCAGCAGCAACGGGTGGCAGTGGCGCGGGCGTTAGCCTCGATGCCGGCGTTTGTGCTTGCCGATGAGCCTACTGCCAACCTCGATTCCGCGGCTGCGGAGAATTTGTTGACGATTATGGAGCGGTTGAACCATGAGAAGGGGATGACTTTTATATTCTCGACCCACGACCAGCGGGTCGTAAAAAGGGCGCATAGGATAATTACTTTGGAAGATGGTCGGATTGCTTCTGATGTCAAAGCCGATCCACACTGACCAATTCACCGCTGTCAACCCTCTGCGGTTGACAGCGGAAGCGTCATTACTACGAAAGCAGGAATCCAGAGGAGCAACTAATCGGCGGACGAGGGAATCCGCCTTGCTAATTTGGATATTTTTGACGATAATGTTATTCTTATCTAGTGGATTAGAAAATATTCTTGCCTTTGAAACTGCTTTCAAAGGCTATGCCCGCAATTCGCTTATCTATTGGAAACCACAGCCTTCCAACGACCAGCGGTTAGATAATATCCTTAATCTTCGTCTGAACTTACGCGGCTATATTAACAACCAAATAACAGTCGGCTTTGAACTTAAAAACCGACTCTTCACCGGTGATTATGCCGGCGAATTACAGCAGACGGCGACGATAAACTTGGGACGGTCGTTTTTTAAATGGCGCAGGAACATTATCGAAGAGAATGAATGGTTGGCATACAGCGAAATCGACCGCGCCTGGCTCGACTACCAGCGCGGCAATGCGCAACTGACACTTGGCAGGCAGCGCATCGCTTGGGGGACGAATCTGGTCTGGAATCCAATCGATATATTCAATCCCTCGAGTCCTTTGGATTTCGACAACGAAGAGAAGCCCGGCGGCGATGCTGTGCGGGCGCAATATTTCCTCGGCGATTTATCGCGGGTAGAGTTGGCTATGGAATTGCAGCATAACGAGCATTTGAACTGGGCGGCGCTCTTTAGAAGCAACCTTTACAAATACGATGTCTATTTGATGCTTGGCGAGCGGTCGTCGAGTCCGATAGTTGGGCTGGCTTGGGCTGGGCAAATCAGCGGCGCCGGGCTGCGCGGCGAGTGCGCTGCAATACTGCCCGACGCGAGCAACGACTTAAATCGTGCTGAAGCAGTGGCAGCCTTATCGGGCGACTTCACCTTGAAAAATGGGCTGTATGTGCATTCCGAAGCGCTGCTTAACACGCAAGGCGCGACTGGCGACTCGTGCGCAATTCTGGCTTGGCGGGCCTACAGCGAGGACTGGCTGACTCCGGCACACTGGTCGCTGTTCGGCGAGATCGGCAAAGACCTGCATCCATTAGTGCGCTTATCTATAGCCGGGATTCTTAATCCAATCGATAATTCATACTATTTAGGTCCGAGCCTCTACTGGTCGGCATTGACAAATCTTGATTTATCGGCAGTTTATTTGTATTATAAAGGTTTGACTTTCAGCGAGTTCGGTGGGAACAGTGATATGGGGATGCTGAAGGCGAGGTGGGCGTTTTAGGGCGGATTAAGGGTAACCCAGCTTCTTGAAGCCGGGGGTAGAATTCATTTAAACTCAAACAACAATCAAATATTGAAACCGAAATACTTCGGAGAAACAGAACTTAATTCAATACCCATTTATATAATTTAATAGAAATTAAAGCAATTGATGAGATAGTTATAAAATGAATCGTCAATACGATAATCCTGCGTCTAATGTTCTTATATCCAAAAATAAAGTCAAGACCAAAGTATAATATAGTATAATAAATAATGCCTAAAAGCATTAAAGAGAAGTACGAAGACGGCATAAAAGATCCAATCGTGACACCAACTAACATTCCTACGAATGACAGAATACAGAGACCAATAAACGGGACTTGATGGTCTTTAAAGACAACTGCTATAACAAACCATAGAACCGCAGTTGTGATGCCAATCATTAAAATGTCCAGCTTTATTATTCCTTTATGAGCAAATTATAAACATGCATAATTATATCTGGATCATGATCAATTAATCTAACACATAACTCGAGTGTATGTTTAATAATAGTAGGCAAACCATCGCAATGCTTCGATTTTAATAAACTTGTATTGACTTTTCCGCTTTTATCGATCATATTTATCCAACAAACGGAGCATAGGAACTTGCACCAGCAATTACAACAAACTTCATTATTATACTCTGTAATAGCATTATATAGACTATAAATCTGCGCATAGTCTATGCCATTCTGGAGACTACCACATAGATATGTAGAGTAAATTGATTCACAAAATGAAATTTTACCCTCACAGTCTATCAATATATTATCAATTAATGGTTTACATGATTGGTTCACTAAAATATTGTTTTTATTAGAATATATATATTTACGTGCGAGAAAGCTTATGCAATGGTCCATGAAATTTCTTCCGTAAAAGCGAACCAATTGAGTATCTCGAGAATATACAGCGTTAATAAAGTTGATTAAATTACTATTAATAAACCTTCTGCATGTTCGTACTTCTTGAATTAATCTTGTACATTTATTATTTACTACAGGTGAAAAAGTAACATTATATAATTTATGAGCAATAAAATACTCTGTGCAATTTTGTAAGTCCTTTGCTGTATGATAAACACAATTTAATCTTAGGCTAGAATCAAAGTAATCGGGAAAAGAACCTGCTATTCTGAAAATACTACCAATTACGTCTTTATGGGAACCCTTGCCATTTATATATTTTCTAGACTTGTCGTGAATCTTTGATGGACCATCTATACTGATTGTAATAGCAAATTTATTTTTAACAAGCCAATCTATGATCTGATTATTTAATAAAGTCCCATTTGTCGTAAGAGAGAATTCCAAAGATAAGTCTGGATAATTTATACGCAAATGTTCTACAATCTTTCTGATCAGGTCAATCTGAAGTAATGGTTCACCACCAGCAAACAAAATATGCCATTTAGATGCTGATGGAGATTGTTCAGATATCTGGCGAAATGCTTTGCGAACATCACACAATTGAAGTGTTATTGCCGATTCCGAAGAACGTGATGAAAGTATGGAAAATATATCGCAGTAGGAACAACGTAAATTGCAGTGTTCGGATAGATGGAGAATAATATTCCTTGAATGTGCTCGAAAAAGAGTGGCCCTGAATTGTGATATAAATTGATAGGCAGGTAAAATTCTCGCATGGGTTAAAGGCTTTGGACTTGCGATAAGACCAATATTCTTAAGATTATCAATAAGGCTTGCATCGATTAAGGTTTTTTGATTATAGATATTGACAGAGCCGGTTTGTGATTTCATAATGAAGTCAGCTAATCTTGAATCGCACTCAAAAAATGACAGGGTTGTCAGATCAAGAACGAATAAACGACCCATGAGTTTGAAGACTTTAATTTGAATGTCCTGCATAGAAATTTGCTCTGATATGATTTGTTATGGGGCGAAAATTTTTCGCCCCATACTAAATAATGCTCTTATATCGCCAGCAGTTCTATTCTAACCTGTCGGCGATCCAGCCAATGATTCTTTCAGCCAATGACTGAACTGGAATACAGTCATAGTTATCAGGCTCTTCCGCCTTCAGCACTTTACGTGTGGAACGAGTGTTGGCTGTAGTGTTAGGAACGCAGTGTAATGAGCGAAATAAGCGAGCTCCACCTCCAGGGGGTAGTCTCACATTGTAAAGTTCTGCAGACTCTTGAATTCTAGACAATCGCTGGTCTATCGCTTTTGAGACTATCACATCCATGATAACTACCTCAGTATTGGGATGTAAATAGTAACCCGATTGGAAATCCCACGATCATCGAGCCCTCTTCTTGTGGGAATGCTGTGAATCTTAACTCGAATTTTGAATTGAGTTGAGCAGCAAGTAGCATATCACCAGGATATAAAATATCGTTGGCGACCGGAGTCGTGCCGGATTGGCTCCACATGTCTGATTTCTTCTTCGACATGGCGATATTCTTGGCTAGAAATCGCTTGCAGGTACCTGATACAGATACCACTTTCACTTCCTTAAATCCGTCTGGGATGGTGATTCCCTGACCATCCCCACCGGTATCCGACGGACGAAATTCGATGCTGACATATTCGTCAGCGAAGGCGATGAGGCAATCTGGATCAGATCCAACTGTCAGATTACCTGTGGTTAGTGCATCGCTATTCGAGTGATAGTAGGCTGCATTGGAAGTCATCGTCCTTAGCCAGTATGTTGAATTCAGCTTCTTGCTCTGAACTGATGTTGGAAGCGATTTGACTTCGATTTCTTGGTTAGTGGGCATGCATTCTCCCTAATATTTGTAAGTTTAATAACATAAATGTGCACTAAAGCACATCGACGTTTGCTATAAAGCGCAATATTAATGCCATTGGGTGTATAAAAGTATGTGCGTAATAATAACATTAAGGAATTAATAACAATGTTACTGCAATACATTTTTTTCTCATCGAGTGCAATTATTGCTTTATTGCAAATTGTTTACATTAAATATGAATATCGTGTTTGTCTGAATCTCAGATAGTATTTTAAACTAGATTATTATAATTGTATCTATTAACAAGAATACGGTACCCTTAATTTGATCTACTAATAAATGCGCATCTATATTTCACAAGCCGGCGCACATACCGGCGAAACGGTCGAACTGGTGGGCTGGATGTATAACAGCCGCTCGTCGGGTAAACTACGCTTTCTGTTAGTCCGCGACGGCACGGGCCTTATGCAGTGCATTGTATCCAAGTTAGAAAGGAAAAGGACTAAATTTGTTAACGATGTCTAAAATATTCCGCACCACCGGGCGGATAAACAAATCCAAAGGCCTCATATTAGCCGAGCCGATGCCTCTGGAAGAAGGAATGTCGGTGGATGTAATGATTATCCCGACCGCTCCCGATGATGGGGATATTTCTGAAGCGGAGTGGTTAAGCGCGGCAGCGCGCAATCCTGTCTTCGCAGACTGGAACGACCCGGAGGAAGATATTTATTCGCCTGACGAGGGAGTTCCGTTCGATGAACATCGGTATAGTCATTATTGAAAATTTCTATTAAGCTGTTCTATCTCGACTCTAACCGAATTAAAAGCAATAATTTACTGTAATTACACCGGCTTCAAAGAAGCCGGGCTACACATATATGCGCATCTACATATCCTCCGCCGGCGCACACACCGGCGAAACGGTCGAACTGGCGGGCTGGCTGTTCAACAGCCGCTCGTCAGGCAAATTACGCTTTCTGTTAGTCCGCGACGGCACCGGCATAATGCAGTGCGTTGTCTCCAAGTCGGATGTGTCCGAGCAGGACTTCGAACTGGCGGGAAGCATCACTCAGGAGTCGTCGCTCTATATCCGCGGCACAATTCGCGCCGACCAACGCGCGCCGGGCGGCTATGAAATGACCGTCACCGGGCTGACGCTGATTCAGTTGGCGGTGGACTACCCTATCACACCCAAGGAGCATGGACCGGGCTTCCTGCTCGACCGGCGGCATCTGTGGATCCGCTCGCGCAAGCAATACGCTATCCTGCGCGTCCGCCACGAAATCGTCCGCGCTATCCGCGATTATCTGGACGACAATGGCTTCATTCTGTTCGACGCGCCGATGTTCACACCCAACGCCGTCGAAGGCACGACTACCCTGTTCGATGTGGACTACTTCGGCGCCAAAGCCTACCTGACCCAGTCCGGGCAACTCTATCAGGAAGCCGGCGAAATGGCGTTTGGCAAGACCTATTGCTTCGGGCCGGTCTTCCGCGCCGAGAAGTCCAAGACCCGCAAGCATCTGACCGAGTTCTGGATGGTCGAGCCGGATGTGGCGTTTATGGATCTCGAAGGCGTGATGGAACTTATCGAAGACTTTATCGTTAATATAGTCAATCGGGCGCTGGAACACCGGCAGGAAGAGTTGAAAATACTTGAGCGCGACATCTCGGCGCTTGAGCGGATCCAAAAACCGTTCCCTCGCTTATCTTACGACGAAGCCGCGCAGGTTTTGTCCGGCAAGACAAATTTTAAGTATGGCGACGATTTCGGCGCGCCGGATGAGGAGGCTTTGGTCGAAGGCTGCGACCGTCCGATTTTAGTGCATCGCTGGCCTGCAGAAATCAAAGCCTTCTATATGAAGCGCGACGAGCAGAATTACGCGCTCGCAAAAGGGGTGGACTGCATCGCGCCGGAAGGCTACGGCGAGATTGTCGGCGGCGGGCAACGTGAAGACAGCCTTGAGGAATTGGAGAAACGCATTGTCGAGCATAACTTGCCGAAGCGCTTCTTCGAGTGGTATCTTGACCTGCGCCGCTACGGCGCCGTGCCGCATTCCGGCTTCGGACTGGGACTCGAGCGCGTGGTGGC
>Ga0194125_10007137_pt1 | contig 16208 bp, 7 predicted proteins | sample TA2KigC250mmetaG_FD_148626 | JGI IMG/M metagenome (GOLD analysis project Ga0194125, IMG submission 148626) | Freshwater microbial communities from Lake Tanganyika, Tanzania - TA2015034 Kigoma Deep Cast 250m | ecosystem: Environmental > Aquatic > Freshwater > Lake | place: Tanzania: Lake... | reverse complement strand
CCATTGTCGGTCTCGTTCACGTTGACGCCGTCCATGACGCCGCCGGTTTCCGTGCTCCCCCCTCCATAGAAGCTGGCGCCGACGGCGCCCGTGGCGAACTGACGGATTCCGGCCATGTTGCGGGAGAGGGGAAGGGCCGTCATGATTTCGCCTGTAACGGTTGAGGACAACGTTGATTTTACGACGTCGACCGTCGGGGAAGGCGCCGTGATCGTGACCTCTTGCTGGAGCGTCGACGCCTTCATACTCATCTCGATCGATAGGGTCCTGCCGACGTTGACGATGATTCCCGTCTGGATCGTCGTTTCAAAGCCTCCAAGCTCGGCTCTGATTTCATAGTCCTTTCCAGGCGTCAGGTTGGGAGCCCGGAAGTACCCTTCGGCGTTTGTTACGGTTGTGAACTTTCTGATGAGCGCGGACCCGGAGATCGTTATGGAGACGCCCGGGAGGCCCTGCCCGGTATCTTCGATGATCCGGCCCCTGATCGAGCCGGACTGCAATTCCTGGGCACTCGCGATCGAACCCAGGATCAGGCCGGCTGCGACGATGAGAAGAACTTTTGTTTTGGTCATGCCCATTTCCTCCTTGGAACCTAATTACTTTCTTTTGAAAGCTAAGAAATAAATAGAAAAAAAAAGTGGAAATGTCAATGTTTTTTTTCAGTAGTGTCTAATCGAGGAAGATAGAAAATCTTTCAACATGCACAGAATATTGAAGATGCGGGCGATTGCGGTAATTACTCAATAACTTGTGGGAGATTCGTTATTTGGCCCGAAGCAGTTTCTTATGGAAGTCGGAGACTTCCTTGATCTTTTCCTTGAGTTTCTTATAGTTCGCGCTCCAAAGTTGGGCGTCTTCGAGATGGGCGACGGGAATATACAACGCTTTCGACTTCTTGTTCTCTTTCCAAGTCAAACAGGACTTCACCCGGCGTCTCGTTTGCGACGACGCCGGCCAGTTCAGCTGAAAGCCTATAAACTCGGCCCCACCAAACGAGCGAAGAAAACACTCTTTCGGGAGTTCGACAAGGTCTTCAAACCGGTCCCTTTTTTCAAATGGAGGGCGCCTCCTTAGACGAGAAAATCTCGGGGATGTTTTTCCAGCGAGGGGAAATTTTGACTTTTCAAAGCGCCTCTTTCAACCCGCCAGCCGCTGACGATACGCTACCAGGGCGGAGAGGCATCGTCATTGCGGGGACAAGTTGAATTTCACCGGCCGCGCCGCCTCGATTTTGATCCAGACGATGAGATCCGTCCCTTCGAGAGACCGGATGGATCCGGTTCTGAAATCTTGGCCTCGCTTTGCCGCCCTGCCGTCGACCTTTAGAACCGCGGCCGCGTCGCCCCAACCTTTCACGATGAGGGCGACGTTCGCCGCAGGGGATTCCGCGCTCGCCCGGAGCTCACCTTCGATGGGGGCCGGTTTTCCCGGCTCCCGAACGCGGAGAACATAAGCCCTCTGGGAAAGATCGTAGCCTTCCGAGAGGACGCCGGCTCCTCGGACGGCCAGCTCCGGTGCGGCAGCCCAGGACCGGGCGATCGTCGGCAGTTCCTTTCCCGATGCGTCCTCGGCCACGCCGCAGATCCAGGCGGCCCAGGTGGTCGAATCGGGGCCGGGGTGACGCGGCGGAGAGGTGTTCGAGATCGAAAAGCTTGCGACCTTGTCCGATGAGACGGCGAACCGGCCGTCGGAGGGATAGAGAGAGACCGGAAAGTGATTGTAGGCGGAAAAGGCGGAGACTTCGTTCCGGACCCGGCCGACGTATACGCGCATCCGGCATCCGGGCTCGAAGATGATGAATGGTTTGGCCTTCGATTTCAAGTTGACGACCTGGATGTTCGGATTGACGGGCTTGAGATTGCTCTGCATGTTCGGATCGTTCATCTCCCCCGGCCAGGAATAAGCCTGGCGTTCGCCTTTCAGGTTGAGGATCGTGATCGCTTCGGAATGAAGGATATCATCCGTGTCTTGGCCCGGCTGCGTCAGGGGAATGGTTTCCTGGATCTGGGACGGAGTGCCGTCGGGGAGAAGCCTTGACGGCCAGGTGATTTTGCGTACGGCCTTCAGGTCGGGATAGAAATAATAGTATTCGTCCACCCACAGTCCCCAGCCCGAAGTCTCGTCGAAACCCGAGAAATGGTCCCGGGAACTCACGGGGGCGTAGCGCCAATGGACCACGGCCCGGGCTTCGTTCGATTCCAGGATCCGGACATGGGAATAGAGGCACCGCGGATCTTCCATGTGTTCGTAGCAGCCCTCCGTGTCGTTCCATGTCTCCATGCTCTGGTCGACGATCCACTGCCCGTTTTCCATGACCCAGGCGGGGCCGTATCGCGTCCCCCGCCAGAACACAACCCGGATCGGCGAATCGTCGAATTCGACGACGATATCAGCAGCCGGACCGACCGGCCAGAGAGCATCCCAGCTTTCGTCGTATTTCAGCTTCGTATAATAAGCGCCGAAACGGCCGGGGCCGGGAGGACCGGAGGGGAGGCGGCGGGCCGAGAGTTCCGGAGGCGGAACCGGCGTCCGGGTTTCATAAGCCCTTTTCAGTTCTCCTGCGGCCAGGGCGCGATTGAAGATCCGGATCTCGTCCATGATCCCATCGAAGGCGTACCAGCCTTCGATCGTGCCCGCGCCCCCTCCGACGATATGAGACGGTTTCCGTTTCTCGGGATTCATCCCGATCAGGAGGTCGACCCTGCCGGCATAGACGGCCTTGCCTTGAAAAGACAGGGCGCCGGCCTCCTGCCCGTCCAGAAACAACCGGATTCCCGTCGCCGCGTCATAAACGGCGGCGACATGGGCCCATTTCCCGACGGGGATCCGGACCTGCGACAGGCACTCCCGCCACTCCCCCCGGACCGATACCTTGAGGCCGAACTCGCCTCGGGATCCGATGCCGAAGGAATAGCCCGCGAGCCCGTTCGCTTCCTGGCTCAGGATGGGACACCAGTTCCAGGGCAGGGCGGCCATGGCGATCCAGGCATCCATCGAGAAGGCGTCGCCGAGCCGAGGGGCGGCATTCCCTTTCCGGATCACCCGGGTCGTATAACCGTCGAACTTCAGGCCGGTCCCAAAAACACCCGGGGGAAATTTGAAAAGGCCTTCGACCGCATCCTTGATATGGGCGGCCTTGTCGAGAACCGTCGGGCCGGATTCTTCGTCGAATGTCCAGTGGGACACCGGTCCCGAATCTTGAGCGGCGAGAGCCGGGGCGGCCCGAATCATCACGCCTGCCAAGAACAACACTGGAATCGAAATGGAAGATGGCCTTTTTTTCATGTTCCTATCTAGTCTTTTTCAGCCGGCCGTCCAGAACGTACGATTTTCCGGCCTCGGTTTTGAATTCTGCGGTCAGCTTGCCGCACCGGACCTTGCAGACGTTCCCGTTTAGGGAACGAATGGTCGCTTTCGTGAGGACCCCGTTTGCCCAACTCGCGTCCACCTCGAAGCCGCCGCGCGCCCGGAGCCCCCGGAACGCGCCCCGGGCCAGGGCCGACGGCAGGGCGGGCAGCAGGTCGATCGAGCCTTCATGAGATTGAATCAACATCTCGGCGATCCCGGCCGCGCCTCCCAAATTGCCGTCGATCTGGAACGGCGGATGGGCGTCGAGCAGGTTGGGATAGGTTCCGCCCTTTCCCGTGAGGGCCGTCGTCAGGGCGAGCTGGCGCTTCAGCATTTCATAGGTATGATCGCCGTCGAGGAGCCGAGCCCAGAAATTGATCTTCCAGGCCATCGACCAGCCCGTGCCGGCGTCGCCGCGCAGGCGCAGCGTCTGCCTGGCCGCCTCCGCCAGCTTGGGCGTTCTGCGCGGAGAGATCGAATTTCCCGGATAAAGCCCCCAGAGATGGGAGACATGGCGATGATGGTCGTCCGGGCTGTCGACGTCTTCGAGCCACTCCTGAAGCTGGCCCAGGCGGCCGATCTGCATCGGCGCGAGCTTGGCCCGGGTCTGCCGGACCTGCTTGCGGAAGTCGGGATCGACGCCCAGGATTTCGGACGCTTTCGCCGAGAGGTCGAACAGCTCCCCGACGATCTGGAGGTCCATCGTCGGCCCGGCCGCGATCCCGATCGGCCGGTTCCGCGTCCCGTCGGGGTTGCGGGTCCACATCGGATCCCCCCCGGGTCCGTTTTCCGGCGAACCGGAGGGGCAGGTGACGAGCCGGCCGTATTTCGGATGCACGACCAGCGTATCGAGAAAGAACTCGGCGGCCGATTTCATGACCGGGTAATACGCCTCCAGGAATTTCCGGTCGCCGGAAAAGAGATAGTGATCCCAGAGCTGGGCGCAAAGCCAGCCCGCCCCGGCATGCCAGGCACCCCAATAGGCGCCGTGGATGGGCGCCGTCGCCCTCCAGATGTCGGTGTTATGTCCGAGCATCCACCCCCGGGCGCCCCAGTTCACCCGGGCGGTCTTCTGGCCGGCTTCGGCGAGATCACGGATCATGGCCTGGAACGGCTCGGCGCATTCCTCGAGGTTGGCGATATCGGCCGGCCAGTAATTCATCTCGAAATTGATGTTGGTCGTGAACTTGCTTCCCCAGGCCGGATTCATGTCCGCGTTCCAGAGGCCCTGGAGGTTGGCCGGCTGCCCGCCGGGCCGGGAACAACTGATGAGGAGATAACGGCCGAAATGGAAGTAGAGGGCGGCGAGGTCCGGATCGTTCCCGGCGGCGAACGCCTCGAAGCGCTCATCGGTCGGAAGGGCCGATGACGGCGTCGAGCCGAAATCGAGTTCGACCCTCCGGAAGAGGCGGCGGTGCTCGGCGAGGTGGTCGGCGGCGATCTTGTCATAGGGCTTGCCCGCGGCCTTGGCTAGGTCGGCCTTCGCCTTGGCTTCCGGATCGCCGCCCGCGTCGCGGTAGTTCTTGAAACTCGTCGCGGCCGAGACGAAGAGCGTCACGGCGTCGGCCGCCGTCACCTTGAGAGTGTCGTGTTCGCTGGTATTGACGATCTCGGTTTTGCCGCCTTCGGCCGCGGCCAGAAGGCGGGCCTCATAGCGGAGCCTCTCGGTCGAACCGCGGAAGCTTGCCGTCTGCCCCCGCAGGAGGATCGTCGCCGGGGCCTCGCTTCGGACGGTCCAATTCTCATCGCTCCGCCGGCGGGCGTTCGTCCGGCCGTCGAGCGTCGCCGAGAACGAAATCATTCCGGGCTTATCGGCCGTCAGGCGGACGATGATCGTCTGATCGACCGAGGTCGCGAACGTTTCGCGGACGTACCGCACGCCTTCGACGCGGTAGGTGGTCCGGGCGATCGCCGTGTCGAGGTCGAGCTCCCGGCGGTAATCAGTCACAATGCCGTGGCCGGGGAAGGTGAGGCGCAGATCGCCCAAGGGTTGATACTGGGCTTGATCCCAGACCTTGGCCATCATGGCCTTCTCGAACAGCGCCTCGGCTTCCTTGCCTTTTCCCTCAAAAACGAGCCGGCGGATTTCAGGCAGGGCCTTGACGCCGTCGCCGGTTCCGTGAGGATCGTAGGGGCCGCCGGTCCAGACGGTGTTCTCGTTGAGGCGGAGCAGTTCCTCGAGCGTTCCGCCGAAGACCATCGCCCCGAGGCGGCCGTTTCCGACCGGCAGGGCTTCGATCCAGGCCGAGGCGGGCTGCCGGTACCGGAGGATCTTCGAGGCGCCGCCGCCCGAAATTTCGGACGTCGAGACCGGGCCGAACGAATGACGATCGTTCGCTCCCCCCGCGATGACGATGAGCATCGCCGCGGCCATGATGGGCTTGAACCGGATATCGTTCATTTTCGACCTCCTCGCTTCGGGCGCCGGCCTTTGGCGATTAGACTCTCCCCTCCCCGGCCCACCGGCGGAACGGATGCCGGAGAATTGATCGAGCGCTCGTGACCAGGCGATTATGGTCCGGCTCCCTTCAGCGGGGGCCGGGCGGCAGGTGCTCTAGCAGATAACGCGCCATCAACATGCGCAGATGGAGCGGTGTGCCCTTCCCCTCGCTCAATCCGTGGTCGCGGTGCGGGTAGGCCATATAACGGAACTGCTTCCCCAGCTCGATCAGCCGATCCACCAACCCTTCCGTGATCTGGAGGTGGGTGTTCGTCTCCCCGGTCCCGTGGACGAGGAGGAGGTCTCCTTTCAGTCCTTCGGCGAAATGGATCGGCGCGGATTGGCCGTATCCCTCCGGATTGTCCTCGCGCGTCCGCATGTAGATCTCCTGGAACCAGGCGTTGTAGAGATGCGGTTGGGGCTTGGGCGCCACGGCGATCCCGAGATGATAGACATCGGGCTTTCGGAACATGGCATTCAAGGTGTTCGAACCGCCGCCGCTCCAGCCCCAGATCCCGACGCGCGACGGGTCGACATACGGCCGCGTCCGGCCGAGCTCCCTGACGCCCGCCGCTTGTTCCTCGGTCGAAAGCGGGCCGAGGCTGGGGAAGACGGCCCGCCGCCAAGCCGCCCCTTTGGGGGCCGGCGTGCCGCGATTGTCCATCGAGACGACGAGATAGCCCAAGTCCGCGATGACGCGATGGAACGGCCCGTGGCCTTGCCCTCCGGCCCAGTCGTCGAGGACCGTCTGGCCGTGCGGCTCGCCGTAGACGAAGACGAAGAGGGGGTATTTCTTCGCCGGGTCGAAGTCGCGCGGCTTGATCATCCAGGCGTCCATGACGACCCCGTTGCCGATGTCGATCTTGAAGAATTCGGTCGGCCGGGCGATCCACGACTCCATCCGGGCCCGGAGCCCGGCATTGTCCTCCAGGACGCGGATGACCTTGTGCTCGGGAATCGTCACCAGTTCGACCCGGGGGGGCGTGTCGAAGGTCGAATGCGTGTGGAACGCCAGGCGGGCGTCGGGGGAAAAGACGTACGTGTGCGAGCCTGGCTGGCCGTCCGGAGTCACGCGCTCGGCTTGGCCGGTCCCGTCGAGCCGGATGCGGTAGAGGTATTTCTGGGTGGCGTTTTCGGGCGAGGCGAGATAATAGAACCAGCCGTCCTTTTCCTCGGTCCGGCCCCGGGCGATGATATCGAAGGCCCCGGGCGTGAGGAGGGACAGCGGTCCCCCGCCGCGGAGGCCGATATAGGCGTGCCGCCAGCCGTCCTTCTCGCTCAGGAGGACGAAGGCCCGGCCGCCGCGGATCCATTCCAGGCCGGCGTTTGTCGCGTAGCTCGCCTCGACCCAGGCTGGGTCGGTTTCCTGGTAGAAGGGTTTGACTTGCCCGGTGCGGACGTTGGCCAGGAGGAATTCGCGGGCGTCGCGGGAGCGGCTCAGCTTTTCGATGAACAGTTCGTCGGAATTTCCGGCCCAGCTCACATCACCGAGATAAAAACCTTTCTGGGGGGCCGGCAGGATCATCCAGCGGACCGGGCCGCCGTCCGCGGCGACGACTCCCACACGGAGTGAGGGAATGGCGGAACCCACGACGGCGAATCGGACGTACCGGACCTTGGGATAGGTCGGCTCGAGGGGATCGACGATGGGACGCAGCCCCACGGCCGAAGAATCCGTCTGGATGAATGCGATCCTCGTCCCGTCGGGGCTCCAAACAGCCCTTCCGTTGGAGACGGAGTCGACGAGGCCGTCGGCCGTCAGGGCGACGGTCTTGCCGCTTCTGAGGTCCTTCAGGCCAAGATTCTGCCGGAGGAGGAAGAGGATGCGGCCGCCGTCGGGGGAGAAACTATTGCGGAGCGGGGCGGGGTCGACGCCGACCATGACTTGGCCAAGGGTGCCGGACGCCGGCTCGAAGACCCAATAATCGACAATGCGGCGGCCGGGATCCTCGCCCGCGCGACCGTTGGCCTGGATGAGAATGCGGCTTCCGTCGGGCGAGAGCACATAATCCTCGATGGACAGGGGTTTGGCCGCTCCTGCGGGGAGGATATGTGCGGGCGAAAGGAGGACGGACCTCCGGCCGGTCGAGGCCTCATATCGGACCAGCGCATTTCCTTCCGTCTCGACGCCCTCCAGGCGTGTATAGCCCGAGCCGTCCGGAAGCCAGGCCGCCCGGAAGGCATTGGCGTTGAGTTCTCGGCGGTCGTAGACGGACCGCAATCTCTCTTCCGCGGCCGCCAAAAGCTCGGCCGTTGAGCGTTTCGTCTGGGGCGAAGCGAACGGGACGAAGCCGGCGACGAATGCGGACAACAGACAGGACACGGCGTTCTTCATTCTCAAGGGATTCTCCTCGATCTGGATTGAAGCCTTCGTTCCACTCTCATCGTGTCACCGTGGCCGGCCGACCCTCGGTTGGTCAGGGGCGTCGACTCGAAACGAGCCCGAAAGCCTGACCGGTCCAGCCTCGATTTCGAGGCGGTATGTCCCGGCGGCAGCCAGCCGGGAGGCCTGGGGGAGGGATTGGACTTGCGAGCCTGGATCGAGGCCTAGGTCCCAGGTCATTGCGTTGAGCCCGGCCTCTCCTTTTGCCGGAATCGTCCTGACGAGCTTGTCCTTTTCGCCGTAGAGGCGAAGGGTGACGTCCCGGCCTTGTTTCAGGAAATAATGGAAAACGGCCGGTTTTCGAGTTTCGAGCGCCCAATCGCCGTTGTAATCCCGGGATTGGGGAAGAAGAGCCGGGCGAACCGGAAAGAGATGGCCGTCTTTCGCCGCGACCTCAGAGGTGAAGTCCAGGACCGGGGAGAGGTCGAGCTTGAAGATGCTCCGACCGTGGGTGGCGATGACCAGCTCTCGCTCCCGGCCTTGAACGGCGATGTCGTGAACGGCCGTTGTGGGAAGGTCGGCGCAGAGAGACGTCCACGCCGCTCCGTCGTCGAACGAGGCATAGACGCCGCCCTGATCCGTCCCGACGTAGAGAACACCGGCCTTGCGGGGATCCTCGCGGATGACGTTCACCTGCTCGGACGGCAGGTTGGAGACGATCGGCCGCCAGGCTTTTCCGTAGTCCTTGGATTTGAAGAGATAGGTCGCGAAGTCGTCTTCCCGATAGCCCGTCAGGGCGACGTAAACTCCGCCCAATTCGTGGGCCGAAGCCTCCACCCGGCTGATCCATTTGCCCGGAAGTCCGGCGGCGATATCGTCCCAGACGGCTCCGTCGTTCCTCGTCGCCCAGACCCGGCCGTCGTCCGTGCCTACATAGAGCAGCCCGGGCTGGAGTGGCGATTCGCTGATCGTGGTGATCGTCCCGTAAGGGACGTTGCCCTGCCGGTCGGGTCCGGGCTTGGACGAAAGATCCGGACTGATGGCGGTCCAACGGTCTCCGCGGCTCAGGGACTTGAACAGCATGTTGGCCCCGAAGTAGAGGGTCAGGGGGTTGTGCCGGGAGACGATGAAGGGCGACATCCAATTGAAGCGAAGGGGATGATCCCCCTTAGGGCCCTCGGGGCGAATCCTCTTGATCTCTCCGGTCTTGACGTTCTTGCGCTGGAAATTGCCGAATTGTTGTTCGAAATAGATCGTATTCGGATCTGTCGGGTCGACCGCGGTGACGTAGGAATCGCCCCCGCCCCAGAGGTCGATCCAGACGTAGCGCCAGGGATCGTCGATCCCGTCCTCCGGGAGCCGGTCGGCCGGCCCGAAAAGGGCGGCGTTGTCCTGGGTGCCGCCATAGATAAAGTAAGGATCGGCGTCGTCCACCGACAACGCGTAGAATTCTCCGGCCGGGATGTTGTTGAGATGGAGCCAGGTTGAGCCGCGGTCGGTGGATTGATACAGGCCGCCGTCGTTTCCCAGGATCAAGCGGTCCGGGTCAGAGGGATCGATCCAGAGGTCGTGCTGATCGAGATGAAGGGCGCGGGAAGGATGGGAATAGAGATGGATCACCGATCCATGGATGTTGGAGAACGTCTGTCCTCCGTCCCGGGACGTCATCAAGTTCTGGCCGAGGGCATAGAAGACATCGGCGTTTTCGGGCGAAACGAAGATGTCGGCGAAAAATCCCATCCGGAAACGGTCGCTGCGCATGGGGCATTTGCGCCAGGTCTCGCCCTTGTCGTCCGAACGATAAATTTCCGGGCCCGTCGCGGATGTCCGTTTCCCTTCCTTGGTCTCCACTTCGACCGGGGTTTGATTGGCGAGAAATGCGTAAACGACGTCCGGCCGGGAGGGCGCAACCGCGAGTCCGATCCGGCCGACATACGGACCCGTGGGGAAGCCTTTCGTCAGCCGTTTCCAGCTTTTGCCGCCGTCCTTCGATTTGAAGATCCCGGAGCCGGGGCCGTGTTCTTTGTTGTTCCAGGCCGTGCGCTCATGCTCATTCGTCGAAACGTAGACCGTTTCGGGATCGGACGGATCGAGGACGAGATCGGCCGCTCCCGTGCGTTCGTCGACGAACAGGACGTGGGCCCAAGTCTTCCCCCCGTCCTCGGTTTTAAAGACGCCTCGCTCCTTGTTGTTCGAGAAAAGGCGGCCGAGGGCGGCGATATAGACGATGTCCGGATTCTTCGGATGGACGACGACCCGGCCGATATGATGGGTCTCCTCGAGACCCAGATGGGTCCAGGTTTGTCCGCCGTCCGTCGATTTGAAGACGCCCCATCCGGCAAACGAACTCCGGGCCATGAGATTTTCGCCGGTGCCGACGTAGAGGATCCGGGGATTTGACGGAGAGATCGCCAGGTCGCCGATCGTGAAGGTCGGCTCGTGCTCGAAAATGGGCGTCCAGGTCAAGCCGTTGTTGACGGTCTTCCAGACATTTCCGGCGCCGAATCCAACATAGATGACGCCAGTGCCGGGAACCGCGTCGATGGCCTCCACGCGTCCTCCCTGGAAACGGGGCCCCAGGGATTGCCAGTGGAGGTTGCGGAACGGAGAGGAGGCGGAAAGGGCAAGGTGCTTTCGCCAGGATTCTTGGCGGGTTTCCCCGTCCGCGCCAAGCGGTGTCGCCTGTGCCGGAGCGATCGCAATTCCAATGCCGAAAATCAGAAGCATGACGCCGACGTGACGATGAGCCGGTTTCATCATTCCTGACATCCTTTCATCGCGCGCTGTTTCCTTTATACAGAATTTATAAAGATGTGTAAATAAGTTTAAGATGAATGTCTTCGTTTTATATGAGGCATAATCGACTATAGGAAGAAAAATGCTTGACAAAAGCCGGTCGAGTCATTCATTGTTATTTACAAAATGAAAAAAAGTTCCCGGCGGCAATTCCTCAAGTCCATGGGCGGAGCGGCAGCGGGGGCCTTGACCTTCTGGACAGGAGTCGAATCGACGGGTTGCGCCGCCGGAAAAAGACGGCCGAACGTCATCCTCGTCCTCACCGACGACCAGGGCTACGGCGATCTCGGCTGCCACGGCAATCCCGATATCCGGACCCCCCGCCTGGACCGCTTCCATGCGGAGAGCGTCAGATTCACCAATTTCTTTTCCTGCCCGCTCTGTTCGCCGACCCGGGCCAGCCTCCTCACGGGCCGATACAATTATCGGACCGGCGTCCTGGACACCTGGGTGGGTCTGGCCATGATGCGCCCCGGCGAGCGCACCATGGCGGAACTGTTTCGTGACGCGGGATACATGACCGCGATCTTCGGCAAATGGCATCTCGGCGACCACTATCCGCTGAGGCCGCAGGAGCAGGGGTTCGAAGAATGCCTCGTCCACAAAGGCGCGGGAATAGGCGGGCGGTCCAATCCGCCGGGGAATCTCTACTACGATCCCGTGCTCTACCACAACGAGGAAGCGAAAAAATACCAAGGCTATTGCACGGACATCTTCTTCCAGGCAGCCCTGAATTTCATCGAAGCGCACCCGGCCGGGCCCTTTTTCGTCTACCTGGCGACGAACGTCCCTCATGTCCCCCTGGAGATCGCGGCCGAGGAGATCGTCCCCTATGTTAACGCCGGACTGGACGAGACCACCGCCCGGCACTACGCCATGCTGGCCAACCTCGACACGAATTTCGGCCGTCTCGCGGACGGGCTCGAACGTCTCGGCCTCGCCGACGACACGATCGTCATCTTCATGAGCGACAACGGGCCCGCTTTCGGAAACCGTTACAACGCGGGACTTCGGGATCATAAAGGATCGGTTTACGACGGGGGAATCAAGGTCCCCTTTTTCATCCGTTGGCCGAGAGGGCTGTCGGGAGGCCGGGATGTCGACCGGATCGCCGCCGCCTTCGATGTCCTGCCGACGGTGCTCAATCTCTGCGGCATTTCCCTCCCTCCCGACGTTCGATTGGACGGACTCAGTCTTATGCCCCTTTTGACCGGCTCGGCGCCGGATTGGAATGATCGAACCTTGTTTTTCCAACAATGCCGGCCCGACCGGGACGGCGTCGACAGGCCCCGTCTTTTCACACACGCCGCGGCCCGAAATCAGCGCTATAAGATCGTCATGAGCGCCCGGCCGTCTTCCGAAAGATTTTCGCGGCCGGTTCGCTTCGAGGAGACCGAGCTCTATGACATGACGGCCGACCCGGCCGAAAGCGCGAATATCGCCGCTCTCAACCCGGACATCGTCCGGCGGATGCGGGAGGAATATGAAGCCTGGTTCCGGGACGTGACTTCGGACATGGAGCCCGTTCGCATCCACTTGGGCTCGCCTCTTCAGAATCCCCTGGTTCTGAACAACCAGGATCTTTTCGGCCCGGAAGCCGCCCTGAATTACTCGAGCTATGGCCGACTGTCGCGCAATCCCGAGGAAGAGCCGGAGGGGACCGGCGTTTGGAACGTGCGCGTCGTCCGTCCGGGCCGCTATCAGATCGCTCTTCGCTTCGGGCCGGTGAACAAGGACGCCTGGGTTCCTCTCCGGAAGGGGCGGGGAGTCTTTCGCCTCGGCCATGTTGAGACGGCGGTCGATGTCGATGGCGGCGCGCGGGAAGCCCGATTCGATGTCGACCTTGCCGAGGGGGACGGCACGCTCGAGACCTATCTCACCGGCCAACGCAAGGATGAACGCCCGGTCACCCCGTTCTTCGTGGAAGTCGAATATCTCGGCCCGGAAACTCCGGCCGACGAAGGGAAATGACTCGACATGAGCCGTGAACATGAGCGGACCCGCCGCCAATTCCTGAGGGATGCCGGGGCGGCCGCGGTTTCCGCGGGCTCGCTGTCCGTTCTTTCGGGCTTGGGCCTGAACGGCTGTGCGGGAAGATCCCGCCGGCGCCCGAACGTCGTCCTGGCCATGACGGACGATCATGGATACGGCGATATCGGGGCCCACGGGAGCCCGACAGTGAAAACGCCGGCCCTGGACGCCCTCCACGCGGAAAGCGTCCGGCTGACGAATTTTCACGCCGACCCCTGCTGCTCTCCGACCCGGGCCTCGCTGCTCACGGGCCAATACTCAGCCCGGTCGGGCGTCTGGCACACGATCGGCGGGCGATCTCTTCTCGCCCGGGATCGGACGACCATGGCCGACCTCTTCCGGGCCGCGGGCTATCGGACCGGCATCTTCGGCAAATGGCACCTCGGGGAAAACCATCCCTTCCGTCCCCAGGACCGGGGTTTCGAGGAGACGCTCGTCCATCGCGGCGGCGCGGTCGGCGCCGCCCCGGATCATTGGGGCAACGATTATTTCGACGACACGTATGTCCGGAACGGGGAGGACCGGGCCTATCAAGGGTACTGCAACACGGTCTGGTTCGATGCGGCTCTCCAATTCATCCGGACTCACAAAGACCGCCCGTTTTTCTGCTACCTGCCGACCAATCTTCCCCACGCGCCGTTGACCGTCGACGACCGGTATGCCGAGCCCTACCGATCCAAGGTCTCGGACCGCTTGGCTCGCTACTACGGCATGCTGACCAAGTTCGACGAGGATCTGGCCAGGCTGCTGGCCGAAATCCGCCGCTTGGGCCTCGAGGACGACACGATCGTCATCTTCATGTCCGACAACGGCCCCTGTCCCTGGTACGGAGGAATCGTCATCGATGACGACGGCTTCGTCCTCGAGGGCTACAGCGCCGGGATGCGCGGCGGCAAGATCTGGGGATACGAAAACGGCCACCGCGTACCCTGTTTCGTGCGTTGGCCGGGAGGCGGAATCGGCGGCGGCAGGGACGTGGAGCGCCTGACCGCCCATTTCGACCTTCTCCCGACCCTCGTCGATTGCTGCGGCTTGAAGCCCGGGCCCGGCCTCGCGTTCGATGGGACGAGCCTCCTGCCTTTGCTTCGGGATCCGGTGGCGGACTGGGCCGAGCGGACGCTTTTCGTCCACAATCAACGGGTCGATTTCCCGGTGAAATACAAGGAGTTCCAAGTCCTGACCGATCGCTGGCGGCTGATCCAGCCTCCCGCCGAGGAGGAGAGGAATCCGGCTCTCGAACTATACGATATCCGGTCAGATCCCGGGCAGCGAAACGATATCGCGGCCCGGCATCCCGAAACGGTCGCCGCTCTTTTGAGCAAGTATGAATCCTGGTGGGACGATGTCTCCGGGAGATTCGGCGAGTATAACGACATCATGGTCGGGTCGAGCCGGGAAAACCCGGCGATCCTCCATGCCCACGACGCCCATCGAGCGAAGGGACGCCAGGTCTGGGTGGTCGACGTGGAGCGCGACGGCACGTACGAGTTCCGGGCCTTCCGCTGGCCTCCCGAATCCGGGAAAAAAATCCGGGAAACCCGAGAGGGAGCGGCCGTCGCCGGGCCGGCGGAGGCTCGGCTCCGGGTCGGCAACGCCGAAAGATCTGGCGCGGTGAATCCGGAGATGACGGCCGCTGTTTTTCATGTTCACCTTACTCCGGGAAGAACCTGTCTCGAGGCGTGGTTCGATCCGGAAAAGACGGACAAACCTTGGTTCGCCGCTGCGATCGAGGTCAGGCGGGTCGGGCCGGCCGATCCGGAATCGGCTAATATCTACCGGCCTACGGATCCGGACACTCTTCTTCGATAGAATTCGGCGGAGATTATTTCTTAACCGAATAAAATATCCAGGAAAAAGAAATAATATGAAAAACAGCTTGACATATTTGAATTGAATTAATAAATTACATTAAGAAAGAATCTATAAGGAGGAAGAGATGAGGCAGAGAGCGTTCTTAGCGTTGTTTCTCGGCTTGGTCCTTGTCCTTACGGCCCGGGCGCAAACCACCCAGACCGGGAGCATCCGGGGAGTCGTGACCGATCCCGATGGAAGCGCCCTGCCGGGAACGGCCGTCACCGTCACCGGCCCGGCCCTCATCGGGACGGAGTCGACGGTCACCAATCAGGACGGGGCCTATCGAATTCCCACGGTTCCTCCCGGGACTTATGAGGTCGTCGCCGCGATCCCCGGCTTCCGGACCATCAGGAGGGAAAACGTCCAGGTCCGGGTCGGGATGATCGTGACGATCAACTTCGAAATGGCCGTCGAGACCTTGAAGGAGGAAATCACCGTCACGGCTCCTTCGCCCGCCGTCGATGTCGTCTCGACGAAGACGACGTCCAACGTCACCAAGGAAGTCCTGACCAACATCCCCATGGCCCGGGACGTCTACTCCGCCTTGCGGCTCGCCCCCGGGACGACCAATTACAGCATCAAGGGGGGGGCCCGGAATAACCACGCCTTCGAAGTGGACGGGGTCAACACCAACGCCCCCAACCAGAACTACGGGGAGGCCTACATCAGCTGGGAGACGGTCGAGGAGGTCGAGATCATCACCGGCGGCGCCGGGGCCGAGGTCTTCCAGGGGATCGGCGGCATGATCAATGTCGTGACCAAATCCGGCGGCAACAAGCTCAGCGGCGAAGTCCAGACCTACTATACGGGCGAAGACTTCTCCAGGTCGGTGATTCCAGAAGAGAAGCTGAAAGCCGTCGGCTCCAACGTGCCGACCGCGGCCGTGGCCGACTACGACTTATCCGGGACCCTTGGGGGTCCCATCCTCAAGGACAAACTCTGGTTTCTGGCCAACGTCCGCTACCAGATGAACAAGAGGCACTCCAACTTCATCCCGACCACGATCAACGGCGTGGCCTACAATCCCTACGACCTGGAGATGAGCTACACGTACGGCTTCGCCAAGCTGACGGCGCAGTTGACTAAAAATTTCCGGCTGTTCGGCATGCTGACCGTCGCCCAGCGGAACACGCCCGTGTTCGACATGGCCGCCCGCCGGACGATCGAATCCAACCGCTGGCAGGTTCTGGATCAGATCACCTCCTCCTTCAACGGCACCTGGACGCTCAACTCCAATACGTTCGTCGAATTCCGGGGAGGGACATGGAAGGGGGACGGGCAGAACATGCACACCAAGGAAGCGAAGCCCAAAGGCCCCTATTTCATCGACCGGTATACCGGCTACGAATGGGGGCGCCAATCCGGCCAGTTCTTCGGCTTCAAGCGAAACGCCCAGACCGGGGCCAAAGCCACGCA
>Ga0194125_10007133_pt1 | contig 16211 bp, 15 predicted proteins | sample TA2KigC250mmetaG_FD_148626 | JGI IMG/M metagenome (GOLD analysis project Ga0194125, IMG submission 148626) | Freshwater microbial communities from Lake Tanganyika, Tanzania - TA2015034 Kigoma Deep Cast 250m | ecosystem: Environmental > Aquatic > Freshwater > Lake | place: Tanzania: Lake... | reverse complement strand
ATCATTAATAACTGGTTCACCATAAGTGATTAAAGTTATTGTGCTTTTTACGTACTCAACGCGTCGAATATTGTTAAAAACTACTTCTTTTACTTTATCCATGTTATCTGCTTCTACTTCAACCAGAATATCATATATTCCATAGAGGCTAAAACAAGATTTTATTTCTTTTACGGAGTTTAAGTTTTTTATGACTTCTGGTTCCATCCCTAATTCAGTATTTAATAATATGTATGCTTTCATTATACCCACCTATGGCATCTTTATAGAAAGATATATCATTATTCTTTCAAATTTTGGTTACCTCATTAAAATCCTCATAAAGTACCATTTGTTCGGGTTTTTCGAACAACGGTACTAAAACATAGCATTATTCCAATATTTTACATTTAATAATAAACGGTATGTTTACGAAAAAAAGTGCAATATATTTAGTAGCTAGGTTATTGTTACTTTGTCTTCCCTTAGCGCTTGTTTTTGCATTAAAAATGACGTGAAGTTTTTGATTATCAAATAATGTCAAGAGCTTTTTTAATATTAATTAAATCATTTAATGTTAGTCTAGCGACTTTTTTATTTAAATCGAAATTTAAATTTAGTTTTTGAATAAACTGTTTTGAGTAATTTTTAGTTAAATTGATGTTAGAAGTTTTATAACCACGAATTATTGCTTCTATAAGAGCGTTTTTAATTTTTTTATCACTCTGAAGCAATAAATTTTTAATGATATTTTCTTTAAGATTTGAGTTTTCTTGTGGTTTAACGGTAATTAGGCAAGTTTTAGAAGATGGTGGAGGATAATAAACAGATTCATTGATTTCTTTAATAAAATTTATTTTAAAAAAGAGTTGAGACTCATAACTTAGTTTGCTATAATTTTCTTCTTTTTCGTTCGCTAACAAAATTTTAGCAAATGATAAAGAAACTATTAAAGCTGCAGCTTCAAATTTATACCATTGAAGTCGATGCATAAAAGCTTCCAAAATTCTATAGGGTAAATTTGATACGACCTTGTTACATTTAGGTAACTTGGTTTTCAGAATATCTCCTTCAATAATTTCCAAATTCTTCAAGTCTTGTGTTCTTTCATGGAGTAAAGGAAAGTATTTTTTATTTTTCTCAATTACATATACAAATCCTGAACGTTGAACAAGAGGAACTGTAATATTTCCTGCTCCAGGACCTACCTCAAGAACAACATCGTTAGAAGAGATTTCTATTGAGTCGAGTAACTGAATGACCTCAGTTTCATCAATTAGTTGTTGTTCATCAATTGAAGGTAGAATATTAATATTATATTTTTTTAAAAAATTAAGGGTATTTGATTTCAACAACTTAACCAACTTTAAAGGAGGTATCTTGGTTCTCCTTTTATACTCTTAATTAATTCCATTGCAGCATTGACGTCTTCATCAACGCCTTCGATAATTAATCTAACACTTCCTTCTGCTCCAGCAACACCTCCAGCTGAATATTGTGTTGCTTGAACACCACATAATAATTCAAGGGCTTCAATTTCTGTAAAAATAATTCCAGTAATTGGCCATAATCGTGGACCTTCAAAATCTTCTTCCATTGTAATTCTATGAAGTTCATTTAAATCCTCGTAAACAAGTTTCTCCAATCCTATTGGAATTATTAAACGAATTTGTTTACCAATTATGTTACCAAGGACCGCCCCAACAGTCCCTGCAGTTGATCCACCAATTAATACTCCAGCCATTTGGTTAACATAATCCAACGCGTTTGCTCCTTTAAGGTATACATCTCCCTTTTTCATGTGCTGCACTGCGTTGAAACGATCTAATTCTTTTACAATTTCTCCATTCTTGAATACAACATCAGGCATTGGTTCTCCCGCAGGTTCTTTTGTTTTTTCAGGGATATCCGGAGTAGTTAAACCACTTCTGTATCGCCTGAGGTCAAAACGATCATTCAATAACTCTTGTAAAACATATGCATTGGTTGTGCCAGTACCTACAACCAACATACCATTTTCGAGTGCTGCTTGAACTTCAGGTAAAGCAACTACTCCTTTAGCGATTAATCTCTTAGATTCTGCAACTGTAAGTATACATGTTTTTTTCATATTATCACTGGTAGGTTTAAGACGTCATGATTTAAAAAGTGTGTTTATGGTGGAGTAAATATATTGGAAAAATAATAATAGTTAAGATGTCTGAGGAGCCACTTACCAGAATCAATAAAAATCTAAGCTCTTGGTATGAATCCCTTAAAGATCCCTATTCAAGTCAAGAATCATTGTTAAGAAAATTATTAGAATTATACCAAAACACAGGTTATGGCAAAGCGTATTCAGCAAAGGACATTGACTCTGTCGAGAGTTATAGACAGCATTTTCCTACAGTAAAATATTCTGATCTTGAACCTTGGTTCACTAAAGTTAGAGAGGAACACTACTCAACTTTTCTCAGTGAAGATCCAATAACTTGGGTTATGACAAGAGGTACAACCGGTAAATCAAAAATAATTCCAGTAACTCCATCACATTTACAAGATTTAATAAAATGTGGTTCAAGGGCAGTCCTTAACTTTAGTATGAATAATGGCGGGCTAAAACTACTGGTTGGAAATGTCCTCAACCTTCAGTTTCCTAGCAATATCAATAGAATCAAATCTGGTGGGAAAAATGTTGTTTATGGTTTTAGCTCAGGCACTTATGCAAAACTTAATCCTATGATGATGGGTTTGGGATTAATCCCAAGACAAGAAGAGATTGATGCCCTCGATACTGATTTAACAATTAAAGGCTGGGAGAAAAGATATGAGTATATTTACCAAAAATCGAAGGATAAGGAAGTAGTTAGCATAATAGGAGTAGCTCCAGTTCAGACTGGGTTTGCTAGATATTTATGGAAAAAGCATGGCCTTTATCCTAAAGACATTTGGTCATTAAAAGTGATTTATACTACAAGTGTAGCTAAAATCCCATCATATTACGCGGATATTCTGAAAAAAATGTATGGTAATACCCCGGTAGTAGAAATGTATACTGCTACAGAAGGTGCTTTTGCTCAGCAAAAAGATAATTTTCCATATATTGTACCAAATTATGATACATACTTCTTTGAAGTAAAAGCTGGTTCAAAAATTAAGATGTTACACGAGATGCAACGAGGGGAGTGGGGTAAAATAATTATCTCTACTAGCATGTTACCACGCTATGAAATCGGTGACTTAATCGAGTCGATGGGAAAAAACTATTATAGAGTTTTTGGTAGAGATCGCTTTGAAGTCAAATTAGAACATTGGCTTTATAGAATATTTTTTGGATTATTCCTTTAAGGTCTAGGATTTTTATTCCTGAATCCTAAACCTGTAAGGATTATGTAAAGTGCTAAAATAATTAGAATTAACCCCCACCAATTTCTAAGACCAATTATATCACTTGATCCAATAAGAGCAACAATTATGCCACCAATAAAGAAGCCTTGTGCACTTCGTAAATTACTTGTCTTACTATACATTAGAAGACCTCTAAGGAAGAGGATTAATCCTAAACTAAACAAGAAATGTGACCACCAAGAAGCATATCTAATAAAACCATATTCTCTTAAGAGGAAGCTAACACCTAACCACAATAGAACTAATCCACCCATCAGTGAACTAGATGCGCGATCTTCCTGTTTTTCGTCTTTTTCAGATTTTTCGTTTCTATCATCTTTCTCGTTTTTCTCGTCTCTCTCATCTTTTTCATTTTTTTCGTCACGGTCTTCTTCTCTTCGATAAAAGATATTAGATGTCTTCAACGGCTCACGACAGTAAGGACAAAATTTTGCGTCATCAGCTACTTCCTTTCCACATTTTGGGCAATAAGGCATATTTGCCACCTTAGAGATTCGTAGTATATTGTGTTTAAAAGGGTATCTTTAAAATTGTACTTAATTTTTTCATTAAATTTATTTTATTAGAATATTAAAATTAAAAAAGGGGAAATTTAGAACACGATTTGTTTGAGCTCGTCAGCTTTAAGGTATTTTTCCCATTTTGCTGTAGTATATACCTGAATCTCATTCACTTCGGTTTCTGTCATGTGTCTGAAACGTGCTTGAGGTTTCAAGTACTCTGTGATGGGCTTCAGTTCCTTAGGTTTATAATTTAATTTAAAGCTGCTGCCATTCTCAATTTCGTATAGTGGCCATATACCTGACTGAACACCAGATCGTGCAACCTCAATGGTTTTTGCTGGGTCATATCTCCAACCAACGGGACATGGACTCTGAATCAATAAGATTCTGAATCCTTCGATGTCTTTCGCATATTTGACCTTGGCCATGAGATCTTCTGGGAAAGCAACACTTGCTGTAGCGATATATGGAATATTCATTGCAGCAAATGCGAAAGCAGCGTTGATTTTGTGAACAGGACTTCCTCTACTATTTGGACCAACTGCGTCAGTTGTGGTTTCAGCATATTTTGGTGACCCTCCACTGTGTTGACCCCCTGTGTTCATGTATGCTTCATTGTCTTTTGTTACTACGAAGACATTCTCATTTCTTTGTGCTGCAGACATTAAGCCACCAAAGCCAATGTCATATGTTCCACCATCACCGAAGAATGCAATTGCTTTGATATCGGTTCTGCCAAGAGCCTTAAGGGCTCTTGCTGTTCCTGTAAGACATGGTCCACCACCCTCGAAGACTGACCCAGTGCTTGGGGACTTCGAAGATTGGTCAGGACAGCAAGGTATACCGTGTCTGATGACATTAGGGCCCATTACTTTGAATGTGAGCCTTGCAGCCATTGCAGCACCACAGCCTTGACATGTACTACCAGGAGTAATGACTCCTTCCTCTAGGGGAATTTGTGGTCTCGTCATTCTTTCACTCATTTTTCATTACCTCCTTAAACCCAGATCGGATGTGCATCCGCCTTCTTAGCCTTTGCGAATTCAAGAGTCTTCTCGCCGAGTTTGACGAAGTCATTAACAGTGACTTCTTTTCCACTTAGTCCACCGACAAATCCTGCAACCACGGGATATGAACCAGTATCAAATAATGAGTTTTTAATTTCACGATATGATGGTCCACCCATTCCTGGTTGTATGCTTCTATCAAAGACACCAATTGCACTATACTTTCCAGCTAACTCTTGGAAGTCTTTTCTTGGGAATGGTACAAAGCTACGGATTTTTACTAATCCAACTTTTTTACCATCTTTCCAGAGTTTGTCAACTGCTGCTGACGCGCTTCCTGCAACTGTACCCATAGCAGTTAAAATAACCTCAGCCCCTTCAGTCTTATACTCTTGTATCATTCCATTACCATAGCTACGTCCGGTTAATTTTGCCCAATCAGCAGTGACTTCTTTAATAACTGATTCTGCTGCTTCTACTGCACCATGATGGATTTTCCATGCCATATTAGGATCTCCACCACCACGATCACCGCCACCTCTACCTATTGGAGCTTCTGGTGAATCATAGAATAAGCTTCTTGGTGGTTTATATGGTGGAAGCCAATTGTCTATCATGTCTTGTGGTGGGATTTCAACTGGTTCAGCAGTATAACTTAGAACATAACCATCATAGCCAACAGCTACGGGTAAACGAACGCGAGCATCTTCTCCAATTTTATACCCCATGATTGTTGTATCGAGTATTTCCTGAGCATTTTCTACATATAGATGAACCCATCCAAGCCAAGATTGATCCATTAAGTCACTGTGGTCTGGCTGCATGCTTTTTAACCCTCTATGAACCACTGCCATCACTAATGGCGTTCTTCCACTTGCAGTGTCGTTCATTGGGTGATGCATGAATTGTAATCCAGGTCCAGCTGTACATGTAAAGGAACGTGCTCCAACACGAGCTGCTGCTTGTACAATAATTTGCGCTGATAGTTCACCTTCTGCGTTTACAAACTCGAATCCGGGCATTTCACCTGAAGCGTACAGTTCTGAAAGGTATTCTGTGATTGATGTTTGTGGGGTGATAGGGAATGCTGCTGCAACCTTAACTCTAGCTAATTTGCATGCAACTGCGCAGGCTTTGTTACCAACCATTACTTCATAATCAACCATTTTTCATACAACTCCTACTTCTTTTTTACCTCAACCCGCTTCATTTCGATTGCCTTTACTGGGCATTCATTAGCGCAGACACCGCAACCTTTGCATGAACGCGAAATCATGGCTGGTTTATTGTTAGCAGTCCATTCTAATGCAGCTTCTGGACAGTATATCCAACAGTTTTTACATCCAATGCATTTTTCCTCATCAACCACTGGTTCGAATACACGCCATCCACTGACGTCTTTTAGAGCCCCATATCCACCACTGACAATCTCTACGACTTCTTTTGGAGCTTCCTTGTTTATTGCAGGTACAAGTTCAGATACTTGTTCATAACTTGCTCTCGCAGCAGCAATATTCATGTCACCAATTCTTCCTGGGAAGTATTTGTAAATGGCTTTCTCTACACCCTTCATACTTATTTCTGGGCAGATCTTAGCAAAAGCTCCTAAGATAGCAGTATTAGTAATTGGGCGACCTAAGTGTTTTAAAGCAATTCCTGTTGCGTCAACTGTTGCGATTTTAATGTCACCAGCAAGTGGAAGTTCCTCTGCTTTGAATTTTGTGTTTGCGAGTACCACGCCACCAGGCTTTAAACTGTTAGCAATTATTTGATTCATACTAATGAATTCGTCGAAGCAGATACTGTAATCAGGGGTATGAACTAGTTCTCTCTCCCTGACACGCACATTGTCGATGCGTACATAGGCAGTTAGTGGAGCACCACGCCTCTCCGTACCGTACATTGGGATGGCCTGTGAATACCTGCCATCCTCGAATGCTGCGGCTGCAATAATTCTTGAGGCCGTGACAGCGCCTTGACCGCCTCTGCCATGCAACCTAATTTCAATCACTATTCAATCCCTCTTGTGATTCGTTTACTCTTCTGTCTGTAACGTTAAAAGAGTAACGATTCTCATTTGATGCACATTAAGGTTATTTAAAGATTGACCTATAAACCATATGAAAAATAAAATTATTGATAATAGTTCAAATGAATAAAAAGTTTAATAAAATAAAAAAGAAAGAGCGTTTATTCTTCAATGATCTCTACATTTGCTCTCGGGACAATTACGCGTTGACCATTTTCGAGTTCTGCTTCAAGAACACGAACATAACTTCCTGATTCCATCATTTGAAGTTCTACTGGTAAGCTAAGGACTTTAGCAATTGCACCAAAATAAGGTTCACGGATAATCCTAATTAGAGTACCTGAAACCATGCCATCACTAAGTTCAGCGCCGGTCTTACTAATCCTATTCTCATGTGGAATGATTACCTCTGGTCTAATGACACCAGCTCTAATTTGTGTTTCACCATTAATGCACGCTTTCTGTCCATCGTATTTTTTAAGAATTTTAAAAGTATTCAAGTGCATATTCATGTTTCCAAAGCCTTCGGTAATGATCATTGTTATTCCTTCTTCTTCACCGGTGATTGCTACACCAATTTCATAGCCCATGAATTTAACGAGTTCATCACTGTTAATTCCACCTCCAATTATCCCAGCGGCACCTATTTGAATTGCCTTACGTAATGTATCTAATTTGACTAATGAACCAGCAACAATGATACAGTCTTTCATATCAGGAGTAATTTGATCAGCACTTAGAACATCTTTAGCTGATTCTACTGGAACTCTGAGTTTTCCAAATTTTTCACCACCAATGCCAAAGATACCTTGAATGAAAACACCGTGAGTTTCGATTACTGCACCCTCTCGAGGCATGACTTCTTTGACTTTACCAGGAACATACGCATCAATATAGACGGGCACAGGTAATCCAGTTATGATTATCTGCCCTGTTAGCGGTGACACGGTTTCAATTGTTCCTTCTAAAGGTGATTCAAGACTCTTTTTGATTAATCCGAAGAAAGCAGTGTATTTCGCAATGGTTTCACCTTTATTAACTTTTGATCCAACGGGTTTTAGCATGCATTCTTGAATGACGTCTGGTACAACACCCCACATATTTGCAGCATCTACGATGTATGGATCACCGGGCACAAAAGTTTGAGCTACCCGTGTATCGTTTTTAACATCATCATTAGTTTTTACTAAAATCTCGCCTAAGATTGGTAATTTTCTCTCTTTCTCAACAACTTCGGATTCTTTAATTTTTAATCCCGGAGTATATGCGAAAGCTTGTGTGCTGCTTTTTTCTCCTTGTTCTTCTACTTGTTTTTTAGGCATTTTTTTATACCTCCTTGAAGGTTTTTTCGAGGTCAACCCCAGGATATAGGTTGACTTTATTGAACCAGTTTAGTAGTTGTTTTCTTCTTGCATTAATTTCGGTTTCAATCTGCAATGGTCTTCCTCGAGCATCCAGAACAATTCCAACAACGCCACCCATTGCTACATCATTTTTTACATTAGTGGGTCTCATTTCGGCGTTGTAACCAATTTCAAAATCCTTCTGTGTAGTAATTGATAATTTCGCTTCTTGACCTTCTGCTAATGGTATTCTCTTAATTTCACCGAATTTTAAACTCTCATTAAGAACAGTCCCATCAGGCAATTCGATTTGAACATTTATACATGGAGCCCCAGCTTTACCAACGCCTCTTGGAGCTACAACTGTACCCATTTTAACTAAGCAGTCTTTATCAAATATTTGTAGAGCTGCTTCCTCATGAACTGTTGATAAAACACCAAGATGAGGCATCATAAATACAGAATCTTGGAACATGTAAGTTACGCCTTCAGGTTGGAATGCGTCTGTTAGAATTTGTAGACTTTGAACTCGGTCCGGTGCATGGCTTAGTAATCCACCAGTACCAGCAATGCATCCAATTTGCATCATATCTATATAAGTATCTTTTACTACAGCGTCAAACATCCATCCAAAGTCATCGTGATATTGTTTAGCTCCTTTAAGTCTAGTAGCAATGCTTTTGTGATGTCTTAAACCTAGACGCAGAGCTTCTCGTGCAATGCTATGCTCAATAATTAGTTCTTCAAGTGTTTGAGGAATGGTTGTTGGACGAATCATTTTATTCATTAATCTATTTCTAAGGTTTTGTTCAGATAATTTGAAAGGCATCCAGCGCATTACATTATCGATTCCGGCTTCTTTCAATACATTAGTAATACTATAACTCATTCCGAGGTTAGCAGAGACACTTCTTACAAAACGACCTTCCCAAACTGAGTAGACGTTTGTTGTTGCTCCACCAAGACCCACGCCAAGGCTATATTTTTTATAATTTTTTTCAAGCAATTGAATTGCCATGCCTTCTGCTGCAGGGGTTGGCATAATATCAATGCTTGCCCATTTCATTAATTTATTATAACCAGGCGCGTGGCTCATGACATGTTCCATGAATAGTTTATGTATTGCATGTCGAGCGGGCTCATTATTTTCAATCTCTAATGTGGGTCTAATGTTTTCCACACAAGTTAATGCGAAACTTCCTTTAGCTAATTCTTCAATATATTGTGCTGCTTTATTGTTTCCAGCATATACAAAAGGTAACTCATATCCTATTCCTAACCGAGGTTTAGGTTGAGCGCTTTTAATTAACTCTGCCAGTTCCATGACGTGTTCAACATCTCCTCCATCAGTACCTCCAGCGAGGAGAATCATATCTGGTCTTAAACTTCTTATACGTTTAATTTTCTCGTATGGTTGCCTTCCATCATCAACCGATAATGCATCCATAACAATAGCACCAGCACCTAATGCTGCTCTATTAGCACTTTCTGCGGTCATACTTCTTACCAGGCCACCAACCATCATCTGAAGACCCCCACCAGCACTACTGGTTGTACAGTAGAGATCTACACCCTTTTTCCCATCGTAAGGGATTATTACACCAGTACCATCGGGTTTCAATATTTGATGGCCAGTAATTTCCTCAACTTCTCTTATGGCATTCATTACACCCATAGTGACATCTTCAAAAGGTGCTTCAACAGTTGTTGGTGCTTCTCCTGCTACAACGAAACGCCAACTATCGCTTTTTTTAGCAAAGAATCGGGCTTTAGTCGTAGTGCTACCAACGTCAGTAGCCATTATGTACTGCATTTCTTTTGTTGGTTTTAGCATGGTAATCGACATAACTATACTTGTTTCCTATTAAGGATTATTTTTTTTCATTTTATGATTATATAAAAATTAGTATTTAGTAGAGTAGACTAACTAAGGTTAAAAGAAATTTTTACAAAATGTTATGTTAATATTAACAATAATAATTCAGTTTTATAATGTTTTTAATAGCGATTATGTGTTTTGAGTATAAAATTTTTTAAACGCATCAGTCTTACATGATACTGCGATTGAAAATGGTCGCTATTAAAACACAGTTTTGGATGGAATTTGTCTGGTATGTTATAATGTTTACAACAGTGTACTACTACTTACGTAAAGTCGAAAAAAACGAGACTTTACCTAAACTAAGAATAATGCCTGCAACATTAGCAATTGAAGAAGGTGTTGGGCGTGCATTGGAGATGGGTAAACCAGTCCACTACTCATTAGGTAGTGATGGTGCCCCCATTATGTCTAGCTCAGTTGGAACCACCATTGCAGCCCTAGCTGTCTTAAAATATACAACAAGACTTGTAGCGAAATATGGAACAAGAATGATCATGCATCTACCAAGCCAAGGAGAATCAATTCCTATGATTGAGGGTGTCATCCGCGAAGGCTATGTAGAGGCTGGCAAGCCGGATTCGTTCCAAAGAGGAGACATGCATTATTATGGTTATCTAACAGCTGCATTCTCTCCTGGGGTTTATACGAGTTTTGTGCGCGAAGGCGTCGGTCTTTTCATGCACGCTGGTAGCGTAATCACTTACGAGTTCCCAATACTTGAAGCGGCAAAAATCAATAACGCTATTGTTATTGGTGGAACTCCAAGGTGGACAGCAACCTACATCTTCGCCATGGCGTGTGATCATATGTTCATTGGTGAAGAGTTATTAGCTGCAGGAGCTGCTTTAAGTGAAAACAAATATCTCACAAGCAGCATTGTAAGTGAAGAATTATGGAAATACATTGCAGTTGTTCTACTTGTTGGTGGATTAATTTTACAATGGTTTGTAGGTATTCCTTTTAAAGGTCTTGCGGGGTTGTAAAAATGGCATCAAGAAATTTTATTAGAAGAGATTTACCTCTTATAATGGTCGCAGTAACAGCCTTTCCAATCCTATTAAACAGGTTCATTGATGATCCTAGTCTCTTAAACTACTGGACTACTCTGGGTAGTTGGACGTCTTATATCTCAATGATTGCGTGGGGTCTTGGTGTTATCTACTTATTTAATGGTGAATACCATTCAATGCAGATGAATAGAAATAAGGGAATCGTACCAGTTCTTATGTTTGGAATCCTTGTAGTTTTCTCATTACTTCTTGTAGCTTTGTCAATAATGTACGCAGATTGGGGTAAAATGCAACTTGGAGTTACACACCCTAGTTATGTATGGTGGTATAATGGCTTCTATGGAGCTCAGAGTCAAGCATTCTATGGTTTAATGTTCCTTTACTTAATGTCAGCTTCATATAGAATGTTAAGGTTCAGGAACTTGGAAGCTTCAATTCTATTACTCTCAGGAGTAATCTATACACTCCGTAATACTCCAATTTTCAACCTATACTTCCCATGGATGCTACCCCTTGGTGATTGGATAAACAATATTGGTTATACTGGTGGTTATAACGCCGCACTAATCTGTATGGCTTTTGGTTCACTGCTTGTAGGATGTAGGCAATTGCTTGGAAGAGAAAGAACTGCTGTGGAGGTAACGGCTTAATGGCTTTATCTAAACTAGGAAAAATCGATTATAGACTTATTTATGCATTTATGACAATAATTACATTTATTCCATTACTTGTACCAATTGGTATTCCTACAACTGTTGGTAGTAGTGTTAAAAACTATGTAGCTAAAATTAGATCATACCCAGCAGGGTCAGTTGTATTAACATCATTTTCAGGATACATAACAATGCTTCCTGACGTTGAACCAATATATGTAGCAACTTACAAGCTCCTATTCGCACAAAACCTAAAAATATTAATTCTACTTTCCGATGTTGATGCACCAATTGTTATTAATCAAGTATTAAGTAAGGTTGGTGCTGCTGGAAAAGTAGAAGGACGAGACTATGTCATTTTCCCATATATGGCAATGGATGAAGCTGCTCATGTTGTCTTCACTAACAGAATTAGAGACTATTTCACAACGGACAGGAATGGAAATTCACTTGATGATGCTGTTAAAGTACCTATGATGAAAGATATTAAAGATTACCACGATATTGATCTTTATGTTAGTGGGGGTATGTCAGCCAGGTATTGGAATTGGTGTGGCATACCCTTGGTATCTTGGGGAACTGGTACAGGACTCTTACCTTTTGTAGGGCCATTTTATGACCCAGAAAGAGGCCCTATTTTCGGTTTTGTTGGTGGAGCTTCACAGGGAGGAGAACTGGAAGTTTGGACAGGATATCTTGGAGACGGTATTAAAACAAACGATGCAAAGAATCTAGGAATAATTACATTATGTGTAATTATTATTGTTGGTAATCTTTCAATGTTAGGAAAGGAGGAGAAAAAGTAAATGGCACTAACAATTCAAGACACGCTGTTCTTGTTTATCCAAATGTTCATGGTAGCGTGCGTATGGTCTTATCTATACAAAACAGACAACATATTTGCCAGAGGCGCTGCTCAGATAGTTATATCAATTTCAACAGTTCACTTTTTATTAGTAAACATTAACCGCATCTATTTACAAATATTGGTACCAATTGCTAATGGTACAAAAATAATTAATATTATACCCGTGCTCTGTGGCATTCTCTTCTATACAAGATTATGGAAGGGGAAGGGCTGGATTGCTAGTTACTCATACTCCTTATCGCTTGGTATCGGTATGGGTTCACTTTTCACAACATATATTGCCAGTAACCTGTTGACACCAATTAACAGAGCCATTACACAAGTAGCTGGAGCAAAAACTCCTTTCGATCAAGCAAGTGCGTTATTAGCCTTCGTTGGTACATTATGTGCGTTAACTTATTGGTTGTTTACAGTAGAATTAAAAGGCCCATTAAGATACATTCTTGTATTTGGGCGTTTATTCTTGATGTCATCAATAGGTGTATTATATGCACAAGATGTTGTCTGGTCACAGAGCTTGTTCATTGGCGCATCAGATAAATTCCTAAAGTTCTTCAGAATGGTGTTCTTTGGCGCATTAGCCTAAAACTCCTTTTCCACTTTTTTAAAATTTTTTTTAATTATTTTTTCTGCTTTCTAGCTTCTTTTTCTTTTCGTTTCTTTTCCAGTTCAGCCATTTTCTTAGTTTCAATTATGTTTAATAATTTATCTATGTTGGCGGATTCTTGAAAGGCTACGAAAAAATCATCAAGGGAGTAGCCAATGATGGGTATTAAAAAAGCTAAACCTGTTGCTACCATTTTACCGCCCATATAAGAAAGAGGTTTTACTGATTCAAAGAATAGCATTGCTGGTTCTACCATATCATATTTAAGAATAGCTTCGGCGGTTTTTTCGACTATTGCATTAATTTCTTCGTCTGTTCGGGGTTTCCACAGGAATGGCACGTTACATCCTATGAGTTTAAAGCAAATCTTCCTTATAATATATTATCTAAATGAAAAAAATTAGGTAGTTTTCTTCCAGTTTTCAAGCTGTTTATCAATATCTGGTTGATATGCAATGATACCGCCCTGAACCAGTTTATCGAATTCTTCTTGATTATATCCAAGAAGCCCCATAATTATTTCTCTTTGATGCTGACCAAGAAGAGGCGCAGCGGATTTTACAGTACCCGGAGTCTTGCTCATTTTAATCGGGAAATTAACTGCTTTAGTTTTACCCATGATTGGGTGATCAACTTCTGTAATCATTCCTCTAGCATTTATATGAGGATCTTTAGTTGATTCACTTGCATAATAGACTACAGCGGTTGGGAATCCTAGTTTAGCGAAATAGTGGAATGCTTCTTCACGAGTCATGTTTTCAACTTCCTTCATAACCATCTCTTTTGTTAGTTCTTCAACACCGAATTTTGCTCTTAAAGCATCAAAGGCTTTTGCACGTAATCCTGTCGTCATAATGTAACCATCTTTTACTTTAATGTAACCGGAGACTTGGCTAAGGGGGTCTTGTTGTCGTTGTTTTCTTCTCTCTTCGTCTTCTTTACGTCTCTCTGCCTCTGTTTTTCCACTTAACCAATATGTAGTTGTGCCAGTGTTATAACCAAACATACAATCATACTGAGCCACATCTATTTTCTGTCCTTCACCCGTTTTATCACGGTATCTAAGAGCTGCAAGGATAGCCATTGCTGCCATTGTTCCTGGTGCAGTATCACCTAAAGCACCAACTAGACTTTTGGGTGGCCCAAGCGGGTCATCACGGTCTCCTTGTGCTCTTGCCCAACCAGCAAAAGCTTCTGCAATTACAGCATAACTACTATATTCTCTGTATGGCCCAAAGTCACCAAACCCAGAAAGTTGAGCATAAATAATGTTTGGTCTAAGTTTAACACATTCTTCATAACTTAATCCCATTTTTTCCATGGTTCCAGGAGCAAAATTATTAATTATTATGTCGCTTTTTTTGATTAGCTCCTGCATTAATTTCAATCCTTCTGGTGTTCTTGTATTAATAGCTAGGTCTTTTTTGTTAAGATTCAAGTGGTGAAAAGTCGGTGCAGCACCACCATACATTTGACCAAATTCTTCAATTCTACCCAAAGCACCCCAAGGAGGTTCAACTTTTATGACTTCTGCACCCATCTCTGCAAGCATCATAGTACACCAAGGACCAAACCAGACATGGGTTAGATCAATAACACGAATATCTTCAAGAGGACTTTTCATTGCCTATCTTATGAAGTAAGTGGCTTTTACTTAAAATGTTTAAGATCAAAAATGTTGTTTTATAATAAAAAAAAATAATTTAATATCAAAAACATAGGCGAAAAAAATTGTAATTAAATTTATTTTACTAATTTACTTTGCAGGATTTTTGCCTTAGCAATAACTTCCTTAAGATCAATTATTGTTAAATTTTTAGGGATATACAAGGGATTTAAGACGTCGCCTTCATCGAAACGATCCCAAGAGATGGTTCTCATATCATCTTCTAATTCTTTCCAAAGAGGCGAACCAGGATAAGGTGTACATACAGAATATGTGAATGGGAGAGCTAACTCCTCAATTAATGTCAAAGTTCTATTCTCAGATTCGATTGAACTGCCAGGTAATCCAATTATGAAGAAAATATTTAATTCGTATCCAATCTTACGAGTAATTTTTATTGCATCTTTTACTTGTTTAACTGTAATACCTTTCCTAATTGTTTTAAGGACAGCATCATCTCCAGATTCAACACCTAAATGTATTGAATAAAATCCGGCATCATACATGACCTGCATTAATTCTTCTGTTACGTGATCTATTCTCATTCCATTTACTAAGCTAAAAGTCATGTTTAATTTTTTTTCGCGAATTAGCTTGCATATTTCAAAAACACGTGGTTGGTTGTGAGTGAAGTTATCATCAACAATCTGAAGTTCATTAAAACCCATTGTTTTAAGCTTCTCCATCTCAGTAACAACATTTTCAGGGCTTCTTGCTCGATGTTTTAAACCATTATTAACTCGTGTACAGAACGTGCATTGATGTGGACAGCCTCTGGAAGTAATCATTGAACCTACGGGTTTTTGTTTCGCTTGAAAGTTTTTTGAGTATTTAATATATTCACTAACAGGAAATAGGTGTCTGGCTGGAAAAGGAAGATTATCTAAGTTTTCAACATATACGGGCTCTGGAACACCATATAAGGCACCATTTTTTCTATAGATTATTCCTTTCATATTCATTAATTCAGAATGCTGGTTTTTCAAGTAAAGACTCAGAAATTTTGGGAATGTTTCTTCGCCTTCACCAATTATTGCTGCGTCTAATGCTTTACATTCTTCTAAGGTTCTTTGAGGAAGCTCTGATACATGGGGCCCACCCAAAATTATTGGGATTGATTTATCTTCATTCTTCAAGGTTGTAGCTAAATCGAATATTCTAGGAATTGTCCAGGTTAAAGCCGTTAGTCCAATGGCGTCAGGATTTAATTTTAATATATTTTTTTTCACTCGTTCAACATTGAAGTTAGTTTTATCCATAAAAGTACAGTCTAAAAT
>Ga0194125_10007125_pt1 | contig 16220 bp, 18 predicted proteins | sample TA2KigC250mmetaG_FD_148626 | JGI IMG/M metagenome (GOLD analysis project Ga0194125, IMG submission 148626) | Freshwater microbial communities from Lake Tanganyika, Tanzania - TA2015034 Kigoma Deep Cast 250m | ecosystem: Environmental > Aquatic > Freshwater > Lake | place: Tanzania: Lake... | reverse complement strand
GCGGGTGGGCGATGTCGGCGATGTCGTCTTTCCGACGGGCGCAATCGTCGAGGAGGACCGCGATGAGCTGCGCATCTACTACGGAGCCGCGGATTCCACCATCGCGGTAGCGACCGCCAGGCTCAGCGACGTCATCGATTACATCCTGTCCAACCCGGAACAGCACTACTGAGGGCCTGGTTCAAAACCGGGTAACAGTCTGCGTGGGTGGCAGCGGCAAGGCCGCAGGCTTTGCGCAGGCCTTGCCGGTGGCCCAGAGGCAAGACCATCGGCAAGCTCCGAAGACTGCGCTTGCCGCTGCCACCCACGCCTCTTTATGTCCTGTCCAGCCCGGAACAGCACTATTGAGCCAATTACAGACCGCCGGGCTCATGGACCCTCCTCATCTTGCACACCCAGACCGATTCCGCCATGAACGTGTTACCGCAAGAGCGTGAAATGCCTTATACTGCCGGAGAGGGGAAGCGTCGAATGGTAAACGTACACGGAGACCGGCGCAGCCGATCCGGAAAGGTCCAACGATGAAGAGCAAAGCAGCAGTCATTCTGGGTATCACGGCCGTCGCACTTTGGGCGACTTTCCTGATGGGCGCCGACCCCGCTCGGCGTGTGCCCGGCCAGTGGGAGTACGGCCGCTATGTGGCGTCGGCGGGCTACTATGATTGGCAGGAGGCCCAGCGGCGGGTACAGGCAACGAATCCGACCCACTTCTTCGAGCGGATGGGCTGGCCGACCGGAACCGAGGTGAACAGCCCCACGGGCCGGGTGCCCGCGCTCGTGCTGAACTACCTGGGCCACCAGGGCTGGGAGCTGGTCGAGCTCGCCCAGGACGAGGTCAAGCGCGACGTCTACTGGTTCAAACGACCCAAGTAGTCGCGCGCTTGCGCCGCCATCATCAGGGTACGTCCTGCCCCAGGGAATCGCGGCGGATCTCGAACCACTGCTCGGTGGACAGCTCCAGATCCAGGGCCTCGACCGCCTGCTGGATCCGCGCCGCGTTTCCCGTGCCCAGGACCGGCACGAACCGGACCGGGTGCCTGAGAATCCACGCGATGGCCACCTGTTCCGGCGCAGCGCCGCCCAAGTCCCGGCCCAGGCGCGCGAGCGTCTCGCGCAGCCGCCGGGCCCGGTCCGAATCCGCGCGGAAAAGCCGCCCGCCCCCCAGCGGCGACCAGGCCATCGGGCAGAGCCCCAGCTTCTGGCACAGGTCGATGCTGCCGTCGGCGTGGGCGTCCAGATGCAGGACCGAGTACTCGATCTGATTTGTGACCAGCGGCACATCCAGCTTCGAAGCCAGCGCTTCGAGCTGGGCGGGGAGGAAATTCGAGACGCCGAAGGAATGCACTTTGCCCGCCTGCCGGAGGCGGACAAACGCCTCATTGATCTCGCGCGGGTCGGCCAAGGGGTCGGGCCGGTGGATCAACAGCAGATCGATGTAATCCGTGTGCAGACAGCGCAGGGAGTTCTCGACCGAGGCGATGATGTGAGAGCAGCTCGTGTCGTAGCACTTCATCCTGTGGCCGGGCCGGCGGGTGGAAACGAGCTTGATGCCGCACTTGGTCACCAATTGGATCGCGGAACGGTCGATCCCCGCTTCCGCCAAAGCGGTCCCGAACCGGCCTTCGCAGGTGTAGTCGCCGTAGATGTCGGCATGATCGAACGTCGTGATCCCCTGCTCCAGGCAACCGTGGACGAGATCGACGATTTCCCGCGTGCTCTTGTTCCAGTCGGCCAGGTGCCAGGAGCCGTGAACAATCCGCGACACGTCAGGACCGTGCTTCGATAAGGCGATGCGAGGAACCATCTGTCCGTCTCCAAAAGCGTTGCCGGATACCCGACCCCAAGTCGGCCGCACGCGCGACCGGTCGTCAGATGCTATCCGCTCTCGCCGTCAGACACAACCACCATCCTGCTTTCGCGCCCCACGCAGCGGGAAAGAAACGCCAGGTTCAGAACGTGATTACAGATCCGCCATCTGATGCGTGGCACGCCCAAGCCGGTTGGCTTGCCAACCGGTTTGAGCGTGTCTGCCAAGGCTACCGCGTGGGGGCACGTTCCGCACGCTCCAGCTTCGCTTGGGCGTGCCGCCCGGCGCCCGTCACCCTCAAGGTTCGGTTTCTGAACCTGGTACCGCGTTTCACAAGTACCGTGAGCATGGATGGTAGATTGCCGCGCTCGGCGAGCCTCGCTCGCAATGACATAAGGCGCCCAAGTATCTCATTGCGAGGAGCTTCAGCGACGAAGCAATCTCTATCCTATCGTCTCAGGACTTGCGAAATGCCGTACTCGCCGAAGAAAACGATTTCCACTGCACCCCTGTCAATTTGGAACAGGACGCCGGCCAACCCCATTCCACCCTGCTTGCCTATTCCCCCTATTCCCACCTCCGAGCGATGATAAAAAAAGCCAGATTCCAAAGAGAATCTGGCTTCGGAGGAGGGTGATGAAAAGCTATTTCTTGGTTATCCGGACCGCCTGGGGTGCCCCCAAACCGTCCGTATCTTACATCGTAGCGAGCCGCGCAAAATCTTTAATGAAAACCCCCGATAGGAGAAAAAATTATCCTTTTCCCGCCGAAATTCAAGCGTTAAATTATGGGATCGTCAGATTTTTCTGGCGATCGACCCCTGAATAGTCGCATTTGCGACCCTCAACTAAGCTATTTTACGGGGAGGTCAAGAGTTTTGTTCTGTTGTCGTAACCGGAACGCTGTTAATTCTCACGGACGCAAGCAACGATGAACGCCCGCACGACGATGGCGGATCTGCTGCTGGCCAAGCACCAGCGGCGTTTGATCGCGGCGGTAAGCTGCTATGACTATACGACGGCCTCTTTGGTCTCCCAGGCCGGGGTCGAGATGATCCTGGTGGGCGATTCGGCCGCCCAGATGGTCCTGGGCTTCGATTCCACCCTGCCAGTGACGATGGATTTCATGGTCGCGATTACCGCCGCCGTTCGCCGGGCCGCCCCCAATGCCTATCTGGTGGGCGACATGCCTTTCCTATCTTATCATTTGAGTCTCGGGCAGGCGATTCGCAACGCCGGCCGCTTTCTGACGGAGGCCGGGGCACAGATGGTCAAGATCGAGGCAACCGCCGCATACGCGGATACCGTTCGGGCCGTCAGCGCGGCCGGGATCCCGGTCATGGCGCACATCGGGCTCCTGCCCCAGCGAATCGCGGAGATGGGCCGGTTTCAGGCCAAGGCCACTACCGCTGAAGCCGCCGCCGAGTTGATCGAGCTGGCGGAGCGAATGATCGCGGCCGGCGCGAGCGCCCTTCTTATCGAAGGAACAGCCGCCGAAGCTGCCCAGATTATCACCGCCCGCAGCGAAGTGCCTGTCATCAGTTGCGGCTCGGGACCGGGCTGCGATGGGCAGATTCTCATCGCCCCCGACATCCTGGGCCTTTCCGGCGGACACCCGCCCAAATTCGCCCAGGCCTTTGGCGATCTGGGGGCCCGTGCCATCGAGGCGTTCCAGAAGTATGCCGAAGAGGTCAGGGCGGGCCGGTTCCCCGACGCGGAACACAGCTACCACATGAAGCCGGGCGAACAGCAGCGACTCGAAGGACTCCTCGGTGGGAACAACCCCGCATAACGGCCGGACAAGCTCTGACGGACAACTTCGTAATGCCCGCGCGAGCCACTCTCCGCGTAGGTCGTGCGTCCTCGCACGACATCTTCGGCGAGCGGGGACGCTCGCCCTACGAGGAGCGCCCGGCGCCGGGTGCTGACTGCGGGACTTCTCTGTCAAACCTCTTCGGAGCCCCCCTGCCGCTGGGCGAACCTCAAGCCCGCCTCAACCTTTGTTGCGCTCCGGGATGGGCAGACCCAGCTCGGTGAGGACCTTTTTCATATCCTCCCAGACATACCGGCGGTTCTGCTCGCTGTAGTTCCGCAGCAGGTAGGCGGGATGGAACGTGGCCATGAGCTTGACGGGCGGACGGCCGAGACCGGTGTGATACTCGTGGAACTGGCCTCGGAGTTGGCCGATCGGGCGGACCGTATTCAGCAGGGTCTTGGCCGCATGGCCCCCCAGGGCCACGAGAATGTCCGGCTGGATGGCCTCGATCTGCCTTTGCAGATACGGCAGGCAGTGGATGATCTCCTCCGGGCGGGGGTCACGGTTCTCCGGCGGCCGGCACTTCAGGATGTTGCCGATGAAGACTTCTTCCCGCTTGAGTCCGCAGGCGGCGATGATCTTATCCAAGAGCTGGCCCGCCCGGCCCACAAACGGCCGACCCTGCGTATCTTCATCCGCACCCGGCGCCTCGCCCACGAACATGATCCGCGCCCGCGGATGTCCTTCGCCGGGCACCGGGTTCTTTCGGGTGGAGCCCAGTTCGCACTGGCGGCACTGTCCCACCTCCGCGGCCACCGCTGCCAATTCCCGGCCCGCCTCTTCCACCGAGTGCGCCGGGCCGGGAGCCGCCGCGACTCGGGGCCCGGCGTCGTGTGCCGGCGGAGTCGGCGCGCCGGAGGGAGCCGGGCGCGATGGACTCTCGGGAGAACTGTTCGCCGTCGGGGACTGCCCGACAGCGGGGCCAGCCATCGGTGCTGAGGCCGCCTTGCCCCGGATCGTGAAGCCTGCAAAGAAGCCTTCCATTTCCAGGTGCTGCCGAACCACCTTGTTCACATCCACATCCGCCATGCAAGATATTATAGACACCGCCGACAATCCATGCAAGCGGCAGATCGTCTCCCGCCAGGGCGAACGCAAAGTCCGGAGAGTGAGTACCTGGACGTCGTCAACGGGTGGCAGCGGCAAGGCCGCAGGCTCTGCGCAGGCCTTGCCGATGGCGACGGGCGAAACCATCGGCAAGCTCCGAAGACTCCGCTTGCCGCTGCCACCCATACAACAAACGACTTTGCGTTTGCCCTGCGTCCCCCGCAAGGCAATCGCACGTAGGCAAGGTTAGCGTTGAATGATCTGCGCGGAACACCCGGCTTGTGGGGCGCGGCCGTTCGGAGTTCCGCGTTTACGCAGGTCGAGACAGTCCTGCCTTCCACGTCGACAAGGTCTTGAGCCGCTGCGCGGTCCGGACCCGCCTGAAGACGGAACTCCAAACGGCTCCAGCGCCGAACATGCAATTGCCCTGTCGTCTCCCGCAATCGGCGCGTGCGACTACGCCTGTAGGGGCCGACAGCACTGGGCCGAGGGTCCTGGTTCGTAGTGTGCTCGTAAGAGCATATGAGTACTGCGTTTCGGAAGTCCTGCGGCTAACGAGAGAAGATCGCTTCGTCGCCGCGCTCCTCGCAGTGACATAGCTGACGGCTGTATGTCATTGCGAGCGAGGCTGGCCGAGCGCGGCAATCTATCCCTACCGTCTCGGCACTTGGGAAACGCAGTACGAGAAACGTGAAGCCGGAAGTGGCGCCGCATCTTCCATTTTATGCTCTTACGAGCACACTACGAACCGGCAGGCGGTCACAGCGCCCGCAGGTAGAGGTCCTTGAACTGCACCAGCATGGGCGGGCCTTCGTGGACCTGGAGGGCGAGCTTGCCGCGCTCGATCCGCTTCGGGTCGTTGTCGTCGAGCTCGCACATGGTGACGCCGTTGATCTTCAGAACGATGCGGCCGCCCTGGGCCGTCATAATGTACTGGTTCCACTGGCCCGGTTTGACCGCCTTGAGAAGGTCCGCGGGGTCGCCGGTGCTGCCGACGACGGTCGGCTTGCCGGTCTCGTCCACGCGGGTCTTCTGGCCGCGTTCGGCGAGGATGCCGCGGCGGGTGTATTCCATGATGACGCCGGTCCAGCGGCCGTCGGCGCTGAAGTCCGCCTGCCAGCCGATCAGCGGTTCTTTCTCCATGCCCGTACGCTCCAGGCTGCGGAAGTAGACGCCGGAGTTGCCGTTCTCCAAGCGGAACTGGAAGTGCAATTCGAAATCGCGGGGCTCGCCGCCGGTCCAGATCAGGAAGTTGTTCTCGCAGATCCGGCAGTCGGGCGTCGTCCGGCCGGTAATGACGCCGTCTTTCGCCGACCAGATGTCGGGATTCCCCCGCCAGCCGGAGAGGTCCTTGCCGTTGAAGAGACTCCGGAAGCCCGGCCCCGGCCCGGCGCTGACCTTCGCGCTCGGCGTCGTGTCCGCCGGCAGATCGCCCAGCGCGAACTGCACGCCGGCCAGGATATGCTGCAGGATCGCGGGATCCCAGTAGAGATGATGGTTGTGCGCGAAGGAGGTGTAGAACACGCGGCCCCTGCCGTAGTCGCGAATCCAGCTCAGCGGGTAGTCCGTCTCGCCTTCCCGGATGCCCTTGGCGGTCCGGGTCGCCTCGTCCGACATGTCGATGCTGACCAGCACGCGCAGGTTCTCCCGCGGCGGATAGGAGAACTTCGTGCGGTACAATTCGTCGTTGGCCTTGAAGCCCTGTCCCTGAAACGCCGCGTTGAGCGGGTGCCCGGGGTCGTCGATCTTCACGGCCCACGTCCCCTCGGCGACCCAGGGATGCCCGTCAAAGAACCCGCCCAGCAGGGCCGCCCCTTCCGGCCACTTCGCGAGACCGACCGTCGCCCCGTGAATACCGACCAGCCCCCTGCCGCTGCCGACGAAATCCAGGATCGCCTTTTGAGCCTGGGGACTGAAATCGAGTTGGCTGCTGTTGTTCAGGCAAATCGCGTCGAACTGCCGGAGATTAGCCGCCTCGAAGGCGGACATATCCGTGCTGTGGACGACTTCATACGCGCCGGTTTTGGCCCCCATGACCTCCAGGGCCTTGGCACCGTAAGGAATCGCGGTGTGAACGTAGCCTTTGGTCAGATTGAAGACGAGCATCTTGCGCGGCTTGGCCGGCACGGCCGGGGCTTTGGCCGGCGCCGCCGCCTCGATCTTCCGCGCCTCCTCGGGGGAGACAGCTCTTACTCTCTCATCCAACGCAGCCGAGTACATGAACACAGACAATCCGATCAAAACTCCGCTCTGAAGCAACATGGTTCCTTTCTCCCATTCCTGATCACGACTCCCTTGATGCCGACGGGGTACGCCACATACCCATCACGATGTTGTTCGATGATGATCGTGATCTGCTTCATGGAGCACGCTCAGTCCATACAATCCCGCACGGCCTGCAGGGGTTCGGGCGTCAGTCTCGGATAGTTCTCCAGCAACTGGGTCTCGGTCCAACCTTGCGCCAGCCGCTCGATAATGAACTCCACCGAGATCCGCGTGCCCTTGATGGTCGGCTTGCCACCGAGAACCGCGGGATCGGCAACGATGTAGTCCTTCCAACTCATAGGCGAATTGTACCGAATTCAAAGCGGCCTGTAAACCCCGACCGCCGGTGCCGGCCGAGAACCTCGCGGACCGCGCTTGACAGGCTGGCGAGTCGGGCCTATCCTAGAGATGTATGTACATGCATGCAGGAAAAGGTGGTGCTTATGGCAACGAGAACAATCAGCATCGATCTGGAAGCTTATGATCGACTCAAGGCCGTGCAAAAGGAAGCCGAGTCGTTCAGTCAGGTTATCAAACGGGTAGTGAAAGAACCGATGGATGTGCCGCGGTTCCTAAAGGAAATCGGCGAACACCCGCTCAGCGAGGAAGCCGCCGCCGCGGTTGAAACGCAGATCAGAAGACGGCGACGCCCATCCGCCCGGAGGCGGTGATGGCGTGCCTGGACACGACCATCTTGATCGATCTGGGCAGGAGAACCTCTCCGCGAAAAGAGCAGGCGATCCGGAAAATCGCGGAATTGACGGCACAGGGGCAGACGATCGTTACCACTCGCTTCAACGTTGCCGAACTCTACGTCGGCATGTCGCGATCTGGCCACCCCGAGGAGGACGAGAAAGCCGTCCAGACTCTATTGAGTAGATTCGAGATTCTGGAGTTCACTGATGCGGCGGCACGGCTCTTCGCCTTCAGCACTCGCTTTCTTCAACAGATCGGCAAACCCGCCGGCACCATGGACGTGTTGATCGCCGCTACAGCCATGGCGTACGGCCATACGCTAATCACGCGGAATACTCAACACTTCAGGCACATTCCCCTCTTGGCGGTGGAGGAATACTGACTGAAGCGATCAGCGTTCACGCGGCGTAGTGGCGGGCCACTTTGCGGATGGCTTCGGCGACGCCGGCGATGTACTCCTCGGTCATGCCTTCGTGGATCGGCACGCGGATGCCGGTCTTGAGGATCGCCTCAACCTCGGGCGTCTGGTGTTTCGTGTAGTCCATCGTGGTCAGGCCCATTTCCCGCACGGGCCACCGGCCGGCGAAGAAGCCATGCTGCTGGAACACCGGCTCGCGATGCAGCGGCACCGCGATATAGCCGGCGGAGCACGGCACGCCTTCGGCCGCCAGCGCCTTGACGAACTGCGCGCGGTCACAACGGAACGCCTGGGGCTGAATCCGGAAGAAGTAGAACCAGTAGACGCAGCGGTCTTCGGGATGCACCTGGTGCGGCGTCACGCCGGGCACGCCGGTGATTCTCTCGGTCAACAGGTTGCCGAGCCGGGCGCGCTTGCTCGCAATGGCTTCGAGCCGCGTCAGTTGCCCCGCGACCATCGCCGCCTGCGGCTCGCTCATGCGGTAGTTGGTCGAGAACGCCTGGAACCCGCCGCCCTTGACACGGTCGAACCCCTTGTCGCCGTACTTCTGCAGAAGCGGGCCGAAGCGCTCGTCGCTCGAGCCGACGACGCCGCCGTCGCCGCAGGTGATGTGCTTGGTGTTCTGTAGGGAAAAGCACGTCATATGACCGATGGTACCGATGGGCTGCCCGCGGTACTTCGCGCCCCAGGCCTGGCAGGAATCCTCGATCAGCACCAGCTTGTGTTTGTCGGCGATGGCCTTCAGGGCACGCAGGTCGCACGGGTTGCCGCAGAGGTGCACCGCGATGATGGCCTTCGTTTTGGGCGTGATGCGGCGTTCCACGTCTGCCGGATCAAGGTTGTACGTGCCGGCGCCCAGGTCCGCAAAGACCGGCACGGCCTGCTGGTAGAGCACTCCAATCACCGTGCCGATATCCGTGATCGGCGAAGTGATGACTTCATCGCCCGGACCGATGCCCGCCGCCAGCACGGCGATGTGCAGCGCCGCGGTGCCGGACGAGCAGGACTGGGCGTACTTCACCGGACAGACTTCCTGGAACCGCTCCAGCATCAGCGCCGTCTGCGGGCCTTTCCAGTAAAACAGGCCCTCCTGCTGGAGCATGGCGTTCAGCCGTTCGCGCTCGGGCTCGCCCCAGCGGAGGCCGAGGGGACACGCTTGCTTGACGGCTTTCGCACCCCCTTCGAGCGCCAACTTGGCGGCGGGCTCGGCGGCGGCCGACGGCGCCGCGTCGAGGTTCGCCGCGAGGACCGCGGCCGACGACGTGGCGAGAAACTCCCGGCGGGACACGGCGATGACAGGCCGGGGCGATGGGGTGGGACGGTCATGGCTCATAGTCATCTCCTGCATGGCTGAGAGCCTCCCACAGAATGAAGACTACTTCCCTGTCACTGCGAGCGAAGCGAGGCAATCTCCCGCCCGCAGGATTGAGATTGCTTCGTCGCTGCGCTCCTCGCAATGACATATGCAAGTTCATTCTGTTAGAGGCATTAACGGTCTTTCGCGAGCAATCGCCGCGCGTTGGCGCCGCGGATCGCTCCCAGTTGTTCATCGCTCAAGGGCGATTCCTGTAGTTTCAGCAAGGCCGACTCGAAGTAAAACAGCGGCGCATGGGAGCCGAACAGCACGCGGCTCACCGGCGTCTGGGCCAGGAGATTGGCGACGCCGCCGACGCCTTCCAACATGGCGATCTCGACGTACACCTCGCCGGCCGCGAGCAAATCGGCCAGCGCTTTACCCCGGAGGAAACGCTGGGAGTTCAACAGCACGAGCCGCAGACCAGGCGTTCGTTTCAGCAGGCCCGACAGCCCCGTGACACTCGTCGGCTCGACGCGCAGCAAAGGATGCATGGTCCGCTCGTCTTCCATGATCAGCGCCAGTTGCACGAGCAAACCGCGCTCGGCCGCCAACTGCAGCAGTCTCGCAAAGTCGGAGTCGTCGCATGTGTAGCCGTGATAGTTCGGGTGCAGCCGGATCCCCGGCATACGGTGCTCTTCGACGCAACGACGCAGATCGTCCTGCCAGTCGGGCAGCTTCGGATTGACCGAGCCGAACGGCACGAGCAGCCCGTCGCCGTGACGGCGGCACTCGTCCGCCAGCCGCGTATTGACCGCGGCCATGTCTCGGTGCAGGAGAGCGTCCAAACTGCCGACCCACGCCTGCGCCACGCCGTAGCGACGCAGCTTGGCCACCAGGTCGGCCGTGTCCTCGCCCGGCAGGCGGCGCAGCGGCCAGCGCGAGAGATAGACGTTGACGTCGATCAGTCCCTCCGCCGCGGCCGCGGCGGCCGGCCCAGCGTGCACGGCGGCCAGCGTCCCGACACCGGTGGCGGCGACCATCTGGAGGAACCCGCGACGGTCAAGGGCAGCGATGGATTGTCCGCCTGTAACAGAGGGTGTTTGACAGGCCGGCTCCTCGCTTGTAGTGTGCTCGTAAGAGCATAGGAAGCGTGTCGCGGACGTCCCGTCCGCGCTTCGAAGGCGAGACGCCTTCGACACGGCGCGGGCAAGATGCCCGCGACACGAACGCCTTGCGGCGTCACTACGAACGATGCCTACCGGCCTTGAGGCTGCCACCCGTCTGCCACTGAACATCGTCGCACACGACTGTTCGCCTGTCATAGTCTGATCCCTTTCTCGCGCAGGATGGGCTGGAGGATTCGTTTGGCGTTTCCGGCGAGAATGAGACGCTTGGCCGCCGTCGGGATGTCCGCGCCCAGGACCTTTGCCAGTTGCGAGGCGAAGCTGCGTCCGCCGGCGTCGCTGGCGTAGAGGACCCGTTCGGCGCCCAACTCGCGGACGGCCATCTCGGTGAAGCCCGCCGTGGGATCGCTGCCGCACAACTCGGCATAGACGTGCGGGTATGGGCGGATCGCGCGGATGCCGCCTTCCCATTCGCCGCCGGTGTGAGCGCAGATGATCGTCGCGTGCGGATGGCGCGCGGCGAGTTGGGCCATATCCTCCGGCATGGATTCGCCCGGGAGGTTGCCGGTGATCTTCAGCCAGGTGTGCTGGAGCACGGGTACTTTCAGCTCCGTGGCGCGTGCGACGATCGGGTCGAGGGTCGGCTCGTGGCAGCGCTGCGCGACCCAGAGTTTCACGCCCACCATGGGGCCGTCCCGCACACAGCGGTTGAGCTCGTCCAGACTGGCCTGCGTGTGCCGGGGATTGACGTAGACAAAGCCAAACGCGCGGTCCGGAAAGTGTCGCAGCGCCCGCAGGACTTCGTCGTTCTCGCGGCGGACCACCTCGGGCGACGGATCATAAGTGAAGCTCATGCCCATGAACACGCACAGCTTCGCGATGCCCAGCCGATCGGCATATTCGAGCAGCTTGCCCAGGCGCGCCTCCGGGGTATCCCCGGGCACCCCGGACAGGTGCGTGTGCACGTCCCAGATCTCGAATTCTGGTTTTGCCATCCTCAATCACGACTTCTCATAGGCCGCCAGAAAGTCCTCACGGCTGGGGCATGGCTACACCGTGGTCTCCGCCACAAACGCTTCCAGCACCGGACCGTCTTCACCATCCAGCACGTCCGGCCCAACCGTCTCGATATGGAATCTGAGGGCGGACTGTACATCCTTGAGAGCCTCTTCGTACGTGTCCCCCTCACCGACAACGACTCCTTTGACACCGACCGGGTACGCCACATAGCCATCGGGGTGTTTTTCGATGATGATCTTGATCTGCCTCATAATCAATCATCCTTATTTCAATCCAAGGGCACGAGCCAGATGTTGCGGAAGGCGACTTCGTTGCCGTGGTCCTGCAAGAGGATCGGGCGGGGCTGCGGGCCTTCCGGCCGGCCGGCGCCGGTCTTGTTCGGGATCTCGACGTTGTCGTGAATCAGCACGCCGTTGTGGAAGACCGTGATCCGGGCGTTCTGCTTCTTGACGGGCTTGCCGCCTTCGTCGGCGAAGCGGGCCGCCCGGAAGAGGATGTCATACGTCTGCCACTCGCCCGGCTTCTTGCAGACGTTCTGGTCCGGGGCTCTGAACGTGTAGATGCTGCCGCACTCATTGTTCTTGGGCGGCAAGCCGTACGAGTCGAGGATCTGCAGCTCGTAGCGCTGCTGGATGTAGATGCCGCTGTTGCCGCGGCCCTGGCCCTTGACCTCCGGCGGCATCTGCGGCGTCTTGAACTCCGCGTGCAGGATGAAATCCTCGACGTTGCGCTTGGTCGTGATGCTGCCGCTCTTGGGAACGATCTGCATGGCGCCGTCGTCGGTGATCTTCCAGGCGACCGCACCGCCCTTGGGACCTTCCCACTGGGAAAAGTCCTTGCCGTCGAACAGGACGATCGCCCCCTCCGGGCGGGCGGACTTGACCGTCACCTGGGGCGGGTTGGCGTAGTCGTTCCAGATCCGCTCGATCTCGGCCACGTCGGGCTTGCCGTCGTGCACGAACCAGCGATAGCGGAACACGTGGTCCTCGCCCGGCTTCATCTCCCAGCGGCCCGCCTGCGACGGACAGAAGTTGAAGAAGATGTGCTCGTTCGCTCCGGGCCACAGCCGCATCGGCTCGGGATGCTGGAAGTTCTTCGGATGGCTGTAGAACGTGACACCTTCCGTCTGACCGTCGATCGTCCCGTAGTTGTCGCACCAGCGGGCCCGCGTGCCGTGGCCGTCCTTGCGGGTCTTGCCTTCGCTGGTCAGGTAATCGCAATTCGCGCCCTTCCACTGGCGGGTCGCCCGGAACCCGAAGCCGCCGTAACGGTACTCCTCCTGAATCAGCGGTTGATCCGCCACACACCGTTGCGTGGACTGGAAATCGACGAGCCAGTAGCCCTTCTGCGATCCGCCCACGTTGTAGACGCGCACGTCCCAGACTTCCTTGAGGATGGTCTGCTCGCCCTTGGAGGTCTTGAAGGCGACGTGGTCCTGCTCGGCCTGGAAGCCGCCGTAGACCGCGCCGGTGGTCGCGGACAGGTACTTCGAGAACCGCACGGTCCCGGTGGCATCGCCGACATTCCAGAAATCGACCTTCTTGCCCTCGTAGCTCGTGAGGGTCCAGGGCATCCAGATGCCCAGGTGGTGCAGGTGGTCCGGCGGGTTGATGTCGGTCAGCACCGTGCCCCTGGGCGACCACAAGGGGTGGATGAACGCACTGTGGTCATACAGCGGCAGCTTGGCGTCCGGGACCTTGGCCACGCCCTTCGGGGCCGGCCACATCGCGTGGTGATATTGCATCACCTTGGCGTCCCCGACGCTGACCACGAGGTTCTTCTCGTCCTTGACGGCCTTGACCTGCCGGTCGGTCCGAGCCTCGCCCGCCACCAGCTCATAGGTCCGCTTCTGCCCGGCGGGCAAGGTGCCCGAGAGAATCCAATGCAGCCGGGGCGTCGGGCCCGGCTCGACCTGCGCCGGCACCGTCACCCGGCTCGATCCCCGAACCTCCTGCAGGGACAGCGCCTGCCCCGCCACCGCCTGCGGCACCGACGCCAGCGGTACCGACACCGGCGTATCGATCCGCGCGTGGGCTCCCGCCTCCACCGTAATCGTCGCCAACGGCCCGGCGCACGCCGAGGCGCCACAGACCAGCAGGACCATCATTATCACCAGGGCCGACCCACGTGCCTTCATCGCGGTACTCCTTTTCTTCTGAACTACCTTGCACACTCCTCCTCCCCGCTACGACGAACGCGATTCTAACCGCCTCCCGCCGCGACAGCAAGCGCCAGGTTGCCCAGCCGGCGGGAGCAAAGCCAGCGGGTCCTGCCCTCGACCGGTGCCGACCCGGGCGTTTCTTCCCAGGGCAATCGCATGGGGCTGGCATACTGACGTGGCATGGGCTTGGGGTCCCAACGCATGATTGGGTTCCCGAACGCGATGAATCGCGTTTGGGGAACCCTTCCGCGTTGGGGGCCCCTTCCAGCCCATGAATCGTCGGCAGAGCCTGCTCTGTCACCCCTGCGAAGGCAGGGGCGGGGGATGCCCTTCACACGCGCAGGATTTTCGGTCCGGGGACGATATCTCTTTGCTTGACAAGAACCTATACGGATGATCCCCGAAGTCCTGGTCCGGCATCTTGGGCTTTGTGGCCTAACGCCTGCCGCACCAACCGGCGCCACTGAAGTTCGGGCCGCGAAGCGGACACACGAGGCTTCTCGCCAGTCTGATGGAGGCGGTGGTTCTGCGCCTACTCCCTCGGGGTGTTTCGGCTCTCCTCCGCGGCATCCAGCAGTGCGTGGCCGAGCTTCTTTGCCTGAGCCGGAGTCACCAGAAAGCTTACCTCGTCGCCCCTGAACAGGCGTCGACGCTCCGTCGGCGCGGGCTCGGAGAGGCTAATCCTGATATCGTCGTCAAATCCTTCTTCCCGATTCAACTCAGAAAACTCGATACCGATCCGGATGTTGTTCTCCGGAACTTCTATGATCGTTTCCATCTATACCTCTGTTATTGTCTTTCACCTTCTTGATCGCAGAACGCTCGGCTTCAGCAGCGCCGCACCTGGGCGGCGTCCGCTGCAAGCCGTTGTCAGGCCGCCGAGGTGGCGTGCTGTGACGGACGATGTCTGAAGACGTACATCGCCCAGCCCAGGGTGTCTCGCCCCCAGCGAAGGTACATAGCCTTGTCCTTGGCCACTCGCGCCACGAGTTCGGGCAGATCCGGATCGTCCGGGTGACAGCGGGCGTACTCGGCCGCCGCATACCATTGCAGACCTTCGTAGTTGTCCCAGTCATCCTGGCTGCTCACGAACGTGTGCACCAGCTCGAGCCCCCGTGGCTCACCGGCCTGTGCGTTGCCAACATGTGACCCGAAGCTGTCTGGGCCGGCCCCCAATGCCGCCAGGTACTCCTCCGCCGGCCGCTGACGCCAGTAGGGCTCCCCGACAATCACCCAGCCGCCGGGCGCGACCATGCCCGCCAGCGCATCGAGAGTCTCTGCGTGACCGCCGAACACCCAACTGGCGCCGATGCAGGCGGCCACCGTCAACCTGTGCGGCTCTTGCGGCCTGAAGTCGGAGCCGTTCATCTGACGGAAGACGACCTCTGCCCCCGGCGCTCGCCTCTGCAACTGCCTCTGTGCGTCGGCGATGCAGAACGGGGAAATGTCAATCCCGATTCCACGGATGCCGTAGGCTTCCGCCAGGCGAATCAGGAACTCACCTTTCCCACAGGCGATGTCGGCCACGCGCGCTTCCCTGGGAAGCCGCAAGAGACCGACCAGTCGCGCCAGCTTGTCGTTGCTCGTGGGATTACACACCACGTGTTCGCGGTGGATGATGTCGTAGAATTTCCACGTGTCCATGCTTCTCCATCCTTTGACGGCCTAACAATGTCTATATGGTCTCTTCACAAGACCTTTGGATCGCGGGATCGCGCCATAAGCCCCCACCCGGAAGGCCGAGGGCCATCTGAACGATTCATTATTACTCCGCAGAATCAATATTCAAGACCCGACCCCACTCCGCTTCTCTCACCTCGCGCCAGCGTGAGGAGCATCACGGGAAGAACAGGAGGGCTCCGCCTTCCTCATTTTGCTCGATGCTCGATCACCTGTCGCTTGCCTCTTGCCTCTTGCCACGTGCTGGCCCCGGTTCTATAATGATGTCCATCGGGACTCGGAAGTGGAGGATGTTGCCCGTATGAAGAAGCGTTCAGGAAAGAAAAGAGAGCTCAGCACAAGAGAGCAGCCACCGGTGGCACAAATCGGTGGGTCGGAGTACGGGCACCTGCTGACAGACATCAAAGACCGCGTCCGCGCTGCGCAGTATGAGGCGCTCCGCGCCGTCAACAAAGAGCTCGTGGCTCTCTATTGGGACCTCGGACGCCTCATCGTGGAACGGCAAGGCGAGCAGAAATGGGGCAAGGCCATCGTGGAAAACCTGGCCGCTGATCTGCAGGTAGAATTCCCGGGCCTCCTGGGTTTCTCCGCACAGAATCTCTGGTATATGCGCCAATTCTAGAGACTGTAGCAACGTTACAGAGCACAATCACCCGGTTTCGCGACGCTGTTGATGGAGGGTGGCCGTGGTTTGGTGACGCGCGGGAGCCCGCAGGTCATGCTGCATATCCAGGGCAATACGGCAACGGATGGTTTGCTGGGTCCGAACTCGATACACCGTCTTTTGCATCTTGCGGTGACGGCGGTTGCCGCGTTCGACGGCGTTCGAAGTGGCCGGTAGCAGCGAGTCATCCAAGAACGTCAAAGCCTTCTCCACGTTGGGCGAGAAGA
>Ga0194125_10007112_pt1 | contig 16239 bp, 11 predicted proteins | sample TA2KigC250mmetaG_FD_148626 | JGI IMG/M metagenome (GOLD analysis project Ga0194125, IMG submission 148626) | Freshwater microbial communities from Lake Tanganyika, Tanzania - TA2015034 Kigoma Deep Cast 250m | ecosystem: Environmental > Aquatic > Freshwater > Lake | place: Tanzania: Lake... | reverse complement strand
AAGCCCGCCACCATCAGCACCTGGAAAGGTGCCAGCATAACCTGGACCAAGCCAGGGAACTCATCGCCTCCCATCAGCCCGCAGAGCTAGTGGCTCTGGAACTGCAGGCCGCAATCCAGGAATTAGGAGCCATCCTGGGCCTGGAAATCGACGAGGCAGTCCTGGACCGGATTTTTTCCCAGTTCTGCCTGGGAAAATGAGGCGGTGCAGGGGGTGTTGAAACTGACGGCATTACAAGCCTTGGTTAATGCCAGAAGGATTGCCATCCGAAAACTCCGTTGAGCTTAACTGCTGCCAGGCCGACCCCGGCATGAGGACGTCTGGGGAAATATTGTCAAGGCCGAATTTTAAAAAAATCTTGACAGAGGCAATATTCTTAACTAACATATGTAAGTCTAGTATTTATCTTTTGAGAAGTATGGCCGCCTGTGGTTAGGCTGGCGTAGCTCAATGGTAGAGCAGCTGATTTGTAATCAGCAGGTTGCGGGTTCGAATCCCATCGCCAGCTCCAAGCACGTGAGTCGCACTGGAAATTCGGCGCCGCCAGGTTGTTTATCATGTGGAGAGGTTCCCGAGTGGCCAAAGGGAGCAGACTGTAAATCTGCCGGCGAAGCCTTCGGAGGTTCGAATCCTCCCCTCTCCACCATCCGGGGCAGAAGAAGGCGGGAATAGCTCAATTGGCTAGAGCATCAGCCTTCCAAGCTGAGGGTTGCGGGTTCGAGTCCCGTTTCCCGCTCCAACAGAAGCCCACGTAGCTCAGTAGGTAGAGCACTTCCTTGGTAAGGAAGAGGTTCACCGGTTCGATCCCGGTCGTGGGCTCCAGCATAGATAACGAAGCATAGATTCATCCCCTGCGGATGTTGTTTTGACTGGACTATCTCTTTAGGGAGACGCACGTATGGCCAAGAAAAAGTTTGAGCGGAAGAAGCCCCATGTAAATATCGGCACGATCGGGCATATCGACCATGGCAAGACGACGTTGACGGCGGCGATCACGAAGCACCTGTCTTTGAAGGGCATGGCGGAGTATGTGCCCTTTGACCAGATCGACAAGGCGCCGGAAGAAAAAGAGCGGGGGATCACCATCGCCACGGCCCACGTGGAGTACGAGACTACTAACCGCCACTATGCCCACGTGGACTGCCCGGGGCACGCCGACTACATCAAGAACATGATCACCGGGGCGGCCCAGATGGACGGCGCCATCCTGGTGGTGGGCGCCGACGACGGCCCCATGCCCCAGACCCGGGAGCACATCCTCCTGGCCCGGCAGGTGGGCGTCCCCTTCATCGTCGTCTTCCTGAACAAGGTGGACATGGTGGATGACCCGGAACTCATCGAACTGGTGGAACTGGAACTGCGGGAACTGCTCTCCAAGTACGACTTCCCCGGGGACGATATTCCCATCGTCAAGGGTTCGGCCCTCCGGGCTCTCGAGTCCGACGACCCCAATTCCGAGGCCGCGGCCTGCATCTTCGAACTCATGAAAGCGGTGGATGAGTACATCCCCGAACCGGTGCGGGATATCGACAAGCCCTTCCTGATGCCCATCGAGGACGTGTTTTCCATTTCCGGCCGGGGCACCGTGGTCACCGGCAGGGTGGAGCGGGGCATCGTCAAGGTGCAGGAAGAGGTGGAGATCGTCGGTTTCCAGCCCACCTTCAAGACGGTGTGCACCGGGGTGGAGATGTTCCGGAAGATTCTGGACCAGGGCCAGGCCGGGGACAATATCGGCATCCTGCTGCGGGGCACCAAGAAGGACGAAGTGGAGCGGGGGCAGGTGGTGGCCAAACCCGGTTCCATCATGCCGCACACCAAGTTCAAGGCCGAGGTTTACGTCTTGAACAAAGAGGAAGGCGGTCGGCACACCCCGTTTTTCAGCGGTTACCGTCCCCAGTTTTATCTGCGCACCACCGACGTCACCGGCGTGGTCACCCTGCCGGAGGGCGTGGAAATGGTGATGCCTGGAGACAACGTGGCCATTGAGGTGCATCTGATCACTCCCGTGGCCCTGGAAAGAGAACTGCGCTTCGCCATCCGGGAAGGCGGACGCACCGTCGGCGCCGGCGTGGTCACCGATATTGTTGAATAAGCTGGTGGGGGGCGGTTCCCAAGACGGTCCCGCCCTCAGGATAACTTATTAAGAAACTTGACAGAATAGAACATTATGCGCGATATTATAATATTAGCTTGTACTGACTGTAAGCGCCGGAACTATACCACTACGAAGAATAAACGTCGCACACCGGATAGGTTGGAGTTAAAGAAATTCTGTCCTTCATGTCGGGCGCACACATCTCATCGGGAAACGAAGTAGATCAGTTTGCAGGCCAGTAGCTCCAACGGCTAGAGCACCGGACTCCAAATCCGGGTGATGGGGGTTCGAATCCCTCCTGGCCTGCCAATTTTTTCGTTGACCGAGTCAGTACTCGAAAAAGGTGAGTCATACCCGTCCTCTCCCCAGCACACGAAATCTCGCACTCTTTAACCAGGGTAAGGCGTTGTGGAAATCCTGAATCGAGATGGATGCACACCCCGGGGTTTGTTCTGGCTCCCAGGGGTATGGTGCGTAGTTCGGGGAAGGTACGAAGATAACTCTTATTCTCTGTTTGTGATGGAAATGTAGATAGTCGGACGTTGCTGGGAACCAGAAAGAAGACAGCACAAATACCCATGAAAAAGATAAAAGTCAAGTCCGGGGCCAAAGGTCAGGACCAGGTTGTCAAAGATTTGGTGAAAAAGCCGCCCAAGGGTCAGCTAGTTAAGTTAAAACCGAAAAAAGCCAGGTCTTTTTCCTTGCCCCCCGTGGGTGAGTATTGGCGGCGGTCCAAGCAATTCCTGCAGGAAGCCTGGATTGAGCTGAAAAAGGTTACCTGGCCCGGCCGGAAGGAAACCATGGGGGCCACCGCAGTGGTTCTCGTCTTGGTAATGCTCATTTCCCTTTTTTTAGGCATCGTCGATTTTGGCCTGTCCCGCTTGGTAAAAGGCATTATTGGATGATGGAGGAGGTTCGGCTCGCTTGGCTCAGAAGTGGTATGTAGTGCACACGTATTCTGGGTTTGAAAAAAAAGTCAAGAGCGCCCTGGAAGAACGCGCCCGCAGCCGGGGTATGGAGGACCTCATCACTGAAGTCTTGGTGCCGATGGAACAGGTGGAGGAGATGATCAAGGGCCAGAAGCGCATCTCCCAGCGGAAATTTTATCCGGGCTATGTTTTGGTCAGGATGGAGTTGAACGACGACACCTGGCACCTGGTGAAGGACACCCCCAAGGTGACCGGATTTATCGGTGGCCGCAACGAACCCGCGGCCATACCCGATGCGGAAGCAGAAAAAGTCATCACCCAGATTAAAGAAGGGGCTTTAAAGCCCAAACCGAAGGTTACCTTCGAGCTGGGTGACAAGGTGCGGGTGACGGAAGGTCCCTTTACCAACTTCAACGGCGTGGTGGATGAGGTTAAGGGTGAAAAAGGCCGGGTGCGAGTCATGATCAGCGTCTTCGGCCGTCCCACCCCGGTGGAGCTGGAATTTTCCCAGGTGGAGAAAGTCTAGTTCCGCCAGAGGCCCGCCCCCTGACGGGTCAAAGAGTAGAGGGAAGGATATCATCGTGTTAAGGAGTTTTGCATCATGGCGAAAAAGGTAATTGCCCAAATCAAACTGCAGTTGCCCGCTGCTCAGGCCAATCCTTCACCGCCGGTGGGCCCCGCCTTAGGTCAACACGGGGTCAACATCATGGAATTTGTGAAGAGTTATAACGCCCGCACCGCAGGTCAGGAAGGCATGATCATCCCGGTTCTGATTACGGTATACGCGGATCGGTCTTTCACCTTCGTCACCAAGACCCCACCGGCCTCGGTGCTGCTCAAAAAAGCTGCCCAGGTGGCCAAAGGGGCCAAAGAAACCAGCCGGGAAAAAGTCGGACAGGTGACTATGCTGCAGGTGGAGGAAATAGCCCGGCAGAAATTACCCGACCTCAATACCACGGACTTAGAGGCGGCCAAGCAGACTATTATGGGAACAGCCCGGAGCATGGGCCTGGAAATTGTCTGAGCATCTCGTCGAGAGAGGAAGGTAAGGCGACATGTCGCACAGAGGCAAAAAATATTCCAACATGCGGGAAAAGATCGATCGGACCCGCAAATTTACCTTTGCAGAGGCCGTGGCCGAGGCCCTGGGCACCAGCTTCGTCAAGTTCGACGAGAGTCTTGATGTGGCCGTACGTCTCGGGGTCAATCCGAGGCACGCCGACCAGATGGTGCGGGGGGCGGTGGTCCTGCCCCACGGGGTCGGCAAGAATGTCCGGGTACTGGTGTTCGCCAAGGGCGAAAAGGAAAAAGAGGCCATGGACGCCGGCGCCGATTATGTCGGTTCCGATGATTTGATCGAAAAAATCAAAGGCGGCTGGCTGGGTTTCGATAAGGCGGTGGCGACCCCTGACCTCATGGGCGCGGTGGGCAAGATCGGGAAAATCTTGGGGCCCCGGGGCCTGATGCCCAACGCCAAGGCCGGTTCGGTTACCTTTGACGTGGCCCGCGCGGTGCAGGAGTTAAAGGCCGGCAAGATCGAGTTCAGGGTTGACAAAGCCGGGGTAGTGCATGCCCCCATGGGCAAAGTCTCTTTTGGCGGGGAAAAACTGCTGCAGAATATGGCGGCCTTTTTTGACACCCTGATCCGGCTGAAGCCTACCACCAGCAAAGGGACCTATATGCAGGGCATATCGGTGTCCACCACCATGGGTCCGGGTATCCGGGTGGATCCCCTGGAGGTCAAAAATCTCATCCGCTTCGCCGCCGCCTGAGGCGCTGCATAGAAAGAGGTAAAGCCGATGCAGAAAGGCAAAAAAACCGAAGTGATCGAAAACCTGCGGGAAAAACTGGCGCAGGCCGAATTTAATGTCCTGACGGACTTTAAAGGGCTCAAGGTGTCTGAATTCACCCAGTTGCGGCGGGAACTGAAAGAGGCTGGCGGCGAACTGGCCGTAGTCAAAAACACCCTGCTGAAATTGGCCACGGCCGACACCGATACGGCAGCCCTGGAAAAATTCCTGGTGGGCCCCACGGCCATTGTCCTGGGATATAAGAACCCGGTGGAAATTGCCAAGATCGTCTCCAAGTACGCCAAAGACAAACCTGAGAGATTTATCTTGAAGGCCGGCGTCCTGGGTAATGCCGTATTAACCGAAAAGGACCTGGTGGAACTGGCCAAACTGCCCCCCCGGGAGATTCTGCTGGCCAAACTGCTGGGGGCCCTGCAAGGCGTGCCCACCTCCCTGGTCAGTGTCCTGTCAGGGATCGTGCGGAAATTTCTTTATACCCTGAAGGCCATCGAAGAGCAGCGCGCTGCCAATTAATTGAGACTTTCCGGCGCAAGACCCTTTTGCGCCACATTTTTTGCTAGCTAGTATGTAAGGAGGATTCTTCGTCATGTCGATTACCAAAGAAGAAGTCATCGATTTCATTGCCAATATGACAGTATTGGAATTATCCCAGATGATCAAGGACCTGGAAGACAAGTTCGGCGTCACCGCGGCGGCGCCGGTGGCCGTAGCGGCCGGCCCGGCTGCGGCCGAAGCAGCCCCCGAAGTTGAGGAAAAGACCGAATTTGATGCGGTGCTCACGGTCATCGGGCCCAACAAGATTCAGGTTATCAAGGAAGTCCGCGCCATTACCGGTTTAGGGCTCAAGGAAGCCAAGGAGGCGGTGGAAAATGTCCCCACCGTCTTGAAAGAGGCAGTCTCTAAGGCCGAGTGCGAAGAGATCAAGAAGAAACTGGAAGAACAAGGAGCCACTGTCGAGATCAAGTAACATGAGGCGTTTTTTCACCCCTAAAGCAACGGTAGCACTAAGGAGTTTAGCAGAACTTGCGGGTCTGCTTTCAAGGAGAAAGAATGACTGAGGTGTTCTCCCCTCAAAAACTCTATCGGAAGAATTTCGGCAAAATCGAAAGGATCATTGACATCTCCAATCTCATCGAGATGCAAAAAGAATCCTACAACAGATTCTTGCAAAGGGACACCCCCCCGGACCAACGGGATGACTACGGTTTGCAGGGGGTGTTTAAGAGCGTCTTTCCGATCAAGGATTACAACCGCACGGCCTCCTTGGAATTCGTGAATTATAGTTTTGCCGCTCCGAAGTATGACGAGGAAGAATGTCTCCAGCGGGGTATGACCTTCGAGGCCCCCATGAAGCTGACCGTGCAGTTGAGGGTGTATGACATCGATGTGCCGGTTGAACCAGGAACTGAACCTCCTATCCGGGACATCAAGGAGCAGGAGATTTATTTCGGCACCATGCCTTTGATGACCGACAATGGCACGTTCATTGTTAATGGCACGGAGCGGGTCATCGTGAGCCAGTTGCACCGCTCCCCCGGGCTGTTCATCGATCACGACCGGGGCAAGACCCACTCCAGCGGCAAACTGCTCTATTCGGCCCGGCTGATTCCCATGCGCGGTTCCTGGATTGATTTTGAGTTCGACCCCAAGGACATCCTCTATGCCCGGATTGACCGCCGGAGGAAGTTCCCGGTCACCGTGCTCCTCAAGGCCCTGGGTTACTCCACCGAGGAACTGCTCAATTTCTTCTACAGCACTGAAAAAGTATATCTCGAGGCCGACACCATCGAGAAGAAATTTAATCCCGAATTGCTGCTGCAGCGCAAAACTACGGCGGATATCGTCATTCCGGGGACCGGGGAAGTGCTGGTGAAAAAGCACAAGAAAATCACTCCTGCCCTGCTCCGCAAAATTCAGGAAGCCGGCATTGAGCGTCTGACCCTGCCGCCCAACGAACTCATGGGGCGGATAGTGGCCCATGATATCCTGGATCCGGAAACCGGGGAGGTGCTCATCCCCTGTAACGAGCCGGTGACGGAAGAAAAATTAAAGCTGTTGCAGAGCCGCCAGGTCCGGGAATTGGATCTGTTGTACATTGACGGCATCAACGTCAGCCCCTGCTTGCGCAATACCCTGGCGGCGGATAAAACCGAAAAACCCCGGGACGCCATCCTGGAAATCTACCGGAAATTGCGGCCCGGCAATCCCCCCACATTGGAAGTGGCCAATACCTTTTTTGAGAACCTTTTTTTCAAACCGGAGTATTACGATCTGTCGCCGGTGGGGCGATTGAAGTTAAACCTGAAACTTAACCGCGACGCTCCCGTCACCCAGGGCACCCTGAGTAAAGAAGACATCCTTTATGCGGTGAAGGAATTAATCACCCAGAAGGAGCTGGAAGGGCCCATTGACGATATCGACCACCTGGGGAACCGGCGAGTGCGGGCCGTGGGCGAGCTCTTGGAAAATCAGTACCGCATCGGTCTGGTGCGCATGGAAAGAGCCATCAAGGAGCGCATGAGTCTCCAGGAAATAGACACCTTGATGCCCCACGATCTGATCAATGCCAAACCGGTTTCCGCGGTGGTGAAAGAGTTTTTCGGCACCTCGCAGTTGTCCCAGTTCATGGACCAGACCAATCCGCTGTCCGAGATCACCCATAAGAGGCGGTTGAGCGCCCTCGGGCCCGGGGGTCTGACCCGGGAGCGGGCCGGATTCGAGGTCCGGGATGTCCACGCCACTCACTATGGCCGCATCTGCCCCATTGAAACCCCGGAAGGTCCCAATATCGGCCTGATTGTTTCTTTGTCCACCTATGCCCGGGTAAACGAATTCGGGTTCATCGAAACCCCCTACCGGGTGGTGCAGAAAACAGAAAAAAACGGCAAGTGGGACGTGCAGGTTTCCCGAAAGATCAGATTTTTGACCGCCCTGGACGAAGGCGACCATGTTATTGCCCAGGCCAACGCCCTCTTGACCAAGGAAAATCGTTTTGCCAAAGACCTGGTGTCAGCCCGGCGGGCCGGGGAATTCATCATGGTGCGGCCCGAAGAAATCGACTATATGGACGTTTCGCCCAGTCAGTTGGTGAGCGTGGCGGCTTCTCTGATCCCCTTTTTGGAAAATGACGATGCCAACCGGGCCCTGATGGGGTCCAATATGCAGCGGCAGGCCGTGCCGTTGTTGACCTGTACGCCTCCCCTGATCGGGACCGGCCTGGAGGGCGTGGTGGCCCGGGATTCCGGCGTCACCCTGGTGGCCAAACGGAGCGGTGTGGTGGAGGACGTGGACGGCACCCGCATCGTGGTCAGGGCCGATAACGGCGAGGGCCGGGAATCGCAATCCATCGTTGACATCTACAAGCTGACGAAATTCCAGCGGACCAACCAGAATACCTGCTTTAACCAGAGACCCATCGTGCGCCTCGGCGACCGGGTGGAAAAGGGCCAGATCATTGCCGACGGCCCGGCCACGGCTCATGGGGAACTGGCCCTGGGCAAAAACGTCATGGTGGCCTTCATGCCCTGGGGTGGCTGCAACTTCGAAGACTCCATCCTGGTAAGCGAACGCATCGCCAAAGAGGACGTCTATACCTCGATTCACATCGAGGAATTCGAAGTGGTGGCCCGGGACACCAAACTCGGCAAAGAAGAAATCACCCGGGACATCCCTAACGTCAGCGAGGAGGCTCTGGCTAACCTGGATGAAAGCGGGATTATACGTGTAGGTGCGGAGATAGGTCCCGGGGACATCCTGGTGGGCAAGGTGACCCCCAAGGGGGAAACCCAATTATCCCCCGAAGAAAAACTCCTGCGGGCCATCTTCGGCGAAAAGGCGGGGGACGTGCGGGACACGTCGCTGCGAGTGCCGCCGGGCATAGAGGGCATCGTCATTGACGCCCGGGTGTTCTCCCGTAAGGGCGTGGAAAAGGACGAGAGGACCCGCTACATCGAAAATGAAGCCATCGCCAAGCTTCACAAGGATCAAGGGGATGAGATCGCCATCATCACCCAGAGCGTCAGCCATCGTTTGCAAGAGATGCTGGTGGGACGAACCGTCATCGAGATTCCCGATGATATTACCTCCAGCCGCTATGTTCTGGAAAAGGGAGGCGCCGTCACCCCGGAAGTAGTCATGACGCTGCCCCTGGAGCACTGGCGCAACGTCACCTTCAACGACCCGGACCTGGAAGACCGCCTGGACAATCTGTTGGATAGCTACCGGATACAGATCCAGCAGGTGAACGATCAGTTTGAGGATAAAATCAACCGGCTGCGCAAAGTGGACGAACTGCCCCCCGGCGTCATCAAGATGGTGAAAGTCTTCATCGCCCTGAAACGGAAACTGGCCGTGGGCGACAAGATGGCCGGACGCCATGGCAATAAAGGCGTGGTTTCCAGGATCATGCCCGAAGAAGATATGCCGTATTTTGCCGACGGCACCCCCGTGGACATCGTCCTCAACCCCCTGGGCGTGCCCTCCCGGATGAACGTCGGCCAGGTGCTGGAAACCCATTTAGGGTGGGCCTCCCGCCTGCTGGGGCAGCAGATCGGCAAGCTGATTAATGAATTTTATGACTTGGACGCCATCAAAAACCGCATTCGGGCAATTTACCAGGATGATGGCCTGGAAGATTGGCTCAAGGATGCAACCTATGAAGATTTAACGAGCTTTTGGGAAAAATATAACAGGGACGGGATCTTCATGGCCTCACCGGTCTTTGACGGGGCCCTGGAATCGGAAATTCGAGACTGCCTGAACCAGTCGGGCGTTTCGGAGATCGGCAAGGCGGTGCTCTATGATGGCCGCACCGGGGAGCCTTTTGACCGCACTGTCACCGTGGGCGCCATGTACATGATGAAGCTGCACCATCTGGTGGATGACAAAATCCACGCCCGCTCCATCGGCCCCTACTCCCTGGTGACCCAGCAACCTTTAGGCGGCAAGGCCCAGTTCGGCGGCCAGCGCCTGGGTGAGATGGAAGTCTGGGCCATGGAGGCCTATGGCGCGGCTTATTCCCTGCAAGAATTCCTCACGGTAAAATCGGACGATGTGGCCGGCCGTACGCGTATGTACGAGAAGATAGTGAAGGGGCAATATGACCTGGAAGCCGGCTTGCCCGAATCCTTTAATGTTCTCATCCGAGAACTCCAAAGCCTGGCATTGAATGTGGAGCTTTTGGAGGACAAGGAATCTGAGGTGGCAGAAACGGATGGATAAGGCCAGGGAAGTAAACTTAGAAGATATTAATAGCATTTTCGCCAAGCCCAAGGACCCCTTGCAGTTTAATGCAGTGCGGATTTCTCTGGCCTCCCCGGAGATGATCCGCTCCTGGTCCTGCGGCGAAGTAAAGAAGCCTGAAACCATTAATTACCGGACCTTCAAGCCTGAACGGGACGGTCTGTTCTGTGCCAAGATCTTCGGTCCCACCAAGGACTATGAGTGTAACTGCGGTAAATACAAGCGGATGAAGCATCGGGGCGTAGTCTGCGAAAAGTGCGGCGTCGAAGTCATTCAATCCAAGGTCCGCCGGGAGCGGATGGGCCATATCGAACTGGCCTGCCCGGTGGTGCATATCTGGTTTCTAAAGAGTCTGCCCAGCAAGATCGGCAATCTGTTGGACCTGACCCTGAAAGATCTGGAAAAAATCCTGTATTTTGAATCCTATGTAGTGGTTGATCCCCTGAACACGCCTCTGAAAAAAGGCGACCTGTTGACCGAAGAAAAATACCGCCAGGCCCGGGACGAGTTCGGTGAGGAATTTGTTGCTGGCATGGGGGCGGAAGCCATCCGCAATATGCTCCGGGGGCTGGATCTGGTGACCCTGTCGGAACAGTTGCGGGAGGAGATGCAGAAGACCAGCTCCGAAGCCAAGCGCAAAAAAATCAGCAAGCGCCTGAAAGTTATCGACGCTTTCAAGGATTCCAATATTAAGCCGGAGTGGATGGTCCTGGAGGTCATCCCGGTTCTGCCCCCGGATCTGCGTCCCCTGGTGCCCCTGGACGGCGGCAGATTCGCCACGTCCGATCTCAATGACCTGTACCGGCGGGTGATTAATCGCAATAACCGCTTAAAGCGGTTGGCCGAGCTGGACGCTCCGGAAATCATCATCCGCAATGAAAAACGGATGCTCCAGGAAGCCGTGGACGTGCTGTTCGACAACGGCCGGCGCGGCAAAACCATCACCGGCCCCAATAAGCGCCCCCTCAAATCCCTGAGCGACATGCTCAAGGGCAAACAGGGGCGTTTCCGCCAGAACCTGTTGGGGAAACGGGTGGATTATTCCGGCCGGTCGGTCATCGTCATCGGTCCCAACCTCAGGCTGCACCAGTGCGGCCTGCCCAAAAAGATGGCCCTGGAGCTCTTCAAACCGTTCATTTACAACCGCTTGGTGAACAAAGGCTTTGTCAATACCATCAAGGCCGCCAAAAAAATGGTGGAAAAGGAAACCCCGGATGTCTGGGACACCCTGGACGAGGTGGTCAAGGAATACCCGGTGATGCTCAACCGGGCTCCTACCCTGCACCGTCTGGGTATCCAGGCCTTTGAACCCATCCTCATTGAAGGCAAGGCCATCCAGTTGCACCCCCTGGTCTGCACCGCCTTTAACGCCGACTTTGATGGCGACCAGATGGCCGTCCACGTGCCCCTTTCCCTGGAGGCGCAGATCGAGGCCCGGGTCCTGATGATGTCCACGAACAACATCCTGTCCCCGGCCAACGGGGAGCCCATCATCGTGCCCTCCCAGGACATCGTTTTGGGACTGTATTACCTGACCCGGGAACGTCCCCTGGCCAAAGGGGAGCGGACCCCGTTCAACGGTCATAAACCCATACCTTTCTCTTCTCCGGAGGAAGTCCGCATCGCCTACGATCAAGGAACCGTTTCTTTACACGCCCGCATCCAGGTGAAAATGGACGGACCGGTAGTTCTCCTCCAGGATATTATCGGGGAAAACCAGCAATTGAAAATCGATCCGGCGGCCCGGCTCGAGGTCATAACCGACGGCGGCATCTTTAAAACTACGGCGGATCGGCTCTTCCCGCTCCTGGAGGAAAAGGGCCTCGATCCCCTGGCCCCGATTCAGGTGAGACTGAAGGGAGAAATCGTCACCACCACCGTGGGCCGCATCCTTTTGCGGGAAATCATGCCCGAGGGTATCTCCTTTGACAGCATCAACCGCACCATGACCAAAAAAGAGATCCGGCGGTTGATCGGGGAGGCCTACCGGAAATGCGGCATTAAAAACACCGTGGTCCTGGCGGACCGGCTGAAGGACCTGGGGTATAAGTTCGCCACCCAGGCCGGCATTTCCATTGCCATCGATGATATGGTGATCCCCCACCGCAAGGCGGAAATTCTGGCCCAATCCCAGGCCGAAGTCGCGGAAGTAGAGAATCAGTACCGGGAAGGCCTCATCACCGAGGGCGAAAAATACAACAAGGTAGTGGATATCTGGGCCCGGGCCACGGATGAAGTGGCCGCGGAAATGATGGAAGACCTGGCCCGGGAAAAAATCACCGGCACCCGTCTCGATGCTGACGGGAAAGAAGTCCCGCTGGAGGTCGTCACAGACAGTTTTAACCCTATTTTCATGATGGCCGATTCCGGGGCCCGGGGCAGCGATAAGCAGATGCGGCAGTTGGCCGGGATGCGCGGCCTGATGGCCAAGCCCTCGGGGGAAATCATCGAGACGCCCATCACCGCCAATTTCCGGGAAGGCCTCACGGTGCTGCAGTATTTTATCTCCACCCACGGGGCCCGGAAGGGTCTGGCCGATACGGCCCTGAAAACCGCCAACTCCGGGTATCTCACCCGGCGCCTGGTGGACGTGGCCCAGGATTGCGTCATCACGGAAATGGACTGCGGCACCATCGACGGCATTGATGTCACCCCCCTGATTGAAGGCGGCGAGATCATCCAGCGCGTCGGGGAACGCGTCCTGGGGCGGACCACCCTGGAAGATATCCTCAACCCGAACACCGATGAAGTCATCGTCTACGCCAATGAGGAAATCGACGAAGACGCGGCCCAACAGATAGAGGAAGCGGGGTTGGAAAAACTGCGCATCCGGTCGGTGCTCACCTGCCAGACCAGGCACGGGGTCTGCGCCAAATGTTACGGCCGGGACCTGGCCCATGGGACGCCGGTGAATATCGGGGAGGCCATCGGCATCATGGCGGCGCAGTCCATCGGCGAACCGGGGACGCAGTTGACCATGCGAACCTTCCACATCGGCGGCACCGCTTCCCGCCGGGCCGAGCAGAGCGTCCACGTGGCCCGCAACCGGGGCAAGGTGCAGTTCGACAACCTGCGCACGGTGAGGGACTTTTCCGGCCACCTGGTGGCCCTCAGCCGCCAGGGCGAGGCCATCATTGTCAGTGCCAAAGGGAAGGAACGCTACCCCATCACTTATGGCACCAAGCTGCGGGTGGAGGAAGGCCAGGAAGTTCAGCCCGACCAGGTGCTGGCGGAATGGGATCCCTACACCAATCCCATCCTCACCGAAGTGCCCGGCGTGGTGAAATTCGGCGATATCATCGAACAGAAAGACGCCGAAGACCTCAGGGATGTCACCATGCAGGAACGGGTGGACCCGGTGACCAGCAAGTCCTCCAAGGTCATCATCGAATGCCAGAACACCGAAAAACGTCCCCGCATCTCCATCAAGGACGAAGCCGGACGGACGGCCCGGCTACCCAATTCCATGGCCGTGGCCCGGTACCCGCTGCCGGTGGGGGCCATTTTAATGGTGGGCGAAGGCGATCAGGTGAATCCGGGTGATGTCATTGCTAAAATTCCCCGGGAAACCACCAAAACCAAGGACATCGTCGGCGGTCTGCCCCGGGTGGCGGAGCTCTTCGAGGTCCGCAAACCCAAGGAGCACGCAGTCATCAGCCAGATCAGCGGCATCGTCAGTCACGGCCGCCAATCCAAGGGTAAGCGGAAGGTTATCGTCACCCCCGAGGTGGGGGATCCCATCGAATACCTGATCCCCAAGGGGAAACACATCGCGGTCCAGGAAGGGGAGCGGGTCAAGGCCGGGGAACCCTTGATGGACGGCTCGGCCAATCCCCATGACATTCTGGCCATTAGCGGCCTGAAGGAACTGGCCCGCTACCTGGTCAACGAGGTCCAGGAAGTATACCGCCTCCAGGGCGTGAAGATCAACGACAAGCACATCGAGGTCATCGTGCGGCAGATGCTGCGGCGGGTCCGGGTCACCGATCCCGGAGACACTGCTTTCCTCATCGGGGAACAGATCGAAAAGCATGTCTTTGAAGAAAAAAACGATGAGATCATGGCCCAGGGGAAACGCCCCGCCACTGCCGAGCCCCTGCTGCTGGGCATCACCAAGGCCTCGCTGTCCACGGAAAGCTGGATTTCCGCGGCCTCCTTCCAGGAGACCACCAAGGTTCTGGCCGACGCCGCGGTGGCCGGTCGCATCGATTACCTGCGGGGTTTAAAGGAAAACGTCATCATGGGACGGCCCATCCCGGCGGGCACCGGCCTGGCGAAATACCGCAATATCAAGCTGCAGATTTTGCAGGCACCGGCCGAGGAAGCCGTGGGCGCATAAATATCTTGACAAAAACCTCACAATTCATTATAAAATTATTTTTTAGTGATTTTGAGATGCCAGTTTCACGGAGTTACCAGAATTATGCCGACCATTAATCAATTAGTGCGCAAAGGCCGGGAAAAGATCAAGAAGAAGACTTCCACCCCGGCATTGAAAAGTTGCCCCCAGAAACGGGGCGTCTGCGTCCGGGTGTATACCACCACGCCGAAAAAGCCGAACTCCGCCTTGCGCAAAGTGGCCCGGGTGCGGCTTACCAACGGGATCGAGGTGACCACCTATATTCCCGGCGTCGGCCACAACTTGCAGGAACACTCCGTGGTCCTGATCCGGGGCGGCCGGGTGAAGGATTTACCCGGCGTGCGCTATCACGTGGTCCGCGGCACCCTGGATTCGGTGGGCGTGCAGGACAGGCGGCAGGGGCGCTCCAAGTACGGCGCCAAGAAACCCAAATAGTCCGGTTGGTGGGAACGAGGGAGCAATAGAACATGCCGAGAAAACGCGAGGTAGTCAAACGGGAAATCATCCCCGACCCCAAATTCAAGGATCCTCTGGTGGCTCGCTTTGTTAATGGCCTGATGCGCCGCGGCAAAAAAACCACGGCCGCGGCCATTTTCTATGACGCCCTGGACATCATCGGGCGCAAACAGCAGGAAGAGCCGCTGAAAGTCTTCCACAAGGCTATGGACAACGTGCGGCCCCTCATTGAAGTGAAGTCTCGCCGGGTGGGCGGGGCCACCTACCAGGTGCCGGTGGAAGTGCCTCATAACCGCCGCACCTCCCTGGCCATCCGCTGGCTGATCAACTACGCCAAAGGCCGGGGTGAAAAGAGCATGAAGGCCAAACTGGCGGGGGAATTTCTGGATGCCTTTCAAAATCGCGGCGCGGCCGTAAAAAAACGGGAAGACACGCATCGGATGGCAGAAGCCAACAAAGCCTTTGCCCATTATCGGTGGTAAGAAACTTGACGGGACAGGAACTACATTTTGGCAGCTAACATCCCAATATCACGCATTCGTGATATTGGCATTATGGCGCACATCGATGCGGGCAAAACCACTACCACGGAACGGATCCTTTATTATACCGGTGTAACGTATAAGCTAGGGGAGGTACACGACGGCCAGGCGGTAATGGACTGGATGGAGCAGGAACAGGAAAGAGGCATTACCATCACCTCCGCGGCCACCACCTGCTTCTGGAAAGACCACCGCATAAACATTATCGACACTCCTGGACATGTGGATTTTACCATCGAAGTGGAGCGGTCGCTCCGGGTGTTGGATGGGGCCATCGCGGTATTCGACGCCGTGGCCGGGGTGGAACCGCAGTCCGAAACGGTCTGGCGGCAGGCAGACCGCTACGGGGTCCCCCGGCTGGCCTTGGTGAATAAGATGGATCGGGTTGGAGCCGATCTGTTCAGAACGTATCAGATGATCATTGACCGGTTGAAAGCCAACCCGGTTCTCATTCAACTGCCCCTGGGGCGGGAAGAAAATTTTCAAGGAATTATCGATCTCATCGACATGCAGGCCATAATTTACGACGAGCAGACTCTGGGAGCGAATTACCGGGTGGCGGCCATTCCGGCCGAGGCCGAAGCCGCTGCCCAGGAATACCACAATCGGTTAGTGGCTTCCCTGGCCGAACTGGATGATGAGATCATGGACCTCTATCTGGAAGACAAACCGGTGGAGCCGGCCCTCCTGCGCCGGGTGCTGCGCCGGGGGACCATAGGTCTGGACGTGGTGCCCGTGCTGTGTGGTTCGGCCTTTAAAAATAAAGGCATTCAGCCCCTGCTGGACGCAGTGGTGGACTACCTCC
>Ga0194125_10007111_pt1 | contig 16240 bp, 11 predicted proteins | sample TA2KigC250mmetaG_FD_148626 | JGI IMG/M metagenome (GOLD analysis project Ga0194125, IMG submission 148626) | Freshwater microbial communities from Lake Tanganyika, Tanzania - TA2015034 Kigoma Deep Cast 250m | ecosystem: Environmental > Aquatic > Freshwater > Lake | place: Tanzania: Lake... | reverse complement strand
AGTGGCCGATTGAGGCGTCCACGCCACTCTTGATGATGGCCGCTTTGAGTTCTTCAACACGGGCTTTATCGGGAGTTCGCTGGCCACGCAAGGCATACCGCTTGCCAACTTGATGGCTCTTGGATTTGCCGCCCTCGTGGTAGGGCAGTAGAGAGACCTTGTCAGCCCTCACCTTTTTTGCCAGTTCCGCTACTTCCCTGATATGTTCTCGGGAGTCGTTTATCCCTGCAATCAGAGGCACCCGCAGCCAGATTTTGGTTCTGCCGGCAACTGCATTGAGATTCTCCAGTATCAAAGCGTTGTCCACGCCTGTATATTTTTTGTGCTGCTGAGTGTCCAGGTGCTTGATATCGAATAGCACCAGGTCTACGTAGGGCAATATGGAGGTGACGTCGTTTGTGCCAGCGTATCCCGAAGTATCCAGTGCTACGTGCAAGCCTTTGTCTTTTAACGTGCGAGCCAGGTTGAGGCAGAATCCCGGCTGGCTGACGGGTTCGCCGCCGGACAGCGTCACACCTCCGCCTGAGTTCTTGTAGAACGGCCTGTCTCTTCCTGCTTCCGCAGCCACTTCAGCTACGGTTATGCGTTTTCCGGCGATGTTCAGCGCCCCGTAGATGCAGGCGTCCACACAGGCCAGGCACTGGTCACAGCGCTCCCAGTGTATTATCCTGACTCCGTCGCTGCCCTGCGTTATGGCATCGCGCGGACATACCTCTTTGCATTTGCCACAACGTTGGCATTTTACATCGCGCGCAATAAGCTGCGGCTCTATTGCCTGTGATTCGGGGTTGGCACACCAGGCGCAGCGTAGCGGGCACCCCTTGAAGAACACCGTGGTCCTGATACCCGGTCCGTCGTGCACGCTGAACCGCTGGATATCGAAGATTATCCCGCTGTCTTTCATAAATTAGAAATGCTGCTCTGTGCGGGCGATTATGGAGTCCTGCAGGCCCTTGCTCAAATCCACAAAGTAGGCGCTATAACCAGCTACGCGGACGATGAGGTCTGGGTGCTTATCCGGATGCTTCTGGGCATCGAGCAATGTGGCTTTGTCTACCACGTTGAACTGGATGTGGCTAATGTCCAGGTCGCCCCATGTCCTCAGGTAGTTGACAAATGTTTCTTTCATATCACCTTCGAGCATCGAAGGCGAGAATTTCTGGTTGAGGAGGTGATTGTATGTCTTCGTGGTGTCTATTTTGGCTGCTGAGCAGAGCACTGCTGTCGGGCCTCGGAAATCGCGTCCCTGCACTGGCGAGAGAGTGGCATCGGCAAAGGGTTCGGCTTCTCTTCTGCCGTCGGGCGTAGCTGGCGTGTACAGGGCTGCGCTGTAGGTTGCGGACAAACCGCTGCCATCGCCTCTCATCGGGTTCCCGAAGCGGTCTGTGAATTCAGCCATGACGGCTACGGTGCGGTGATGTATTTCGGTTGCGATGGAATCAGCGTAGTCGTCGTCATTTCCGTACTTGGGTGCCCTGAGCATCATCTGCCGCATGTCCTCGTGTCCCTCCCAGTTTTTGTCCATTACCTGTATAAGCTCTGGGAGGCTGATTGCGCGGTCCTCAAAGACCACCTTCTTTATGGCTATGACGGAATCGACCACGTTAGTGGTGCCGATGATAACCACGAAGTCATGGACCATTGAAGGATAGGCCCATCTGCGGGAATCCATTCCTTTTTCGATGCAGCCGTCAAGTAGTGCCGAATAATATGGCCTGGGGAGGTATTCAGCGTAAAGCGAGCGGCAGGTGTTCTCTATCTTGACGTGCCTTCCAAAAAAGAAGCGCACCTGTTCAAGGTAGGCATCGATGAGGTCTTGGTGAGATTTGAATGTTGCCGGGTCTGGTGTCGGTGCCCCCCAGGGTATGTTGGTTACGGGATGTACCCCCCGGTGTAAAGCCCACCAGAGGCATTTGGGCAAGACAAGACCTCCTAATGGCCTTCTTGCTATATTTTTGCCGGGAAGCTCCAGGTACACACAACCGGTGACGGCGTAATCACGCGCATCTTCTAGTGGGACATTCCATTTTTGCAGGGTGGGGATGAGCGTGCGGTCATTGAAGAATGAAGGGTAACCCACGCCGGAATGGATGACCTCGGTTGCCCTGGTCAGGAGCTTGCCAGGTGTGCCGTCATGGTAACGCAAGACGATGCTCGGCTCCAGCGTTCGCATGTTATGCGCAGCGTCCAGTACCAGGTAGCTCATTTCATTGGTGACGTCGTTGCCTTTCTCGTCTACTCCCCCGATAGTAACGGCCTGGAGTGACTCCACACCGCCATAGATGCCGGAAAGCATCGGCGAATAGATGAGTCCCAACTCGTGGAATTTGACCCAGAGGAGCTGTAAAAGCTCCAGCGCCTCGTCACGCGTGATACGCCCTTCCTTTAGGTTTCTTTCGTAGTAGGGGCCGAAGATTTTGTCAAAACGAACACCTATGCCTAGCGTGGAGTACTCGATGTAGCGCCCCACATGGATGAAGTAGAACGATTGAATCGCTTCGAGGAGCGTCCTGGGCGGGTTTTCCGGGACGTGCCTGCAGGTCTGGGCTATCTGCTCTAACCGTTTCCTATCATCAGGGTCAGTGGATTTTTCAGCCAGCTTTTGCGCGAATTCTGCGTAGCGGTTGGCATACATGATTATGGCCTTGAGGGCTACGATGGCAGATTTCAGGAACTCCTTCTGCTCGATGTAGTCCAGCGGTATCTCCCGGTCTATCTCCTCAAGTCGACTTTCGGCTTCAGCGATGATGCCCTTGAGGCCAATGCGGAAGATCTTCTCATAGTTTGGTATTCCCAGCTCCGACCAGTGGCTCCACATGAATGTTCCTTCGAACTTCCAATATTTCAGGATATCGCCGGTGAAAGCCTCTTGCTGGCGGTCGCTCATGGACTTCCCTTTCCAGTATTCAATTAGCTCCGCCAGTTCGGCTCTGCCGGCATCGTCAAGTAGCTCTTGCCCCTCCTGGTCGCTGGTGAGGCGTTTTACCGAGCGCCAGTTCATATCTATGCCGAAGTAAAGCCCCTGGGGGAAGGAAACTGCGTTGCCAACTAGGCGCTCCCAGTCCTGTATATAGATATCCATCTTTTTGAGGATGTTTTCAAAGGCGAGTGCTCTCCGCATGACCATCGGCAGGCCATCGGTTTGCTTATAGGACTCGGTCAGGTACCTCGACCTTTGCAGGTCAAGCTTAATGCCGGGTCGATACATGCCTCTTGAGGCCTCCTCTTTCTCATAGCCTCTTCTTACGTTGCGTACTGCCTTGATGACCAGCTTGCTCTTAATTGCATCAACCGTCGTCTGCATCGGTTTACCTCCTCACCTCAGCGTTTTGCTGCTGGATGTGATATACTGTTGTGAACAATGTTCAGTATATAATACGCTGTTCACTGTAGTCAAGGGACAGTGGTATTTGGCGGCAGGTTTCTGGGGATCATGGTGAAGCAGGAATGAAAAGCAAGAACGCTTTTGCCAGGCTAAAGAAGGAAGAACGGGAACGTCGACGGTGCATCATTCTTGATGCGGCGGAGAGGGTGTTTGCCTCGACACCTTTTACCGAGGTGAACATGCGACGCATTGCAAGGGAGGCGGGCATTTCGGCAGCCTCGATTTACACGTATTTCCCTGACCAGGAGACGCTATTCGTGGAGACTTATCTGCGCCGTGTCGGCGACATGCACGAGATGTTTGAAAAGACCATCAGTGAGGCAATGCCTGACGAGGTGATGGAGAGCATTGCACTGAGTTATCTAGATTATTTCATCGAGCAGGACGCGTATTTCAGGATGATGGCACATTTCATGCTTTACGCGGAACTGAATCCTGAGTCGCTGGAGAAACTGAACAGGACGGAACGTGCCATGATGGACATATTCGAAAGGGCTTTTAAGAAGGGAGGCGCAGGTGGCAACACGCGCCTATTGGCTCATGCCTTTTTTGCCGGTCTCAATGGCATACTTATCAGCTTTCGGAGATATCCCGGCCGCAAAGAGGAGGAAGTCCGGCGGCACATGCATCGTTTGGGCGTCCTCCTGTGCCGCCAGTTAAGGGGCAATCCACCATCTTCCCTGTCTCAGTTGTGATAAGTTGAGCAGTATTATCACTAATTGACTTTTTAGCGCGCTTGCGTCTGTTTGCTGGAGCAGATGAACCAGGGATATCTGGTGAACTCACGGTAACCCATCTTGCGATAAATAGGCTCGCCGAACTGGCTGGCTTGAAGCACAACTTTCCGTGCACCAAGCTCAAAGGCAGCGTTACCCACCTGGCGAGTGCAGTATTCTGCCAATCCCTTGCCCCGTGCCTTGTTCACGGTGCCTACCCAGTAAATGCCGGCGATGCCGTGGGAGAGCATAGCCAGGGCAGTGGAGGACGGTTCTCCTTGAAAAAATACTACCGCCATGACCAGGTGTGGGCCGAGCACCCTCCGGGCATGAGAGAAGTAGCTTTCGCTGACCTCTTTGGGAAAAGCCAGGTCCTGATAAGCCTCTGTGACCACCTCCTTGAAGCCCTGCAACTCCTTCTCATTTTGCACCCAAACCAGCTTAGCCCCTGCTGGTGTTGTCCCTCCCTTTATAGGCTCATCGAGCACCATTCCCGGCGACTCTCCGACCAGGAACACCTTATTGTCCCTACAGTGTTGGATGATGGCCTGGTCATGGCGGCCTCGAAGCTGAAGTGAAAATGCTCGCTTGCGCTGGGAGAAGAAGCTCTTTACTCGACTCAGGAAATCCTCGGGGCTTTCGTGTGACCCGACTGCCAGGTTGAATGCGAAATTGCAGCCGGGGAAGTCCAGGGCTGAGTTGATTAGCACAGTATCTTGCGCTTTGAAGACCTCCGAATTAGGAATCCAGTCCGAGCTATCGCACCAGAACTCGACGCGGTTGAGGTCAGCCAGCCTCAGCAAATCAGCTTCGCTCAGTGAATGTTTCATTCTGTATTTGCTATCCCGATTGAAAGATGTCCTTCAACTATGAGATTGCCACGAGGATGTCTGAAAATAACAATGCGAGACTTTTGTCGTTGCGAGGCACGAAGTGCCGTGGCAATCTCCTCATGGCGATAATACCTGCCTCGGCAGAGATCGCCACGTCGTCCTTCCGCTGAAGGACTCCTCGCGATGACAATTTAATTTTCGGACAGCCACTTGCAATGACAGTTAGGGCTATGGAATTGCCATGCCCTCAGCCGGCGCGTTATGGCACAAGAGCCTGCTGCCCCATCTGCCAGTCGCAGGAACAAAGCTAGCTACTGGTCCCTGGTGCCATTCCAGGTACCGTCCCAGGTGAATTTGGAGCCGTAACACCAGTTACCGGTGAAGGAATTGCCGTCTGCCGACATTTCGAATCGCACATCTCCGGCATCGTCGGGTGGCAGGTATGTCGGCTGCTCAGACCATTTGCCCACCAGGGTATTTTCTTGCGCGTAGCCCTCAAACTTGCCTCCCTGGTAGGTATAAGTCCCGGTTACAGTGTTGCCGGACTGGGAGAGATTTAACCTCCCCCAGGAGCCGCAGAGCCAGGAACCACCCCAGTTAGCCACCGGTGCTGGTTGGGGTTGACTACTTGGTGGTTGGGCAGTACTTGTTCTGCTACATGTCCATCTCCGTATCCATTCACCAGATGCAACCATAAGTAGGCGACCCTCGCAGGTGTTGCCATCTGCCAACATCGTGAATTGTATTTCCGTCGGTTTTGATAAAGGCGAACTCCATGTCCCAGCTAGCGTATTCCCGGTGGCATGAGCCTGTATCTGAGCATCGGTAAGACTGAACCATGCTGATACCTGGTTGCCTGTCTGGGTTAGGTACAGTTTGGTCTCTCCACATTCCCAGGTACCGGTCCAGTTGACCGGCGGCGCTGGTTGTTGCTGACTTTGTGGTGTGGGCTTACTGGGTGGTTGGGCAGTGCTTGTTCTGGTGCAAGACCAGCTACCAGTCCATGCTCCTGAAGAACCCGTGCGGTAGTAGCCCGTAAAGGACTTTCCATCTGACGACATGGTTAACTGGAAATCGCCTGAATTTGCTTGAGACTCAGACCAGGTACCGGCGAGTGTATTTCCAGTGGCATAGCCCTGGATATCCCGGTTGTTATAGTCATACCAACCGGTCACCTGATTGCCTGTCTGGGATAGGTACATCTTGTAGCTGCCACATTGCCAGGTACCCGTCCAGTTAGCCAGCGGCGTTGGCTGGGTAGGCTGTGTGGGTTGGCTGGGTTGTGAGGTAGGGTTGGGTGGTTGGGCTGAACTTACCCTGGTGCAATTCCAGGCGCCGTCCCAATCACCTGAGGTACCGTAGCGCCATTGGCCGCTGAAAGAATTGCCATTTGCAGACAGGTTGAATTGCAAATCGCCAGAGTCGTCTGGCGGATTAAATGTTGGTGCTTCCGACCATGTGCCCACCAAAGTAGCCCCTGTGGCAGAGGCAGTGATTTTACCGTTGTCCCAGTCGTACCATCCTGTCACGTTGTTGCCTGTCTGTGTAAGGTACAACTTTCCCCAGGTAGCGCACTGCCAGGTACCCGTCCAGTTGGCAACAGGCCCTGGTTGGGGGGTAGGGGTTGGCGTTGGGGTTGGCGTGGGAGTAGGCGTAGGAGTGGGAGTAGGTGTGGGAGTAGGAGTAGGTGTGGCTTTAGCCTGGCCACCTGGCGGCTTTTCAGGCAGTGGTGTTGGTGCTGTGTTGTCAGCCTGGCCACCTGTGGCCTGTTTCCCATCCGGCTTTACAATTTTAATACATCCGGTAACTGGGAGGAGCAAGACGGTAACCAGCAGCAGAGTCAAGCATAACCTGAGAATAGTCCTAGTCATTACACAAACCTCCTATGGTTCATAAAATCAGCACGTAGCATCATGCCTTGTGCATAGTAGCCACTGTGTCCTAATCCGTCAAGCCTTTTTCAGCTACTTCCCGGTATCTTTATTCCAGAAGGTTTGTGTTTGCTTGACCACAAAGACAATGGGGTTCAATACTACTTCTCTTACTAGCGTCCTGACCGTTTCATGTGAGGCGATGAAGGCAGCAATTGGCGGGCTGGTCTGATAGTAGAATTCGACAAAGACAGTGCCAGCCTTGCTGTGCAATAGCACCTGGTCGCGGAATGCCCGCAAGGTATCCAGTTCCTGCGCTGTTGGGCTGCCGTAGGCTGCGGTGGCGATGAAGCACTTGGGCAGTGTTATCACTATTCCTGAGCCGTCCTGTCCATCAGGCTTGGCTTCCCCGATAATTTTGATTTTCTTTGATGCAGTGTCTTTTCCTCCCTTGCCGTCATTCACCTCAAGGCGCATGACGTGTCCACCCACCTGAGGCTTCTTCCATTTCCAGCTTGTTGAATCTGTGTATTCGCTTAGGAGTTGTCCATCAAGGTACCATGCGTGACCGAGTTCGTCGCCGTCAGGGTCGGTTGATTGGCTGATGACCTTTATGTCATCACCTGCTTCGGGCTGTGGTGGCTGGATTACGAACGCTGCCTTGGGTGGATTGTTAACACCGGGGGTTGGGCCTGGCGTTGGCCCGGGCGTCGGCCCCGGGGCAGGTTGTGGCGCCTGGCTTACGGTTATCTGCGCTTGGAAGGGAGTCGTGCCGCCCTTGCCATCGCTTACCATGAGGCCGATGGTGTGGATTCCGACTGGCGGATTTGCCCAGGCGCAGTAAGACAGATTATTGCATTCGTTGGCCATAATCCCGTCCCGTGTCCAGGTGTAAGTTAGAGGGTCATTATCCGGGTCGGTAGAGGTGCTGATGGCCATGATGGTGTCGATGGTTGTGGGTGAGGGGGGCGTGGTGTAGAAAGAAGCGCCAGGGGGGCGGTTTGTGCCTGGTGTGGGACCTGGCGTCGGCTGTGGCTGAGGTGACTGGCTTACGGTAACCTGCGATTGGAATGCCACTTCTGCTCTCTTGCCATCGTTTACCACCAGGCGGATGGTGTGCATTCCTAGAGAGGGGTTCGACCAGATGCAGTAGGGCAGGTTGTTGAATTGGGCTGCGGTGACTCCATCTATGTACCATGAGTATGTCAGTTTGTCGCCATCGGGGTCGGAAGATGTGCTTATAGCGATGATGGTGTCGCTGGTGGTGGGGAGGGGGGGTATGGTGTAGAAAGATGCGATGGGAGGCTGGTTTGTTCCAGGTGCAGGCTGAGGTGTGACATCCGGCTCAACTATGTCGCCATCCCAGTCGCCATCCCAATCACAATCACCGTATCTCCAATCACCGGTGAAAGACCTGGCGTCGGCTGATAGGGTAAATTGGAAGGTACCGGCATCTTTGGGTGCGGTATAGGAAGGTGATTTTGACCAGGTGCCAGCTAGCACATTTCCTTCAACTGTGCCCTCGATTTTTCCATCATTGAATTCGTAGCTACCTGTTACCTGGTTGCCACTCTGAGTGAGTTTCATCACGCCCCAATCGGTAGTCCAGTCCGCGTTCCAGTCGAGGGAGATGGTAGGCTGCGGCTTTGGTTGCGGTTGTGGCTGTTGGCTAATTCGTTTCCCGCTCCAGCCCTTTTCGTACCAACTGCCAGTGTTGCCGTATTTCCAGCGTCCACTGAATGATTGGCCATCGGCTGAAAGTGTCAGTTCCGTGGCACCAGCGTCTTTAGGCTCACTATAAGAAGGCGCTTCAGACCACCAGCCAATCAGCGTGTTGCCAGATACAGTGCCAGTAAATTTCCCGTTGTCATGCGTGTATGTGCCGGTTACCTGGTTACCGCTCTGTGTCAGTGTCATGGTGCCCCAGTTTGTGTTCCAGGTGCCACCCCAATTGGTGGCTGTTAACGGTGGGGGTGGGGGCACCGGTTGTACATCTCTCGTTCCAGTGATATCGCCATCCCAGTCGCAGGTGCCATAGCGCCACTTCCCGCTGAGCGACTTGCAGTCAGCAGACAGGGTGAAGGTAAAATCGCCGGCATCCAGCGGAGGCTTGTACGAAGGCGCTTCACTCCAGGTGCCGGTGGCGGTAGTGCCGTCAACCGTTCCTTCGATTTTGCCACCGTGGTAGTCGTAGCTGCCGGTGAGGCTGTTGCCTACCTGGGTAAGAGTCATTTCGCCCCATTCGGTATCCCATTTTCCGGTGAACTGGCAACCGGTGCTCGGCGTGGGAGGTGGGGTGGGCGTAGGGGTAGGGGTTGGAGTAGGGGTTGGAGTAGGTATGGGCGTAGGCGTAGGAGTAGGTGGAATGTATGGTGGTGTTGGAGTTGGCGGAACGTAAGGTGGTGTGGGAGGGACGTAGGGTGGTGTGGGCGTAGGTGGGACATATGGCGGTGGCCCGGTTCCTTTCCTTGTTCCGGTAACCACGAAGCGGTCATCCCAGGTATAGTGATATTCGCCTTTGAAAATGCCCCGGAAAGTCATTGCCGATGAATCCAGGGTGAACTGAAATTGGCCAGCGATGTGCGGAGATGCCTGTCCCATGATTGGCGGTTTGGAAGGAGCTGACCAGGTGCCGGTCAGCGTATTGCCTGATACGGTGCCGCTCAGACTCCATCCGTAATAATTGGAAGTCCCGCTTACTGTGCTTCCCGATTGGACGAAGGTCATGTCGAACTGGTAGGTATTGAATGCACCATATTCCATAATCGTCCAACTGGTACTCCATTCACCGTTCCAATCAGCTTCCAGTGCGTTGACAGGACGTGCTGGAACGACGAGGCTAACTACGGCTAGCAGGGCTAGCAGGGCAATTGGGGGCGTCGTTCTTTTCATCGTGGGGCTCCTTCTATCTCGTCTTGCAATGACAATTTGGATGGTCAGTGGCAACCTGCCACCGCTTCACACAGTTCAGCCGCCGCCGAAGCCCACCTTGACCTCTTCGCCGGTGACGATGACGGGGACGATGCCGCTACCTCCAGACAGGCGCTTTATTTCCGCTATTACTGCCGCACCATCCTGTGCGCTTCGTTCCTCATACTTGACTCCACGCTCTTCCATGTCTTTCTTAGCGGCGGCGCAATAGGGACAGCCGGGCTTGGTGTATATCACCACCTTCTGCGGATTTTGAGGAAGGCTTCGCTTTGAGTCAGCTTCGTATAGCTTCTCGATGACGAATTGGACGTACTTGTCGCATTTCTCCTTCCAGATGCCGGATTCCTGGAACTGGCGGTAGCCCTCTGGCTTGGAGAAATCATAGGGGATAAGGTCACGGCATATTATGCTGCCGAACTTCTCTTTGAAGTCCTTGACCATGCTGCCGGCAACTGACCGTGCGTCAAGCCGTCCTTGCTTGGCGGCCTGCTTGTCCTCTGGAGAGCAGCGGTGGAGCAATCCAGCGCATACTGTGCCAGCAGATACGGCACCGCAGGGTGCCTGCTGATGTCCGGCAATGCCGCCGGTGAAGGCGATGCAAGACCAGAGCATGTCTTCGTCGCCCATTTCGAATGCTTCCCACATAACTTGCAGGACAGCAGGCCCTCAGTGGTAGCCTTTATGCATCAGCTCTGTGGCACGTTTTTTTGCTTCATTAATGGACACCTTTGCTGTCATAGCAGCCACCTCCACTTGTTAGTGTGTTTTCGTGGTAGTTTTACTGCGTATGTTAGTCCGAAACACCCAGGCTGTCAACGCATACTCCCTTGCACTTCCTCAATCCCTTTGACTGCAATGTCTGTAAGGATTGGTAAACGGGTGGGAGCAGGGTTACCACAGCGTTAATCGCCGGCTTGCTGGTGCTGCTTGGCATATTGCGGGTGCTGCAGAAGTCAGGGAAGTGAGGGGTGGAGATATACTGCTTGCTGGCAGGCAAGGAAAGACCGTAGCTCTGCCGGCAAGCAGTATATCTGTATGTGGCCTTCTTTCTCTAGTGATAGTGGGCTGGTTATATCTTGGCTATTTTGAGTAGGGCGAAGCCGATGGCGCCAAGTGCCAGGGCGGTAATTATCATGAAGCCGCCGCTGGCCAGGACTACGGTGACTAATCCCAGGCCAGCCACACCCAAAAACAGGTAGTTCTCCAGGTTGATTGCCTGCGAGTAGGTGAGGTGCTTGGGGTTGGCGGGGTCGAATTTACCAGTGCCCAGCAACTCCTTGTAGCTTGCAGCTATACCGTGGCGGTGTTCGCGGACGGTATTGCCTGCTATCTCTGCTTCTTTTGCCGTGTCGATGATCTCGGTGGGGTCAACCCCCTTGACGCCCAGCGCTGCCAGGGGTACCTTTTCCTCTTTCATGGCATTGATGATGTAGGTTTGCTTGGATAAACCCTGGCCGATGAAAGCTAATCCCATGACCAGTGAGATGACTGCCAGGACTATTACTACTATGCCTGAGTACCAAACTGTCTTGTTCACAGATTATCCCCTTTTTATTTAATGCTTTTAGTGTGTAATTGTGGGGGGCTTTGCCCTTTAGCGTTTGCCTTTTGGCCTTTGACTTCTAACTTGTTTTCGCCTCCTCTGTTTGCTTCTCGAGGGCGTTGTAAAAGGCCCTCCAGAACGGGTCAACGATGGGGTGCTCCAGCTTTCTCTCCTTGCCTTCGCTGATGAGTACCATGCCCAGCTTGGGTCGGGTGAATTCGCCGACAACCGAAGCTTTGATGTCCTTACTTGAAAGCGCTTTCAGGATGTCTGCCGCCTTATGTTCTCTGCAGGCTATAATGAGGGTGCCCTCGCTGATGGAGGAATAGGGGTCGATGTCGAAGTAATGGCAGAGCTCGGGCACACAGTCCTCCACGACGATGCTTTCCTTGTGCGCTCTTACTCCCAGGTTAGCAGCCTGGGCTATCTCGTACAGTCCGCCCCAGATACCGCATTCGGTGGCGTCATGCATGGCTACGACACCTTTTTCCCTGACGCCTACACTGACTGCAGTCATAGCATCCTCTACCACTGACATCTGGTAGAAAACTCGCTGTGCTCGGTTGCTGAAGTCCGGGCCAAATTCCCTCTCGATGAGCTGGGGGAACATGGTGGCAAAGATGCCCGTGGCCTCGATGGCTGGCCCCTTGGTGATGATTATCTGGTCTCCAGCCCTGGCAAATCCGGGTGAGACGTATTCGTTCTTGTTGCCGATCCCGACCATAGTAGCGCCGCCGACCATGGGGTAGTGGCAGTTCTCATACCTGCCTGTATGACCTGTGATGACAGAGATGTCCAGCTTGTTGCACTCACGGTGCATGGTGTCCCACACGGTTTCCAGTTGCTCCGCAGTCATCTCCATGGGCAGGTTGAGGTCTATGGCCAGGTATTGAGGTTTCAGCCCGCTGGTGACAGAATCTGAGGCGATGATGTGGATGGCGAACCACGCCGACCTCTCCCAGCCGTATTCAGGCACGATGAAGACGGGGTCGCAGGTGAGGGAGACCGCCTTATCGCCGATTTCTACTATGCCAACGTCCACGCCGTTCTGAGGTCCAACCAGGATTTTGTCGCTCCTGGCTCCCAGCCGGGGCAGAATAAGTTGTTCAAAAACCTGTGGTGATATCTTACCTATGGCTGGCATTTCGTTCATGGGTTAGCTCCTGGCTGTAGATTATTTGCGGCCCCTGGCGAGCGGTGACATGGCCCTGAGGCGAGCGACGATAGGAGGGAAGACTTCCAGAACGTAGTCTATGTCTTCGTCTGTGGTCCACTTGCCCAGTGTGAATCTGAGTGAGCCGTGAGCTTCATAGGGAGAAAGCCCCAGCGCCATGAGCACATGAGACGGGCCGAGGTCTGAGGAGCTACAGGCGGAGCCGGTGGAAACACAGATGCCTTTCTGGTCCAGTAGCAGCAGCATGGCTTCGCCTTCCACGTAATTGACCAGGATATTGATGTTGTTAGGCAGCCTCAGCACCGGGTGGCCATTGAGGCGCGTGTCCTCGATTTTGTTCAAGATGCCATCCAGGAGACGGTTGCGCAAGGCGGTTATCCTGACGGCTTCTGTGTCCCGTTGCTGGTGGGCGATTTCCGTTGCTTTGCCCAGGCCCACGATGCCCGGCACATTTTCGGTGCTGGCCCGCCTGCCATTTTCCTGGTGTCCGCCGTGCATGAACGAGTTTATTTTGGTGCCTTTCCTGATATACAGACATCCAGTTCCCTTGGGGCCGTAGAGCTTGTGGGCAGATATGGAAAGCAGGTCAACTTTCAGCTCGTCAACATTGGTGGGGATATGCCCTGTGGTCTGAACGGCGTCGGTATGTAAATAGACGCCGGCTTCTCTGGCTATTTTGCCAATCTCGGCAATCGGTTCTATGGTACCGATTTCATTGTTGGCGTGCATGATGGAGATGATGATGGTTTTGCTTGTGATGGCCTTTTTGACATCGTCGGGGTCAACCAGGCCATATTTGTCCACTTGCAGGTAGGTCACTGAGAAGCCCTGTTTTTCCAGGAAAGTACAGGTTTCCAGCACGGCATGGTGCTCGATGGTGCTGGTGATAATATGATTCCCTTTGTCGCAGTTGGCGAAAGCTATGCCTTTGAGAGCGTAGTTGTCTGCCTCGGTACCGCTGCCGGTGAACACGATTTCGTCACTGCGGGCGCCGATAAGTGTGGCAACTGAGTTCCGTGACTTCTCGATGGCGTCCCGCGCCTCCTGTCCCAGGTGGTAGATGCTTGAGGGATTGCCGAAGGTGTCGCTGAAGTAGGGGAGCATAGCTTTTACTACTTCAGGATGAACTGGCGTGGTAGCCGCATAGTCGAGGTATATTCTCTTCATATCTTAGCCCTCGATGATGTCACCCTCGATGGGGTCTACTCTGACTCCTTTTTCTATGACCCAGGCGATGCCGGCATCGATTTCCTTGTCTTTACCTTCCAGTTCCAGGACTACCCAGCCCCTGTTCTCCGTGACATCGGCACGGCGAATGTTGGTGACCACCTCGAACTTGTGGGAAAGGAGATATATGATTGGTTCCTTTATCAGGTTGTGGGGGAAAGTGAACATCACTTGTTTCTTAGCCATGGGGTCCTCCTGGTTTTGTCATAGTTAGGTTAATGCAAATCGGCAATCATTTCAAACGCCTACGCCGGCCACTTCGCTGAACGATTTCAGGTTAGGTTCGACTTTGACGGGCTGTACCACGTCCGAGACGATTTCCTGCGTCCTGGGTCCGGCACCGGTGATGAAGGCGACGGTGAGCTGGTCCTTGTGGATTTTCCCGGACTGTACCAGCTTTCTCAGGCCTGCAATGACCACGCCGCCGGCAGCTTCGGCAAAGATGCCTTCAGTTTCAGCCAGCAGCTTCATACCTTCGATGGCTTCTTCGTCGTTGACGTCTTGTGCTCCGCCCCCTGATTGTCGTGCTACCATCAGTGCGTAATAGCCATCGGCGGGGTTTCCTATGGCTATGGAGGTGACAATGGTATTTGGCGTCACCGGATGGATATGGAGGCTGCCGGCTTCATAGGCTTTCACGATAGGGGAGCTGCCGGTGGCCTGCGTGAGATACATATGTGTGTTGACCGGCTCAATTAGCTTAAGCATGGATAGCTCCTGCAGTCCTTTCCAGATACGGGTGAACAGCAGGCCGGAGGCTGCGGGCGCTACCACGCAGTCGGGAGATTGCCATCCCAGTTGCTCAGCTACTTCGTAGCCCAGCGTTTTGCTGCCCTCGGCGTAATAAGGCCGAAGGTTGATATTGATGAAGCCCCAATTGTACTTCTGAGCTACCTCGGCGCAGAGGCGGTTGACGTCGTCGTAGCTGCCTTCAACGGTTACCAGGTTTGGCTTGTAGATGGATACTCCCACCAGCTTGCCTGGTTCTACATTGGAGGGGACGAAGACGTATGCCCTCATGCCTGCCTTGGCGGCATGAGCAGCCACGCTGGCAGCAAGGTTGCCAGTGGAAGCACAGGCAACGGTGTTAAAGCCGAACTCTTTTGCCTTGTTCACGGCCACGGCTACCGCCCTGTCCTTGAAAGAGTAGGTAGGGGTGAGGCAATCGTTCTTGATATAGAGTCTCTCCAGCCCTAATTTCCATCCCAGGTTGTCGGCCTTGACCAGCGGGGTCATGCCTGTACCCAAATCTATTTCGTCCTTGGTCTCTACGGGGAGCAGGTCGCGATAGCGCCAGATGGTGGCGGGGCCGGAGGCGATGCTCTGGCGGCTGACTGCTTGTATCATGGCCTTGTAGTCGTAGTTAACCTCCACGGGGCTGAGGCAGAAATCGCAGACCTTCAAGGGTTGCAGGGGATATTCCTGCCCGCACTTTCGACAGCGTAAGCCGGTGGCAAATGACATCTTCTGCTCCTTTAGCCAGCGCCCAAGGCCTGGGATAAATCTTCGATGAGGTCGTCGGCGTGTTCCAGGCCTACGGAGAGCCTTACCAGATTATCAGTGATGCCTATCTTAGCTCTGTATTCCGGGGGCATGGAGGCATGGCTCATGGTGGCTGGATGTTCTGCTAATGAGGAGGCTCCGCCCAGCGATTCTGCCAGCTCAAACATCTTTATCCTCTTCAAGAAAGTGTTCACTGCCTTGACACCGCCTTTGATTTCGAATGAGACCATGCCGCCGAATCCCTTCATCTGTTTCCTGGCGGTTTCGTAACCGGGGTGGGATTTCAGCCCTGGATAATATACTTTGCTCACTGCTTTATGGAGCTGGAGATATTGGGCTATGGCGAAGGCGTTCTCCTGGTGTCTTTCCATTCGTATTGGCAGAGTCTGGATGCCGCGTAGCACCAGCCAGCAATCGAAGGGCGAGGCGCAGGTGCCCATTGCGTTGAGCAAGAATTGAACGCGCTCTGTCAGTTCGTCGGTGGTGGTGACCACGGCACCGCCGACCACATCGCAGTGGCCATTCAGGTACTTGGTGGTGGAATGGACTATCAGGTCGATGCCGTATTCGATGGGCCGCAGGAAGTAGGGAGTGGCGAAGGTATTGTCTATGGCGGTGAGTATGCCGCGGCTCTTAGCTACGTCAGCTACCATCTCGACATCGACGATATTCAGCAGTGGATTGGAGGGAGTCTCCAGCCAGACCATCCTGGTGTTGGGCTTTATAGCATTTTCGATAGCCTTTCTGCCGTTCATCCTTACGAAAGTGAAGTCCAGACCGAAGTTTTGCATTACGTTCTGAAATAGTCGGTAGGTGCCGCCGTAGACATCATCTCCGCAGACAATGTGGTCGCCGGCTTTCAAGAGGTGGATGACTGTGGTTTCAGCAGCCATACCGGTGGCGAAGGCGAAGCCTGCCTTTCCACCCTCGAGCTGGGCGATGGTATCTTCCAGCACCTTGCGCGTGGGATTGGCTGTACGCGAGTAATCGTAACCCCTGGTCTTGCCCACATCTTCAAAGGCAAAAGTGGATGTCTGGTATATGGGCACAGAGACAG
>Ga0194125_10007109_pt1 | contig 16245 bp, 19 predicted proteins | sample TA2KigC250mmetaG_FD_148626 | JGI IMG/M metagenome (GOLD analysis project Ga0194125, IMG submission 148626) | Freshwater microbial communities from Lake Tanganyika, Tanzania - TA2015034 Kigoma Deep Cast 250m | ecosystem: Environmental > Aquatic > Freshwater > Lake | place: Tanzania: Lake... | reverse complement strand
GCTTTGGCTTTGGGTGTTGCAGCTTTGGGTGTTGCAGCTTTGGGTGTTGCAGCTTTGGGTGTTGCAGCTTTGGGTGTTGCAGCTTTGGGTGTTGCAGCTTTGGGGCTTGGTGCTGGAGCAACAATAGTTTTGTAGGTTTCATCCATTTGTGCACGCGACATGTCCGATTTTTGCACATTTTTATGACGCATAACATTAATGCGCATTGTTCTGCATTGTGACACTGTGTCGAATCCATACACGGGAATGTCCTTGCGTTTCAAATGCTCAATTTGGTCCTGCGTTATTGGAAGCGCTTCTTGAACGATGAATGGGGTGAACTTAAATTTGGGAGTATAAGCTTGGTCAATTGTTTGCATTAACCTGGTTATCAACCCCATTTCATATTTTTCGCGCCGTTTTGGAATCGCACGCTTCATTTTATACGTGCCCGAATAAAAATTAAACTCCAAAGAAGTGGGAGTAATGCAATGAATTTCACCGGATGCGTGCAATCCGTATTGCAGGTCATCCATATTTATTCCTGCAGTGCGCGCAACACTTTCCAATTCATCCGTGCTGGACATGCGATAAAATATTTGATGGTGTTTTGTACCAAACTCAAACATGTTAATCGCTTTGGTTGCATACAACTTTGATGGAACCACTTGAATGTCCATGTGGGTGACCGGATCCTTACTAATAATGGATGCAATGATGTAGGTGTACATTGCACCCGGTTCAAATTGTGCGGGTGTTGGATTCACAAGGAGCGGGCTTAATTCGCTTATAATTTGCAAGTGATCGGTGTTGTATGCATCCAACTGAATGTAATAAAACTTGCCATCCTGCCCTTGCATACATTGCATGTTGACGCGGCGGTCTGGATGCATGATGGCCTTTCGCGTCATGCTCCGTTTCACAAAGTGAAGCCTTTCAACGGGAGCCTTGCGACTTCGCGTGTTGGAGGGTTCCAACCATTGCGCGTACGCAAGGTTCTTCAGTTCTGGATCCATTGGTTATGTTATATAGTATAAATATAGTATATACTATATTTTAATCAAGAGTCATTCGGCCATTATTCACTAATCATATCGTTTTCAACCAGTTCTTTTTTACTATTAATAGCATCTATAAACCTAATATTATTACAAATTCCCCAAACTCCATAATTACTGCTTTCTTGATATTTTTTAAATTTTTCATAATCTTCTATGCTTAAACAATAAAAATTTATAGTTTCTTCTTCATCCCATTGAGTCCATATTACTTGATAACCTTTTTGAATATACTTTTCATTATTTTTGAAATATTGTTCAGATAAGTCCTCACTCATTATAATATCTATAATATCTATATAAGTCTATATTTATTATAGTATCGTCTTATTGCATAATGATGGGTGGTAAATCTAAAAAAAAATTAAATAAAAGCAAAAAAATTAAAAAACTACAACACAAACGTCACTATAATAAAAGTATGAATAACAGAAAAAAAAATAACAAAATACAAAAAATATATCATATGCAAGGAGGCGCAACAACAGAACAAATTGCGGCAGCTGTGGTAATGAGACCGTTGATACAGGAAATTGGACGTTTTGATATTTTAACAGAATTAAATAGAATCATTCATCATGAAAGCAAAAACCCCCTCTATTATTCTCCAGAAGAACCAAGTTACACTTTCAATTTTAGCGAACTTGCAAGAAGGACTATCGACGAAGCATACCAAATTATTCATGACCATTTTCTTTTACATTCAAACACAAACATTATAAATCAAGTCAAACTTGCAAAAGATAAAGCAACAGCATCAGAATCATCAGAATCAACCAAATCACCCAAATCAACCAAATCACCAAAATCACCATCATCCATGTTGGATGTAATATTACAAGCAAATCGTCAACCAACTTCACCGTCAACAAGTTCACCGTCAACAAGTTCACCGTTTGCGAGGCTAACTGTGGACCAGTTGCTTAGGTTTGGACCCGGAAATCTTGGAAACGCGAAAACGCGAGAATGAATATACAGTAAAATAAAAAACGTTTGATTTTTATGGGGTAACATTCATATTTGACTTGTCAATGTGAACCTCTTTGATGAATCCTTTCAATATCTTTTTATGTGCAACATCATCATTTTCAATGTTTTTATAAAGTTCCTTGCACATGGTCAAATATTCATTATTCATTTTTTCATTATTTTCCCAACCGGGATGCTCTTCCATCCATTTTTGAATTACGCGTGTTTGATAACACGAAGTTAAATATATGAACTTTTTTATGTTTGAACAATCATCATCCTTCTCCCATTGATCATTTTTTATATACATTGTTTCTCTCTTCACATCTGTGCAGTGAATCGGTCTTTTATGCACATCCATCCCCTTCAAATTATTCACAATGATTGAGCTTACTCCTTCTATAATGCCATTCGTTTTTGTAAATTCCAAATCTGCAACCGTTATGTTGAGAGATTTTACAAAATCACTCAATTTTATTGCGTCTTTACATTCCTCATTCAGAAAAACATTCAAATTGAATTGATTATTGTTTGTTGTGTTTACTACATTGTTATTTCCAATTTTGGGTGTCATTTCTCTCACTGTTTTCATCAATTCTTTATTTTGATTCAACAATTCCTCCATCAATGTTTTTTGTTGTTTTTCATTTTCTTCATTTTGTACCTTGCAACTATTGATTATGTATGGAATCAATTCTTTCACACTTATTTTTTCTTCATTCAAATATGTTTCTTTTGTTACCACATTCATTTTGTTCGGGTTATCCAAACATTGCTTCTCATGATACCACTTACTGTTTCTGGCTGAATATTCCTTGTTACAATGTTTACAAAAAAATGTGCGACTTTTTGTCGCTTTTTCTGTATGTGCGTTCAAAATCGTTCTAGAACAATGTTTACTAGTGGCTAAATGTTTTAAGTAGTCATTTTTTTTACACGTAACATAGTCACAATATTTGCATTCGTGCGACTTTTGGAGATTTTTAGCGACTTTTTTTGTTTTTTCGTTATCGTCACAATATTTTGAATCGTTCATTTTATTCAACAGATATATGATATCATAATATGTTTTTTTTGCATATTCTCTTTATATGTTTTGCGTTCTAAATCGTTCTAGAACGCAAAAGTCGCATTCTGTCATTAATCCTTCCAATTCCTTTTTTTTTACATTTTTTTCATTTTTTTGTTATGCTCTCAACCTTTTTCGGATAAAATAAATTTCACACCAATTACCATAACAATATATGTTTTTGTTCTCAAAATGATTTTTTTGAAAAAACACGTACTTTTTGAATGTTCAAAAGTCGAAAAAATTTTGAGAAATGGACAAAAAAAATGTCCCAAATTCGATATGCTGGAACCTTTTTGGGAAAAAACTCAAATGTTTGAAAAATCAAATTGTTACAAAAAAAATATGTACTTTATGTAAATAATGTGGCCATTTACTGCATTCATGCTTCCCAAGGGTATGGTCTCATCTGCACAGTTGAAAGTGGGTGAAACTTACAAACAACTTAGTCACCGACATTCCACTGGGTTTGACAAATGCAAAACATTGACTCGTAAAGAACATTTAGGAAATGGTAAATACTACAAATTAACATTTCACAATGGGAAAAAACGGCGCGGTCAGTTTATTAATTTCACAGATAAGCCGTTATTTAAAAAATGTCTCACCCGTCGTCGTAAATAATAAATCATTTTTTGTGTATTCAAAATATATGTATCAAAAACACAACACATCCAGTACATGAACTTTGAATACAAAGATATTGTCAATAAAATGACAGAAATGATGAATTACATAAGTGCATCTTCATATGATTCTCAAATGAATTTGCAAGACAAAGAATACTTGCATAATTTGTCTACAGTTTATCAAAAATGTTGTGAAACACTTGTTGTTACAGATGATGATTGTCGTACATTTTATTTCAATTTGAAACATTTAGAACATGTCATTTCAACCGATGAAGATGTAGAGTATACCTTGATTTATAATGAATTAGTTAAAATGTTCAAATATGTGAAATATATATAAATTCGTTCATTTGTAAATTATTTTATCGTTGTATGTTATAATATGGATTTCATTTCTTCACCTGATGCGAAAATATCGCTAAACATCAATGCATTCAATGGCAACACAACAAATTTCAGTCGTTGCCCAGCACCTAAATCTTTGCCGATTGTACAACCAAACAAACCATACACTTCGTATGGAACATCTCGTCCAACAGTTGTTCCCATGTAAAAACCTTATTAAGTATTAAGTAAATTGTTACGCCAAATATGGAGGACAATATTTAACCGGCATGGCGCAGAGGCAGCGCGCGGGGCTCATAACTCCGAGGTCACTCGATCAAAACGGGTTGTCGGTATCAACTTTGTCTAGTAGATATGTTGCGCAACTACTTTCTACTTTTACAACAACTCACTAGTGTTCCAAATCCAAGTGTTGCTCCCATGATTACTAAAATAAGAGGCATTTTGTTTATATATTATCATTATTTTTTTGTATGATGTAAAAAAAATTTGTAAAATGAACAATACGATGATTGTTCATTTTCTATAAACCAGTATGGTGAAAAAAAAATTGAATTGCTTTTTGTGATGGAACATAATGCATCTTGTTGAAAACATGGATCATGAATATGAATTGGATCCAGATCAAATTGCCAAGAAAGAGGCGCATGCGCGCGCCATGCTTCAAAAAATGAATTCAAATAAGGAAGACATGCGTTTGTGGAGGTGGGCCCTTCGCGGAATCGTCATTCAATGAATCCGGGGGCAGAAGTGCAATTCTTTTTTTCATGTTTTTTACAAAATGTTGAATTTGGAATTGCAGAATAACTGCAACATGTTCCTTTATTTTTACCAGACATATTTATTGCTACACATTTTTGTATTGGATTCAGTATTGAATTATAACATTTAAAACAATACATTTTTTCAGCATGTTCATAAAAAGCGTTGGTGTTACATTTTTTTGAATGACACTTAAGACCATTCATACAAAGTGATTTGGGAGCGTTTACACCATTTGATGAAAAAATCACATTATGTTTATCTTTTCCAATGTATGGCAATAACTTGGGTGTAATTGAACGACAATATGGACACTTTATTTGTCCTAATTCAACTTTTTCAAAATAATTGTGTTGAAGTCCTATCCTACCCTTTTGATGCAATAGTTCTATGAATATTGAATCATAGTTGAATTTATGACCACAGTCAAGTGTCACATGATTCATTTTCAATGGGTCATGTGTTATCAAACATTCTGGAGTTTCAGAATCATTACTTTCACACTCATGGTTGTTGATTTTTTTTAATTCTTCAAAAAAAAAAGCGTTGTTCATTGTATTTAATATAAGTAAAATTAAAATGTCTTTATACTTATATTTTGAAAATATGGCAAGTAAGTCTGTATGGGGGCCAATTGTATGGACATTTTTTCACACCATTGCAGAAAAAGTAAGAGATGAACAATTTCACAAAATGCTACCATCTATGTTGATTTACATAAAACGGATATGTGCTAATTTGCCCTGCCCTGATTGTTCAAAACATGCAACTCAATATATTTCTAAAATAAATGAAAATCAGTTTGTGACAAAAGAAAGTTTCAAAATTTTTTTGATGAATTTTCACAACAGTGTAAATTTTAGAACAGGAAAACCATTGTTTACGGTGGAACAATTGAATGAAAGATACCCTCGTGCAATCACAATGGTTGTTGTTTCTAATTTCATTAAAGTTTATTCACATCGTAATACTAACATTAAGTTATTGATCAACAGTTTTCATAAAGACATACTTGTAAAAGATTTAATCAAGTGGTTTCGTGAAAATGCTAATAATTTTAATAAATGAAACCATAAAATACAGTTTTAAATTAAAATTAAAATTGAATTGTAATTTAAAATTTATATTATAACTCAAATTGAAAATCGTAACTACAATATCATCCATGAAGTTCATCATGAAATTCTTTAAATCAAAAATTCAAACACCCACTAAGTTGGGAAGATGGAATTTGCATTATGATCCGGTAGTTGTCAATTCTAAGGTGGACCAAGCTAATGAAGACCACTGCGGTTGCTGCAATACTAGATTCATTCAAGAAAATAGATTATCAATAATACCAATTCTACCCAAGTGTCTTATTATTATCAAAAAAAAATTATGATTTTACATGTGGCGTGATTTATATTTTTTGGTTTTGTTCTTCATATTTTTTTTTTTTGATCTATGGTGATGGTATCCACCAACCTTTTGTCTTCGGGATAAGACACTTTTCAACTCGGGTATTACCAGGTTCTTATAATTTATCTTATTTATATTTCCGACCAGGTCGTGTGTACTCTGGTTACCCGTCATTGAGTATGTTACAGGTGAAGCCTTTGGTCTATCTGGATCCTCCACTAGTTTAGCTGATACTATAATGTTTTTGGACGTTTCTTCCAACAACGATATGAGATCATTTGCCAGTTGGGGGGAAAGACTTCTAAAAACTAAACTATTATTGAATCCAGACAACCCAATTACTGTGGACAACTCTTTCACTCCTTTGGATAAGACATCAAAAATCATAGTCAGTTGAATCATAGTCAGTTGTGGTTGTCTCAAACTATGTTGTAATGATGGAGATTTATATTTCTCAAACAAAGGGGTGACTAATTTTCTAAATATATGTTTTGTGTAGTTTGAATACAAAGTGCGATGATATATCTCCTCCTCATCAATGTGTGATAAATATACCGCTATTACAGCAAGTATGCATACTTCCGAAACCAAATTGTATTCTGCAAAATTTATAGTTTGAAGAGTTATATTATGAAATAACATGAATTTTGCTAATTTCATTGCAGTTGGTTTTATTATCGCATTTGGTAATGAAGCTAATCTGTTTCTGTATGCAACATCATAATCAAAACCATGATGTCTCAGTGGGGTCAATGTTGATATACTACTTGCTATATGTTGCAGTTCGCTTGTGGATAAATCCAACGAAGCTCTACTTAAATCCTCAATATTCATTCCAGGTTTACGTAAACTATCTAACACGAAGTCAGCTTTCATCAAAGTATCCGTAATAACACTGTATTTTTCATCAAATTCATGGTTGAATGAAAATGGGTTGTCCGAAAATTGTTGATTATTGAAACGCGAAATAACAAATTTTGCAGATGGTACCTTTGAAACTTGGCTTATCAGTTTTTTTATTTTTGCATGACCTTCACCAGTAACTTTAGGATAGACTGAGGATGCGTTATCCTTAATACCCCAAAAACTTCCGTCCAATAGATCCGCATACTCTTGAATGGATTTTAGTTCTCTAAGTACTTCATCTACACTTGGTTTCTTTAATTGCTTGTTTCTTTTGACAAGACTTGAAATTATTTTTATAAGTTTGTTTACCTTTTCTGTATCTTCTTGATACCCTAAACTAAGCGCTAGTGTCATTAATTTATATATTGAAAGAATATAATAATATAAACCTAAATACAAATTCAATATAAGACTATAAATATGAGTGATATGAGTGAACAATTAGAAACTAAAGATCAACTTATCAAATATGTGAAAATGTGGATTGAAATTGATGCAGACATGCGTACGCATCAAAATGAAATAAAAAAACTGAAGGATAAAAAAAAATCTGTAACAGATACCTTGGTTGGAGTCATGAAAACAAACAATATTGACGCATTTGATACAAACAATGGTAAATTAGTTTATTCAAAAACAAAGTTGAAATGTCCAATTAACAAAACAATATTGCATTCGGCATTGATGCAACATTGCAAAGATGAAGAAACTGCCCAAACCTTGTGTAGTGTCATCTTCAACTCTCGCCAAGAAAAAATTAAGGAAAGCATTCGCCTTAAACCTCAAAAATAAATAAGTTTTATATGTAAGATAATGGTTGATAAAACAATTTATGTTGATTGTGCATATAACTCCAATGAAAGGATGAGTCATGTAACAGATATTGATTATGAATTCATGGAAAAGTTGAAAAAAAATGTAGATGATATTGATATCCCAGTTGAAACTCGTGTTGAAATTTGTATATATAAAATTAATCAAATGGATGAAAGTTTACCTTTTTTAGAATTTTTATTATACTTACAGGGAAATGAAAATGAGTTGAACGGAAAAAAATTAATTTTACCATTCTTCTTGTCAAAACACAGCAAATCTGGATTAGTGAACCAAGCAAGCGTGTTTTTGAATGCACTATTTGAACGAACTTCAAATGTAAAATATAACGGATATTTTTATGATAAATCAAAAAAAAGATGTATATTGTTTTTCAACAAATATTATGAAAAATCCCAACTGGTATTTTCAAAATCAAGTGAACGATGGTATTGGGTATTAACCAGTGAAATATTCAATGAGGAAAAAACATTGAACTTGAATATATCAGAAGAAGTTGTTTCATTTTTTCATGATAATCCGGAAATTTCCATGTTAAAACACCAAGGGAAAATATTAGAGTCACCGTCTGCGTTGTACGTTGGAAAACATTTGAATTATGTTTCATACATGGCTTCATTTGGATTGAAAAAAGCATCAACCCGTGCACACTTCGGTCCATACTACTACTTTGTTGATTTTATTGGAGCTATGAGACATGCGTGTTACTCAATGGGATTTGATAAACATATATTGAATAATGGAACCGTTTTAACTCAAAATGAATATGGAAAACATACAAAAGGAGGAATAATGCGACTTGCCGTATTTTTGGGAAGGTACCGGATTTTTTTAATGAACGGAGAAAAAGATCATTCAGATTTAAGCATGTATTGGGCAAATCAAGATCCATTTATTAAAAATAAACTAGCATTGAGAGACATCAATGGAAATTGGTCAAAAAAATTTCAATCAGTATATGTGGGTGAATATGATATAAATATTGATGAAAAAATAAAAAAACGTTTGCCCAATTGGACCATAAAAAATTATGATTATCAAATACCTCTCTCCATTTACAAAATAAATTTAAAAACCGTTCCAGACCAGTACAATCCATTGTTTAAACAATATGAATTAGAATAAAATATTGTAAATAAAGAGATGTGTTTCAAACCGGCCGGGTGTAATGATTGAAAAAGTGTAACAAACAGGAGAGTCGTTGCGCGGTCTCATGTTGAAGAATGGGTAAGAATGTTACAATTTCGTGGTGAATAATAAATGATAAATTGTTTAACCAAATGTTTAACCAAAAATACGAACAAATTAAAAAAATTGATTTAAATTCTTTTCATGTATGAACTTATCAGCAACTCCGATAATGTCTTGGGCAAGTATCGTAAAAAAGAACCCTGCATCCGCAACCAATTCCGGCAAACCAGTATCGTCAACACCAGTCCCAATCCCGTCAGCACCAGCAGTTTCTTCAGCGCATTTAAAATGCGACAACCCACTTGATTATGACTGGTTGAAAACCTCATGGAAAATCGACAATGACGCATATGACCGTGGTCAGCGCGAACTAGAAATTGAAATTCAAGAAGGATCCAGACCCAACCTCATTTGTTTACGTCGTCCTGATGCCGCCACTTCGCTACCTATGACATTTGTCAAAAGTGAAGACTTTTATACATGGTACTTCAACGAAAGGGGGCAGAATCGCGCGTATTCAGACGAGTTGTTCGCTCAACGGATGCGTGAATGGCGCACAAAAATGAACTGGCATCTTCCACCTGAGAAAAAGAGCGTCACTGACCAGGAACGTCGTCAAGGATTCTATACCGCCACAGTTCGAGACTCGGATTCGGATAAACTCATCACGGTTGTAAAATATGTTACACCATACAGTTCAACCCGAGACACCGAAAATGAAGAATTGGTTGAAATGATGTGGTGTCTAATTCATTCTCGTGCCGATGAATTGGTTGCTTGCAAAACCGTGGCCGAGTTCACCGACCTCTTCAGTAGAACGTACCATCTTTCATTTCCAAGCTGGAAAATATTCAATCGCAAATCTTTGATGTCAAAAACACTGCTGTGGATGCTATCTCAAAAAGCTAACATATTTCCAGGTCGCAGTCGCCCAGGAACTGCAGTTTGGGAATGTGATCCCTCAACTTTAAGTTGGCAACAAGTCGCAAGTGCCAAATCCAGCTATACCAAAAGCATGGTTTTCTTCAACAACATAAGCCCTTTCTATAAAGTGGGACAACCAGGAGGTAGACCTGAGACAGGTATTTGTGTTGTTGAACGCATGTCACGTGATGGCGAAAATGCCAAAATTCGTTGGTTACTCACCCCCAAACAACTGCGGGAAATCGAACGCGTGGAATTTTCCCCTGACATTGACCCATTTCCAAGTTCGGGTTTTAGCAGCGACGATGACTGGTATCATGACTAGGATGACGACTGGTAGGATGACAGGTAGGATGACTGACAGCTAAGAACATTTGTTTGAACTAACACTTTTTTTAATAAATACTATTATATAGTAATTATTAACTATGCGGACGTCAGTAAAATCAAGAATATATATTTTTGTCTTATTTTGGTTGTTTCTTTACATTTTTACGTGGTTTTCACGGCATGGATATTTTTATGAAAATTATGTTTATTTGGGGTTTGCAATTGTAAGTCTACCTACGTTTTTATATGTTTACTTGGGTGAAAATGACACCTCTATATAGCATCATTGCAAAAAATTTGATGATATTCGGCTAAAATGGGCTAACTTATTCGCATCTTTTTTTACTGTCAATCATGATGTAATACAGCTCGGACATGTCCGCAATGCATACGTTTTTACATGAACAATCATCCGGTTTAGGGGGGTTATTTGTATGAATACATCTTGCTTTGCATTTAGAATTTGCAATGAATGCATCAATTTCATCCCTATTTTCCATTATTTCACATTTAGAGATGCATGAACTAGAACAATCATTTATGGGTTGTCCGCCATGGGTCATCTTGCATTCACGCGTTTTAGAAAAACCGCGCATGTGTAACAACAATATACAACGAAACATTATGGTACTGAATAAATATGATTTGAAATCATTAGTTGTATTTATGTATATTTTCAATAATATTTAACACATTATTTTGCTAATGACATTGATCGTTGTAAAATGTCATTTCTATATTTTACGTTAAATGAAAAAAATTGAAAGTATTTGTATTCATTTACCATTTAAATCAGGCTTACGCAGAAGATGGTTCTTTACAAAAATTTCAACATAGATGAGTCTGTGCGGGGGACGGCAGGAACCAACCCTCACAACTTGATGAAGCTGGTGGACGATTTTTACAAGCACATTTCAGATATTACAATGGAGGTTGATGTTGTCAAGTTGGCTCTTGCGCATATTTCAGCGTGCAAATTTGTGATTCCCATGACATATGACCAGGAAACTTATTTGAATAGAATCACGACTGGTTACTGGATTGGGCCAACTTCTCCTCTTTTGAATCCAAATCCGATTGAATCCAGGCACATTGTTGCTAGCGGCCGCGTACGAAATCTCGTTCACAGCGGTATGCTTGGACGCTTGGCGACGCGCCTTGTGCATGATCCCACTCAAGTTCACCAGCGCCGTAGAAATACATATGATGCAGTCTCAATCATCCAGCGCGCAAACAATCAAAATGGATACGATCATGTGAAATATTCAATACATGAATTTCAATGCAAATACAATGTGGGTTGCAAACACTTTAAGGTCAACCCTTTCATGAATCAGACATATGAACAAACAATGGAACAGTTCAATTTGCTGGACACTGCTGAAAATCGCGAAGAATTCCTGCAAGAGTATCGTCTGTTGCAACAATCCGACCAAATGAATCACTCCCGTGTCATTCATCCATGTTCTCATGATTGGTTGACTCTGAAACGGGCAAGATTGATGAACAACGAGTGGATTGCAAGTTACTATGCATCATTTAGTACAACATGCAAACACGTAATGAAATTGATCGGCGATGGTTCGCCATTGTCTTGCCTGAGTGTGGTCAATTTGTATAAGTTTGTTGCGCGCTTTGATTGGATATTGACTGACCCCAATTTGAGGTCACTTGCCAGACTGAATGCATTCTACCCGACATATTTGAAACGACTGTTTTATCTTGCAGGAGAAGGCGTGGAACATTCCGCATACGTTTTAATGCGGTTCTTCCCAGAGATGATGACCCCCGAGCTGCACATGCACGTCAATCCTAAGTGGAAAATTGCTTCAGTCGTTGGAATGCACGTTGAGGAGGATGACCCATTGTTCGGCCCAATGAAACTTGCATGCCAATCATTCATGCCGGTTGCCCAGCCTCCTCCTCCTCCTCCTCCTCGTAACCTTTACCGTGATGACTACGATGACTACGATGACTACGATGACTACGATGACTACGATGACTACGATGACTACGATGACAATGATGACAATGACTACGACGATGACAATGTACAAGGATGATACCGGATGACATCATGACCATGAACAATAAAATAAAGTTGACAAAAAAAACAAAAAACAAAAAACAAAAAAAAACAAAAAACAAAAAAAAACAAAAAACAAAAAAAAACAAAAAACAAAAAAAAATTTTTTTATAAAATTTTTTCTTATGAACGGTAATATTATATAAACAGAATATATATTCATGGCTCAAGAAGATGATGATATTATTGTTTTATTAAAAGAAGTAAATAAAGGTTCTTCGATATCAAATATATCATTTCATTCCAGCTTGCCAATTTTAGCAAATGGTTCATATAGTGATGTTACAGACCGGTCTGTACAATTTTTTGAAGTTCCAGGTTTAGAAAAGGTTAGTTCTAAAGAATGGGGAGCTAGTAAAGTCAATTGTGTCGCTTTTCATCCACGATTAGACGTAATGCTTACAGGTGATGCGAATCATGTGAATAATGTGAAATTGTGGAATGTTACTACGGTCGATCCTGCTGATATACGTGAATTAGTGACACTAGACGGGCATCGTCGCGTGATTACATGTATTGCGTTTCATTTAATATTGCCTTTTTTTGCAACTGGTTCTTGGGATGGAACAGCGAAAATATGGCATTATAAAGAAGATGATTGGTCTGCTACAAAATGTATTTTCACTACCGACCCGCCTGATATGCCTGATATTAGAGTTACTTCAGTCGCATTTCATCCAACCCAACACATTATAGCAATAACCTCGTCTAGCAGAGGTGCTAAAATCTTGGATTTTTCCGATGCTGCTGCTGCTGCAACAGAAATAGCCGTAAGCAGGACTATTCCAAGTGATATCACACTTGGAGAACATATATATACGACTTGCGTTGCGTTTCACCCGGGACCTATTAATTTTATTTTGGCGGTTGGGGGGCACATTATTACGCAAGGGTGGAGAAATACTTATAGTATAAAATTATGGGATTATTCACCATCAATCGGTAATCCGACATGTGTGGCGACTCTGGAGGGACATACAAATAACATTAGTTCTATGATATTCCACCCATCAATACCGCTTTTGATATCCGGTTCAGAGGATAGAAGAGTAAAGTTTTGGGGTATTGACGCTGATATTAAGAAGTCAACATGTGTTCATACTGTTCAATACCAAACAGATGGTGTGACCAGTATAGCGATTTGTCCCTATAATTATTCATTACTTGTCACGGGAACATTTAATGGTATGTTACGTTTATATAATATCGCTAATTTAATGTCAAGATTGAGAATGAATCATTATTATATAACGCCGTCTCATGCGGATTTGCGTAGGTTTTATGGAGAGATTCATGGCATAGCACAAACCACAATGTTGTCAAAATCGGACCCCTTTAAAGACACACGCAGACGCAGACACAGAGGCGGTAATAAAACAAAACGAAACCGTCATAAATTATCACGAAAGCGTTATAGTAGAACATTACGAAAGAAACGTAAATCCTACACACGCAACAAGTAAATACAAAAAAAAATTTTTTTATAAAATTTTTTCTTATGAACGATTATTATTATTTATTGATATCGTTTCAAAACATCAACATATCGTTTGCAGTTGGTACGAGATTAGTGCTGGAATTCACATTCATTATCTTTGTAAGTTCTTGTGTCAAGTAATTGACCATCAATGTTTTATTTGAAAGCTCTAGTTCCATCTTACCAATCATAATTTTTTGAGCGTGAATAATTTCACGTAGCGACTGGTTTTCTGAAAAGAAATTCGTTTTGTTCGCATTGAGATCCTGAATCCACCGTTCATGTGTTTTGCTTTTACAATGTGCTGAAAACAAGGCCGCGCTCGTATATGCTTTATCCTTTCGCGTACCGCATGGACACTTCAACCCACTTGAAAGTACTTTGGAGTTGAACGACGGCACTTTATCCACATAGTTTCCTTTTTCATCCATGGTCGGCGAATATACGTCAGGCTCAGTTACAAGTGCCATCGCGTGTAATCGTAAAATTGGTAAAAATAGTCAAACTATACATCGTCGTCTTATTAACGCGACTCAATTTTTATTTTTATTCGTATAATATTGTAAAAATATAAACAGAATTGTATAATTGTAGTATTTGAAATGGATCACGTATTTAATTGTCTTCATTGTCAACAACCGTTCGTTGTCAAACATAGTGAGTTTAACTGTCGTATATTACGTCACGGTGTATTCAAAGACACGCTGCAACCGATGCCGCCGCATGCGACCAAAGAGGAATGCGATGCGCTGGTACAATCCGGTAAAATTTACGGATGCGCAGGGCCTCTTCAAATTGTAGAAAACACGAATGCGTCAAATGGATACAATGTCGTCATTTGCGACTATATATGAATAAAATTGATAAAATACAAAACTAATTTGTCAAAGTGTAAACATTGTCAATTTTTGTATATTTTGAAATCACCCGCGGGTTAACTTTGTTTGAAATGATGTCTTCGGGATCATATACATTATTTTGATTGTCAACATGGTACATTATTCCTTTTATGTCTTGAACCCATGTCTCAATTTTAACTGTGCACAAGAGGTTTTCACTAACATTAATCATTCCGTGCGGAGTCCCTTTTGTGTGTGTTCCACAACATAGGTGATCATCCTTTTTTCTTCTTGTACATTGTTCTCCATTTGCTCGTTTGGCTTGACACCTGTCATCAAGTGGAACCGAGTTTTTTACACGTTTACGAAGTTTGAAGTCATCCTTCGTCAACTTCAAATTTTCACAACTGTAAACATGGTCTAGGATTGATGTTAATTCTTGATTCATGTTCAAAGTTGTTATATCACTCGTACTTACACATTTATTTCTCAAACCTTGAAGTTTTTCTGCTATGCTTTGTTTGAGTTTGAACGTGGCATTGTCAATGATGGAATTTATACGATTCTGCATTTGTGGTTGAGTTGTTATTATGACTATTATGATATTCATAGAATGATTTTAAATCAATTTTTAAAAAAAAATAAAAAATGATCAACCGGTGCCCATGTTATTGTATTTTTTACTTAAACAGTACCCGCAACAAAAACATGAACTAACACTCAATACAACGTACCCAATAAATTCGTGTACTTTCATTTTGCTATTTTCTACATTTTACAAATAATATTATTTGAACTCACCCTTTACATCATTGCCCCATTTTCATCATTTTCGTTTATATCTACTATTATATTTGTATTTGGATTTGTATTTGGATTTGTATTTGGATTTGTATTTGGATTTGTATTTGGATTTGTATTTGGATTTGGATTTGTATTTGGATTTGTATTTGTATTTGGATTTGTATTTGGATTTGTATTTGGATTTGTATTTGGATTTGTATTTGGATTTGTATTTGTATTTTCAACTACTACATTTCCCCAATTTACATCATTTTCGTTTATATCCAGTATCATATTTGTATTCTGAACTACATTTTCCACATTTGCTTTAGGTTGACTTGAATGAGACCTATTTGAATGGTATGACTTATTTGAATGATATGACTTATTTGAACCATATGAATTATTTCTAATAACCCAATCAGCAGATGCATGATATGTCTGATTCTGTTGTTCATTCATTGACGGCGGCACATAGAATTGAGGATTTTGAAATGAAATAATAGAATTTTGCATTTGTTTTTGATTACACAAATTTTCAATTGATAAATCGTTGTCATCAATAACAACTGTTATTCCTGTGTCATTGTTATTTTCACCGCCACCGCCACCGCCACCGCCACTGCCATCGCCACCGCCACCGCCACCGCCACCGCCACC
>Ga0194125_10007105_pt1 | contig 16248 bp, 18 predicted proteins | sample TA2KigC250mmetaG_FD_148626 | JGI IMG/M metagenome (GOLD analysis project Ga0194125, IMG submission 148626) | Freshwater microbial communities from Lake Tanganyika, Tanzania - TA2015034 Kigoma Deep Cast 250m | ecosystem: Environmental > Aquatic > Freshwater > Lake | place: Tanzania: Lake... | reverse complement strand
CGGCAGACGCGGTAGCGGCTGCAGAGGCTTTGGGTAAATCAAATGCGAAAGGGATCATGGAAATAATCCCGTACGGGCTACGAAAAGGGCTTTGATTTTTCAAAGCCTTTTTATTTTAATGTACACTGTTTATACCCTCATCAGCCAATCCAAGAATTGGATTTATGTCGGAATGACTTCTGACATAAATGACCGGATTAGTCGTCATCAAAACGGATATGAACGTACAACTAAACCTTATCGTCCATTTTCTGTTTTATTACTCGCTTCAGCTTTTAACAGGCATGAAGCCCGAAGACTTGAAAAATGGTATAAAACAGCTTATGGCAAATCTGTTATCCGGGAATTTCTAACATTCCTAAAACAACAAGGCGATACGGGCCTGTCTACCGACAGGTAGATTCGAATCCCGTACGGGCTACAAAGCCTCTCAGCGATTGTTGAGCGGCTTTTTTATATTGAGCCATTGCAAGCTTGCTTGCAAAAGGTGAAAAAATGAAAAAGCCGGCAGACGCGGTAGCGGCTGCAGAGGCTTTGGGTAAATCAAATGCGAAAGGGATCATGGAAATAATCCCGTACGGGCTACGAAAAGGGCTTTGATTTTTCAAAGCCTTTTTATTTTAATGTACACTATTTATGCCCAGATCAACTAGACAAGAAATGGGTACTGTATATATACTCCGGGGGCACATCACCCTTATTAAGTTTTTTCCTGTTACTGTAAAATCACCGACATTGCTTCTTTTTCATCCTGCTTTTCTTTGCAGTAAATAATAACAAATGAAAAAGATAATAGCTATTTCCGTGACCGTTTTGATCGCTGGTTTTGCCGGCTGGTACTTCTTTTTAAGAAAACCTCATTTTGAAGCCACCAACGGATTTTTAGTGAATGTGGACAAGAAAGGCCTCATCATCGAGGGATATGATCCTGTTGCCTATTTCAAAAATGAAAAAGCTGTTAAAGGCAGCTAACTATTTAGATAACTTTATGATAATGCTAAAGAATAGAATAATAACGTATAAAGCCCTAAAACCGTTCGTATCCACACCCAGTGGAGTGGAGTGGATTCATTCAGCATAAGGAAAATTGCCGGGTAAAATCGTTACACCTGAAACAGCGGAAAATGCATGGCCTCTGGCGATGACGATAAATCAGGTTACCAGAAAACGCATTCAAGCTTACAAAATTAACTGTGTTGCCTGATAAAAAATTCAGTTGGAAGAAAATTCAGGTAGAGTATATCGGTTTAATCTGCAGACTTATGTTTTCCGTAACTTGAAATTAAAATGCAAAGTATGAAAACAGCAATAGTAACCGGCGCATCCGGTAATCTGGGCCAGGCATTAGTTAAGAAATTTATTGCGGAAGGGTATAAAGTAGTCGGCACGGTGATCCCCAACGATCCGATTGCCATTGATTTTTCATCAGATAAATTTGAAAAAGTAGTTGTGGATTTAATGAGTGAAGAATCCTCGGCAAACTTTGTTACCGGAGTAATTTCAAAATATGGTTCTGTGCATGCGGCAATTTTAACCGTTGGCGGTTTTGCCATGGGAAAAATTGCCGATACCTCTTCGGCTGATATCCTGAAACAGTACAAACTGAATTTTGAAACGGCTTATCATGTGGCCCGGCCTGTGTTTGCAGAGATGATGAAGCAGAACAGCGGACGAATATTTATTGTTGGTTCAAGACCCGGGTTAAGTGCTGAAAACGGAAATGGGATGGTGGCTTATGGCATGGCTAAATCGTTGATTTTTCGCCTGGCGGAACTGATGAATATTGAAGCCAAAGGCAAAAATGTAGTGACCAGTGTGGTGGTGCCCAGCACCATTGATACACCCCAAAACCGGAAAGCCATGCCCGATGCTGATTTCAGCAAATGGGTGAAGCCGGAAGATATTGCCAATGTGATTTATTACCACTGCTCGGATGAAGCCGCTGTGCTGAGAGAAATAGTGATTAAAGTGTATAACAATGCCTGATGATGGATTCCGTTGGTTGGGGTTGGATATTTGCGGCATCAGCAGTGTTGCCACACATCAGCAATTTGGCTAATAGCCGCTACTGTGAAGGAAATACTGGCGAAGCAATGCTTTGAATTCCGGTAGTTGCCTTATAAAATCCAGATCAGCATCATTCATCAGCTGAAAATAGCTGCCAAAACCCAGCTTCAGCGATTTCTCCAGGCTTTCCAGCGCCGGCTGCCAAACAATATACAAAGGGCAGTGGGCCGAGTTCAAAAATGATGCGTATGCTCTGATGGATAAAGAGGGGCAGAAAATACTCCCGTACTTATTGCTTGAAAATATTTAACTCTTTCCACGCCCGGTTCACCGGGGCGGGGTTGGATGATTTCTCATAGAGCTATTAGTTACGGCCTCTGTTTCCACAAGGGCTTTTTGTTAATCAGGTTTTTGGGTAAAAATGAAAAATAATATTGCCTGGACAATTAGTATTGCCGCTACTACCACTATTGATATTAGTGTCCTAATGACGGCATCTCTACTGAATATCCATCCATTGCAGGCTAAATGAATAATCAATATAGTTGCAAACAATATTATCATGCGCTTAGTTTGATAATTCTGGTTTAGTGTCTACTGAAATAGCGTATGAGATGATTCCCATCTCCATAAAGGTATCTACAGTCAATTGCTGCATTTCGTCATCCAGTTTGAAATACCACACATCTTTATGCTTTGTTGTGCATAGCGTGTTCAGCACTTGTATTACCTCTGATCTCTGTTCATCCGGCATTTCCGGGATACTGAAAACCCCTTTTCAAATAACACTGTAAACTTACCGGCACGCAGGTTTGGTTTGAATACCCTCTGCCGGGTATTTAAGCAGCTGCTTCCGGGTTTTAACAATTTTTGCTACCTTGTATCCGCCGGCTGCATCTACATTGGCCGTTTGCATTATTTTCATTAAAATTATCGCATGAAACCGGTGATAGCCTTAATAGCAGTTGCGCTTTTTTTTGCTTCTTGCCGGAAAGATGTATCGGATGCCCCCGCGCCGCTGAAAGCTGAAACCACGCTGAATACTCCCTATGGTGCTGACCCCCTGCAAAAAATGGATATATACCTTCCGGCCGGAAGAACTGCCGCTTCCACCAAAGTAATCATTATGATCCACGGTGGCGGATGGACACAGGGGGACAAAACTGATTTTACCGCTTATGTGGATACACTAAAGAAGCGTCTTCCCGGTTATGCCATATTTAATATCAACTACCGGCTGGCTACTAGAACAGCTAATTTCTTCCCTGCACAGGAAAATGATGTAAAACAGGCGCTTGAGTTTATTTTCAGCAAAAGAAATGAATACAATATCTCCGACAAATTCGTTCTGCTGGGCGCCAGTGCGGGCGGACACCTGGCATTGCTCCACGCTTATAAATATACCAGCCCGGTGAAAATAAAGGCAGTGGTGGATTTTTTCGGGCCAACAGAACTGGTGAACATGTATAACAACCCTCCCAACCCGCTGATCCCACTGCTGCTCATACAGGTTACCGGCGGAAACCCCACAACTCATGCAACCATTTACCAGCAATCAAGCCCTATGAGTTTTGTAACATCACAAAGCCCCCCAACCATCATTTTACACGGAGGCACAGATATAGTGGTTGCACCCTCCCAGTCTGTTTTATTAAAAAACCAGTTGCAAACCCTGGGGGTAACTCACCAATATGTTTATTACTCCACAGAAGGACATGGATGGACAGGCCCTAACCTGGTTGATTCATTTGAAAAGATCACAGCTTTTATTAATGCCAATGTGAATTGAAAGAAATTGTTTGCATACTGTGTTTTGCCACATCATTTTCAGCTATTGCCCAAAACACTGAACAAGAAGAGAAAAAAAAGCTGCTGGATAAACTTCAGACAGCATTTGCAGACCCGTGAAAACTTGCATTAGTTGATGACACCATCAGCTTGCCCCATGACAGTCTCTTTTTACCATCCCGGTATTTGCTCCGTGCTGGTTTGTCATTACCCGGTACTGCAGGAAATGTAATGATTTATTTCGTCAGCAATAAATCCAGGGATTCTGTATTGGTCAATTATTTTAAGAACATTTTTATAAAAGTTTTTAAAGACAGCAGTTATCTGATTACTCTTGAAGACGGGTTTGAGGCGCTTAACTGGAATGAACAGTTGATTGCTTTCAGTTTTTGTTATTCGGAAATATTATGTAACAAAATCAGTAAAATTCTTTCTGATGACCCGGGGTTGGCTATGCAAGTACCGGAAATAAAGATCCTTGACATTAAACAGGAAGACAAAGATGAACCGCCGCCACCACCTCCACCACCACCTCCTCCTCCCAGGAGAAAAAATCTAAAAGAAAAAAGGGAGAAGCCAGCCGCTGTTTACCGGCCAGCACAAATAAGTTTCGTTACTTTGATTGCATGAGCCTGAATACTCCCCTTGCAGAAAGGATACGCCCTGAAAACCTTGATGATCTACTGGGACAGGAGCACCTGGCTGGAAAAGGAAGCATTCTCAGAACGGCCATTGAAAGAGGCAAAATTCCTTCAATGATTTTCTGGGGGCCTCCCGGCACTGGCAAAACCACCATCGCCAATATCATTGCGCATACTGTACAGGCTCCTATCTACCAGCTTAGCGCCATCAGTTCAGGTGTAAAGGAAGTGAGGGAAGTGCTTGAAGAAGCAAAAACAAAAAAGGGAGTTATCCTTTTCATTGATGAGATACACCGCTTCAACAAAGGCCAGCAGGATGCATTGCTGGGCGCCGTGGAAAAAGGTATCATAACCTTAATCGGCGCCACCACAGAAAACCCTTCATTTGAAGTAAACAGCGCCTTACTAAGCCGATGCCAGATATATGTTTTGAAACCGCTCGGTGAAAAAGATCTTGTTCATTTGTTGCAAAGGGCAATGGAAAAAGATGAATTCCTGCAAAAGAAAAAAATTGATTTGAAAGAAACTGCCGCCCTGATCAATATCTCCGGCGGAGATGCCCGGAAACTGCTGAACCTGCTGGAAATTGTTTGCGATGCCGGCGGCGACGGGGTAGCCATTACTGATACTTATGTTATGGAAACGGCGCAAAAGAAAATTGCGCTTTATGATAAAAGCGGTGAACAGCATTATGATATCCTATCCGCATTTATCAAATCAATACGGGGCAGCGACCCCAACGCCGCCGTGTACTGGCTGGCCCGGATGATTGAAGGGGGCGAGGATGTAAAATTCATTGCCCGCCGGCTGGTGATACTGGCCAGCGAAGATATAGGCAATGCCAACCCTACAGCCCTGGTGCTGGCCAATGCGGCATTTGAGGCTGTCAATAAAATTGGTTACCCCGAATCAAGGATCATTTTATCGCAATGCGCCACTTACCTGGCTGCAAGCCCCAAGAGCAATGCTGCCTGTGCTGCTATTGACAATGCACAGGAACTGGTAAGAAAAACAGGCGATCTTTCCGTACCCCTGCATATCCGCAATGCGCCGACCACATTGATGAAAAACCTTGGCTATGGAAAGAATTATGAATATTCGCACAGTTATGAAAACAGTTTCTCTCCGCAGGAATACCTGCCAAAAGAAATAGCCGGTACAAAACTGTATGATCCCGGTAAAAATGCCCGTGAAGAAGAATTGCGGAAATTTCTGAAAGTACTGTGGAAAGATAAATATGGTTATTGAGCAATTTTTTCCGGATCGAATAACAAAGGGAAAAATTGTCCCTGTATTTTTTCACCCTTCTTTATTACCGGAACTCCTTCAAGCAGCGGTTCATCCGAATCTGAAATAACCCCATCCGCAAATACATTTATTACAAAGGCCCTGCGGGGCCGGCTGGAAGTATTAGCCCCTGAACCGTGCAGGGTTAATGAGTGATGAAATACGGCTTCACCGGCTTTTACGGTTGCAGACACCGGGTTTTCAAACTGCTTTTGCTGTTCTTCACTTAAAAAATCTTTTATGCCCTCCAGGTTTCCTGCTATAACGGGTTTGGAAAGCAGACCCCAGCGGTGGCTGCCGGGGATATACTGCAGGCATCCGTTTTCGGAAGTTGCATCATCCAATCCGCACCAGCAGGTAAGGTGGGCAACGGGTTTTGTTCTTGTCCAGTAAGAATAATCCTGGTGCCATGCCACCACACCACCCTGTTTGGCTGGCTTCCAGAAAATCTGGTCGTGCCAGAAACGAACCGGCCTGTTATCCAGTAATTGATATGCAGCCATCAGGAACCGGGGATTCCACAACACATCATGCAAGCCCCCGGTAATCCGCCAGGCGCCCAGTGCATGAAATAATATTGTGGAAGGATCTTTGGATTCATTCGAATGAAATTCATAAAAAAGGCCGTGTCCCGGGTGTTCAGGGTTGGCAATTATTGCCAGCTCATTTCTGATGGTTTCTATTTGCCTTACATCGAGCAATTTTATACCGCTTACAAAACCATTTTCCTTAAAACAGGCAAGCTGATCTTCCGGCAGTTTATACTCTTCCCACTCAGCGGGAGTGGCCGGCCACCGGAAAACATCAGCTATCAATTGGTGCACATTACTCAGGTCTTTTACAGGCATAAAGAATATTTTATTGAAATTAATCAATTTGACCAGCAAGTAAATTGATTTGTTAGTTTTACCCTTTAACCATTCATGACTCCTGGAAAATGATTAACTGGATAATCAAAAAATTTGATGAACTGACAGTGCATGAATTGTATGCCCTCCTTCAGTTACGCAATGAGGTATTTGCAGTGGAGCAAAATTGTGTGTATCCTGACATGGACAATAAAGACCAGCCTGCTTTTCACCTGATGGGCTGGCAGGATGGAAAACTGCTCGCTTATACCCGTCTGCTTCCTCCTGGTACAGCCTGCGCCGAGCCTTCTATCGGAAGGGTAGTTACTTCACCGGCTGCCAGGGGCAGCGGTGCCGGAAGGGCATTAATGCAGCGTTCGATTGATGTAAGCCGCCGGCTATTCGGTCCTCTACCGATAAAAATAGGCGCCCAGCTTTATTTGCATCGTTTTTATTCATCACTTGGTTTTAAACAAACCAGTGATGTTTACCTCGAATACGGCATTGAACACATTGAAATGCTGCTTGCGTAGTTTTTTTTTGTAGAATCACTAGGTAGAAAGCCTGTAAAAAATTCCGCCGTTAAAAAAAAGGCGGTTTAGCTTTTCTTTTGGTTTTTTCTTTTTCTATTTTGTTTCTGAAATCCAATAGAAGAAAAACCAGAAATCTGATACCAATGAGAACAAGTGTACCCCTTGTACGGTTACCCGTACTTATTATATGCTTATTCATTACTTTCTCCGCATCTCCGCAATCGGTAAGTGTAGCCGATGGCAAGATTGAACTGGGTGTGGGCATCGGCCCTTCTTTTTTCCTCGGCGACCTCGGTGGCAGTAAAGGAATCGGTAAAACATTCGTAAAGGATGTTGATTTTCCCCTTACCAAACTTTGTAAAGGCTTATATGTAAACATATACCCAACAGAATGGCTGGGTTTTCGTTTAGCCGGAAACCTGGGTCAGCTTGAGGGAGATGATGCCCAGGCTCCAAACAAAGGAGGTGCAGAAAGATTCCGCCTGTACAGAAATCTCAAGTTGAAATCAACCCTGTGGGATGCCTAAATCATTCCAACTTGCCGCTTATTCTTACAGTGCCGGTTGGGTTGGTGGCAATTTTAATATTCTTCCTTCTTTAGCGATCATTGGTGCTCTTGCTGGTTTGTATGGCCTCTATCTGCTATACCTTGGTCTGCCAAAAATGAAAAAAACGCCCCAGGAGCAGGTAAACGGCTATTTTGTGGCAAGTCTTATTGCGATGATTGTTGCATCTTTTGTTATCGGTTTAATTCTGACTTCAATCATTATTGAGAATCCGGGAAGAACTGGTGGAAAATATCTTTTGTATCTGGAGGATTTGGTGGCGAAGATTTTTCAATAAATGGGATGCATGAATTAGGAATTGTAACATTTTTTGGATTTATCGGAGCAGGAATTATTACCTTGATAAGATTAATATCTTTTCTTGGAGACAATAGAAATACATATGAAAGACAGTTTAAAATAATTTCTGCTGCATGCTTCGCTGTTGCAGGATTAATTGCATTAATTCAACTACTTCGTGTAACAGGTTATACTTCTTTTCACATATATACTTCTTTTGGATTATACTTGGCAATTTTAGCAGGTGTTGTAGGGGCGGCTTTTGTTTATATTTTGAAACCTGAACAACTGGAAAAGAAATAACCGCTTTCTTCGCCTTAATCAAAAAATGATTAATAACATCACTTAAATGTGTGTCTTTAATATTGTAATTCCTTTAGTAAATACTGAGCTGTATAGCTTTGTTTATTCTTCACCAGTTCTTCCGGCGCCCCTTCAAATAAAATTTTTCCTCCACCATCCCCGCCTTCCGGTCCGAGGTCAATGATGTGGTCGGCCACTTTTATGACATCCATATTGTGTTCTATCACCAGCACGGTGTTGCCGCGGTCAACCAGTTTATTCAATACATCCAGTAAATGCTGAATATCTTCAAAATGCAAGCCCGTCGTGGGTTCATCCAGTATATAAAATGTTTTGCCTGTATCCTTTTTTGATAATTCGGTAGAAAGCTTCACCCGCTGCGCTTCTCCCCCGCTGAGGGTTACTGCTGACTGACCCAGTGTGATGTAACCCAGCCCCACTTCTTCCAACACTTTTATTTTACGATACAGATAAGGTACATTCTGAAAAAATTCCACCGCTTCTTCCACCGTCATCTCCAGCACATCGGCAATGGATTTTCCTTTGTATCGTATCTCCAGTGTTTCCCGGTTATATCGTTTCCCGTTGCATTTTTCACAATGCACATATACATCCGGCAGAAAATTCATCTCAATAACCCTCATGCCTCCGCCTTCACACACATCACAGCGGCCGCTTTTTACATTAAAAGAAAAACGGCCTGCATTGTAGCCCCTTATTTTGGCTTCGGGTATGGAAGCAAACAGGATCCTTATATCGGTAAAGAAACCGCAATAGGTGGCGGGGTTGCTCCGCGGTGTACGGCCGATCGGCGACTGATCAATCTCAATCACTTTATCAATATGTTCCAGTCCCTTTATGGATTTATATTCCAGCGGCACCGCCTTTGACCCGTAAGCATGTTTGGAAAGAATAGGATATATCGTTTCATTTATTAATGTGGATTTTCCGCTGCCGCTTACCCCGGTAACGCAAATAAATTTTCCCAACGGCAGTTTTACATCCACCTGCTGCAGGTTATTACCACTGGCACCCCTGAGCTCAAGAAACTTTCCATTGCCCTTTCTTCTTTCCTTGGGTACGGCTATTCGATGATGGCTGTTCAGGTAGCCGGCTGTAAGTGTATCCATTTTCAAAATATGCTCCGGTTGTCCTTCGGCTACAATTTTGCCTCCATGAAATCCGGCCCTGGGCCCGATATCAATCAAATGATCTGCAGAAAGCATAATATCCTTATCATGCTCCACCACCAATACACTGTTGCCGATATCTCTCAGGTTTTTCAGGGCATCAATCAGCCGGTGATTGTCCCGCTGGTGCAGGCCAATGGATGGTTCATCCAGGATATAAGTAATGCCCTGCAGTTGTGACCCTATCTGAGTGGCCAGGCGAATCCGCTGCGACTCTCCGCCGCTCAGTGTTTTGGAAGGGCGGTGCAGGGTAAGATAAGTTAGCCCCACATCGAGCAAAAATTGCAGCCGCTCCCGTATTTCCTTTAATACATCCTTCGCAATTGCCTTTTGTTTGTTATCCAGCATCAGTTCAATACCATCGAACCAGGCAGCCAGGTTATCCAGGTTCATATTGCTGAGCTCCGCAATATCTCTTCCATTTACTTTAAACCAGAGGCTTTCCTTTTTCAGCCGGGCGCCTTTACAGGTTTCGCATAGCGCCAGTTCCATATATTTTTCCACCCACTCCCTTAAAAAATCAGTACTGTGTGGTGAAATAAACCAGCGTTTCAACATGGGCATGATGCCTTCATAACTGCCCGTATATTCAAGCGGAACAGAATCATCCTGTTCATCCACGGTAAGCGAAGGGTTGATACCCTTATCTCCATAGAGTAAAAGGTTAAGTTGGATTGGGGTCAGTTCTCTAACGGGCTTATCGAGGCTGATCTTGTTTTTCCTGGCAAACTCAATCACTTGCTGAAACACACTGGCATCCCTTTCCTCACCCAGCGGGGCAATGCCCCCTTCCCTGATAGATAAACTTTTGTCAGGCAGCACAAGATCCATACTGATGGTGTACACGGTGCCAAGCCCTTTGCAGGCGGGGCAGGCGCCGTAAGGAGAATTGAATGAAAAAGAATTGGGCGAGGGCTCTTCATAGCTGATACCGGTATCTTCACACATTAACAATTTGGAATACTCCACAAACTGTTTGTCGTCTACCAAAAGAAACATAAGGTCTTTACCCAGTTTCAATGTTTGCTGAACGCTCTGGCTGAGCCTCGCCTTCAGATCATCTGTTACCTGCAGGCGGTCCACCACCAGTTCAATATCATGAATAACATACCGGTCCACCTGCATTTTGGGAACGATATCCTTAATTTCTCTGTCTACCCTTACTTTCAAAAAGCCTTTTTTTCGTACATCCTCAAAAAGTTCCCGGTAATGGCCTTTTCTTCCCCGTACAAGCGGGGCAAGTAAAACGATTCTTCTGCCATAATACTTATTAAAAATATTTTCTACTATTTCCTCTTCAGTCCACTTCACCATCCGTTTGCCGGTAATATAGGAAAATGCTTCACCGATGCGGGCAAAAAGCAACCGAAGGAAATCATAAATCTCCGTGACGGTACCAACCGTTGAGCGGGGATTTTTGCTGGTGGTTTTCTGTTCAATGGAAATGACCGGAGAAAGGCCGGTGATCTTATCTACATCCGGCCGCTCCATATCGCCAATGAATTGCCGGGCATAAGCCCCGAATGTTTCCATATACCTCCGTTGCCCTTCCGAATAAATTGTATCAAAGGCCAGCGAGGATTTGCCGCTGCCGCTGATGCCGGTGATGACCACCAGTTTGTTCTTGGGAATGGAAATATCAATATTCTTCAGGTTATGCACCCTTGCCCCAAACACTTCAATTGTATCATGAGCGGGAAGCGCTATATCTTTTCCGTTGTTACTGCTCTTTGCCATACGACAGCAGGCGAAGATACTGATTGGGTATTTTTTAATCCCAAGGGAGTTGGTGGAAACATTTTAAAAATGAAAAGGTTGTAACAATCTTTCCTGTTAGTATGATCCGTTACATAAAAGCAAGTTATCCACAAATATTTATTCTGGCACAGTATTTTGAAGTGTAGCCCGGAGTACTGTAAGCTCCCCCAAACTTCGGCCAGTAGGATTTAGAGTTAATGATCGATTTGTTAACTTAAAATTTTACAAACATGAAAAAGCGATTCACCGAAACACAGATTGTTTCAGCTATCAAGCAACAGGAAGCGGGCGTTCCCGTAAAAGACATTTGCCGGGAAATCGGCATCAGCGATGCAACTTTTTACAACTGGAAGGCTAAGTATGGCGGTATGGAAGCCAGCGATGTAAAACGCCTGAAAGAGCTGGAGGCAGAGAACGCTCAGCTTAAAAGCATGTACGCTGAAGCTTCTATTGAAAATCGTGCCCTTAGGAACCTACTCGAAAAAAAGCTCTAACGCCCCAGGAGAAACGGGAAGCTGTTGATTTTTTAACGCAAGAAGAACAGCTTAGTAACCGAAAGGCGTGTAAACTGATGGGTATCTCCCGAACGACCTGCCAGTATAAAGCGAAACCCAAGGACGATAGCGACCTTCAAAATGCGCTTACCGCGTTGACTACCAAGCATGTATCGATTGGCTTTTGGCAATGCTACTATCGCTTGTGGAACAGAGGGTACACATGGAATCACAAACGTGTTTACCGGGTTTATACAGACATGAAACTGAACATACGTCGCAGAGCTAAACATCGTATACCTCAACGCATAAAGCAACCGTTAATGATACCCACCGGGCCTAATCAGGTATGGAGTATTGATTTTATGAGCGACCGGTTGGTTGACGGGAGAAAATTCCGACTGTTTAATGTCATCGATGATTTTAACCGGGAATCTCTGGCGATTGAAGTGGACACCTCCCTTCCCGCGCTACGGGTGATAAGAGTGCTTGAAAAGCTGATTGCTGAACGGGGATGTCCGGCTGCGATCCGCTGCGACAACGGCCCTGAATTTATCAGCCACTTGCTTGAAGAATGGTGCCAACATGAAAGTCGTCGCATCAGTCTTCAGTTTATGCAACCAGGGAAACCCATGCAAAATGCATTAATCGAGCGCAAGAATGGAAGCTTCCGCAGGGAGTTGCTGAATGCGTATTTATTTTACAGCCTGAACGAAGTAAGAGTTCTAAGCGAAGAATGGCGCCAGGATTACAACACCGAACGACCGCACAAATCGCTGGGCTATCTGTCGCCGCTAAAGTACGCAGCACTGAAATATAGCCAGGCAGCTTTATCCACACCCGCAAGCGGAGATCCATCAAAAATCGCAGCGCAGCGGGTCGTGGATAAAGCGGTAAGAGAAAATGAACTACCTTCAAAACTCTAAGTCTGACTGGCCCTAAAAAGGGGGGAGCTTACAACTTCTTCCAACTTTGAACGAACAGAAGAAATTCTTTTTGAAATATCATTGTATTTGGGACACCTATTGGAAATCACACCACTTTTCCAAAATCGTTCCTCTATGAACTGATGAGTTGGGAACCTCTTATAAGAACCTTTATACTTGTATTGTAAGTAGAGGGGACAAACCTTCTTACCCCCAACCATTTTCCCATCGGATTTGATGATAACCAATGAAACACCCATAGAAATGAAATTCTATATACAATTTAAGAAATCTTGAGAAAAAGGTTATGATATGGGTTATGAATAAATAAATAAAAATAACCCTTTCATAATACATTGTAATTTAATGATATACAAGGGTTATTTTTTATTTGTCGGGAGGACAGGATTCGAACCTGCGACCCCGTGGTCCCAAACCACGTATTCTACCGGGCTGAACTACCTCCCGTTCCGTTTGCGAAAAATGGAGTGCAAATATACAGCCCGGATGGTTAACAACCGGCTTATTTTAAACGAATCAGGTATCACATCGCATGCACTTTATTCTGCAGTTCCGTAACATATTTCGATGAAAGCTCCTTCAGCTCATTTACCATCTGCTGGGCTTTTGTTTTGTCACGCTGATCAATATAGAGCAGGGCCAGGTAGTAGCGGCCATTTTCATTCTTCGGGTTAAGGGAAAGGGCTTTGAGAAGTTTTTCCTCCGCTTCTGTGTACAACTTTGTCTTAAAAAGGCTGTAACCGAGTTCCACATAGGCCGCTGTATAGGTGTCTTCTTCTTCGATTGCAATGCGAAGGTAAGGTATGGCTTCGCTGTATTTCTGCTGAGCGTTAAGACAAAAACCGATCCCGAAACAGGCTTTCCGTTCCCTTGGTTTTACTTCCAGCGCTTTCCGGTACCACTTCATGGCCTCCTCCCGGTCCTTTTTCCGGTCGCGGTACACTTCGCCGATACCGTTGTAGGGTATATGGCTTTTCGGATCCAGTTCTATTGTTTTTTTGTAATAATTGATCGCCTCTTCTTCTTTCTTTAATCTAGCATGGGCAAAACCCAATTCAAGCCAGGTGTTGATATATTTTGTATGGAACCTGAGTGATTGGCTCAGCGTAAAAACTGCGCTGTCAAATTTTTTCACCGCATTATAACAATAACCTTTTCGGTAAAAATAGAGATAATCCCGGATGCTGTCCTTTGCAAACCGCTCATAATTGCTGAAATGGAGCAATGCTTTTTCGTAGTCATCCCGGTCATAAAGAATGTAGCCCAGTTCCCGCCAGGCTCCTGAATAATCCGGTTTGTACTGCAGGCATTTGTTAAAGGATTGAAAGGCTGAATCGGGCTGGTTGGTCTTGTTGAATGCCCAGCCAAGTTCAAAATGAACCTTGGGAACAATGGGCCAGCCGACCCTTGCGCTTCGCAGGTTGTTAATGGCGCTGGAATATTCCTTCAGGTCGTTCAGGCACCAGCCCATTTCATAGAGCGCTTCTGTATAACCGGGCTTCAGGACCAGTGCTTTTTTGAATTTATCAATGGCTTCCGGTACTTTCTTTTCCTGCATTAGCTTTATCCCTTCATTGTAAAGTGCGGTGGCATCCTGTGCATTGACAATGGAACCCAATAAAATGACCCCCGCCAAAATGGTGCAATAAAATTTTTTTATTCCGCTAATTTAGTTTCCCAAAAACAGAAGATTATACCCTCCTGCGGGTATCTGTACCAAGAAGGATTTGCAGCCTGTTTGGCTGCATCAGCGTGGTTCCGGGCAGAATTTTAGCTACCCGCCGCCTCCTTACCGGCAATCGTTCACACCCTATCTTTGCCCCATGCTTAACATCTCCCAACGGGGCAAACAAATGCCCCCTTCTCCGATACGGAAATTGGTTCCGTTTGCCGAAGCTGCTAAAAAGAAAGGTATTAAGGTATATCACCTGAATATCGGCCAGCCGGATATTGAAACCCCGCCTGCCATATTGGATGCAGTCCGGCACGCCGACATCAAGGTACTGGAGTACAGCCACAGCGCCGGTAATGAAAGCTACCGCCGCAAACTGGTGCAGTATTACAAAAAAGTAGGGATTGATGTATCACATGAACAAATAATCATCACTACCGGCGGAAGCGAAGCGATCATGTTCGGCTTCTTTACCTGTCTCAATCCGGGTGATGAAGTGATCATACCCGAACCTTTTTATGCCAACTACAACGGTTTTGCCTGTGCAGCCGGAGTGAATGTGGTGCCCATCACAGCCCATATTGAAAATGGATTTGGCCTGCCGCCTATTACTGAATTTGAAAAAGCAATAAGCACTAAAACCAAGGCCATCATCATTTGCAGCCCCAACAACCCCACCGGCTATCTGTACAGCCGGGAAGAAATGCAGGCGCTTAAAGAAATCTGCATCAAATACAATCTCTATCTTTTCAGTGATGAGGCTTACCGGGAGTTTGGCTATGACGGGGATTATGTAAGTGCCATGCACCTCAAAGGTTTGGAAGAACATGTAGTACTGATGGACACCATTTCCAAACGGTACAGTGCCTGTGGTGCAAGATTGGGCGCCTTTGTTACCAAAAATAAAGCGGTGTATGATGCCGCCATGAAGTTTGCGCAGGCAAGATTAAGTCCTCCGGGTCTTGCGCAAATTATGGGTGAGGCTGCGGTTGATCTCCCTTCTTCCTATTTTGATGAACCCAAAGCTGAATACCTTTCAAGGAGAAACCTGCTGGTGAGCAAACTAAATGCCATGCCCGGCGTGTTTTGCCCCATTCCGGGGGGGGCTTTTTATGCCATAGCCCGGTTACCCATTGACGATTGCGACAAATTCTGTCAGTGGTTGTTGGAGGATTTTTCCTACAACAATCAAACGGTAATGCTGGCCCCGGCCACCGGTTTTTACGGCACCCCCGGACTGGGAAAGAATGAAGTAAGGCTGGCCTATGTATTAACCCTTCAGTCCATTAATGCCGCTATGGATTGCCTGGAAAAAGCACTGGAACAATACCCCGGAAGGGTCATCACTGAAAAGGCTGAGGCACTCACAGCAAAATAATTACTGTGCTTAACCTTCTTTTCCGGCTGGGCTATTTTCATTTATATTCGCCCTGTTTTATAACTAAATCATTTTGTATGAAAAAAGCATTCATGCTTTGCCTGGTTATTTTATTTGCAGGTTTTGTTGCACTGGCACAGCAAACAATAAACGGGAAAGTTACAGACCCTAATGGATTGCCGCTGGCAGGTATCTCCATTCTGTCTAAAAAAACAGGAAAGGGTACACAAACTGCAGCAGACGGAACATTCCGCCTGCAAGTGGCCGCTGATGATGAACTGCAGATAACCGGTATAGGCTATGCTCCGCAAACAATAAGCACCGGCAGCAATACGGTAATCAACATCACCCTGAGCCAGTCAGTGGAAGAACTGGGTCAAGTGGTGCTGGTGGGCACCCGCCGTTTTGGCCGGGTAAAAACAGAAACCACTGCCCCGGTGGATGTCATCAATGTGGGGCAGGCCACAGCGCCTACTGCCCGGATGGATCTTACCTCCGTACTCAATTATGCAGCGCCTTCATTCAACTACAACAAACAAAGCGGCAGCGATGGCGCC